>JADMIO010932671.1_pt1 | contig 14079 bp, 13 predicted proteins | sample 8958161 | NCBI WGS metagenome assembly JADMIO01 (sample SAMN16585339, study PRJNA669376) | soil metagenome | isolation source: Crop rotation soil | place: USA: Cullars Rotation, Alabama | collected 2011 | reverse complement strand
GCGACAACTTGTCCACGTGGAATTCTAAGCTTAGGATCCCAATGTGCTGGAAAGGTCAATCCCGGCGGCTACGGCATCACCGTGGCGGGCGACGGGCGCGTCTGGTTTGCCGAAAACATCATCGACCGCATGGCGCGCGTCGATCCGGTCAGCGGCGAGGTGAAGGAATTCACCATTCCCGTCGACGGCATCGCCTATCCGCGCCGCATGGACACCGATCCGAACGGCGATGTCTGGGTCGGTCTCTGGCAGGCCGGCAAGATCCTCAAGATCGATCATAAGACGGACGAGATGACCATCATCGATCCGCCGAAGCCGCAGAGCGGCGCCTATGCGATCGACTTCGACGACAAGAGCGGCCTGCTCTGGATCACGCTGCACAAGGTGGACGAGATCGCGCGCTACAATCCGCAGACCAAGGAATGGCTGGAATTGCCGATGCCGCAGGCCGAGACGGATGTGCGCCGCGTCGAAGTCGACCAGCATCGTCCCAATCGTGTCTGGTGGAGCTCGGTCGCCAACAATGCCCGCATCGGCTTCATCGAGCTTCTGACGCCGGGAACATAGACGCATTGCTTTCCTCCCCCTTTTTGAGGGCGAGGTGTTGCATAGCAATCGAGGGGGAAAGCGATGCCGTATATCGGCCGCCTGGCACTGGCTCTGCTGATGCTGGGCACGCCGGCCTATGCACAGACCTGGCAGGAGTTCGTGAACCGCGAATTGCGGTTTCACATCAATTTCCCCGGTGCGCCGCGCATCGACGACATCGCGTTTGCGATGCCGGGCGGCGCCACGCATCCGGCACGCCGCTTTCACGTCGAGAACGACAGAGGCCGATACAGCATCACCGTCATTGATCTGACGCGCACGCCTCAGGACGAGCAGGCGGCCTCCACCGCCGCGCTTGCGGCGATCCGCGCCAAAGGCAAAACGGTTTACGATCAGCCGGCGAATGTCGACGGCAGACCCGGTCACCAGGTCTTCGTCGACACGCCCGATGGCTGGAAGATCGTAAGCGGCGCGTTTCTCTACGATCACCGGCTTTACATCGCCGAAGGGGCCAGCCCGCCAGGAACGCCGCCGCCGACGCAGTTCCAGCAGTCCCTGATGTTCGTAGACGAGAACGACAAGCAGCTCGTCAACAACCGATTCCGCAACGATCCCGCGGCCGCGCCGGCCAACTAAGCCCGCGCAGATTGCTATTGCGCCGCGAGGGCGGGGTAGGGATCGAGCGCCTCGCCCTGGTACCATTTTTTCTCCGGGCCCAGACGGAAGATCGCGAAATGCAGATGCGGCGAGCCGGCATTGCCCGTCATGCCGACATAGCCGATCAGTTGCCCGCGTTTGACGACGTCGCCCTCTTTGAGCCCGTCCGCGTAGCGCTCCAGATGCGCGTAGTAATAGGAATAGGTCTGCGTCGGATCGAGTTGATAAATCGTGATGCCGCCTGGCACGCTGCGGAAGAGTTTCGCGATCGTGCCGTCTTCCACCGCCACCACCTGCTCGCCTGCGGAGGCGATGATGTCGAGGGCCTCGTGCCCGCGCTCGCCGCGCGCATCGTAGAATTGCGGCGTCAGTGCCTCTGCGGAAATTCCCGGAACGGGGAGGCTGAGATGTTTCGCGCTCAGGTCTTCCGGGATCGCGCCGACCCGCGCGTCGGACGGCGGCGCTGCTAGGCCGGCGTTCGGCGCCGGGCTCAGCGCAGGCGCCGGAGATGCCGGGGGCGGGACGATGACCGGCGCACGCGACCCCGGCGGCTTCAGCTCCGCCTGGGGCACCGTCCGCGGTTCTGGCGCAGGCTGACGCGCGCCGCCGAATTGCTGCAGCCAGAAGGCGCTGGTTAAAGCGGCCGTAACCACGGCCGTGACCACGACGGCGCCGAATTTGCGCACCGAAAATTCCCGTTACCGGTTTGACGGTAACGCTTCAGGTCCCTCCGATTTCCCTCCCGCCGGCTATCCTCCCCGCGTGCGGGGGAGGTGCCCCGTAGGGGCGGCGGCGATTTAGTCGTCGGCCCGCGGGGTGATGTGCGCCAGTCCGGCATGCGCCTCGCGCAAGTAAGCGACGGAGCACTCGCGCCCAGCGCGCTCTGCCGTGAGCAGGCGGTGCAGATCGTCGACGCTCGCCACCATGTCATCGTCGAGCGTGAGGATGATGTCGCCTGCGAGGAGGCCGGCCGCGTGCGCGGCGCCGCCTTGCACAATTTCGGAGATCATCACCGCGGTCGCGTCTTTGCGCCCGAGCTGGCGCGCCAGGCGCCGGTCCAGGGTGATGGTCTGCCCCGCGAGACCGAGCTTCGCGCGCCGCACGCGGCCGTCGCGCATCAGCCGGGTCGCCACATCTTCCGCGGTGTCGCTGCCGATCGCAAAGCAGATGCCCTGCGCCATGCCCGCCATCGCCGTGTTGATCCCGACGACGAGCCCGTCGCCATTGACCAGCGCTCCGCCGGAATTGCCGGGATTGAGCGCCGCGTCCGTCTGGATGACGCTTTCGATCAGGCGCCCGCCGCGCGTGCGCAGCGTTCGCCCGAGGGCGCTGACGATGCCGGCCGTCACCGTGCTGTGGTAACCGAAGGGATTGCCGATCGCGATGACCAGCTCGCCGATCCTCAAATGCGAGGAGCGCCCGAATTCGGCATAGGCAAGGCCGCTCGCCTCGGCGCGAAGCACGGCAAGGTCCGTCGCCGGATCGTCGCCGACGAGGCGTGCGGCATGTTTCTCGCCGCCCGGCAGGATGATCCGGAAGTCCTTGGCGCCGCCGGCCACGTGGCTGTTGGTGAGCAGATAACCGTCCGGCGTGAAGACGACGCCGGAGCCCTGTCCGGAGGGCTTCCCGTCGCGGAGGGACACGACGCTGGCGACGGCGGGCCCGACGCGCTCATAGGCGTCCGACACCCGGGCGGAATAGGGATCGAGAGATTTGGGCAAAACATGTGCGGTCATGCGCAACATGTGGGGTTCCCGCCGGTACTGCACAAGCACGTCCAGCCGCGCTAAACATGTCGGCATGCGCCTCGTGCTTACGCTTCTTCTAACGGGCTTTGTGAGCACCTCCGTGCTCGCGGCGGCGCCGCCTGCGCCGGCGCCGGCCGTTGCCACGCAAGACGGTTTTGCAGCCTATCGGCGCGGCGACTATGCCGCCGCGGTGCGTCTGCTGAGGCCCGTCGCCGAAGCCGGCGACGAACGCGCCCAGCTCAATCTCGCTGAGCTCTACAACAACGGGCTCGGCGTGCCGCAGGACCGCAAGGAAGCGGCCAAGTGGTACGGCCTGGCCGCGGCGAAGGGGAACGTCTTCGCCCAGGTCGAGCTCGGCATCCTCTATGAAAATGGCTGGGGTGTTTCAAAGGATTACGCCCAGGCGCTCAAGCTCTATCGCAGCGCCGCGGCGAAGGCGAACGCCACCGCCGAGCTCAATCTCGGCGCGATGTATGACTTCGGCAAAGGCGTCCCAAAGGATCTCAAGCAGGCCTCCGGCTGGTATGCGAAGGCCGCCGACCACGGCAATGCCGTGGCTCAGCTCAATCTCGGCCTCCTCAATCTGCAGGGCCTTGGCGTCGCGAAGAACAGCAAGGAGGCGGCGCGCCGGTTTCGCCAGTCTGCCGAGCAGGGCAATTCCGATGCCCAGCTCAATCTCGGCAGTCTTTATTACGCCGGCGAAGGGGTGCCTAAGGACGACAAGGAAGCCATCAAGTGGATCCGGATGGCGGCCAAGCAGATCAATCCGCGCGCCCAGTTCAATCTCGGGGCCCTGCATCTCGAAGGCGCCGGAACTCCGGTCAGCTATCCGCGCGCGCTGCTCTGGTTCAGCGCCGCCGCGGCGGGCCTGACCGGTGACGAGGCGAAGCGCGCGATCATGGCGCGCGATCAGCTCTCCAGCCGCATGACCCGCGAACAGCTGCTCGAGACTCAGTCCATCGCCCGGCAGTGCCAGGCGACGCGCTACCAGAACTGCGACTGACGCCCGTCGCGGCCCTCCGGGTTCAGCGGCAAGAGAAACCGGCACCGCGGCCTCTTCCGTTCACGTTTCCGTAGCGCTAGGCTTTCCAATGGCTTACCGCGGACTCTTCGAGGAGCGCGTGATGTTGGCCGAAGGCTTTCTGAAGCGGCTGATCAAGCAAGGAACGATCACCGCAATACTTCCCGACGGCACTTCGTGTCGGGCCGGCGAGGGCACTCCGCGCGTCACCGTGCGGCTCGTCGGCAAATGGACGCCGCTGCGCATCGCGCTGCATCCCGAGCTTCAGTTCGGCGAATCCTTCATGGAAGGCCGCCTCGTCATCGAGGAAGGTGACATCGCCGATCTTCTGGAGCTGCTTTTGCTGAATGCCCGCCATCGCGAGCGTCTGCCGAAAACCGTCGTGGTGGCGCGCCGCATTCGCCGCATCCTCCGCGCCTTTCGCCAGTTCAATCCCGCTTCGCGCGCCCGCCGCAATGTCGCCCATCACTACGATCTCTCTGGAGAGCTCTACGATCTGTTCCTCGACGCAGACCGCCAATATTCCTGCGCCTATTTCCGCAATCCCAAAGACAGCCTGGAGGCGGCGCAGATCGCCAAGAAGCGCCACATCGCCGCAAAGCTTCACCTCGACCGTCCCGGGCTGAAAGTGCTCGACATCGGCTCCGGCTGGGGTGGCCTTGCACTCGATCTCGCACGCGACTCCGGTGCCGATGTGCTGGGCGTTACGCTCTCGACGGAACAGCTGGCGGTTGCGGCCAATCGCGCCCGCGCGGCGAGCCTCTCGGATTATTGCCGCTTCGAGCTCAAGGATTATCGCGCGCTCACCGGCCGCTTCGACCGCATTGTTTCGGTCGGGATGTTCGAGCATGTCGGCGTCCGCCATTACGACGAATATTTCAAGAAGCTGGCCGAGCTGCTCGCCGATGACGGTGTCGCCCTCCTGCACACCATCGGCCGCCATGATGGGCCGGGCGCCACCAATCCCTGGATCCGCAAATATATCTTCCCGGGCGGCTATGCGCCGGCGATGAGCGAAGTCTTCTCAGCCATCGAGCGGGCCGGGCTGATGGTCACCGACATGGAGTGCCTGCGCCTGCACTATGCCGAGACGCTGAAGAACTGGCGTCAGCGCTTCCACAAGAACTGGGCCCGCGCGGCCGCCCTTTATGACGAGCGCTTCTGCCGCATGTGGGATTTCTATCTCGCCTCTTCCGAGATGACCTTCCGCTATGACGGCCAGTCGGTCTTCCAGCTGCAGCTGACCAAGCGCGTCGACACGCTGCCGATCACCCGCGATTACATGTACGAGGCGGAGCGTACCATGCGCTTCGCCGAGCGCGCGGCGTAAACATCGGAACCTTTCCGTTTGCCCCCGCGCCGGTTGTGCACAGCTGTTGCCTGTGAATCGTCGCGCCGCTTATTGCGTATGGGTGCTGCGTGCGATGAATATCACTGCCCTTACACGTGATTCGTCGGGCACCCCATGTCTCAGGCCATTGTTCGCAAGCTGCCCTATGAGGTGGCCGAAGAAGCAACGCGTCAGCTTCCCTATGACGTGGATGTGGAGCAGGCGCTGCTCGGCGCCATCCTGGTCGACAATTATTCGCTCGAGCGCGTCTCCGTCTCGCTGAAGGCGGAGCACTTTTACGACCCGCTGCACCAGCGCCTTTACGACGCCATCGATCGCATGTGGGCGAAAGGCCATGCGGTCACGCCGCTGACGCTGAAGGCGGCGATGGAAGGCGACGCCGGCTTCGTGGAAGTCGGCGGCCAAGCCTATCTCGTCAGCCTCGCGCATGCGGCGCCGGCGTTGCCCAATGTGAAGGATTACGCCCGCATCCTCTCCGAGCTCGCCACGCGCCGCGAGCTGATCCATATCGGCGAGGACATCGTCCATACCGCCATCGAAGCGCCGCTCGACCTGACCCCCGCGGCGCAGATCGAAGAAGCGGAAAAGGCGCTCTACCGGATCGCCGACCGCGGCCGCTTCGGTGAAGGCGCCGTCGGCTTCGACCATGCCCTGGCCGAAGCGGTACGGCAGGCGGAGCTCGCGCTGGCGCGCGGCGGCCAGATCTCGGGCGTACCCAGCGGCTTCGACGATCTCGACGGACTGCTCGGCGGATTGCATCCGTCCGATCTTCTGATCGTCGCCGGCCGCCCCGGCATGGGCAAAACGGCGCTCGCCACCAATATGGCCTTCTACGCCGCCAATCTCTGGATGAAGGACAAGCGCGACGGGGTCGATCCGCCGCGCGGCGCGCCCGTGCTGCTCTTCTCGCTCGAAATGGCGGCCTCGCAGCTCTCCGGCCGTATCCTGTCCGAGCAGACCGAGATCGAGATGCGCAAGATCCGCACCGGCCGATTCACCGATGGGGAATGGGACCGCTTCGTGCGCACGGCGCAGCAGCTCGGCGATCTGCCGCTCTATATCGACGACACCGGCGGTATCTCCATCGCCCAGATCGCCGCCCGCTCGCGCCGCATGAAGCGCGAGAAGAATATCGGCATGGTCGTGATCGACTATCTGCAGCTGGTCGAGCCTGCCAAGCGGGCCGAGAACCGCGTGCAGGAGGTCTCGGAAGTCACCAAGGGCCTCAAGGCCCTGGCCAAGGAACTTAATGTTCCGGTGATGGCCCTGTCGCAGCTCTCGCGCGGGGTCGACAATCGCGACGACAAGCGCCCCGTGCTCTCGGACCTGCGCGAATCCGGCTCCATCGAGCAGGACGCCGACGTCGTCATGTTCGTCTATCGCGAGGAATATTACCTTAAGGGGCGCGAGCCCGAGCCCGGCACCGCCGAGTATACGCAGTGGCTGGAGAAGATGGAGCGAGTCCACAACCGCGCCGAGGTGATGGTGGAAAAGCACCGCCACGGCGCCACCAACAAGATCGAGCTTTTCTTCGACGCGCGCTTCACCCGCTTCTCCAATCTCGCCGCCGGCGACGAACGCCTCCCCGCCCACCACTAAGAGAATCCCCTCGCCCCCCTCTGGGGGAGAGGGTGCCCGTAGGGCGGGTGAGGGGTACAACTAAGTCAGCACGCTCAGCAGCACCGGAATGGTGAAGGCGGCAAAGACTGTCGACAGCACGACGAGGCTCGCCACCTCTTCCGGCGCCGTGTCGTAGAGCTGGGCGTAGACATAATTGTAGACCGCGACCGGCATGGCGCATTGCAGGACGAAGGCGCCGCGTTCGGCGCCGGTGAAGCCGAACAGACCGGCGACTCCGAAGCCGACCGCGGTGCCCAGACTCAGCCGCAAGACGGAGAGCAGCGCGGCGCGCGGAAAACTCGTCACCGGGATACGGGCGAGCGCGGTCCCCAGCATCAGCAGCAGAAGCGGAATGGTCAGACCCGAGACCAGCGACAGCGTGTTGTCGAACCAGTTGGGCAGCGGCAGATGCGCGAAGCTCCAGACGAGGCCGGCGAGCGCCGCGCCGACGATGGGCGAGAATAGTCCGCGCCGCCAATGGCTGCGGCCGGCGGCGATCGCCTGGCCGATGGTGTGATTGCCCATGGAGATGATGGCGAAAATGGCGATGGCATAGTTGAGCCCGTCCTGGCCGAAGGCGAAAAGCGCGAGCGGCAGTCCGAGATTGCCGTTATTGGGAAAGGCGATCGAGGGCAGAAAGGCGCGGAGCGAAAGCCCGCCCGCCTTGAGCACAACCGCGCCCACCGCGAGATAGCAGCAGAGCGCGACAAAGGTCGCGAGAAGGATCGCCGCCAGCGCTTCGCCCGACACGGTCGAGCGCGCCATATTGCTAAAGACGAGGGCGGGCGTGCCGATGGTCGCCGCCAGAAAGGTGATGGTCTTCGGATCGAACGGTTTTTGGGTCTTGGCGATCCAGTAGCCCGTGAGCACCAGGATCAGCACGGGCACGAAGGCGGCGAGGATCACCTGCATGAAGCTCACATGCCCGAGCAAGCGCCAGGGCACAAGTTGTCCGCTGCATCCTCAGCGCCGTTGACCCGCGCTTTGGCGCAGCCTTCAATCGGCCTCGTCACCCGAGGATATCATTATGGAATCTGCACAGCCCAACCCGGCCTCCATTCTGCAACTCGGTTTCGGCTTCATGCCGTCGCGGACGCTCCTGGCCGCCGTCGAGCTTGGAGTTTTTAGCGAGCTGGCCAAGGGTGCGCAGACGCTCGAGCAGCTGCGCGCGCGGCTTGGCCTGCATCCGCGCAGCGCCGGCGATTTTTTCGACGGCCTGGTTGCGCTGCGCATGCTGACGCGCGACGAGGCTGGCCGTTACGCCAACACGCCCGCGACCGGTATGTTTCTCGACCGCGCCAAGCCTTCTTATATCGGCGGCATATTCGAGATGTTGTCGCACCGGCTGTTCGGCTTCTGGGCCGCCCTGCCGGAAGCCCTGCGCACGGGCGAGCACCAGAACGAAGCCAAGCATGGCGTCGATCTGTTCGCGCAGCTTTATGCCGTGCCGGAGCGCCTCGAAGGTTTTCTGGCGGGTATGAGCGGCGTCAGCGCCCCCATCGCTCAGGCCATCGCCGAGAAATTTTCCTGGGATCGCTACGGTTCGATGGTGGATATCGGCTGTGCCCAAGGCTGCGTGCCGGTGACCATCGCGCGGGCCCATCCGCATCTGGCGTGCGGCGGCTTCGATCTGCCGCCAGTGCGGCCGGTTTTCGAGCGTTACGTGGCGCAGCACGGTCTCGCACAGCGGATTGAATTTCACGCCGGTGATTTCTTCCGCGACCCGCTGCCGGCCGCGGACGTCCTGATCATGGGACATATCCTGCACGACTGGGATCTGGCGACGAAGCGTCGCCTCGTTGCCGCCGCCTATCAGGCGCTGCCCCCCGGGGGCGCGCTCATCGTCTACGACATGATGATCGACGATGCGCGGCGCGAAAATGTCATGGGCCTGATGATGAGCCTCAATATGCTGATCGAGACCTCGGCCGGCTTCGACTATACCGGCGCGGATTGTCGCGGCTGGCTTTCGGAGGCGCGCTTCGAGCAGGTGCGTACCGAGCATCTCGTGGGGCCGCATTCCATGACGGTGGGCGTGAAACCGGCCTAGCGCGGTTCCGGCGGCCAGGCGTTTGACGACACCGGCCCCGCCATCGTTCTCTCGCGGCATGACCGAATCCTCCGCCCCCGCGACCCTCCGCGTCAGCCTGCGCAGCCTCGGCGAAAATTTCCGCGGGCTGGCGGAGCGCGCCGGCTCAGCGGAAACGGCGCCCGTGGTGAAAGCCGACGGCTACAGCGTCGGCATGGCGCCGGTCGCCCGCCACCTGGCCAAGAACGGCGCCAAGAGCTTCTTCGTCGCGAGGCTCAAGGAGGGCGTGACCTTGCGCGCGCTGCTGCCCGAGGCCCGCATTTTCGTCTTCGACGGGCTGGGGCAGGGTGGCGCCGCCCGTTTTGCGTCTCACCGCCTCATTCCCGTCCTGAACACGCTTGGCGAGATCGCCGCCTATGCGGCGGAGGCGCACAAGCAGCGCGCGCGTCTGCCGGCCGCGCTCCATGTCGACACCGGCATGAACCGCGCGGGCCTCGCACAGGACGAAACCGCTGCGCTTGCTGGGGCCATGCGCGGCACGCTCGCGGGGCTCGACCTGCAACTCGTCATGAGTCATCTCGCCTGCGCCGACGAACCGCAGCATCCGCTCAACGGCACGCAGCTGGCGCGATTCCGCGCCGCACTGGCACAATTGCCGGCCGCGCCCGCCAGCCTCGCCGCCACGTCGGGCATTTCGCTCGGCCGCGAATTCCTCTTCGACATGGTTCGGCCTGGCGTCGGCCTTTACGGCGGCAATCCGCAGCCCGATGCGCCGAACCCTTATCGCGTCGCCGTGCGCCTGACCGCGCCGGTGCTTCAGCTCCGTCAGCTTCAGCCCGGCGACAGCGTCGGCTATGGCGCGACGTTCACGGCGCAACGCCCGAGCACCGTCGCGATCGTTGCCGCAGGGTATGCCGACGGATTGATCCGCGCGCTCGGCCAGACTGGCCATGCGATCGTCGCCGGCCATCGGGTCCGCTTTGCCGGCCGCATCTCCATGGACCTGGCGGCGCTCGACGTTACGAATTTACCGAAGGATTCCGTCCAGCCCGGCAACGAAGCCGAATTCCTCGGCCCCGATCTGCCGCTCGAAGAGCAGGCCGCCGCCGCCGGCACCGTGAACCATGAAATCCTCACCTCCATCACGGCGCGCACAGAACGCGTCTACGTCGAAGAATAACCTCCCCCTGGCTTGCCAAGTTGTAGCTGCGCGGTGCAACGCGTCCGCTTTCGCGCGAACAGCGCTACGGCGCGGCAGTCTGCGCTGCTTCGCAGCGAAGACTGGTGGGGAGGTCGAACCGATGAGCACGCCGTGCGGAGCCGTTCGGGTGGGGGATATGACTTCGTGAGCGCTCCCCCCTGCTCGCTCACATGCGCGTTCATGTCGCCGACCTCCTCCACAAGGAGGAGGCGGCTCTAGTGCCGTTCTTCTTCGACCAGCTTGCGAAACGTGTCACGGATCTGGTCGGCGAGCGCACGCGCGCTGGCATGGATCTGTGCTTCCGACCAGACGGCGTCGTGACGCCGCGCGCGCAGGATCGAAAGGGTCGCCGGAATCGTCCGCCGTACCGCTTCCTCGATGGCGTCCTCGCGCTTCATGGCGAAGATTCTACTCCGGGAGGCGATGCGCCGCAAAAGCAGAACGCCCGCCGGCGGGGCCGGCGGGCGCTCTCATTCAAACCCGGGCAAGGCTATTCGGCGGCGATCGCGAAAGAGCTCGAGCGGTCGGCGCGGCAATTGCCTTCGAAGCTGGCGCCGAAATCGATCGCGAGCAACCCGCCATGCAGGACATCGCCGCTGACATTCGCGGTCGCGGTCAGCTGCACCTTGCGGGCACGGATGCTGCCTTCGACGCGGCCCTTCACAATGACCTCTTCAGCATAGACGTCGCCCTTCACATAGGCTTGCTCGTTCAGCACCAGATTGGCGACGCGGATATCGCCTTCGACGCGGCCGGCAAGATGCACGTCGCGCTCGGAGATCAGCGTGCCTCTGATGGTCAGATCGGCGCTGATGATGGATGGCGTGTTTTTCGGCGTGACCGGCGCGGCCATAGGATGCACGACCGGCATCGCGGCGGGCGCGGGCTTCTGCTCTTCGGACTTCACGAACATCGCTTGCTCCTTTGCACGAAACTGGAAGGCGCCCCAAAACGGCACGCCCTGCGAGTGGTGCCTGATAGGGAGCAAGCGCTGTGCCTATGCCACGAAAACCTGGTCGTACAGCGTTAATGACGTGGCCTTCAACGCCGCATGGCATGATTTCGGCGGCCTCGGGGCCGCTTTTGGAAAAAGACTTGTGCGCGGGCCCGCGAAGCTAACGCAGCCGCGGCTGCGCCACCGCATAGGCACGCCACCGGCGCGCCAACGCCACATAGGTGACACGCAGCTCTTCCAGCGTGTCGCAGCGCGGCTCCCGCACGGCCTCACGCGCTTCCTGTTGCTGCTCTCGCGTCATCATGCGCAGCCCGTCATCCTGCATTTCGCCCACCTTGGCTCGGCCCCTCCGAACGACGGCGCGCGCAATTGCTCTCGCCTTCCTAATCCGTCCGGGAACCTCTCGTTCCCTTCTTATGGCGAAGATGAGGCATTCGTCACGCTTTTCGCGGCGGACGTGCGTCACAATCCTTACCGTGTCTTTGCGTGTACACGCAGCAGCCGCATTCTTCGCCGACCACCCTCGCGCGGACTAGGGGCCGGGGACGACGTTTTCTTCTTAATGCGGCGCAGGGCTGCGGTGCGGCGCGCTTCGATATGCGAGGCAAAAGGCTCGCGTTCCAGCGCATTGAGCACGCGCGCTTTCGGCACGCCGCCTTTTCGCGCCATCACGACGCCCCAATGCGTCAGATCGATCTCGGTCGTCGAATGGGCATCGGCATTGATACTGAAGAGGCAACCCATTTCGAGCGCCTGCCGGTACCAGCGCCAGTCGAGGTCGAGCCGCCACGGATTGGCATTGATCTCCACCGCCACACCATGATCCGCGCAGGCTTTCAGGACGCGCTCGATATCGAGTTCGTAGCCCGGTCGTCTCAAGAGCTGCCGCCCGGTGATGTGGCCGAGCACAGTGGTAAAGGGATTGGCGACCGCTCTGAGGATGCGCTCGGTCTGCGCCTTTTTCTCCATCCGGAAATGGCTGTGGACGCTGGCGATAATGAATTCGAAGCGGCCCAAAAATTCAACCGGATAATCGAGCGAGCCGTCCGCCACGATGTCGGATTCAATGCCTTTAAAGATGTGGAAATCGTCTTTGAACGTGCGGTTCAAACTGTCGACCTCGGCCTGCTGCGCGATCACTTCGTCGGGCTTGAGGCCGCCGGCATAATGGGCGGACTGGGAATGATCGGTGAGGCCGAGATAGGCATAGTCGCGGCTCCGCGCCGCCTTCGCCATTTGCGCCAGCGTGTGCACGCCGTCTGACTGATTGGTATGGGCATGCAACACGCCCCTTATGTCCGAATCCTCGACGGGCCGGGGCAGGCGTCCTTTCAGGGCCAGTGCGACGACGTCACCGCTCTCCCGCAGCTCCGGCGCGATGAAGGGCAGGCCGAGAGCCGCATAAATCTCCTCTTCGCTTTTCGCGATGCGCCTTCCGTTCTGCTGCAACCCGTTCTCATCGAGTTGCATGCCCTTTTTTGCGGCGAGCTGTTTGAGGGCCGCAACATGCTGCTCCGAGCCGGTCGCGAACAGCAGCGTGGCCCCGAAATGCGCGGCATCGCTGAGCGCGACGCGCACCTTGCCGTTCGAAATCTCCTCGTAGCCGCGCTTCGGCCTTTGTCCGACCAGAATGAAGTCGGAGACGAGCTCGCAGCCGCGGCGGAAATCGCCGGCCGGCGTGATGCGCGTGACGCCCGGATGCGAGGCGCGCAAATTCCTGGCGGCCTGGTCGAGAAGCTCCGCCGCGCGGTGCACATGCTTTTGTCCGGTGCCGCGTTCCAGCATCGCGATCCCTTGCAGGATCTTGGCCTGCAGGGCCGGCCCAAAACCCTTTGCCGTTTTCAGGCGGTCGCCGCGCGCGGCGTCCTCCAGCTCTTTCAGAGAGGAAATGCCGAGCTCTTTGTGCAGCTTGATCGCCTTCTCGGGCTTGAGGCCCGGTACCCGCAGCATCTCGAGCGCGCTCGCCGGGAACTCGCTGCGCATGTCTTCGAGCAGCGGATGCGTGCCGCCCGAATGCAGTTTGGCGATGAGGTCGGCGATGGCGTCGCCGACCCCCGGAATCTCCTGCAGGCGGTCCTCGGCCACGATCGTCTCGAGCGGCAGGGTCAGCGTCAGCAGATTCTCTGCGGCTCGCGTATAGGCCTTGGCCCGGTAAGGATTGCCGCCGCGCAACCGCATGCGCTGGCCGATCTCCGCCAGCAGCTGCGCCACCTCCACTGCATCCCGTTTCGCCATCGTTCCTCCTCCCCGCTACAACGCGGATAGGATGACGAAAGATCATTCCTTGCCCCCTTGAGGGGGAAGGTGGGACCCGCCTACGCATGAAGCTTCGGCGGGCGAACAGTGCGCATAGAAGTGCGCCGGAGCCTCGGCGAAGGTGGAAGCCCGAGTTGCTGACCCGCCGCCGCCGATTTAACGAACGGAGTTGCCGGTCATCGTCAGGTGCTCGTAGCGCCCGGCTGTCACTTCCCCGCCCACGCGATCCCTATCCATCGCGACAATGGCGCCGCGTCGCATCTCGGAAATGACATTGTTGGCGATCACCGCACGGCCCGCGCCGGGCGACACCGACACGCCGATACCGATATCGGCGCGGCGCAGCACATTTCCGGTCGCGGTGACATCGCGCAAGTAAGGACCGTAACCCAGCATCAGCGCCGCATGCGGCGCGTTCTCAACCACATTGCCGCTGATGGCCGTATCGGCTTCCGCATAAATGCCGATGCCGGCGCCGTCCTCCGGATCGGTCCCGGCCGGCCGCCGCGGCAAGAGATTGCGGACCAGGTTTCCCTGGACCGTTGCCAGCCTGCCGCCCTGGTTGAAATTGGTGATGCTGATGCCGATCGCGCCGCCATCGATCGTATTGCCGGAGATCGTCGCGCCGACAAAGCCGCTTTCCAGCACAGTGGGATCCGAAGCTTGGAATTCACGTGACTTGAAGTCGCGGC
>JADMIO011478739.1_pt1 | contig 14080 bp, 13 predicted proteins | sample 8958161 | NCBI WGS metagenome assembly JADMIO01 (sample SAMN16585339, study PRJNA669376) | soil metagenome | isolation source: Crop rotation soil | place: USA: Cullars Rotation, Alabama | collected 2011 | reverse complement strand
ATCTCCTGAGCCACAGGCCCGACGGAGGCGAGGCCGATCCCGAAGGACCGGCGCCCGCCGCGACGACCCCCGCGAACCCGTTCGGTGTTCCCGCGGGTTCATCTGCGACACCCGGCCCAGGCCGCGCCGCACCCATGCGCGCTCAGTAGGCAAGGCAAGGCCAGCCGACAGCGGCTCAGGGAAAGCGATACACCGCGTAGAACTCGTTTTCGAAGACGGGCTCGAGCGGAATCGGCGTGGGATGCGCGTAGTCTTTGCGAACCAGCAGGTGCGTCCAGTGGTGCGTACGTGCCGCGGCGGGGATCGCGTCGGTCCAGGCTGGTTGCTGCAGCAGCTCCTGTAACCCGCGCCGCTCCTCCACTGCCTCGTGCGCGTAGTTCACCGCAAACGCCTGGTGTCCAAAGAGCGCCGGAATCTGCATCTGCCGATAGTCGCGCGTGAAGTGCTGCGCCGGATAACGAAGATCGTTGGTCACGATGACCGTGCCTCTCGTCGGCACCGCGGCGAGCGCTGCGCCGAGCGATCGGTTGTCCGCGAAATCGTTGCCGCTCTCCGGATCGCGCGCCACCTGCAGCGAGTAATGCGCGGCGACCACGACGACCGGCGCGGTCGCCAGCGCCATCACCACGAGAAACGCCGCGCGTCGTGGCCGTCCGAGCGCCGCCCAGCGACGGCCGGCCAGGCTCAACGCGAAGGCATGCATTAGAAACGGCACCGAGTGGAGAATCTGAAACCAGTCGTCGCCCGTGCCGCCCCCGCCAGCGGTGATGTTGTCCAGCCGCGTCACGTTCACGACCAGCAGCGGCGCAACCGCCAATAGCAGAATCGGCGCGCTTCGCTTCTCCGGATCCTTCACGCCGGCCAGCAGGACGATCACGACAGGCAGGAACATCCACATGACGTCGATCACGAATCCGGCGAGGCGGCCTCGGCCGACGATCTCTTGCAGGTGAAACAGCGGGAATAGCTCGACCCGAAAGTTCGACTCGAACGAAAGGACGTAGAACGCTCCGAAGGTCACCGCAAACAGCGCGGCGGCGGCCAGCATCTGCGGCGAGGGCCATAACCGCTTCGCGGCGATCGCTCGCCAGGCTTCGGCGAGCATGAATCCCGCAAACAGCGCGACGCCGGCTGGCGTTTTGACGATCACCGTGCTGCCGATGAGAAAGGCCGCCAGTCTCCACCCGAGCGACGGCGCCGCCGCGATGCCAGCCACGCTCGCAAGGATCATGAAATCCCCGCCGACGTTCGGCCCTTCGTTCGACAGCACACCCCAGACGCCGTAATCGCCGAAGATCCGGTCGAACGAGAACGCACCCGATGTGAGCGCCTGCCACACCTGAGGACCGAACTTGTCCCACAGCGGGTCCACCGCCGACGGCGCGGCGATGAGTAGTAGAGGAACGGCGATGCTGCGAGGAACCGCCGCACTCAGGTAACGACCGCCGCAAACGCGGCCGCGACCACGCCGATGGTCAGCAGCGGCAGCACCAGCAGAAACATCGCATGGTGCGGCAACAGTCCCGAGCTGCGCGAGATCAGCGCCGCCATCGCCTGCGTGCCGTAGTGATAGGTGCGGTGGATGCCGAGGTTGCTCAGCGACGGCGGCGGATAGGTCGTCGCCGCGACCAGCGCGTGCACCTTCTCGAGGTGGTAGGCGGTGTCGATGTTGTAGAACACCGGCGGAAATGGTCCCGGCGCCATAGCGAACACGGTGATGACGATCGGCGAGACGACGACACAGGCGAGGACCGCCGCCAGCGCAGCATCCCAGCGGAATCGCGGGATAACGCGCGGCCATAGAAACGCAGCGCGCCGGCGAAGCCCAATGGCCGTGGCCACAAGCACCGCCGGACCCACGAACCACGGCACGGTCAGCACGAGCGACAGGAGAAATCCAATCGTCGTCAGCAGCAGCCCTGCGATGGTGCGGATCACCGCGAAGGACGCGCCGTCCACCGGATCGACGAGCAACGAGCCGACGACGTAGCCGAACAGGTAAAGGGCAACCATCGCGGCCACAGCCGGCCAGAGGGATGCGCCGGCGAACGACGTCATCGCAGCGACCACCGCGACGCAGCCAGCGACCACGACGGTCGTTGTGCGGACGTCATACGGTGGGAGCACGATCGGCACAGGCCTGCGTGCCGGATTGCCTGCGCGCGCTGACGCCAGAATCGACGGCACCACCTCGGCGAACACCGCCGTCCACGGAACGCCGAACCACGCGGTACGGCGCCCCGCCAGGAGCAGAAGTGCCAGCGATCCGATGGCGCCAACCGCGAGCGACGACGCCAGCACCTGCCTCGACCGATCCTGCGCAAACTCCGGCCGAAAGCGAACGCGATTCAAGTGCTGCGTGTCGTCGACGCGCTCGTGTTGAATGAGGCTTTGGATGTTCGAAGTGGACGTATCGGTGAGCTGGTACGCCCAGGTGGTGCCTTCGCTCTGCTGACCGTTCGTCAGGCCGAAGCGGCGCTCCAGCTCGGCGCGATCGGCATCGGTGACGCCCGCTTTCCAGCGAACGTGGATATCGACCGGAGCCACCGGCCACGCCAGCGCCAGTATCCCCCACGCCAGCGCGGTGACAACCACGAACGCCACGACCAGTCCGCCAAAGGCGCGCAGGACTCGAGGACTCTGAATTGGCGGCATGTATCGGCGTGATTGGCGAGCGCCATCAATATACCAATGAATCCGGCACCGCTTTTGCGATTACTCCTGTCACCACAAGAGCATGAGGATCCTGCTGCTCGGCTTTGTCTCGGCGCTCATCCTCGCGTGCGGGGGAAATGCTGACGTCCCGCTCTCGCCCTCATCGCCGGCCGCACCCGTCATCGTGTCGTTGAGGGGCGTGGTGACCGACGAAACCGGCATGCCGATTGGCGGCGCCTTCGTTGGCATCATGCCCAATCCCAACACGACACACCCTTCCACCGTGACCAACGCGCAGGGCGAGTATCGTCTCGACGGCCTTCAGAAAGGCACGCTGACGGTGCGAGCGACGGCCTTCCGCCGCGCGGAGGTGGTGACCCAGGTGATAGCCGACGGCGTCACGCCGTTCAATGTGAGGATGCCCCTGCTCCCGCGCGTCACCCTGAGTGGTGTGGTCTCTGACATCGACACAGGCGTTCCGATTCCGGATGCCACAGTGCGTTTCCTCGAGGCACCTGGTTCCCTCGACAACGCCGGATTCGCGGCCGTCAGCGGCGCGGACGGCCGCTACCGATTTGACGCGGTGTTCCCTTCGAATTCGAATCTAGCCGTCACCGCACCTGGCTATCAGGAATGGCGGTTCGGCATGCGAATCACCGGCGACACCACGCTTGGTCTTCCGCTGCGAGCGAACATGCTGGAGATTACTGGGCAGGTCGGGGGCGCGCCGAGCACGTGGACCTGCGTCACGAAAGTGGGACTCTCTGATGCGCCGTGCCAGCAGTACCCATTCAAACCACGTCGCATCCCCAGCACGGCTACGGCGAGGATCACGTGGGGCGAAACGCAAGGTCTCGTCCTCGTCTATATCATCTCGCTGTCATCAGGACAGGCTTCCTTCGCGACGGCGCCGCCCGGAACGACCCGCACGCTCGAGACAACCGCCAACCTGATCGTGGCCGGAGACTACGCGGTGAGGGTGGTGAAACAGACGCAAATCGAGGTGCCAGCCACCTTTACGCTCACATATTCCGTTTCGGATTAGCCACAGCGGGCCACGGTCGGGTGCGGCGCGCCAGCCACACTGTGGCGGATCTCAGGCGAAGCTAAACAGCGGCGGGAAGACGATGACGACGATGGCGGCCCAGGCTGCGTAGACGGGGAGATAGCTCGTTTGCCAGCGCTCGAGCGCGGCGAAGGGCTTGGCGCCGCGCAGAAACTGCAGATAGAGCCACGCCGACCACAGCAGGTTCACCAGCAGAATCAGATTCTCGCCGAGGGCGGCGACGCGATTTGGCGTCAGTCCGAATTCGCTGATCCGGCTGGCGATGGCTGTGAGTGCCAGCGCATCGACGCTCAACGCGCTGATCACCAGCAACAGCTGCAGCCGGTCGAAGAAGTCTGGCGGCGCGTGCGGATCGCGGGCGGACACCGCGTACACCACCAGGCCGATGACGAGTGCCAGCAGTAGATCGAAGCCGATCAGGACCTGCCGCTCGACGTCGATCGGACTTCCCGTCCACGCCATCGTCGCGAGAAACATCAGCAATAACACGGTGAACAGCGGCGTGAACACCCTGGTCAGCACTGGCGCCATGTTTTCGATCACGCTCTGCTTGGCTTCGACGAGCCATGAGCCGATGAGCACCGCGCCCGCCGCACCGCACGGGATCAGCCATTCTGCGATGAACCAGTCAGGCTTGATCTTGATGGCCATGAACAACATCGCCGTGAAGCCGGTGAGCACGCCGCCGCCAATCGCGATCAGCACGTAGTAGATGACGAGCTCGCCGGTAAAGCGCATGAAGTCCATCCGGCGGCCGTTGGTATACCAGTGGCCGCCGACATAGGCGACGCCGACCACCAGCCACAGGGCCATCGGCAGGTGGAGAACGCTGAGCAGTTCCGTGTCTGACGGCTTGCCGGCGACAAAAGGCCTGAAGGAGTAGCCGTTGACCACGAGGGCTGCCGCTGCGAATGGAAGGATCAGCAGCAGGCCGCGCGCACCGGCCAGCGCACGCTTCCAGACGAAATAGACGGCAAGCACGGGAAACACGAACAGGCTGGCATTCCTGGCATAGAACGCCGGCGCAGCCGGATCGGACGGGAGCCCGATCCCGAACAGCGTGGGCAGCTTCACCAAGACTGCCGCGCAGATCGCCAGCGCGAGGACGATCACGAATTCCCTGCGCCCGCTCTTCTTCTCGTCGCCGGCGGTCTCGCCGATGACGAGTTGCTTCCAGAGGCGCTCGGAATGTTCGCGGGCGAATTCGCGCGACAACGCGTCGAGGCTGCCCATGCGCTTGACGGCAACGAGAAACGCTTCATCGCCAGCGAGGCCCGCGGTGGTCAGCGCGGCGATTTGATCGCGGAGGTGGCCTTCGAGCTCGTCGACGTCGCGGCCGTCGATCGCCCGGCGGCGACGCAGAAACCCGCGCCACTGCGCGATCTGATCCTCGAACCGCGCGTCAGGCGTCGTCGTCATGCAGGGCTGGTCTTCATCCAGACCGCGTGGAGCGTGTCGTCCACGACCTTCCAGCGCTTGCGCTGGGCCTCGAGCTGCTTCTGCCCTTCGCGGGTGATGCGGTAGTACTTGCGCCTGCGGCCGGTCTCCGACGTGCCCCACTTCGCCGCCACCAGGCCCTGGCGTTCGAGGCGGTGCAGTACCGGATAGAGCATCCCATCGGTCCACTGCAGGTGACCGCCGGAGAGCTCGCTAACGCGTTTGATGATGGCGTAGCCGTAGCTGTCGCCCTCCGCGAGGATGGCGAGGACGAGTGGGGTGGCCGACGCGGCGACGAGGTCCTTACCGAAGTCCATACCCAGAAGCTTTATACATTGCGCTTCTAGGTATGTCAATCAAGCCGAACCGGCACCTGGATTCGGACGCGATTTGGGAGGGGAGAACGGCGGCGCGCTAGCGGGAGCTAGCGCGTCACCCAGGGCTTGAACTGTTCTTCTTTTTCGAGGCGCCCGGCGATCGAGTCGGCTTCGCGGCGATCGGAATACTTGCCGACGCGCACGCGGAAGACGTTGGCGGCACCGGCCGGCGTCGTCACGAACGCGGGATATCCCTTACCGGTCAGACGTCGCGCGATGGTGTCGGCTTCGGCGCGCTCACGGACGGCGGCGACCTGCACGACGAAGCCATTCCCCGCCGGCTCCTTCACCGTTGGCTCTTTGGCCACGGGCTCTTTCACCGCGGGTTCCTTCACCGTCGGAGCAATTGCCGGCTTCACCGCGGCAACCGCCGGCGCAACCGGTGGCTTCTTCGCCGCGGGCAGTGGCACCGGGGCGACCGCGACGGTTACGGGCGGCTTCTTCTCGGTCAGCGAGGCGACGATTTTCGGCGATTCGGCGATCGGCTCGGCCAGCGGTTCAGGCGTCGGCGAGGTGGAGTCCTCGAGGCGACCAGGATAGGTCAGCGTTTCCTGCGAGGCGATCAGATTGCCTTCGGCGCTCGGGGCAACAGCAGAGGCCGGGGCGAGGGCCGCAGTCGGATCAAACGAGGCCTGGTCGACGACGGCCGCTTGTTCTCCGGCGCGCTGCATCGGGACGCCGCGTCCGACCATCACGCCGCAGAGGAAGATCACGACGGACACGACGGTGGCCGCCATGAACAGGAAGACCAGCTGTTTCCCGTTGAGCTGAATCTCGTGAAACGCCTCATCCTGCATGATTTAGCTCGGCATTTTAACATGGATGAGCATCAGCTCATCCTGCGGATCATTCCGACTGCTCCACGTATCGGAACGACCGGCCGGCTCATTTAGGGGCGAGACGTGCGAGCAGCTCCTTGGCTTCAGCGTTGGCCGGGTCGCTCCACACGGCGATCTTCAACGCATCCATCGCGTCCTGCGAGCGGCCGTGCCGCATGTAGATCTTGGCGAGCAGCAGGTGAGCCGCACTTTCGTACGGCGCGAGGAATACCGTGCGCCTCAGCTCAGCAATGGCCTCGTCGTCGCGCTCCCCTTCGTAGAATCGCTTCCCACGTTCCAGGTGAAACGCTGCCGCTTCCCGCTGGTCGCGCTGTTCCGCGGCAACGAGAAGGTCCTCAGGCCGTAAGGTCTGCGGCACATCGATGTCTAGCTTGACGCGCTCGAGACCGCGAGGAATCGCGTTGGCGCCGGGCTGTTTCGCTTCCCATTCCGCGGTCGTCGAGGAGAGCTGCCGCGCCAGTTCCTTCTCGCGCGCCGCTTCCGCAGTGCTCCCGGACGCCTGCAGTGCCACGCCCAGCGCGTAATGCGCCTCATCGTCTGACGGGTTGCGGCGGACCGCTTCGCGCAGCCAGTTGATCGCACCCTGCGTGTCCTTGTCGAACCAGTAGGCGTAGCCGAGGTTGAAGTACAGGTCCGAGTCGTTGCCGTCGAGCTTCACCGCTTCGCCGAAGTACGACACTGCACGGCCACCGGGCGCGCCCGCGGGACGCCGCAGCTGCACGATCCCCAGGTTGTTGAGCAGCGTCGGATCGGGCTTGATGCGATTGAGCTCGGAGAAGGCATTGAACGCTTCTGCGTACTGACCCAGGTTGAGCATCGACACGCCCGCGAGGAACCTCGCCTGCCGCGCGAGCCGGTGGTCGGCAGGCACCTCACGCACGGCGTTGAGCGCCTGCTGATGCTCGCCCTGCTCCGTTTCCACCGCCCAGAGCGCGATGCGTGCGCGATGGAAGGTCGGCGCCGTTTTCAGCGCCTGCGTCAGCAGCGAGATCTGCGTCGCCGGCGCTTCGGCGAGCACCCCCTTGATGTATTCCTCGAACGCGGCGAGCGGCGGGTGTCCCTGCTCCATCTGCTCCTCGGACACCGGAGAGTTGGGAGCAATCCGCTTGGCGATGCGTCCGTAAATCGCAAACATGTCGTTGAGCGTGCCGAGCTCGACGAGCTCAGGCGACATGCGTCCGGTATCGAGCCGGATGGTGCGCGCCTTCACCGCGAGGTAGGTGCCGCGCAGCTCGAAGCTGCCGACGATGACCTGCTCGACGCCGACGACCTGACCGAGGCGGATCGAGGTCGCCAGGGTCAGGGTGGCGTCGGTCGGCACGCGCAGCCGCTCGAAGGCCCGCAGGCGATCGTCGCGGGTAATCGCCGGCACGCCGAGCGCATTGAGATCGTCGGTGAGGAGTACCGCGGACCCTTCGGCAAGCCAGTAGCCGCGCGGTTCGTGGGTGGTGTTCTCGAACGGAATGACGAGCTGCTGTGAAGGAGGTGTTTGGGCCTGCGCTTTCCCGCACACCACCAACATCACGGCGACGAGAATCTTCAGGCTCATTCTCATCCTGCAGCTCCTGCCGGACGCACCAGAACGGTCATCAGGCACTGCCCCGCCCCGGTCGCACGGCACTGGTCGGTGCCGACTTCGACGTCCAGGTTGAAGAGGTACATCAGCCGCTTGATGCCCGACGCGTAGTACTCGCAGAGCGGCTGCTCGACCTTGTCGCGCACCTCGCAGAAGATCGATCCGCGGATGTCGACGGCGCCGCGCCCCTGGCGCCAGCGGACGATCGCGCGGCTGCCGCGATAGGTCTTGCGAATCATCGCCCGCGCCTCGCGCATCACCAGGTGCACGCGAAGACCTGGAGGCGCGGCCCGAATCACCGCACGGCGCCACGACGGCATGTCACCCACGGTCCATTCGGCGGTGTACTCGCCGGCACGTGCGGCGACCAGCCCGTACGGCTCGCCTTCCATGCGCAGAAAGCTCAGCACCGCGGCGAGCGGCGCGAGCCCGATTTTTCCGTCGCGGAGCCCGGCGGGATTCAGCCACGCTTCGTAGAACTCGAGCCGCGTTGGCAGCAAGTCTGCGATGCCCTGGTGCAGGCTTGCCACGAGCAACCGGCCGATTCCCGCCTCAATCATGCGTAGCTTTTCTGATACCGTGTACTGGTGTGTGGACTGGAGCGATTCTCACGGGCGGCCAGGGGCGCCGGCTCGGAGGAATCGACAAGAGCGCGCTGGTCGTCGGATCGCAATCGATCCTCGATCGGCAACTGGCCCTGCTTCGCGCATTGACGCCGCACATCCTGATCGTCGCGAGCCAGGCAGCGAAGACCCCAGCCCCGGATACGACAGTGGTGACGGATCGCGTGACAGGGGCGGGAGCGCTCGGCGGTCTGTATACGGCGCTGGTCGAAGCGCCAACGGAACAAGTACTGGTGATAGCTTGCGACATGCCGTTTCTGACGGCGCCCTTTCTCGCCCGTCTGGCCGAGCGCGGCACCGGCGTCGACGCCGCGTTGCCGCGTGACGAGCGTGGACGCCACCCGTTGTGCGCGTCATACGACCGCCGGATTGCCGCACACCTGAAGGCCAGGATCGATTGCGGCGAGTTACGAGTCGGTGACGCGCTCGCCGGTCTCGACATCCGCGAACTCGGTTCCGATGAGTTGGCGCCGTTCGATCCGGAGGGCCGCCTGCTTCTCAACGTCAACACGCCGGCCGACTATCAGCGGGCTCGGACGTAAAAAATCGTACCTTAAATGATCCTGCCCGTCCACGACCGCCTTCGCGCGCACATCGCGCAGCTGCTGACCACGCTCTACTCGCTCGAGGCCGCGGATGCACCGCCGATCGTGCTGGAGTATCCGCCCAATCGCGACCTCGGCGATCTCGGCACGCCGATCGCCTTCGAGCTGGCGCGCCGGCTGCGCAAGGCCCCACGCGCGATCGCGCAGGAGATTGCCGGGGCGTTCGGCTCGCTCGAAGGGATCGCCCGCGTCGCCGCGGCCCCGAACGGGCACCTCAACTTCTTCCTCGATCGCCAGCCCTTCCTGCTCGCTCGCCTGGCGGCGGGTCCAAAAGGATCGACCGAGCAACCCCGTCACGCGGGCAAGGCGATCGTCGAGCACACCGCCATCAATCCGAACAAGGCGGCGCACATCGGCCACCTCCGGAATTCGGCGCTCGGCGACACCCTCGTCCGCGTGCTGAAGTTCCGCGGCATCCCGGTGGAAGTGCAGAACTACATCGACGACACCGGCGTGCAGGTTGCCGACGTGGTCGTCGGCTTCCGCGTACTCGAGGGAAAGACCTTCGACGACATCCGCACGATCGCCGACACCACGCGATTCGACTACTTCTGCTGGGACCTCTACGCCCGCGTCACCGAGTGGTACGACGGCGACAAGGAGCGGCTCACCCACCGGAGTCAGACGCTCCACGACATCGAACACGGCGGCAATGACAACGCCGAGATCGCCGCCTTCATCGCCGACCGCATCGTCCGCTGCCACCTCAAGACGATGGCGAGGATGAACGTCGATTACGACCTGCTGACGTGGGAAGGCGACATTCTCCGGCTGAAGTTCTGGGCGCAGGCGTTCGACGTCCTCAAGGCGAAGGGCGCGGTCTACCTGCAGCAGGAGGGTCGCCTGGCGGGTTGCTGGGTGATGCCGATTCAGGACGATGGACCCGGAAGCCTAAAGGCTTCCGGCTACCAAGAAAACTCACCCGAACCGGCAGCCGGAGGCCCCTCAGCCTCGGTAGCCGGAGGCCCGTCTGCCTCGGTAGCCGGCCCCTCAGCCTCGGTAGCCGGAGGCCCGTCTGCCTCGGTAGCCGGCCCCTCTGCCTCGGTAGCCGGAGGCCTTCAGGCCTCCGGAGAGGAAGAATCCGAAGAGCGCGAAAAGGTCATCGTCCGCTCCAATGGCGTCGTTACCTACGTCGGCAAGGACATCGCCTACCAGTTCTGGAAGCTGGGGCTATTGGGGCGCGACTTTCATTACCGCGTGTTCGAGACGCGCCCGCGCGGTCCGCTATGGGCGACCTGCTCGACTGGCGGCGAGAGCAACCACCCGGAGTTCGGAGGCGCGGCCTACGTCTACAACGTCATCGACGTGCGTCAGTCGTACCTGCAAAAGCTCCTGAAGCAGGCGCTGGTAGCGGTGGGGCATCCCGAGGGGGCGGAGCGATCACATCACTTCTCCTACGAGATGGTCGCGCTCTCGCACGCGACCGCGCGCGAGCTTGGTGTCGCTCCCGCTCCGGATTCCGAAGACGCGAAGCGACCGTTCGTGGAAGTCTCTGGGCGCAAAGGCCTCGGCGTGAAGGCCGACGATCTGCTCGACACACTCACCCGCAATGCCGGCACCGAAGTGGGCCGGCGCAACGCCGAGCTGAGCGACGAGGAGCGGCTGCGCATCGCGCAGATGATCGGCATCGCCGCGGTCCGCTATTTCCTGATCAAGTTCACGCGCGGCAAGGTCATCGCCTTCGACCTCGAGGAGGCGCTCAGCTTCGAGGGTGAGAGCGGCCCCTACATCCAATACGCCGTCGTCCGCGCGAACAACATTTTCCAGAAGGTGCAGCAGCGCTATGGGCTCGACGAGAAGGCGCTGCTCGAGTCGCTGAAAGACGTGCCGCCGGGCGAGCTGACCGGCGAGAACGGCAACCAGGAGCTGTGGTCGCTGGTGCTCGAGGCGTCGCGGCTCGACGAGATCGTCGAGCAGGTGATCCGCTCGCTTGAATTCTCGGTGCTCGCCAAGTACGCCTTCTCACTGGCGCAGGCCTTCAACGCCTTCTACCACCGCTCGCCGATCCTCAACGAGGAGCGCGACGATGTGCGGCGGTGGCGCGCGGCAGCCGTGATCTACCTGCGAGATCAACTCACCCGCGCCCTGGATCTGATGGGCATCACCGTGCCGCCAAGGATGTAATGCCGGTTATTGGGATCGCCCCCAGCAGCAAGCTTCACGATTACGAAGAGTCGGTGCGCCGCGCGGGCGGCGAGCCGCGTCTGCTCGACTGGTCTGTCGATCGACCCGAAGAAGTCGTCCGTTCGGTCGATGGCCTGCTGTTGACCGGTGGCGGAGATGTCTTGCCCAAGATTTACGGCGCCGCGGCGCATCCGTCGTTCGATGCGGCGGAGCCGGGACGCGATGATTACGAGATCGAGCTGGTGCGCCGCGCGATCGATGCCGACCTGCCGCTCTTCGCGATCTGCCGCGGCATCCAGGTGCTCAACGTCGCGCGCGGCGGCACGCTGGTGCAGGACATCCCCGAGGAAATCGGCGGCAACGTCGAGCACAGCATCAAGGAGCCGCGGTTTGCCATTGCCCATCCAATCTGGATGACGCCGGGCAGCACGCTCGAACGCCTGATGCGCCCGATCATCGCGGAAGGCGACGACTGCCCCGTCAATAGCCGTCATCACCAGGCGGTGAAGGCTCTGGGCGAAGGGCTCGTGGCCACCGCCACGGCGCCCGACGGCGTCGTCGAAGCGATCGAAGATCCCTCGCGCCGCTTTTGCCTCGGCGTGCAGTGGCACCCGGAGAACTTCTACCGGACGGGTGAATTCCGTCCGCTGTTCGAGGGATTCATCAAAGCAAGCTCGCGCTAGAGATCAGGGCGAGCACGCGCTAGGCGCGGCTCAGCACCATCACGCTCTCGACGTGCGCGGTGTTCGGGAACAGATCGATGCCGGTCAACGCCTCGATCGCGTAGCCGGCATTGAGCAAGGTCCGAGCATCCCGCGCCAGTGTCGCGACATCGCAGGACACGTAGACGATCCGCTGCGGCGCGTGCTGGATGATTCCCGCCAGCGCGTCCTTGGACATCCCCGTGCGCGGCGGATCGACGATGAAGGTAGCACCGGTAGGCCGGGTTCCGCGAAGCGGACCCGGCCCTCGCGGGCCCGCCAGAAACGATTCGACGCTCGCGCGACGCACCGTGACCAGATCGGCGAACGGCTCGGCGTTGGCCACGAGATCGATGCCGCTGGTGGGATCGCCCTCAACCAGCGTCACGTCCTGCGCGCCGGCAGCCGCGAGCGACAGACCAAACAATCCGACCCCCGCATACAGATCGACGACGGGCCCCTCGGGGACCAGCGCCACCACGTGGCGCACCAGCCGCTCGAGCAGATACCGGTTGCCCTGGAAGAACGAACGGACGTTGCGGCGCAGCCGCAGCGTCGACGCGGGATCGTCCTCCCTGACGCGCAGGACGTCGGTGACGATTTGCGGATCGGACACCAGCGCGCCGAAGCGGGACGCGTCGACACCCTCGTGCACTTCGACGCGGCTCGCCCGCTCGCTGCCCGCGATGTTCTCGGCGAACTCGAGCCCCACCAGACCGCTGAGGCGATCGCGTTGTAGCGTCTCTTCAGCCGCGGCAACCCAGGCAACCGTTTCGGGAAGCAACTGCCCCGTCCCGCCAACAGGACACAGGTCGTGCGTCCCTTCCCGGTAGAACCCCAGCCGGCCATCACGCGCGTGCAGCCGCGCGCGCATCCGGTAACCATGCTCCGGCGAACCGATCACGATCGGCAGCGACGCCAGCGGGATGCGGCCGATGCGGCCCAGCGCATCCTGCATGATCTCGGCCTTCAGTATCAGCTGGCGCTCGTAGGCCACGTGCGCGAGGACGTTGCCGCCACAGCGCCAGTCGGCGGCTGCATCGCGGCGATCGGCCGACGCGGAGAGGACGTCGGTCGTCTCGGCGTACAGCACGCTGCGCGTCGACCGATCGACGCGTGCCTGCACGCGCTCGCCCGGAATCGCGCCCCAGACAAGAACGACCTGTCCCTTGTGCCGCGCGAGCATGCGCCCGCCCGCGGCAGGCTTCTCGACGTCGAGCTCGAGAATCGTTCCGGGCTGGATCATTCGAAGGCAATCACCGGCAGGCGCTGCCGCTCGCGCACCAGGCGGTTGACGCACGCTTCCCGCGACTGCGCATAGGCCGCTTCGGGCATCCGTGCGCGAAATGGCGCCAGCTCACGGTCGGCTTCGGCGCGCAGCTCCTGCAGCATCTCCGCACTGCAGCCCTCACGCGCCGCATCGATCAGTTGGTCGTCGAGCGTGCGAAGCCGCTCCACGAAGGCGTGGCGGGCCTCGCCGCGCAAACCCTTCGCGCCGGCGCGCGCGGCATCGAGCTCTCGGATCAAGCCGTCGAGTACCGAATCCAGCGCTCGCACATCGCCCGCGCGAAGCGTGGTCAGACGCGCGACGACGCGCTCGAGGTGCGCGGGCAATGAAGGCTGACGGGCATGGTGTTCGACCGCATCGGCGTCCGGCAGCGCGACACCGACGGCGCGGCGCCACTCGTCGAATACGTCCAGCACGTCGGCATCGCAAAACTCCACCCGCACGGGACGCCGGCGAGGGCCCTTGGCGTAGTAGCGCTCGAAGTACCGATCGATGCCGCGGCACGCCACCTTGAGCGGCACACCCTTCGTCGCCCAGCCGCACACCTGGTCGAACGCCGGGCCGACGATGCGAATGAGGTGACCGTCGTTCTTGCGACAGAGGTAAGCCTCGATCTCGCGACAGAATTCCGCCGCTTCTAGATCCACCGCACTTCTCCCGAGATCAGCCTCTCGAGCCCGCTCTCCGTCCGCACCAGCAGCGCGCCATCGTCATCGATCCCTTCGGCGACCCCGCGGCGAATGCTGCCGGCGTCCCACTCGACGGCTCGTCCGAGCGTCGCCGCCGAGC
>JADMIO011460712.1_pt1 | contig 14081 bp, 12 predicted proteins | sample 8958161 | NCBI WGS metagenome assembly JADMIO01 (sample SAMN16585339, study PRJNA669376) | soil metagenome | isolation source: Crop rotation soil | place: USA: Cullars Rotation, Alabama | collected 2011 | reverse complement strand
TCAACAACAGCCGGCACAACAACCCGCTCAACAACAACCGCGCGTCCAACAACGGCCGGGAGCGCCCTTCGAAATCTCGGAATACGGCGTCGACTTTCAGGCTGACCCTCGATTGATTCTGGTGATGGCGGCGCTCGATGTCGCGGGACTCGACACGACACCTGCCGGACGACAGCCTTCCGCTTTCCGCGTGAAGCTGCGAAAAGATCTTGCGAACCTCGATCCGGCGCTCCGCGAAAAGATGAAGACCTTTTACGAGCGCAACAAACTACCCGCGCCGGCGACTCCCGCGGACCAGGCCGCTCGTTACGTTTCACTCGCACTCGCGCTTGGTCCAGCACCGTCCTTCGAAGCGCCGGAGCGTTCGGAGGATCTGCCCGCGGGACTTCTGGATGTGCTTGACTTCGCGCCGCTCGTGCAGGAGTTTGCTCGACGCTCAGGCTTTGACGAACACCTCGTCGAATATGTGCGCGCGTATCAGGCTGAAGGTGACAGGCTGCGCGCGCCGACGACCGAGATGGTTCGAAGTCTTTTGACGTATCTTCACACGCGACCAATCACTACCTCGGCTGAACGAGTTGAAGTAAAGAACCCAAACAAGAAGTCGAAAGAGAAGATGTATTCGTTCCGGCAGAAAGATCGCCGGTTCCTGATTCTGCCCGATCTGCTGGCCACGCGTGGTGCAATCAACTTCCGCATCATCGGCGATGACTACTACGTGGTGGTCCCGGAGGGAACCGAACCGAGTTCGTCGGAGCTGCGGCGTGCATATCTGCAGTATGTGATCGATGCGCTCATGGTGCGATTCAACAAAGAGATCGCCCTGCGGCGCGACGCGATCAAGCAGATCCTGAACGAACGACAGAAAACAGGTGTGGAGGTCAGTCCGGATGTATTTCTGAGTGTAAGTCGATCGCTCGTGACGGCTGCGGACGCGCGTTATGACGAGATGCGACGGCTGGAGTTTCTTGCGCGCGATGCGCGTGCGCGACTCGCCGCGGCGAAGACCGATGCTGACCGCGCGGCGATCGGCAAAGCAGCGCAAGACGAAATGAAAGCGATTCAAGATGAGACGGTGGCGCGGCTCGCCGAAGAATATGAGAAGGGCGCGGTGCTGTCGTTTTATTTCGCGGACCAGTTGAAGGGGATCGAGAGTGCGGGGTTCGACCTCGCGAATTTCTTTCCTGACATGATTGCATCGTTCGATCCGGCGCGTGAACTGAAGCGTCCGGCGGAGTACGCGGAAGCGGTGCAAAGAGCGACAGCGGCGCGCGAGGCGCGGACCGCTGCACGGCGATCGGCGTCTGAAGCGAGTGAGGAGGCGAGTGGCAAAGAGGCTCTGCTCGTGCGTGACCTTGCGGCGATCGAAGACACGCTGCGGAACAAGGATTACAACGACGCGGAGAACCGCTTGCGCGAGATGTTGAAGGAGTACCCGGGCGAGCCGCGTATCTTCTTCGCGTTAGGACAGACGGCGAGTCTCGCTGCGTCTGACGCGACTGATGAAAACGTCCAGGCGGAAAGATTGAATCGAGCGTTGGGCCATTACCGCATGGCGGTGGCTGCGTCGTCACCAGAGACTGACAAGGCGATCATGTCGCGCGCGCATGAGGCGATGGGGCGGATCAATTTGTTCCTGGAGAATAATGCGGAGGCTGCGAAGCAGTTTGATGAGGCGATAAAGATCGGCGACGTTCGTGGTGGTGCTTACAAGGAAGCAGTCGAGGCAAGAAAGAAACTAAATCAGCCTTAAAATCCGTGTTATCCGCGGTCAATTAACCGCGGATAACACGGATCTAAAAATCAGATTAGTTCTCGATTGCTTTCGCTGCGTTTATCCTGCCGCCGCTGACAGTTTTTCCTTTCAACGCGACGATCGGATCGGTCGAGGCCAGCAGCTTCTTCTTCAATTCATCAACCGACATGCGCGGGTGCTCGGCCAATACGAGCGCCGCGACACCGGCAACGACAGGCGTCGCCATCGACGTGCCCGACTTCTCCTCGTAAGCATTGCCGAGCCACGTGCTCAGAATATCGACGCCCGGCGCAGCAATCGCGACACTCTTCGCACCATAATTCGAAAACGACGCAAGCTGATCGTGCCGATCAAGCGCCGCGACGCTGATCACGTTCGGCACGTTGTAGCTCGACGGATAATGCGGCGTGCGATCGTTGTTTGTGCTGGAATTGCCTGCCGCAGCAACGAACGCGATGTCATTCTCGTAAGCCTTGCGAATCACGTCTTCGAGCGCGCGCGAGTATTGCGTCGAACCCCAGCTCGCGCTGATGATTCGAACGTTCACGCCTGCCTTCTTTCGATCGATGACGTAATTGATTGCCTCGATCGCATCCTTCGTCGTTCCAAAGCCACCCGAATTCATAAACTTCAGCGGCATGATCCGAACTTTCCAGTTCACACCCGCAATACCGATGTTGTTCTCACCTTCAGCACCGATGATGCCCGCGCAGTGCGTGCCGTGGCCGTTCTCGTCCATCGGATCGCCGATGCTTTCGATTGTGCTGAAGCCGTTCTCGTCGTCAATCGTTCCGAGTTCGTCGTCGTGATAAGGCGCCATCGACGCGGGACGCTTCCACATGTTGCCCGCGAGATCTTCGTGCGTGTAATCAACACCGCTATCGAGCACCGCAACTACAACCTTGTCGCTGCCGGTCGTCGTGGCCCATGCGAGCGTCGCGCTGATGTCCGCGCCCTGCTTGCCGCCGCGTTGTCCTGAATTAGAAAGTGCCCATTGATCGCTGAACTGCGGATCGTGCGGCAGGACTGGCACGAGTGGCGCTTCGACCTCGTCGAGTTCGATGTCGTAATTCGGCTCGGCGTATTCGACTTCCGGCAGTTGTGAATATTCGTTGACGACCGTCGCAGCGTCAGCATTATCGAGATCGTCAATCGCCTCTAACCCGGGAACGCTCTCGATGCGGTCCTCGACGCGATCGTGGAGTTGTGCAGTCAGCCGTTCGATAGTTTCCTGGCTGACGCCGCTCTTGAATCTGACAAGCACTTCGGGACGGCTGAAGTTGGGCGTTTCACTGAGCGCGATCTCTTCAGTGGTGGTTGCTCTTTTCTTTTCAGTGGCCGGCACGGGCCCGAAAGATTTCCAGTGGTGTCTCCAACGGTTCAACTGACCGGCGAAAGCGGCCACGAGAATGAGGACGAGCGCGAGCGCAAGGTGGATAAAGATATTGTTGCGGTTCATGGTGGTACCTCTAAAGCTAGATCCGATAGTTTTGGCCCTTGAACTTGTAAGCTCTCACCTGGTTTTTATCAGCGCGGTATTCGTAGGTTTGTCCCTGCGCCTCGAGCTTGATGCGCCAGCCGCGTGTGATCATCTGGCCGCTCATCTCGCCGTCTTCAGCCGCGCCGAGTGCCATATCGGGGAAGTCGGAATCTTCGACGGATTTTTCTTTGACGTCGGCGGCGTTGATTTTCAGGCGCCGGGCCAGGTCGTTTCGGGCGTTCTCGACTGCTGAATCTTTATCAATGGCCATACGAGAGTCAAACGTCCCCCTTGGATTCTTTGTTCCGGCGATCAGTGGCTACCATTTTGAGCCTGAGATTCGTTGCGGTCAAATCAAAATCCGCTATCTGAGATCTCCAAATCGATGTTGCATTAGCACCGTGACTGCAATGGCAGCCGTCTCCGCCCGCAGAATGCGGCCGCCGAGCGTTACTACATGAAATCCGCGTGCCCGTGCGGCGTCGATCTCTTCATCGGCCCAGCCACCTTCCGAGCCTACGAGGGCCGTGATTGAGTTTGCGGCGGGTAAACTCTCAATTCGTTCGCCATCTCGTTCTGAGAACATCACCGAGACGCCTTCGGCTTCCAGCTTTTCGAACGGCAGGGGCAAGCTAATTTCCGGCACAAATGCCCGGCCAGACTGCTTTGCCGCTTCGAGCGCGATCCGCTGCCAGCGCGTCACGCGCTTGGTTGCGTCGCTCTCGTCGCGCAGGTGAATGTCAGCGTAACGTGTGATGAGCGGCGATAATTTGGTGACACCGAGCTCCGTTGCCTTCTGCACCACGAGATCGAACTTATCGCCCTTTAACAACGCGACGCCGAGATTTAGCTGCAACTGTGATTCAGGCTTTGCGGGATCGACTTCTGCTTCGATCCGCAGTTCGGCCATGTCGCGCTTGACATTAGACACCGTGGAACGAAATTCGTGTCCGAAGCCGTCGAAGATGTAAACCTCATCGCCGGGCTTGAGCCGCAGTACGTCGCGGAGGTGACGCGCTTCGTCGTCGGCGAGCGTGACGGTGTTTTGCGTGAAGGCGCTTGGCGGGGCATAGAAGCGTCGGCGACTCATAGTTCACATAAAGCACAAAGAAATCCACAAAAGCACAAAGAAGAGTTTCAGACAATCAGCGGGACCGATTCAGATAATCAGCGCGACCCATTCGCCGTCGTGCATGATTTCAAAGTTATCGATTCCGCATTCGTGAAGCGCTGCCTGGACCATCTCAACCTGTGTTTCCAAAATGCCGCAGAGAATTAACCTCCCGCACGTCACGCCTACCAGAGTTGGTATCAATTCAGTGACGACATTGGCAGTTAAATTAGCAACAAGATCCACAGATTCAGTCGAATCGTCGATCGAACCGACCCAGAAGTTGATCTGTTCCGCGACGCCATTCAGCTCCGCATTTTCACGCGCAATCGCGATCGCGGTTTCATCTGTGTCACACGCTTCAATTTGTGCTTCGGGGAAGAGTTTAGCTGCCGCAATCGCGAGAATTCCGGTGCCGGTGCCGACGTCGAGAAAACTGCCGCCGTAATAATATTTCTGAATCGCATTGAGGCAGAGTCGTGTCGTCTCGTGCGTGCCGGTGCCAAACGCCATGCCCGGCTCGATACGGATCACTAAGCGATCGTGAATGTTCTCGAGGTTGGTCCAGGGTGGCGCGATTATGAAGCGACCAATCTCGACTGGCTGCCAGTTTTGTTTCCACTCCTCCAGCCAATCACGCTGCTCAACTTCGCGCACCTTCATGTCGCGTACTGACGACGACGGCAGCTCGTAAATCCGCAGCGCTTCCAACAACTCGTCGCGAACTCGTTCGCGATCGGGCGTCTCAGAAAAATAGGCCGTCACGCCGCGGTCTGAAGTTTCAGTTCCGAGCGCGCCGGCTTCCATCAACGCGTATTCCACGGCCTCGTGCGCTGCCCGTTCGAGATCGACGTCGACCGCGTAATATTTTTCTGTTTTGGGATTCAATTGCCCCTGAGTCCAAACTCATCCAACAGTTGTTCTTTGTTGCGCCAGTCTTCTTCGACTTTCACAAACAGTTCGAGATGAACCTTATGGCCCAGCAGCGTTTCGATTTCTCTGCGCGCTTTGATGCCAATGTCTTTCAAGCGACTCGCACCGCGTCCGATGATGATTTTTTTCTGCGAGGCACGCTCGACAACGATGACGCAGTAAATGCGTGTGAAGTCTTCGCGCACTTCTTCGAAGCGTTCGGTAACGACTGCGGTAACGTACGGTATCTCGTCGCCGGTAGTGTGCAGAACTTTCTCGCGCACGATCTCGGCAACAAGCACGCGCAACGATTGATCCGTCAACTCGTCTTCCGAAAAGATCGGCTCGCCTTCCGGTAAATGTCGCAACGCCGCCTCGATTAAGACACCAGTCATCTCGTCTTCCAGCGCTGAGATCGGAATGATCTCCCTCCACTCGTTTTCCTTGCTGTACCAATCGATCAGCGGCAGCAATGCAGACTTGTCTTCGAGCTTATCGATCTTGTTGAGCAACAACAGTGCGGGCTTTTCGGATCGTTTGATGAGATCGAGAACGAAGCGATCGCCGTTGCCGGTCGAGACAGATGCATCGCGAATCAGACACACGAGATCGACACCGAGCAGCGCCTCCTGGACCGACGCCATCATGCGGCGATTGAGTTCGTAGCCCGGTTGATGCACTCCGGGCGTGTCAACCAGAACAATCTGCCCTTCCGGCTTTGTAATTACACCCTGAATCCTGAAGCGCGTGGTCTGCGGCTTATCAGAAACCGCGGCAATCTTCTGCCCCACGAGCCGGTTCAGTAGCGTTGACTTACCGGCATTCGGGCGTCCGATTAGGGCAACATAACCGCTATGCGTTGACATTAACTCTTTTCAGCAAAAATCTGGACCAGATTGACGAGCGTCTCGGTCGTCTTCTCCAACCCACGACGCGAATTAAACTCGAGCTTGCCATGAAAATTGCCGCCGCCCGTGAACAGGTTCGGCGTCGGCAGTCCACGGAACGTCAAATTCGATCCATCAGTCCCACCGCGAATCGGTTTCAGAAACGGCTTCAGTCCCGCGCGGCGCGACGCCTCCATCGCGTTGTTCGTCAGCTCCGGATAATTCTTCAACACCTCTTTCATGTTCTTGTAATTCTCTTTGACGTCGATCGTGATCTTCACGTCCGGATACTTCGCCTGCGTCTGCGTGACCATGTCGCGCAACATCTTCTCCTTCGCGTCGAGACCACTCACGTCGAAGTCGCGCAGAAGGATCTTCAAGCTCGAGGTCTCGACATCAATTACGCCGGCATACGGATGAACAAAACCGACGCGCCCTTCCGTCGTTTCGGGCAGGATGTCGTGCGGAAAACGATTGAGATAATCCGCGATCGCATACATCGCATTGATCATGATCCCCTTCGCGGTTCCCGGGTGCGTGCTCTTCCCCTGGAACGTGACCGTCGCAGTGCGCGCGCTCCACGTCTCGTCGCTGATCTCGCCGAGCTCTTCGCCGTCAACCGTGTACGCGAACTTCGCTCCGAACGCCTTCACGTCAAACTTATCGATGCCCGTGCCGACTTCTTCGTCAGGTGTGAACGCGATCGCGATCGTGCCGTGTTTGATCTGCGGATTCTGACGCAGGATATCGATCATCGTCATGATCTCGGCGCAGCCTGATTTGTCGTCGGAACCGAGGAGCGTAGTGCCGTCAGCGGTGATGATGTCAGTGCCGATCAGGTCTTTCAGCACCGGATTCTTTGCGACTGTGATCACTTGCGTCGGATCCTTTGGCAACGTGATGTCGCCGCCCTGGTAATTCTTGTGAATGATCGGATTGACGTTTTCGCCGGAGACTGCGGGCGAGGTGTCCATGTGCGCAATGAAACCGATGACCGGCACTTTCGAATTGTCGGCGAGGTTACCGGGCACGGTGGCGTACACAATGCCAAATTCACTGACGCGCACGTTCTGTGCTTCCAGGGCAGTCAGTTCTTTCGCGAGCAGGTTCGCGAGGTTGAGTTGTTTGCGCGTGCTCGGAGTTGTTGTCTGGTCTTCCTGCGACTGCGTGTCGATCTTCACGTAACGAAGGAAGCGATCCATCGCAGATTCAGTCGGCGGTTTCAACTGGCCGTTTGCGAGGCCCACGAACAACAGGCAAAGCACGGAAGCAAGCAAGAGTTTCATAATCAATACCTTTCTTAACACAGACTACGCGGATTTATCGGAGAGAGAGTTGCGCCACTGTTCGCTCTGATGATTCAAGTCGTCAAGAGTTTGCTGCAATGCATTACGTTTAGCCGCGAGTGTCGCCTCGTCCGCGTCCGCCGGGACGTAAATCGGCGCGGCGACATAGACCCGCGCGCGCGTAAAGGGTTTGGGAATTTGGAATAGATCCCAACTCGGCGTAGTCCAGTAACGTTCCAGCGCCATTGTGACTGGCACGATCGGGTGACCCGACTTCTTCGCAAGCAGCAGCGCGCCCATTTTCGCGATATAACGCGGCCCTTTCGGACCGTCGATCGTGAACGCCGTCGTACAGCCCGCGCGCATCAGACGCGCCATTTCGACAATCGCGCCGACACCGCCCCGCGTGCTCGAGCCGCGCACCGCTCCGTAGCCAAATCGTTGAATAAACCGCGCGATGTACTCCCCATCAAAACTGCGTGACGTCATCACGACGATGCGTCGTTTGCGCCACCAGTAGGTCGTCAGAAAAATTCGGTCGTGCCAGAAGACGTAAATCGGAAGGCCGCCGTTCTCCACGGCTTTCTCGTGATTTTCCCAGCCGATAACCTCGAAACGTGCGGTCAGCCCAATGAGATTAATGAGTAGATAGAAGGCGAGATCGGCGGCGCGGATCAGTAGGCGATCTTTGAACGAGTAGTCAGACAGATCCGCGAATTCATACGCACGGTTCACACGTGTCTCGGAGAAGCTCTGTTCGACGGAAGCTTGCATTACAAGATTTCAGGATTTTACAGGATTTACGGGATCGCGCTAATAGATCGGCGGCTCGCCGGGAGGGCGCGTCTTCCAGCGTTTGTGAATCCAGAGCCACTGGCCCGGAAAGTTCCGGATCTGATTTTCGACGCGCCGCGTGATCTCGATCGTCACGCGCCGCACGTCGGCCTCTTCGTCTCCCGTGCATTCCGGAAAAATCGGCGGTTCAGCGATCAGTAAATACTTTCCTTTTTCCTGACTCCACGGCGCGAAGAAGGGAACGAGCGGCGTGTTCGTGCGCACGGCGAGCTTCGCGATCACAAACGTTGTCGCTGCGGGAACGCCGAAGAAATCGACGAAGATCGCCTCGTCGTCAAGCGTGTTCAAGTCGGGTAACAGTCCCAGCGCATGTTTACCGGAGCGAAGCAGTTTCAGCATCGAACGCGCCGCCGAAAGTTTGTCGATCGTTCTGTTGCCAAACTTCTTTCGGACTTCATCGACCAGTTCCTCGATCATCGGATTGTCGAGCCGGCGGACGAGAAAAGTGAATGGATATCCGAGCAGTGAAATGCCGAAGCTCGTCATCTCCCAAGCGCCAAGGTGGCCGGTGTAGTAAATCAAATGGTCACCACGTTCCGCCCTGGCTTTTTCGAGATTTTCCCAGCCTTCTGCTTCGATGAGCTGCTTCAACTGCTCACGAGAGCGCGTCCGCATCTGGCTAAACAGCCCCAGCTCGCGGCCCAGACTGTCGAAACACTCACGCAAAAGCGCCGCGCGTTCCGCTTCAGACTTCTCGGGAAACGCGAGTCGAAGATTGATCGCACCCGTGCGGCGCAACTCGCCGGCGACCAGATACCCGAGTTTAGCCATCGATCGGCCAACCGCGTATGCCATGCGCGGGGGCATGTGGCCGAGCGTGGCGAGGACGAACTTAGCCGGGGCGTATTCTATGTAAGTTCGGAGCTTTCCGTGTTTAGCCATCAGTTAGACAGGATTACAAGATTTACATGATTATCAGGATTGCGGACATCCTGCAAATCCACTCTGTCCTGTAATCCTGTCCCGAGTTTCTGATATATTTCGAACGTGAGGCGATAGGTTTTCGTACAGGTGATCGCGGTAACTCTCCTCAAACGATTCTTTAGATTGGAGCTGGATGGAAAAACGCCGGATCCTCATCGTCGATAATAACGATGAGTTGCGTGTTCTACTCGAACAGGCACTTGGTCGCCTGGGTCATGAAGTGATCGTGACCGGGGAACGAGAAAAGGCGCTCCGCCGCGACGACCTCGATAGCTTCGATCTCATCATCAGCGACCTCTCGGAAGCGGAGGTAAACGGCCAACCCATCAGCGAACTCCACCGCAAGCATCTCGTCACTCCACTCAGCCAGCAAAACAATGGAACAGGCGTGATCAAGGCGTTCAAAATGGGCGTGGCGAATTACCTGCGCGTGCCGTACAACCGTGATGAGCTGCGAGAGATAGTCGAACAAACACTCGCCCAGAAACTCCGCTACGTCAACGAGCCCAGCACGTTTTCGCACGTACACGAGAAGATCGAGTTTGAACTTCCCAGCGATCTCGCGTTGATGAACGGCGTGCTCGAGTATTTACAGGAGCGGGTCGCGAAGCTCGGTTTGATTCGTCCGGAACGCTCGAATCTCTTCGTCGCACTCGACGAGGCGTTTGTTAACGCGGTCAAGCACGGGAACAAAAACGATCTGACCAAGTTGGTAAAGATCACTGCCGAGCTCTCGCCGCATGAAGCCGCTTTTACAGTCGAAGACGAAGGCGAGGGATTCGATATTCATGAGATTCCGAATCCCTGCGATCCCGAGAATTTGTTTCGCACGTCCGGCCGCGGAGTGCTCCTTATCTACAACATCATGGACGAAGTTGAGTACAATGCGCAGGGTAATCGCGTAAAGATGATCAAACGACCGGACGCTCCGGTCGAAGCTCAACTCGTTGATCCAAACACCCCTGACGACAAACACGTCTGAGACGTTTCCACTCGTACAATCCAGTTCCCCGGCTGGTATCGTTTCGTTTTGGCGTGCGTGGCGCTGGTGGTTGCCGCCGGCAGTTATCGCGCTAGCGCTCGTTCTTTATTTTGTCGATCCATTCATCGGCGACTGGGACGGCATGGACTACACCATGCTCTCGCTGGCGGGGTATCCGTCCTCGATGGCGCTCGGTCGCAATCTCTTCATCTTCACGAATCACTATCTCTACGAGGTTGCGAACACGCTTTTTCATGTTCAGCCTGACCGCGCGTATTTGATTTTCAAGTACACCGTGGTGGCCCAGGCGCCGCTGGCTGTGATTACGTCGTGGATACTCGCGCGCGACATCAGTGGCTCGCTTTACACGGCGACGACAGCGGCGCTGTTGATTGTGTTCTCGCCGGTGTTCGTGCTTTACGGCGGGCAGGTGATGACTGACGTTCCGTCGGTGCTGATACTCACGACGGCGCTGATAATTCATCTGCGCGGCGTTCGGGAAAAGAAGTTTTGGATGGTACTGCTGGGCGCGGCGATTCTGGGCCTCGGCGTGAACCTGCGCGAGACGATTGGTTTTTATGCGCCTTGGCTGGTCGTGGCGCCGTTTTTTCTCGGGTGGAAATTGCGACGCAAGGAAGTGTTGTGGGTGGCGGCGTCGTGCGTTGTCTTTGCGGTGCTCGCACTCGGTTGGTTTGGTTACTGGTTCATCACCGATCCGCATTATCGATGGATTTGGTATGGCTGGCGCGAGTCGATGCGTGAAGAGTCGGCGCGACATCCAGTGCAGCTCAGCAATCTGCGGCCGTATGTGATGCTCTACTTCATCAGTGCGCCGCTCGTGTTTTTTCCGAACCTCTTTGCCCCCGTACTCGAGTGGCGCAAGCGCGGGATGTCGCCGATGTTGTTGCTTTGGGCGGTGGCGTTCTTCGCGAACCTGCTGTTGTTTTTCAACTACAGCACGACGGTTAACTGGCGTTACTTTTTAACCGGGCTGCCGGGGATCGTGCCGTTGGGTGCGTTCTGGTTGTTGTGCGTTGCGAAGAAGTTCGTAGGGACTGAACGGCGCGCGATGTTTGCGTGTGGCGGTGTCATCATTGTGCTGGCAGTGACGTTCTTCATTTTCATGCGGCCGGTGAGTTATGAGTTCATTGAGCGCCGCGCGATGAGTAAGGAGTATAGGCACCGGCTTGAACAGGTGCCGCTCGATGCCGTGATGATCTCCGGAGCACAGACGATCGCGGTGCATTACTGGGCCTCGATTGGTGAAGGGCGTTGGAAGACGATCGGAACTGGTGGCGGTTGGCCGGGCGATCAGTTGTTTTCAGTCATTCAAAATCATTTGAATCACCGGCGGCGCGTGTTTATCGACACGGATCCGCGTTGGTGGTTGCCGTGCGGGTGGCAGCGCGAGGAGATCGTAATGATCGTCGAGCTGGAGAAGCATTTTAGTTTTCGGCATGTGAGCGAAACGATTTACGAGATCAGTTATTTGGGTGATCCGGCTGCGACGGACGATCCGAATCTCAGTCGCTTGTTGCCGGAGAATCGGCCCGAAGACACGAAGAAGTGCATGCCCACCAAACCTTAATCCGTATAATCCGCGGTTAAAAACGTATGCCGTACGAGGTGTTTCTTGCATTCCGGTATTTACGGTCGCGGCGGAAGCGGCGACTGGCGAGGGCGACGTCGGTGGCCGCGATTGTCGCGATTGCGATGGGAGTGGCGGCGCTGATTGTCGCGTTTGCGTTGTCGAACGGGTTTCGCGATGAGATGCGCGAGAAGATCTTGCAGGGTACAGCGCATATCAGTGTTGTGCGTGCTGATGGACGGGCGATTGAGAACTATTCGGAGCTTGGAAACCGATTAAAACAAATCGATGGCGTTGTTAATGCATCGGCAACGACTTATGACGGTGCACTCGCACGCGGAACAAAGAACTCTGGTTACGCTGTTATTCGCGGGATCGAGAAAGACGCAACTCACCAGTGGTTGAGCGATGGCTCGTTTGGACCACTGTTCGAGACGTCATCCAATAACGTTCCGAATGCTGTCGTCGGTGTAGACCTCGCGGCGCGAATCGGAGTCGCGGTGGGTGATGTCTTCGAAGTGGTACCTGCGAACCAATCGACGATGCGACGTTTGCGCGTCGCGGGTACGTTTCGCTCGGGACTGTTCGAGTACGATTCGACCTGGATCTATGTCGCCCTTGAAACTGCCGGCGCCTTCGCTGGAGACAATCACGCCGCTTCAGTGATGAGTGTGCAGGTCCACGATATTGACAACGTCAAACAAGTCAGCGCCGAGGTTTCTAAAGCTCTCGGTAACACGTACACAATCATCGACTGGCAACAAGCAAACCAGCCACTCTTCACCGCACTCGCACTCGAACGTCGCATGGGCCTCTTCATCATTGGCCTAATCATCGCGATCGCAACACTCAACATCACGACGATGCTCATTCTCGTCGTCGTCGAACGACGACGAGACATCGCGATCCTCAACGCGCTTGGTGCGACGCGCACTGGCGTGATGCTGCTCTTCATTATCGAAGGTGCGGTCGTTGGCGCGATCGGTGCAGCGACGGGAGTCGTGATTGGTTTCATCGCGTGCGCAGTCGGAAATCATTACAAGCTTGTGAGCCTGCCCGCGGACGTCTATTCGATCAGCAGCGTGCCTTTGATCGCGAGGCCGAGTGAGATGTTTCTCGCGGCGCTGGTTGCGTTCGTGCTGAGTGTGCTCGCGACGATCTATCCGGCGCGCGCGGCGTCGCGTATGCGGCCAGTTGAGGCGCTGCGCGACTCATGATCAGCGTCGTCGATTTGCGAAAGAGTTTCGTTGCGCCGAATGGAGAGCGCATCGAAGTCCTGCGTGGTGTGACGTTCACGGCCAATGCGGGCGAGAGCGTCGCGATCACAGGTGCGTCGGGATCTGGAAAGTCGACGCTGCTGCACCTGCTCGGCGGTCTCGAGTTGCCGGACCACGGCGACATCACGCTTGATGGTCATCGCAAAGAGATCGGATTCGTTTTCCAGTTTCACTACTTGTTACCCGATCTGTCAGCGGTTGAAAACATCGCGTTGCCGTTATTGATTGCGCGATGGAAGAAAAGACGTGCGTTCGAGCGGGCAGCGGCGTTGTTGGATGAAACTGGTTTGAGCGAGCGCGCCGAGCATCCGATTTCACATCTTTCGGGCGGTGAACAGCAGCGCGTCGCAGTCGCTCGAGCGCTCGTGACCGAGCCAACACTGTTGTTAGCCGACGAGCCGACGGGCAATCTCGACGAAGCGATTAGCGAGCAGATCGGCCAAACACTCGTTGATTATGCGCGCAAATATTCGGCGATCACGATTATGGCAACGCACAGCGCGAGTTTGGCGCGGATGTGCGACCGTGTGTTGGTGCTTGAAAAGGGAAGAATAAGTTAGACAGGACTTACAAGATTTGTTCAGGATTTACCGGATCAGGACTTGTTCATCATGAAAAATGTTGTCAATCCTGTCTACAACTAGCTCAGCTTGTAAATCACACCTGAAAACATCGCTTCGTTACCACTTTTATCTAGGTTATAATGCGGCGTCGGTAATTATAAGGACCTTTTACTGATACCAAGATGTTCGAACGCTACACTGAAAAAGCGCGCCGAGTGATCTTTTTCGCGCGCTACGAAGCGTCACAATTCGGAGCTCCGGCTATCGAACCAGAGCACCTGTTGTTGGGTCTGATGCGCGAAGACAAGACCCTCACGGGGCGCTTTTTCCCGCGCGCGCAGGTTTCAATCGAATCGATCCGCAAGGAGATCGAGGGCCGCACTCTCCTGCGTGAAAAAATTTCGACTTCCGTCGAGCTACCGCTCGCACCCGAAACCAAGCACGTGCTCGCTTACGCACA
>JADMIO010817223.1_pt1 | contig 14084 bp, 10 predicted proteins | sample 8958161 | NCBI WGS metagenome assembly JADMIO01 (sample SAMN16585339, study PRJNA669376) | soil metagenome | isolation source: Crop rotation soil | place: USA: Cullars Rotation, Alabama | collected 2011 | reverse complement strand
CTTTCCCATCACGCTGAAGCGCGGACTCTCCGGCACGGCAAAGCCGATCGGACGTGCGCGGTCGGTCGGGCCAAAGCCGGTACCGAACAAAGTGATGAGTTCGCCAGGCTGCGCGGGTGCATCGGCCGAGACCGGCGAGCCGTCCTGGTGAGTTGCTACAGCATACGCATCCGTCCCAACCTGAATTTGGAACAATCCCGGAGAATTACGGACGACGGAGAAGGTCGCCTGCACGTCCGGCATTCCAACCGAGTTGAGGATCAGAGTCTGATTGCCTTCGCCGAGGTCCGGAGGAAGTTGCACATTGACCTGCGTCGGCGAAACGAAGAATAGCGGCAGATACCGTTCGCCGATCCGCACGGAGACACCGCCGACGGACTGCGATAGCGGATTGTCCGGACCGATCTCGACTGCGCCGGCCAGACTCCCGCCAAAGATGGACGCGATCGAGCCCGGGGCAACGCCGGCGCCGGGCAACCCCGAAGCGGCGTTCGCCACACCGGAAGGCGCGACGAAAGGAATGCGCTCGAGCATGGCTTCGATTGCCTTGGGAGTATTCATGGGAACGGCACCATAGGGCAGCGTGCCGCTCAGGTCGCCGCTCCAGCGTTTGAAACGGAAGCCGGGCTTTGCCGAAACGCTCACTGTGACAGTGGCGAGCGAATCGTAGAAGCCGTCGGGCGAGACCGGATCCATGCGCCAGGCAGCGCCCTCGGAAGGAGTCGAGGACGCCTGCAGGCGATTCATCAATTTATATTCGAGCACCAGCTTTAATGGCTCGGCGCCGAGCGTGTACGACGCTTCGCCACCGGTGGAGCCGCTGCCGGGCCAGCCGGCGAAGTCCGCGCGAACGCCATCTCCGAGCGCGACGCTGAGCGGTGCTTTGACGCGGATGGAGGCTCCCGGCTCACGCATCAGTTCGCAAGGCATTCCGCAATCGGCGCCATCCACTTGAATGGTGATACCGCTGAGCGTGCTGCTCACCTGAAGTGAGGCAAGCGGCGTGTAGTTCGCGATGATGCGTGTGCCCAGCGGAACTGTGCTCGCGGGCACGACGTAGTCCTGCTGCGCGGGTCCGCCCATGGACCAGCTGGAAAACTTCCAGGCGCGGCCGTCACTCGAAGTGAGTTGCAGCGGAGCGTCGAGCTTGTGCTTTTCTCCGACGCCCCAGATGAAATTGTAAGAGGCCCACGTATCGCGGCCATCGACCTTTATAGGTAGGCCGCGCGGCACCGTGTCAATCTCCGTGACGGCTGCGGCGGCGAAATTCGCGGTGATGGTAGCGGGCTGCGTGGAAGGTGCCACCGTGTAGGAATGCGTCGATGCCCCGCCGTCGCTCCAGCCGGTGAAGGCCCACCATTTCCCGAAGCGGTCCACCTGCGGCGTCGTCACGCCAACGGTGTGCACCGTGTCCCAGCCCCATTCAAGGTTGGTCGGCGTGGTGACGGTGGTGCGATCGGCAAGCAACACCAGGCCGTCGGGAACGCTGGTGATTTGAATCGGGCGCGCGCGGGTGAATATCGGTCGCGCCACTACCGGTCCCAACATTTCGACCTTATTGGTCGGACCTTGAATCGTCTGCATCGCGCCCGGAGCCCAGCCCGCGAAAACGTAGCCAGAGTTCGGAACTGCGAGCAGAGTGACGACGGAGCCGGCCTCGTAGTAGCCCTGCTGATCCGACTTCACTGCGGCATTATTCACATAGATGGTTCCGGGGCTGTCACAGAATTTCGGATCCGGGCAGTCGAAGTAGCTGAGTGTCAGCACATACTGCGCGCTGAAATCGGCGCGGTACTCAGTGATGGAGGGGTCCGCTGTGATCGTCTGATAGGCGCCGTTCGGGAGCGTTCCGGAAGGAGTCGTCCAACCTTTGAAGACGTAACGCTTGTCGAAGGCAAACTGGATGGAGTTGTCGACCGCGAGCGAGTGCTTGCTGCCCGCGGGCCAGATGGCCGACATGGCATGCAGGTATTGCTGGCCGTCCACGCTGAACTGCGCGCCATCGGGAACCGCGTATACCCGCACGGTAGAACCAAGATTCTGCGCGAGCAACGCCTCGCCGGAGAACAGACCGGCAACACAAAGAATGGATGCGATTTTAAAGAGCAGTTTGGTCATACCCGGATTTCCGAGGGCCGCATACCGGAATCGGTCCGGATACACCCTCTTCCACGCGGGAAGTATAGGGATAATTGCAAGCAAATACACGGCTAACTTTGGGTATGCGGCACTTACTAGCCATTTCGATCATTGATTCCCGGATGCCGGTAGCCCTCTAATCGTAACGTTCGAAGACTATTTTTATGCGCTGGAACGGTTATTTCCTCACGCTCGCCCTGGCGGCCTTTGCGAGCAGCGGAGCATCCGCGGCCTCTTTCGGTACGGTGGTTCCCATTGGCGGCCACGCGTCTGACATTGCTCTCGATGAATCGCGCGGCGTATTATACGTCGCCAACTTCACGGCTAACCGGATCGAGGTGATGTCGACCACGAGCCTGGCAATCCGCAGCTCGATGAATGTCGCGTCGCAGCCCGGATCCCTCACCCTGTCTCCGGACAACCAATATCTGTTGGTGACGCACTTCGGCAACTTCACGGCTCCGAGCCCGTCACGGAATGCGCTCACCCTCATTAAACTCGAGGACAACTCGCGCCAGACTTTCGCCATGGGGGATCCGCCACTCGGCGCGGCCTTCATCGCCGACGGGCGCGCGTTTATCGTCACGACGACGAGCCTGATTTTGTTCGATCCGCAAACCGGAGCAATGACGGTGGTCGCGACCTTCGGCGCACTTGCGAAGAGCCTCCCTGTCGATGCGGCAACGTTCCCATCCCAGGTGATTCAAGCAACGCTCGCGACCAACGCCGACCGCACCTCCGTCTACGGCATCGCCGATGACGGCGCGGCGCAGGCGTTCTATCAATTCGATGTGCGCAAGGGTCAGATCTTCGCGATCGGCATCGTGGCCGCGCCGCGTCCCCTGCCCCGCCTCAGCGTGGCCAACGACGGAAGCTGGGCGATGTTGGGGCAGTATCGCGTCGACCAGCGAGCCAATGACCTGGCGCAGTTTCCGAACTCGGTGACGTCAACCAACGTCGGCGGCAATGCGGTCGATTCCCGCGCGGGCGTGATCTACGCGGAGATCGTGACGGGCAATACGACAGGAGGGAATGCGCTCACGGGTACCGCGACAACGGTAAACTCCGCGCCCATCCTTCAGATCCTCGACGCCGACAATCTCACGGTTCGCGAAACCCTCCGCATTCCGGAGCACCTGACCGGTCGTGCGCTGCTGAGTTCCGGATCGCAAGTGATGTACGCGGTGACCGACAGCGGCGTAACTGTTCTGCCGGTGGGACGCTTGAATCAAGCGCATCGCGTGGTGGCTGGACAGAGCGATATTCTGGCGAGCGGCAACTTCTGCGATCGCACGGTGATCACTCAAAAGCTCACGATCAGCAATCCGGGCGGCGGCAATACCGATTTCCAGATCAGCTCCACGCTGGCCGGTGTGACCGTGTCCCCTTCGTCGGGCGTGACCCCCGCGACCGTGCTGGTGAAGATCGATCCGACGGCGTTCCAGGACCAGAGTGGAACCGTGGTGGGGCAGCTCAACATTAATTCTTCGAACGCAGTGAACATCCCCGCCAGCGTTCGCCTGCTGGTGAACAACCGCAATCCCGATCAGCGGGGCACGATCGTGAATGTGCCCGGCAGCCTCACAGACCTGCTCGCCGATCCGCTGCGCAGTCGCTTCTATGTCGTGCGTCAGGATCTGAATCAGATTCTGGTGTTCGATGCGACGACGTTCGCGCAAATCGCAACGCTGCGGACCTCGACGACGCCGACGCAGATGGCCATCACCTTCGACCGCAAGTACCTGGTGGTGGGACATGACAACGCACAGCAGGCCTTCGTTTACGACCTCGACACGTTGAAGCCGGATGCTCCCATCTTCTTCCCCAGCGGACACTATCCGCATTCCATCGCGGAGTCCGGCAAGTCGCTGCTGGCGATCGTGCGGAACGTGGCTGAGGGCGGCCCCGGCGTCGTCGATCGCATCGACATGGTGAGCCGCCGCGCGACGCAACTTCCCTCTCTCGGAATCTACACCAACAGCGTGAATCCCAACGGCGTCCTAGCGCCTTCGCCGAACGGCGGCAACATTCTGGCCGTCTTCCCCGATGGCAACGTGATGTTGTACGACGCGAATGCGGATACGTTCACGGTTTCGCGCAAAGACTTCACGGAACTCTCCGGCGCGTACGCCGCGTCGAGCTACAACGCCTACATCGCGGGCAGCTACCTGTTGAATGCATCGCTCGTGGCCCAGGCAACGCTCGAGACCTCTTCCGGCGCGCCCGCTGGCTTCGCTTTTGTCGACCAGTGGGGCCTGCGCACCACCGCAGCGAAGGCCGGGAGCCCCGGCGTGATCCAGCATGTGGATCCCGCGCAAAGCCTGAGTGTGAAGCCGACCCGCATGGTGGAACTGCCGCTGACCGGTACGACCGCACAGCCGTTCGTGCGCTCCCTGGCTCCGCTTTATGATCGCAGCGGCGTGATCTCCCTGACGGTCTCCGGCATCACGGTGCTGCCTTGGAATTACGATGCCGCTGTGGCTGCGCCGCGCATTCAGAGCGTGGTGAACGCCGCGGACGGCAAACTGCCGGTCGCCCCCGGCGGCCTGATCAGCGTGTACGGCGATCAGATGAGCCCGGTGAACATCGCAACCAAGCAGATCCCTCTGCCTACCGCTCTCGGTGAATCCTGCCTGACGGTGAACGGCGTGCCCCTGCCGGTGCTGTTCGTATCGAGCAAGCAGATCAACGGGCAGCTTCCGTTCAATGTGGACGGCAACGCGACCATGACGCTACGCACTCCGGGCGGCATCAGCGATAACTTCTACTTCTCCATCTCGCCCGGCGCTCCCAGCGTTTTCCGCACGGGCGCGGCGGGTACGGATACCGGCATCGCTACGGTTGTCCGCGCCACCAACAACGAACTGGTCACTCCCAGCAATCCCGTTCATCCGAATGACACGATCGTCATTTACCTGACGGGCCTGGGACGCACCTCGCCGGCCGTCGACTCCGGCGTGCCCGCACCGTCCGACCAACTGGCCAACGCCATTATCACCCCTGCCCTCACTCTGGGCGGCTATTCGCTTCCCGTGGATTACGCCGGCCTGGTTCCGGGACAGGTCGGACTGTATCAAATCAACGCAACCGTTCCCTTCGGCGTGCCGCTCGGCTTCGACATCCCACTGGTTATCACCCAGGGGGCCAACTCCACGAGCCTCGGCGTGCGCGTCGTGAAGTAACCTCAGGAGACTCGCATGAGAACATTTGCAATCGCAGCTTTGATGTTTACCGCGGCGGCGGGCATTCGCGCGCAGCAGTGGGAAGTCGGAGCACTTGCCGGGGGCGGTTTCGTCCCCGGAGTCAGCGTGACGAGCGGACTTGGATCGGCCACGACGGGTTTTCAGTCGGGCGCTGCATTCGGAGTCTTCGTCGGGCAGAACCTTTATTCCCATCTGAGCGGCGAGATTCATTACGGGTTCATGCAGAGTAATCTGAAGCTCGAAAGCGGAAGCACGAAGGTGACTTTCGCAGGACGGTCGCACGTTGTGCATTACGACATCGTTTACCACACCAATCGCAAGGGAGCGAAGGCGCAGGCCTTCGTTGCGGTTGGCGGCGGCATGAAGATTTATCAGGGTACCGGAAAACAGGCGGCTTACCAGCCGCTGAATCAGTATGCGTATCTGACTCACACGCGGCAGACCAAGGCGATGCTCAGCGTCGGCGCCGGCGTGAAAGTAGCGCTTGCTCCGCACATGTATCTGCGGACGGAAGTGCGCGACTACGTCACGATGTTTCCGAAGGACGTCATCTTCCCCGCCCCCGGGGCGAAAGTTGGCAGGCTCCTCCACGATCTCGTTCCTATGGCCGGAATCAGCTTCGATTACTGAGGCGAGACTCCTTCGGAAATGGCCGCGGCGCTTCGGCGTCGCGGCTTTTTTTGCTTTTACGAGAGACAACCTGCTGGACAACCGGGCCTGCCGATCTTAGAATGTCCTCCTACGGCACTCTAGGAGGGTATCTATGATCCGGTCCGCGTTTCTACTCCTGATCCTTTCGTTTCTTGCTTCTGCCGACATCAGCGGAACCAAGACGCTCACGGCCACCACTGCTTTGAACCTGGACACAGGGAACACGAGCAGCTCGGGGGGTGACCTGTTGTGGAATGGAAGTACCCTGGTTCCACAAGGCACGGCCGGGATCTTCAACTTCCTGGTGTCCGGTAGTACCGGGACGACGCTATTCGGCAGTCTGACGCAGTCGAATCTCTCGGTGCTCAGCAACTCCGTCTACACCAGCACCGGGTTGGGCGGAGCCAGCCTGGTCGTTGGTGTGGTCTTTGGAGTCCACACCAACGGCGGCAATTACGCCAAGGTTCTGGTGACGTCGAATAGCGGCGGATCGCTCGGCCTGCAATTTGTAACCTTCACGTCGTCTACCGGCGTGGTCCACCGGCACAGGAGCAACGATCACGGCTGTCGAGAATGCGGCGACCAATATTCCGCCCGGATTGCCGAACTCTGCCGTCGCGCAGGGGTCTTTATTTGTAGTGAAGGGCTCGAACCTGGGACCGAAGGACGTCGTGATCGCGACCGCGTTTCCGCTGCAGACGTCGATCGGCGGCACTTCCATCAAAGTGACGGTGAGCGGCACCACGGTAGACGCGATCATGTATTATTCGCTGGCCGCGCAGGTGGCCGCAATCCTTCCCTCGAAGACGCCTACTGGAACGGGAACCCTCACGGTCAGCTACAACGGTCAGACCGCCACTGCTCCGATCGTGGTGACGCAGAGCAACGTCGGGATCTTCACGGTCAGTCAGAGCGGGACCGGAGACGCCATCGCGTTTCTCAACAGCGATAACGGCTTGATCACTCCGACCCATGCGGCGAATGCTGGGGATGTAGTGGTCTTCTGGGGCACCGGCCTGGGGCCGGTCACGTCCGACGAGACGCGGCCTGCGCAACAGGCGGACCTGACCAGTGTGCCGTTGCAGGTCTTCATCGGGGGCAAACAGGCGACCATTTTGTTCCGAGGCCGCAACGCTTGTTGCAGTTCAGTCGACACCGTATATGTGACGGTACCCGACGGCCTCAGCGGCTGCGCCGTGTCAGTGAATATGCGAATCGGCAACATCACGAGCAATACCACTAGCATCGCGGTGGCCTCGAGCGGCCGCACCTGTACGCCGATCAACTCCTCGACTCCGCCCGGAACTGCCGCAAACGCCCCCTTCCGCTTCGGCGGCATCGTACTTGAGCGGTCCGGCACCACGACGACGGTCCTCGGTACGACCACCGTCAGCAAGAGTGACTCGGCACTTGCAATCTTCGATAAGGTCACGCCGGGAACCAGTACGTCAACGGGGTCTCAGATCGACATCAACTCCTACGGATCCTGCACGGTTTCCTACACGACGTCGAGTTCGGGCAATGGGGCCAGCACGGGAACGGTGCAGTATCTGGATGCCGGCGCATCCATCGCAATGACGGCTCCTTTTGGAAATCGGACGTTGGCGAAGACCAGTCCGGGCGCGGGTGTCACGTACTACACCGCCACCCTGGATAACACTGCCACGACACTGCTCCCAGGAACATACACGTTTACGGGGCCGGGCGGTACAGATGTCGGCAGTTTCACCGCGACCTACGCGATGCCCACGCCCTTCGCCTGGACCAACCAGGCCAGCCTCAACACGATCGACCGGTCGGTTGGCCTGACCGTTGCGTGGACGGGCGGAGACCCGGCAGGCTATGTGACGATTGCCGGCGCCAGCACTGCTTACGGAAGCACTGCTGCAAGCACCACCACTGTCGGTTTCACTTGTACCGCACGAGTCACGGATGGCAACTTTACCGTGCCTCCCATCGTGCTGCTCAGCCTGCCCGCTTCGGCACCAAGCCCTGGCGGTACGGTCGTGGTGCCTGGTTCCGTCTCGGTGACTCACTCCACGTCGCCCAGTAGCTTCAAGGCGCCCAGTGGACTCGACTACGCGTCCATCAGCAGCATTTTCGTGTACGGCGGCACCGCAGTGTACCAATAAGGCACGGGACGACGGGCCGCGGGTGAGAGACTGGAGGGATGCCCAAGCAACCCACCACGTCTCTGCGGCAACATCTCGCGGAACTGCTTCGCATGAAGGGTGCGCACCTGACCCTGCACGCGGCAGTTAAGGATTTTCCGGTACACCTGCGCGGCGTTAAGCCGCCGGGCGCGCCGCATACCGCGTGGCAACTGCTGGAGCACATGCGGATCGCGCAGGAGGACATTCTCGACTTCAGCCGCAATCCGGCGTATCGCGAGAAGAAGTTCCCTGACGATTACTGGCCGGCGACAGAAGCTCCGCCGACTGAAGATGCTTGGGAGGGGAGTATCCAGCAGTTCCAAAGCGACCTTAAGGAAATGCAGGAACTGCTCGCCGATACGAAGCACGATCTGCTGGCGGCGTTGCCGCACGGTAAGGGCCAGACGCTGCTGCGGGAAGCGCTAGTCCTCGCCGATCACAATTCGTACCACTTGGGGCAGTTGATGTTCCTGCGCAAGACGCTCGAAGGGGCGGAGTGATTGCAATCTAAGATCGCCCACGCACACGCCTGCGCCATTGGGCGAGAATAGTCCGTGATGGAAGCGATCACTCGAGACGCGGACACGATGCACGGGCAACCGATCTTTCGGGGAACTCGTGTGCTGGTCACGACACTCTTCGACTACCTGGAAGGGGGCGACACACTGGACGATTTCCTGGAAGGCTTTCCAACCGTTTCGCGGGAACTTGCCGTCGCGGCGCTGGAGGAGGCTCGACTCCTGTTACTGGCACGCGCCTCATGAGGTGAACGGCCCTGCTGCGCTACAAGGTCGCAGTGAATTGGTGACGATTATGAAATCCGCTCCCTTGCTCTGGCTATTCCTACTAGCGTCTAGGGGCACATGCCAGCAAGTCCAACCGCTCGATTCCACTGCCGCAGAAACGGAGTACCGAATCGTTGTTCGCAGCGGGCGACCGCCTTTGATCATCCGGGTCGAGATCGGAGACGGCGGAAAACTCGGCGACACGCTAGTGTATCATCCGGGTGATTCGACGCCGTTCCAAAGGCTTGCCTCCTGCGATCCGAGCCTAGCATTGGACCTCAATGAGCAGCCGACACATAGAGTCCTTGTTGAACAGGCAGATCTCAATTTAGATGGATATGACGATTTGAAGCGATTGCAGTTCTACGATGCGCATCTCGACAAATCGATCTTCTGCGTCTATCTCTGGGACGAGAAGGCATCGAGATTTGGACAGCAGCCACAAATAACCCTGACGAATCCAATTCCTCACCCCGAGAATCGCACCATTACCAGCCACAGCGAGTTTTTCGGAGGTACGTGGAGCGATTCGCTATACGTCTGGTCGGCAGGGAAGCTGCTCCCAATTGCGGAGTGGGGTGTGACAAACGAACCCAGCAGTACCGGCGCGAATGTTGCCTGTCCCTGGACGGCTTGGTGTGCAAAGCGAATCAGTGGGCAGATGCGCAAAGTGGCGACGAAAGTCACGGGCTGTGCTAACACGGACCCGGTACCGGTGAAATGTACGCCACCGCGCCGCTCCAGTTACGAACCGCGAACACTCTCGAAGTGATCTTCCGGGAAAGCAGCTCGTCTAATTCGTCATCAGCGCAACCCGGCGGACACCGCTTCCGCGCGCAAGGTCCATTACCTGCGCGATGCTCGCGAACTCCAGGTCTTTATCCCCTCGGATGAAGATTACGTCACTCGCTCCGTCGCTGAACAGTCGATGCAGGCGCTGTTCCAGGCTGGGCAGGTCCAGCGCTTCCTGATTGAGTAACACGCGGCCGCCGCGCTGCACGGTCACCACGATCTCGTGCACGGCAACAGGGTGCTGCGGCTCAACGGATGTCTGCGGCACCAGCGCCTTCAATCCCCGCGACGTGGTCGGCGTGATCACCATGAAAATGATGATGAGCACCAGCAGCACATCGATCATGGGAGTCATGTTGATCGTCGCCTTCTGTTTTCCGCTCGCGTTCATCATTTCCATGGCGCGTCTCCTTTGCCTTCTTGGACACCCGCGCCATGGAAAAGTTCCTACACGCGCCAGCGGAGAAACGCGCCGACGCCTTCGACGCTTTCGAGAAGCGTGGGATCTTCGATGAACGTCACCGACGCGCTCGTCTGCTTAGCTTTGGTGACCAGCAGGTCGGGCATCGACACGGGGCGCGGTTCGTCGCTCTCGGTGCCCCCCGACGGATCGGGAATCTCCGGCGCCAGGATCGCGTCGACGGGCTCCTGCTCTGGGCGCGCAGCCTCCAGGCTCGCGCTAATCAGCAACTCGTCCACCTGTCCGTTAGCAAGCGCCTCGAGCGTCTCTTGAACGCCCGCGACGGCGAGACCGCGCGCACGATATCGTTCGAACAGACGCGACACCTTTTCGGCATCAGTCCGGGCATCCGCTTCCCGGAGCTTTTCGAGCGTCGCTGTAAACAGCTCCTGTTCGCTCGCCTTCATGCTCAACTTCATCGTATCGACCACCAGATCGGCGAGCTCCTTCGGCAACTCTTCCTGGAGGAGGGGCAAGGTGGACGGGTCGCCGGCGAGGATGATCTGCGTCACGCGATCCTCTTTGACGATCCGAGTAAGCTGGTCGACGACCTCGCGCACGTGGTCCTTCTGCGCATTCCCGACGCGCCGCTGGTAACGGGCCTGCGACCAGCCCCCCACCTTCACGCGATGCATCTTCTTCCCCTTCACCTGCTCGGCTTCGATGGTCTGCCCCAGCCCGAAGACGAAGATGCGGGCGGATGCTGCGTCCGAAATGACGGCAGCATATCGCGGATACTCGTCGTCGATGCGCGTCAAATGAAATAGGTGCGGCTGATTGTAGACGTAGACGCGATGTTCGTCGACGGGCGCGTTCCACTGGATCGCCTCGAAGAAGCCGGCTGCGCCTGAGCACGCGAACATCGCCACGCCGTTGGTGGCTGGGTCAAGCTTGTCCTCGATATACGCGAGGACCTTCGCGGCGTCTTCGTCGAAGCTGGTGCGCTCGGCGGACCCCACTGCCCAGGTACCGGCAAGACGCTTAAATTCGCGTTGCAGGAAGGGGGCCAGGTTCGCATCGCGTCCATGCCCGTCGGGCTGCGTATTGAGGTAGACGCTGAGTACGGGCAGCGTAGTGGGTTCGAACGCAAGGAGGCGCTCGAGATAATCGTCCATCGCGACGGCTTGGTCGGGAGTTTCAGTGGTCACGCGAGCGACGGATGCATGCGAGATGCCAACGTACTCGCGCGTTCGGTGGGAGTTGCCCGGACGAGGGATTTGGGCAAGCGAAGGATCGCTTGCCCAAACGAATTCAGCAGATCTGATTAGTTGGTCTTGCTGTTCGGCACGATGTGAATGCGGCGATTCTTCTGCCAGCAGGCCTCGTCCGACTCGGTGCAGACCGGCTTTTCTTTCCCGTAGCTTACGATCCCGAGCTGGTCGGACGGGATCCCTACCTTCACCAGGTATTCCTTGGCAGCTTCCGCCCGCTTCTCGGCAAGCGCCAGGTTGTATTCCGCCGATCCGCGCTCATCGGCGTGGCCTTCGATGGTCAGTTTGTAGGTCGGATAATCTTTCAGGATGTCCCGCAGTTCCCGGGAGTTCGATTCCAGCGCCTTGACGGCGTCGGGACGTAGCGATGCCTCGTTGTAATTAAAGTACGCGTCTTCAATCCGTGCCAGAAGCTCGTCGATGCGGGCGCGAGTGGCCGCGTCAGGCGTGGTCGGGCGTGGCGCCGGAGTCTGAGCGACGGGCGCCGGAGTCTGGGTTCGCGTGGGGGCCGGCGGCGGCGCCGGCGTAGTGGCGACGACAGGCGGCGCGGGCGGCGCGGGCGGGGTTGCCGTCGCGACCTTCTTCTTGCTGCAAGCTCCCCCCAGAGTTACCAGGGCCAGGATTAAGATCAGGCTTTTGTGCGTGTGGGTCATCAGTTTCCCCTTTATTAATCCATAACGCATTTCACCCGACTTGAGAATCCCCAAACGACAGTAGCAAACCTATTTTTTTGAGTTAGCCAGCTGACTCCGCCGTTTCGAGCACCGTGGACTGCAGCGATTCGAGCGCTTCGACCACGCGCTCCACCAAGTCGTCCGTCTGCGCCATGGCGGTCCGCGCGGATTCGAGCGATGCCGCCTGCGCCTTCAGCGTCTTGTCATAGTTCTTCAGATCCTCGGTGACGCTCTCGCGCAACACGTTGGCGGCGCGCTCGAAGGTCTCGAGCGACGCTTCCATTCTGCGTGTCCGTTCTTCGTCCACTGCCCGGGCGTGCTCGAGGCGAGCCATCCGCTCGTTCCAGCCCTCGACGATGGCGTCCAACTGGGCCGTGTTGCTTTCGGAACCGGCGGTCGCCTGCGAGATCGCGGCCGAGAGCTGTCCCTGTACGCCGGTGATTGCTTCGACAGCGCCTTCGATGGAGGCCAGCCGCTGCTCATATCCTTGCAAACGCGCGCCCAGCCGATTTTCGAGTTGCTGCATGGCCGTCTGGGCCGCCGAGTTTGCCTCTGCCGACGTGGCAAGCTGAAGGCCCGTCAGCCGCGCTTCGAACTGCTGGATCGCGGACCGCAGGGCGGAGCCGTCGTCGACCCGCGCCTGGATCGTGTCGAGTTGTGCGCTTGCGGCGGTCAACTGGTTGCGGAGGCCGGCGAGGGCTGCGGTCGCACCCTGTTCGATCGCTGAGAGACCGGATTCAAATCCCTGCAGCCGTGTCGTGAGCCGCGCCTCGAGTTGCGACATCTCGGTCCGCAGAGCCGCGTCCGTCGCCTCCGCGCGGCCGGATGCGGGCGTCTCGGCACGCCGTACCGCAACTGACAGGAGCTTCAATTCCATCTGCAGCTTCTGCAGCCGTTGATAGCGCGCCGACGGGTCGGTGGCCAGACAACTTCGCAGTAGCTTATCGACGGTCGCGCTACCGGAGGACGGCGGACCGCTTTCGGTATCGCCGTTCTCGAACGCTCGCCGTCCGCTGAGCATTTCAAACAGGATCGCGCCAAAGGAAAAGATGTCGCCGCACTGATCAGGTGCCGCGCCTTGCAGAACTTCCGGCGCGGTGTAGGGGCCGGTAACGGCCGGTTCTTCAGCAGGCAGCAAGTCCAGCCCGCCGCCGGTCAACACGATATGACTCGGCGTCAACGCGCCGTGACAGCGTCCCACGTCATGTAATTTCCGCAGCCCATCGGCCAGTAGCATGGCCAGGCGCAGTGCCTCGGGAGCAGGCAATTTGCCGGAGGTGAGCCGGTGCGCCAAGGTAGAGGAATCCAGCGCGGGGTTGGCGAGAGAGGACATAAGCTCCTTGATAGCTTTCTACTCCTGAATGGAACTACATCTCACCGTCATATCTCAAGTTTCCGTTGGCGATAGTAGTTCTATTCCGCCGGTACCACCAGTTTCAGGCGATGCTACCGAAGAATGTAAGGGACTTACTGGCACAGGCCTCCCAGCGGAACGCGCCCGCGCGTTCCCGTCCGGCGGCCGCCAGCCCGGCGCGAAGGTCTGGGGAGTCGAGCAGTCGACCGAGGGCAACGGCCAAATCCGCCGGACTGCGGGGATCCACCAGCAGCGCTGCGCTCCCGGCCACCTCGGGCAGCGATGAGACGTTGGAGGTCACCACGGGAACTCCCGCCGCCATCGCCTGCACGACCGGGAAGCCGAAGCCCTCATAAAGAGATGGATAAGCGAACACCGAGGCCGCCGCAGTGAGGGGCGCGAGATCAGTCTCCGCGACGTACCCGAGGTAACGCGAGGTTTCGAGCCGGCGGCGAGTGCTCTCGGACGCCCATCCGGAGGGCCCTGCAATCACCAACTCGTAGTGCTCGCGCGTGGACGGCGGCAGTTGCTGCCACGCGTCGAAGAGAGTGTCGAGATTCTTGCGCGGCTCGATGGTCCCGGTGAACAGCACGAACGGCCGCGCCAAGCCGTATCGCTTCCGCACCGCTTCGATCGCCGCCGCGGGAGGCGAGAAGAAAGCA
>JADMIO010823531.1_pt1 | contig 14086 bp, 8 predicted proteins | sample 8958161 | NCBI WGS metagenome assembly JADMIO01 (sample SAMN16585339, study PRJNA669376) | soil metagenome | isolation source: Crop rotation soil | place: USA: Cullars Rotation, Alabama | collected 2011 | reverse complement strand
CGCCACGACCGCACCCCCCGCCCCGACCGCCGACCCCGCTTATTCCGCCTACGCCGCCGCCGATTACGCTGCCTCCGCCGACGACCGCTGCGAACGCCGAACCATGCAGCAACAGGTCAAGAGCATGCTCTTCGCCGACATCGTCGGCTACAGCAAGCTGACCGAGCGCGTGATCCCCGACTTCGTCGCCACGTTCATGGAACGCGTCAGCCAGCTCGCCGCCGGCAGCGCCCACGCCCCGCGGAGCGTCAACACCTGGGGCGACGCCGTCTACGCGATCTTCGACTTCGCCGAGGACGCCGGACAATTCGCGCTCGAGCTGACCCGGATGATCCAGGACAACGAGAAGGAGTGGATCGCCAAAAAGCTCTGCTGGGAGGAGCGCGAGCCCGCCACCGAAACGACCCCCGAGCGCATCCGCCAGGTCCCGCTCAACGTCCGCGTCGGCCTCCACACCGGCCCGGTCTTCATCCACTACGACCCCGTCGTCCGACGCCTCAGCTTCACCGGCGCCCACGTCAACCGCGCCGCCCGCATCGAGCCCGTCACACCGCCCGGCGAGGTGTACACCAGCGAGGAGTTCGCCGCCATGGCCGAGCTCGGCACGCAGATCGAGCGCCGGCGCCGCCGGCCAGTCTCCGTCGGCCCCGTCGAAGAGGCCGAGGCCTCCGACGCCATCGCCGACGACGGCCAGTCCGGCCAGACCTTCGTCTGCGAGTACGCCGGCACGATGCCGCTCGCCAAGGGATACCCCGGCCGCTTCCGCATCTACCGCCTGCTCCCCAAGCGCGTCCTCGCCCTCGAGGAGCTCGCCCGCGCCGCCCACGCCGCCTTTCGCAAGGCCGCCGAGCAGACCGCCCTCGAGGCCGCGTCAAAGGGCGAAAAACCCCCGCCCCAGGACCCCGCCTCGCTCGTGCCCTGGGACGAGCTCAGCGACGACCTGAAGGAGGCCAACTTCGCCCAGGTCGCCGACATCCCCGTCAAGCTCCGCATGCTCGGCTACGAGCTCGCGCCCAACGCCGGCCTCGACCCGCTCGACATCCGAATCACGCCCGAACAGCTCGAGGTGCTCAGCCGCCGCGAGCACGACCGCTGGGCCGACGACCGCAAGCGCCGCGGCTGGACCTACGCCCCGGTCCGCGACAACGCGAAAAAGCACCACCCCTGCCTGATCCCGTGGGAGGATCTCCCGGAGGTCGAAAAGGAAAAGGACCGAGCCGTGGTCCGCCAGCTCGCCGAACAGGTCGCCCGCGCCAAATTCCGCGTCCGCCGCGCGCCCTGAATGCCCGTCGGCGATCCTGCGCGGGTCACAACGCCGAACGAAGGAGCGCCTCCCTCATGCCCGAACCGCGACCCGCCCCCACCACCGACCTCGCCCACGACATCTTCCGCGCCCAGCGCCAGCCGCTCGACCCGTTCTTCACCCCCAGGAACGTCGCCGTCATCGGCGCCACCGAGGCCCCGAATTCCGTCGGCCGCACGCTCCTGCGCAACCTGATCAACACCCCGTTCGGCGGCACCGTCTACCCCGTCAACCCCAAACGCCCCAGCGTCCTGGGCATCAAGGCGTGCGCCAACATCAGGGACGTCCCGGCCAAGGTCGACCTCGCCGTCGTCGTCACCCCCGCACCGGCCGTCCCCCAGATCATAAGCGACTGCGTCGACGCCGGCGTCAGGGCCGCCGTCATCATCAGCGCCGGTTTCAAGGAGCTCGGCCCGCCCGGCGTCCTCCTCGAACAGCAGGTCGCCGCCCACGCCCGCCGCGGCCGCATGCGCGTCATCGGCCCCAACTGCCTGGGCGTCATGAACCCGCTGACCGGCCTGAACGCCACCTTCGCCAAGGGCATCGCCCGCCCCGGCAACGTCGCGTTCATCAGCCAGTCCGGCGCGCTCCTGACCGCCGTCCTCGACTGGAGCGTCAAGGAGCTCGTCGGCTTCAGCGCCATCGTCAGCACCGGCTCGATGCTCGACGTCGGCTGGGGCGACCTGATCGACTACCTCGGCAACGACCCGCGCACGCAGAGCATCGTCGTCTACATGGAATCCGTCGGCGACGCGCGTCGCTTCCTCTCCGCCGCACGCGAGGTCTCCCTGGCCAAGCCCGTCATCGTCATCAAGGCCGGCCGCACCGACGCCGCCGCCAAGGCCGCCGCCAGTCACACCGGCTCGCTCACCGGCTCCGACGAGGTGCTGAACGCCGCCTTCCGCCGCACCGGCGTCCTCCGCGTCGACTCGATCGCCGAGGTCTTCGACATGGCCGAGCTCCTCGCCCGCCAGCCCCGCCCCAAGGGGTGCCGGCTGACGATCCTGACCAACGCCGGCGGCCCGGGCGTGCTCGCGACCGACGCGCTGATCACCGCCGGCGGCGAACTTGCAACACTATCAGACGCAACCAAATCCGAGCTCTCCGCCTTCCTGCCCCAGCACTGGAGCCACAACAACCCCGTCGACATCCTCGGCGACGCGCCGCCCGAGCGCTACGCCAAGGCCCTCGAGATCTGCGCCCGCGACCCCAACGCCGACGGCCTGCTCGTCATCCTCACCCCACAGGACATGACCGACCCCACCCAGACGGCCCAGGCGCTCCAGCGCTACGCGAAGATCGAGGGCAAGCCCGTCATCGCGAGTTGGATGGGCGGCCCCGACGTCGCCGCCGGCGTCGACCTGCTCAACCGCGCCGGCATCCCGACCTTCGACTACCCCGACCGCGCCGCCCGCGCGTTCCACTACATGTGGAAGTACAGCTACAACCTCTCCGGCATCTACGAGACGCCGACGCTCGACGAGTCCGACGACCTGCCGATCCCCACCGTTGACGCCGGCTGGGGCTCACTCGACGCGGTCAAAGCGTCGGGCCTCGGAACGCAGGCGTTCGTCGCCGGCAAACTCGACGCGATCCGCGCCCAGGGCCGCACGCTGCTCGACGAGGTCGAGAGCAAACGCCTGCTGACCGCTTACGGGATCCCGACGACCCCGATGGAGATCGCCGCCGACCCCGAGGAGGCCCAGCGCGCCGCCCAGCGCGTCGGCTTCCCCGTCGTCCTCAAGCTCCACAGCCGCACGATCACCCATAAGACCGACGTCGGCGGCGTCATGCTCAACCTCGCCGACCCGGACGCCGTCGCCCGCGCCTACCTCGAGATCAAGGACGCCGTCGCACGCCGCGCCGGGCCCGAGCACTTCCAGGGCGTCACCGTCCAGCCCATGGTCAAGCTCAAGGACGCCTACGAGATCATCGTCGGCGCGTCCCCCGACCCGCAGTTCGGCCCCGTCCTCCTCTTCGGCAGCGGCGGCCAGCTCGTCGAGGTCTACCAGGACCGTGCCCTCGCGCTGCCGCCGCTCAACGCCACCCTCGCCCGCCGGCTGATCGAGCAGACGAAGATCTTCAAGGCCCTCAAGGGCGTCCGCGGCCGCGCGCCGATCGACCTCGCCGCGCTCGAACAACTCCTGGTCCGCTTCAGCCGCCTGGTCGTCGAGCAGCCGTGGGTCCGAGAGATCGACATCAACCCGCTGCTCGCGTCGCCCGACGGACTGGTCGCGCTCGACGCTCGCGTCGTCCTCTACGGCCCCGACGTCGCCGAGCGCGACCTCCCCAAACCGGCGATCCGCCCCTACCCGCTCCAGTACGTCACGCCCTTCACCACCCGCGCCGGAAAGCGCGTGACCATCCGCCCGATCCGCCCCGAGGACGAGCCCCTGATCGTCAAGTTCCACCAGACGCTGTCCGAACGCAGCGTCCGCTTCCGATACTTCGCCGCGATGAAGCTCGATCATCGCACCACGCACGAGCGCCTCGCGCGCGTCTGCTTCAACGACTACGACCGCGAGATGGCCCTGGTCGTCGAGCACGACGACGCGGCCGCCGGCGACGGCGACGGCGCCGGCGCCGGCGCGGAGATCGTCGGCGTCGGCCGACTCTCGAAAATCCCGGGCCTGGACGAGGCCGAGTTCGCCCTGCTCGTCAGCGACTTGTGGCAGAAACTGGGCCTGGGCAAGAAGCTCCTCTCGATGCTCCTGCAGATCGCCCGGGACGAGAAGCTCGCGCGCGTGACCGCAGACATCCTCCCTGAAAACCTCGAGATGCAGCGGCTCTGCCAGGCCCTTGGGTTCGGGCTACGCCGCAACCCCGAAGAGAACACGACCCGCGCGGCCATCGCGCTCTGACCCGAAAAACTGAAATTTTCCCCCTACCGGCGACGTCCCACGCCCCCTATTTTGCAAAGCCGAACCAGCGCGCCGCGGCTGCGCGCGCGCGCTTCAGATCCCTCGCGCAATAACCGTCGTGCGTCAAATATCTGTCGCGCCATCAGGGATCCCGACATTGATGTCCCCTCCCGCTCCCCCCTCGTCCAATTAAACCCTGATGGCCCGCCCCATGCCCCGTGCCGCCGCGCACCGGCGCACGATTTGCTCGTTCGCCGGGCCCTCTTTTACGGAGTCGCCGACTTGAACTGCGTCGAAGAACTCGAATCCCGCCTCCTCTGCTCCGCCGACACCCGCGCGGTCACGCTCCACCGCGTGAACGGCGGCGTCGCGCGCTCCCTCTCCGCCGGCAAGGTCACCTGGGTCGTCCTCGGCGGCTTCGGCGCAGAGGCCGATGACGCCGGCACCAGGGCCATGGCCGCCGCCGTCGACGCACTCTCCGCCAAGGACCAGGTCATGATCGCCGACTGGGCCCCCTTCGCCCGCAGGAACGTCTCCGGCCGCACCGTCGAGGCCGACGCCAACGCCGCCGCCGCCTCGCTCGCCAACCAACTCGCCAAGGCCGGCGTCACGTCCGGCCGCCTCAACCTCCTCGGCATCAGCATGGGGTCGCTCGTCGCCGACCGCACCGCCGCGGCGCTGCACGCCCGCGGCGGCGTCAACGCCCTGATCGCGCTCGACCCCGCCACCGTCAAGACCGGCAAGACCCCCAGCGGTAAGGTCCGCCACGCCACCTATCACCTCGCCGCCGACTCGAAGTACGCCGTCGCGTTCAACGGCGGCGACCGCCTCGCCCCCCCCGCCGCCGCCCTGACCGCCGACGACAGCGTCCGCGTCCAGTTCGGCACGCGCATGACCGACGTCACCGCCCACGAGTCCGTGTTCGAGCTCTTCACCAACATCCAGAAACGCGCCGCCGCCAGACGCCCGCCCGCCGTCAGCAAGCTCTTCTCTGTCACCCGCATTGCCGGCGGCTCGCTCCCCGACTGGAAGTCCGACCGCTACGAAACCCTCAAGGGCGCCGGCGGCTTCGAGGCCATCCTCTACACCACCGGCAAACCCGGCGGAACCCTCGCCCCCGCCAAACTCACCTACACCGACTCCCGCGGAAAAACCGTGAACATCAACGGCGGATGAACGGGCACGGACGGGCGTCACGTTCAACCGAATTCGGCCGACGGGTGCCTACTTGTTCAAGTCGGGTTTGGCCGCGCCGCCGCCCTCGGGCTTGGCGCCACCCTCATCCGGCAACGCCCAGTGGTCCCGGAGCATCTTGTAGAAGCCCGCCTGGTCCCCGCCGCGCTTCTCCGCCAGGTCGAGGTAACCCAGCGCCTGCCGCTCGTGACCCGTGTTGTAAGCCACGTACGCCAGCATGAAGAGCGGCCCCGGCTTGTTCTCCTTGTTCGCGATGTCCTTCAGCTCCGCGACCACCTTCGTCAGGCGCTCCTCTCCGAGCATGCCGGTCAGGTCGTACTGCCCCATCAACAGCGCCTTGTCCGTTGACAGCGCCTGCCGGAGGTGCTCCTCCGCACGGGCGAAAAAGCCGGCGCCCAGCTCGGCGTTCGCCCGGCCCAGCCAGACCATCGGGTTGTTCGGCGTCACCGCCTCCGCCTGGTCGTACTGCTCCAGCGCCGAGCTGTACTTCCCCTCCTTCATCAGCGTCTCGGCCTTCTTCAGCACGTTTCCCAAGCCCTCGCCCGCGACGCCCTGCGCGAGCGACGACACCTTCATCGGCGCGGGCTTCTTCACCTTCGGCTTGGTCAGGTCGGGAGTCGCCGGCGGCGCGACCGGCGTCGGGTTGACGTCGGCGACCGCAGGGTTCTTCGGCTTGGCGGTCTTCGCCGCATCCTTCAAACGCTGCTGCTCGGCGTTGAACTCACGGGCGTAGTCCGCGTCGGTCTTCGGACGGTCGGCGTAGAACTGCTCGAGCCGCTTGCTCAGCTCCGTGTACTGCGTGCTCGTCTTGCGCGCCGCACCGACCGTGCCGAAACGGATCCCGCCCCCCGTGCTCATGTCCGCCGCATTGAGCGCGGGGTTCTTCACGTCCCCCGTCAACGCGGCGTTGTTCACCGCGGGGCTCGCCGGCGTCTCCAGCGTGCCGGCGCCCAGCGGCTTCTGCATCAGCGAACCCTGCGTCCGGGTCACGTCGGTCGCGCCCGGCACCTCCTCCCCCAGCGCCTTGTTCAACTCCTCCTGCATTCGCCGAACCTCGCGCGGGTCCGCGTTGCCCGTGTTCGCCGCGTTCTGCCGGCTCATGATGTTGTCCAGGAACACCCGGTCCGCCGGGTCCGACGGGTTCAGCTCGCGGACGGCGTACAGCGGCGACGCCGACAGGATCCCCGGACGCTGCTGCGTCGCCGCCGCCTGCGGGTTCAGCGAGCCGACCATGTTCAGCTCGCCGGGCATCGGCACCGCGTTGAACGGCCGGTTCAGCAATTCGCCCACCCGCACGTCCTGCGGCGCGCGAAACGCCCCCGCCGGTGGCGCGACGAAACCCGCGTTGCGATCCTGCGCCAAAAACGTCCCGGGCGGGGCCTGCACCGTCTGCGACGCGCCGTAATAGCTCGTCGCCCGGTTCGGAACCGGCTCGGGCGCGTGCGCCATCGGAACGCCGTTCGAATTCTTCGAAAAATTGTCCATCCCCGACCCCGCGGTCGGCCCGCGGAACGCGAACGGATCCGTGTAACCGACCGTCCCGTGAAATTCCCGGCCCAGGCTGACGTTGCCCGTCACGACGCGGTTGCCGTTGCTGAGGATCGGCGTCTGCGCGACGCCGCCCGGGCCGCTGTTCCGGCCGCCGCTCCCGATCCGGTTGTTCGCCTCGTTCCCCCGGCTGGTGTCGATCTGCCCCTGCGCCAACACGACCGTGGGCAATGCCATGGCGGCCGCCGCCGCGATCACCCGTAAAACCCGACCGGCCTTCTGATTCGACGACGTGCTCATCACGCTACTCCACACAGAATCGACCACAAACACCTGCGGCGCGGCGACCACTTCGGCGGTCGCCGCGTCTTCCCGGAACCCCGACGTTCTTCCCGTTCATGTGCCTTATCGGCTCGATATTCGATTATACCCAGCGGGAACGACCATTCCGAGCAAATTTCCACCCGTAGACCAGACGAACACCAGGCCCGCGAAGTTTCCACCTCCTAACGATTCGGACGCGTCGTCCCCGTCGCCGAATGCCCCGCGAGATATGCCTTAACCCCCTCTTGGAGCGGCCCCGGCAGGTTCTCGACTTCCAACGCGGGTTTAGCTTTGAATGGCGAGTATAGCGGATCTCCGATCATTGCGATCCGCCAGCTTACCAATGGGTTCGTTTTCCAGTAAACCTCGGCCAGCGTGAGTTTTCCGGTCATCAGCAGCGGGAAAAACTCGTCTGGGGGAGGAAAGGCGTGGAGGAATGGTTCCTGGACCGCGCCCAGGGTTGCGGCGACCCCGTCGTTCATTAATCCGCGACACCAGCCGCGCTGATTACCGTTTCGTAGCGCGGTGGTCAGCTCGAAGCTGGCGACGTGATAGCCGACGGCGCCCGGGACGAACTTACAGGCGGGGGTGTAGTTCTGGAGGGCATACCAGCCACAGTAGAGGGCGACGTCGTCGGCGGAATTGGCGGGCAGAACCTCGGGGCGAGTGTCGTAGACGAGGGGGAGCTTGGTCTGGGTGCGGACGATCTCCGCGAGGTGTTGCAGCGTCTGGTCGAACGCGGCGTACGTCGCGCGGGACTGCATGTTGGGGGCGTTGATCGTCTGATTGCCACCGGCGTCGACGACGATTTTGCCGGTCAGGCCGTCCGCCTCCGCCTTGATGCCGGCGGCGATCAGGCTCTTGAGCAGTTCCGGGGTCGGCGCGTCGAGGCGCATGGTCATCAGCGTCATTGGGAAGTCGTTGCGCCTGACGCGGTATTGCAGCGGGTTGCCCAGGCCGTTCGAGCGCGAGTAGGCGTTCCACCAGAGCAGGGCGAGCTCGGAGTCGAACGAGGCGTCGGTGTTATCGGTCTGGAAATAATCCGCGGTGCCCTCGAGCAGGCGGGCGTACTCGATCAGGCCGAGCTGCGCCTTGACCAGTTGCCGCAGTTGCGACCGGGCGTTGGGGTCGGCCCGGTGGATTTCCAGGTCGTCGAACTTGGCGCGGAAGGCGAAGAGCTCGGTGCTGAGCGCGGTGGCCTCCTTGCGCTGTTCGGGGGTCATGTGATCGCCGAGGACCGCGATCTCGCGGACGCGCCGCTGCTTGATCTGCGCCGGCCCGTCGAGCGGGGCGGCGGCCCTCTCGATCCGCTGCATGAACGCGTCGAACGCCTGGGCGTCGTCGATCGCGCGGCCGTGGCGGCCCAGCACCTGTCGGGCGGCAAAGCTGCGGGCGACCAGGCCCGGCAGGCCCTTGTCGCCCGTCGGGTTAAACGTCGGGTCGACCTCGTGCGCGATCGCCTCCAACCCGGCCAGTGCCTGGTGCCCCTGGTCGATGGCGGCGGCGAGTTCCTGTCGGATGGCGGCGACCTCGATCGCGTCGCCCGGGCCGTTGACGCGAGCGGCGATCCGCAGCGGGACGCCGTAGAACGTGACGACGGACGAGACCCGGCTCGCCAGCTCGTGCTTGAGGAGGAACTCGCGGACGACCGGGAACGCGCGGGTCTCGTAATCGGTGAAGGAGACCTCGTCGCCGGTCGGAAGGTCCAGCTCGAGGATCCGGCCGTCGGGCACCTTGCGCTGGGCGGCGTAAAACTCCGCCAGCGCCCGCCCCTCCGGGACGTTCTTGTTGGTGATCAGGAGGAGGTTTTCCGGCCCCAGCGCCCGAGCGGCGGGCGCGAGCAGGAGCAGCAGGAGGGCCGGGACGATTCGTCGCATGGGGGAATGGTAGCTGCGAGCGGGACGGCGTCCAATTCCGCCGCGCCGCGCGCGGCGGGGCGCGTTATTCTCATCGGTCTATGCTCGCCTCTCCTTTTCCGGGCATGGACCGCGGGCGGTATGACCGCAAGCTGCGCTACGGCCGGCCCCTCGATCCGGCGCTGGGGCCGGAGGATCAGAAGTGAGCGGCGGAGCTGGTGGCGAAATCGGGCGTCACCGTTCGCGGTGCCGCGACACCGGCCTGATTTACGCCTCTTCCGGCGGCTTGACGCCCGTGATTTTCGGCGCGGGTGTAACGCCCTGGATGCGCGGCGCGGGGGTCGGTCCGGCGCGGCCGGTCGTGGCCGACGTGCCGGGGGCGCGCTGGGCGCCGGCGATCTGCTCGGGCGTCAACTGTTGCTGCTGGGCCTGCTCGATCATGCTGACCAGCGCCTTGATCTCGCGCAGCGACTCGGGGCTGCCCCACATCAGCACCCAGTCGACGTGCCAGTTGCAACGCTCGAACGTGCACCCCTCGAGGTGGTAGACCGTCTCGCGCAGGACCAGCGTGCAGGCGACGAAGTTGCAGCGGATGAACGCCTGCCCGCTGATGTAGACCGTCTGGTTCAGGAACGTCTCGCCTTCGTGTTTCGTGAGCAGCATCGGTTGATTGTTCCTTTTCGTGTCCCCCGTGACAGGGGTTATCGGCAGATTCGTCTTGTTATTGCACGCGCCGGGGGAATAATAACCGTGATCTTCCTTGCAGAGGAGCGACGCGATGAGATGGGTTAAGCGAATCGTGCTGGTGCTGGTGCTGATCCTCGTGATCGGCGGCGGGGCGGGATACTTCTATCGGAATCACATCATCCGGAACGTGACCGAGGCGCAACTAAACAAGCAGTTGGGCGTGCCGACGACCCTGGGGAGCGCGAACCTGGCGCCGTTCGGCGGGACGTTGTCGCTGGGGAACTTAAAGATCGGCTCGCCGAAGGGTTATCAGGCCCCCCAGATGTTCACGCTGGGCGAGCTGGGGCTGGGGGTCAATTACAGCGAGCTGCGGCAGGACCCGGTGCGGGTGAAGTCGATCAAGATCGACAAGCCCAAGGCCGTGCTGGAAATGGTTGATGGTAAGTTCAATTTTCAGGCCCTGATGGACCAGATGGGCGGCGGGAGCGGCGGAGGCGCTTCGCCCGCGCCTTCGCCCAATCCGCCGCAGCCCAATCCCGCGCCGGCGGACCCGCAGCGGGAGGTGAAGCTGATCATCGACGAACTGACGATCTCGGACGCGGAGGTCGAGGTTCGTGCCCCCCTGCTGCCGTCGCCGGTGACGGTCAAGGTGCCGTCGGTGACGCTGAAGCAGATCGGCAACGCGGACGGCGCGCAGAACGGGGCGGCGATCAAGGACGTGATCGGCGCGGCGATGAGCGCGTTGGCGGCGAACGCGGCGAACAACCCCGAGCTGTTCAAGTTCAAGGACGTGCAGAAGATGATGGCCGGTCAGGCGCAGGCCGTGATGGGGAAGGTGCAGAAGGAACTGGCGCAGCAGGTCGAGGGCCTGACGAAGAATTTGACCGGCGACCTGAGCAAGGCGCTAGGCGGGACGGGGATCGACGTCGGCAAGCAACTCGAAGGTGTCACCGGCGGGAAGGATCCGGCGAAGGGGATCGGCGACGGGTTGGGCGGGTTGTTGGGCGGGGATAAGGAAAAGAAGGACAAGAAAAAGGACAAGTGATCTGCCCACAGGCGGCGGGATCTAACGCGCGTCAGTCCTGCGGTAGATCGACGTGCCGTCGATGCGCGTCACTTCGACGTAATGCGCGTCGACGTAGGCGTCGATCTGGTCCCACGCGGCCAGGAAGCCGGCGCGGCGGGCGGGGCGATTGAGGTACATCGGGAGGTCGTCGGCCTGGCGGTGGCGGTGTCTGGCGCGGTCGGTCTCGAAGACGGCCCAGGTCGGGCGGTCGCGGTCGAGGTCGTCGAGGAAGCGTTCGCCGAATTCGAGCGGGGCGGCGTCGTGGTTGGCGAAGTAGAAGAGGTGGGCGTAGCGGCTGCCGCAGCGGAGGCGGGTCTCCATCATCAGGCGCTCGATGCCGTCGCCGACGACGGTGTCGCCCGGGGTGCTGTGGGCGAGAAGGTAATCGGAAGTGGCGAGGTTTCGGGGGCCTGAGGTCAGGAGTTGTCGGAACTCGGGGAGGTTAAAGGCGAGCGAGGCGACGGCGAGCGGGGCGAGGCCGGCGATCAGCGCGATCGGGCGGCGGCCGCGGGCGCAGGCGGCGGCGAACAGGAGCGTCAGCGGCGCGGCGACGGGGAGGAAGTGATAGGCGTACATCCGGCCCTGGACGTAGACGCCGATAAGCTCGAGCGACAACCAGATCACGGCGAAGGGCAATGCGCCGTTTAGCCGGCCCGCTTGCGGGCCGTGTTCTTCGTGCGATGTTTGCGCGTCGCGCCGGAAGACCCAGACGATCATGAACGGAAATCCGGCGATCAGGACGACGAAGAGCGGCTTGAAGATTTCCTCGAAGGCGCGGGGCGTCTGGGTGCCGTAAAGGGAGATCTCGCGGAAGAGCGCGGGCATTTCCGAAAGCAAGCCGGCGCGCCAGGTCCAGGCGAGGACGGCGAGCGGGGCGATCGTGCCGCCGGCGATGGCGGCGAGGATCGGATAGGTCGCGCGGCGAGAACCCGCGGAACGAGTTCCGCGGGCGTACGAAGATTGCGCGGGTTGGAGGATGCGCGCGATGACGAAGGCGGCGGCGACGGCGGCGGCGGTGGGTTTGACCATGGCGGCGGCGGCGGCGAAGAGGCCGAGGAGGAAGGGGTCGCCAATACGTCTCGCGCTGCAAGGAATCCGGGTCGTCGCCCGAGGCTCCGAGCCCGGCGTGTTTGCGCCGTCGGTGTCCGCTAACGCACGCGCGGCGAACCACGCGGCGACGCAGGCGAGGAACGTCTGCACCGTCTCCAGTTGGAAGCCGCGGTAGACGGCCGGGGCGAAGTTCAGGAGAACGACGCCGAAGGCCATCGCGGGGACGGTCGCGAGCTGTCCGAACATGCGCCGCGCCGCCGAGGCCAGCAGGATCGCGCTGGCGGTCGCGAGGGTGATCTGGAGCAGGACGTAGGGCCACCAGTGGTCGCCGAAGAGGCGGTAGAGGCCGGCGGTGAGCAGCGGGACGCCGGGGAGCTTGGTCTCGTAGAAGTCGCGGTAGAGCTGCTGGTCGCCGGCGGCGAGGACCTTGCCCATGTAGATGTAGAGGCCGCCGTCGGACTCGAAGGGGTGGGCGAGGAATCCGAGGCGCGGGAGGGTGGCGAGGACGAGGAGGACGATCAGCGGCGCGGAACGCGTCCGCGCGCGCGGGGGCGCGGTGAGGTCGGGTGTGAGTTGAACCGGAAACGCCGTCATACCGATAAGATCGAACGTTCGCGCGCGGGACTGAACGCGCGCGCCGCGTTGATCCCCGGCGAGCGCGTGCTAGAATCTGGTGCGATGCGATTGCCCGCCCATCCGCTTTCCGAGCGTTAGCTTGCCGACGGCGCCTTCCCCCCTGCCGTTTCGGTCTCCCGTTTTCAAACTGAATTTGCCTTGAGGGCCCTGCCATGTCCGAGAATGCCGTGATTTCCCCGCCTGCGGCGCTGGTGCGCAAGCTGGAGCAGATGAGCCAGCGTCACGCGGAGCTGCAGAATTCGCTGAACGACCCGACGTTCGTCAGCAACCCGCAGTTGATGATCGCCGCGATCAAGGAGTCGGGGCAGCTCGGGCCGGTCGTGGAGAAATATCGCGAGTTCCGCGAGGCGGCGCGGCAGGTGGGGGAGTTGACGGAGATGTCGGGCGGCGGGGACGCGGAGATGGCCGCCCTCGCCGCCGACGAGCTTCCCGGCGCGACCGACAAGGCCCGGGCGCTGGTGGAGGCGCTGAAGGACCAGTTGATCGCGGCCGAGGACGACGCGATCGACTCGTTCTTCCTCGAGATCCGCGCGGGGACCGGCGGCGAGGAGGCGGCGCTGTTCGGCCGCGACCTCTATGAGATGTACCGGCGGTACTGCGAGAAGAACCGGTGGCAGTTCATCGTCAGCGACTTGTCGACGAGCGATCGCGGCGGGTTCAAGGAAGTCATCGTGAACGTCAAGGGGACGGGGGCGTACCGACACCTGCAATATGAGGGGGGCGGGCACCGCGTGCAGCGCGTGCCGGAGACCGAGGCGCAGGGGCGGATTCACACGTCGGCGGCGACGGTGGCGGTGTTGCCTGAAATGGAGGACGTCGAGATCAAGATCGACCCGAAGGACGTGGAGGAGTTCGGCTGTCGCGGCGGCGGGCCGGGCGGGCAGAACGTGAATAAGGTCGAGACGGGTTGGTACATCAAGTACAAGCCGACGGGGCTGAGCTTCAAGATGACCGAGCACAAGTCGCAGACGCAGAATAAAGAACGGGCGTGGGCGCTGTTGCGGTCGACGCTGTATCAGGCGGAGCAGGCGAAGCAGCACGCGGCGCAGATGGGGGCGCGCAAGGCCATGATGGGCAGCGGGGATCGTTCGGCGCGGGTGCGGACGTATAATTTTCCGCAGAACCGGTGCACGGATCATCGGCTGGGCGGGGAGGGCGGCGGGGAAAAGAACTTTAATTTGGATCAGGTGATGGCGGGCGGGCTGGAGGAATTGGTGGGGGCGTTGATGGAGATGGACAAGCGGCAGCGGATTGAGAATTTGTGATGGGCGCGGGTGCGCGGGTGGGGATTGGTAAAGCGCGTCGAATTCTCGCGGAAAACGCGGGGCGTTTCCGCAACTATCCCGTCGCGCGGATTTCGCTTATGATCGTCTTGAGAGGTTTTATCTATGGCTAAAGCGAAGAAGAGTGAGACGACCGCCGCCCCTGCCCATGCCGCCGCCGGCAAGCCCGCTGCGGAGAAGAAACCCGCGGAGAAGAAGCCCGCGGCGAAGAAGTCGACCAAGGCGGCGGGGGGCGTCGAGAAGACGGCCGAAGCGGCGAAGCCGGGCCCCGCGGCTGCGGCGGCCGCGGCGGCGCCTGCGAAATCGGCGGCCCCCGCGAAGCCCGCGGCGGCGGAAAG
>JADMIO010835459.1_pt1 | contig 14087 bp, 11 predicted proteins | sample 8958161 | NCBI WGS metagenome assembly JADMIO01 (sample SAMN16585339, study PRJNA669376) | soil metagenome | isolation source: Crop rotation soil | place: USA: Cullars Rotation, Alabama | collected 2011 | reverse complement strand
GCGACAACTTGTCCACGTGGAATTCTAAGCTTAGGATCCCAATGTGCTGGAAAGTAATAGCAATCCTGATCAATTCACTTTCAGAGACGCCGACAGAAAGATGTTGCTTCTGTAAAAAATATTTTCCTGCATCCAGCATGGCTTTCAGTGGTATCAACCCCACCAGCTCTGAACCCGTCACCCGCATACCACGGGCCGTAGCACTCTTTACGCATTCATCAAATGCAATATGTACCGGAGTAATATTAATGTTGGTCAGGTTCATGCTCACCTGCGCAATGCCATATTCTTCTATATACCATCCAATGGCCTTGACGGCCTTGCATGCGCCGAGTTGAACCACTTCTTCTCCCTTTTCATTCTTCACCTTCCTGCCATTTTCTCTTATATCAAAGGCTACAGAGTTCGCCCTGCGAACAGAAGTGGTGTTCAGGTTCACGTTGTATGCAACAAGGAAATCTCTCGCACCAATGACTGTTGCACCGCTCTTAACTGAAAATTCAGAAGGTCCGAAGTCCGGCTTCCATTCCGGCTGCTTGATTTTCTTGAAGAATCCCTCATACTCTCCTGTTCGGATAACAGAAAGGTTTTTTCGTGCAGGATTGTTTTGAGCGGCTTCGTACAGGTAAACCGGAATGCCTAATTCTTTTCCAACTCTCTCTCCAAGTTTCTTTGCATACGCTGCAGTTTCTTCCATGCTTATTCCTGCGATAGGAATAAGCGGGCATACGTCTGTTGCACCCATACGTGGATGCTCTCCTTTATGCCTGCTCATATCAATGAGCTCGCTTGCTTTTTTGATAGCAAGAAAAGCAGCCTTCATAACAGGTTCAGGAGCGCCAACGAAAGTGACCACTGTTCTGTTAGTCGCCTTACCGGGATCAACATTCAGCAGCTTCACTCCTTCAACACTTTCCACCTGGTCGGTGATCTGCTTTATGATGGTCATGTCATTCCCTTCGCTGAAATTAGGGACACATTCTATTAACTGGCTCATGGAGCGAAATTAATTCTTTTGTATTTCACCATTAACGATAACTGTCTCGATCAGGTTACTGCCAAATGAATAAGGCAGGTAAGCTATGGAAGGCATTTCTTTCGTGATGAATATGTTGGCTTTCTTTCCTTTGGCTATACTGCCGTGGCTTTTGCCCAAGCCCATTGCATAAGCTGAATTAATTGTTGCTGCATTGATGGCTTCTTCAGGCAGCATCTTATACTGTAAGCAGGCAAGGCTAACCATTAAATTCATATTTCCTGACGGGCAGCTACCGGGATTATAATCGCTTGCGATGGCAACGGGTAATCCTGCATCAATCATCTTTCTTGCAGGAGGGTGGGGAAGTTGTAAAAAGAATTGTGCTCCCGGCAGAATGGTCGGTACGGTGGAAGAGTTTTTCAGCTTCTCAATATCGCTGTCATTTGCATATTCCAGGTGGTCAACGCTGATCGCATTGCATTCTACACCGGCTTCAATCCCACCGCTGTGGCTCAACTGTTCAGCATGAACTTTTCCAATTATTCCTTTATCGAAAGCAGCGAGCAGTATTTTAATCGTTTCTTCTTTTGTGAAATAACCTTCTTCGCAAAACACATCGCAGTAATCAGCCAGCTTTTCATCAGCGATGCGCGGAATCATTTCATTAATAACAAGGTCTATATATTTCTGCTTGTTTCCTTTATATGCTTCAGGCACTGCATGTGCGCCAAGAAAAGTAGCTTTAATAGTTAACGGTGAAAGCGCCTTCAGCTTTTTAATGACACGAAGCATCTTCAATTCATCTTCTGTGCTTAAGCCGTAACCGCTCTTAATTTCAACGGCTCCCGTGCCCATCATCATGATTTCATTCAATCGTGCGAGAGCACTCTCTGCCAGGTCATCTTCAGTAGCTTCATGTATATATCTCGCTGAATTAAGAATCCCTCCACCGCGTTGTGCGATTTCATTATAAGATAAACCCTTTACCCGGTCTGTAAATTCTTTTTCCCGGCTTGCTGCATATATAATATGTGTATGGGAATCGCACCAGCTTGGGAAAACGAATTTTTCGGAAGCGTCAATGATTTGAAGTTTAAGGTTTAAGGTTTGAGGTTTATAGTTTTCGAAGTCGCTCATTCTTCCGAAATCCTTAATCAGTGCTCCTTCCAGCAATAGCCAGGAATCTTCAACACAGTTCAAAACAGCCATATCCACGCCTGAAACCCTTGATTTTAGGGCGTTTTCGTCCGCCGGGGTGGATACAAGAGCTTTAATATTCTTTACCAGGATAGCCATATCTTAATTCTGCCTCCGAAAATACAAATTATGGGAGGATTTGACTGAAAACAGCACAGATATCGCAGATGTAAATATTATCTATGGATTTTGCTTAATAAACGGCTATATGCCTCTGTTCATCTAAAAGACTTGATTTCGGCGTCTGTATGTCGTACCTTTATATTGGTTTTGTGTTAGGAGGTTTAGAAACGGGTGGCTTTGCAAAAGGCCACCCGTTTTATTATTCAATACTTCTAACCTTTGATTCCAAAAGGAATTTTTATCTGAACACCGATGTTGCGGCCCATATCGCGCACGCCTATATATTTAACAAGGGATAACTGGCTAAAATAAGCTTCGTCCAGCAGGTTGGTACAGAAAAGATCGAACTGGGCTTTTTGCTTTCCAAGAGAAAACATTGCGCCGATGTGAACATCCAGGAGGGTGTAACCATCCGTTGCTAATTCATATTGCGCTACATGGCTCTGCATGGCATAATTGCTAACGACAAAAAATATATACGTGTCATTTAGCTTTCCTATTTTGTCTTTGCCCAGCCTCATTTCGCCTACCAGCTTGTTGGAAGGGATGTAGGGCAGGTTGCCCCCCGCATCCAGCGTGCCGCTTATCAGGGCATAGGTGGCCTTAAAGTCCAGCCACTTAACCGTCTTTGGGTGCATGTCAAAACCAAACTCCCCGCCTGCAATGGTTGCATCGCCCTGCCTGTAGTCATAGAGCGGTAGGGTGGTAACGGCATCGGTGATCATCATCATGGAATCACCCGTATTCGCAATGTATATATAATCTTTTATCTTGTTATAATATCCTCCCAGGTTGAACGTAATAAATTCATTTTCCCAGATAAAGCCAAGGTCGCCTTCTATATTCTGCTCTACTTTCAAGTTGCTATTCCCTAGTTCAAAACGGTACGTGCCTTCATGCTGCCCAAAAGCGGCCAGCTGCGCATAGTTCGGGGCGCTGAAGCCCGTAGCGGCATTCAGCTTGATAGTAAAGCCATCGTTTACATGATAGGCAGCTCCTATGGAAAATGAAACAGGCGTGTAGTCTTTTTTGAAATCCGTTGGAGGTTTCGGATTTCTGGTATTGGGTGCGAAAGTTTGCTTGTTTGATATTACAATGAATGAATCTGTTGCAATGGCATCCGTCCTGTATGTCGTAGCTTCAATTTGTCTTGTATCGTAACGGATGCCTCCCAAAAGATTTAATTTGGCATGGTCATAGCGGAACAAGCCATACCCTGCAATGTCACTCACTGTTGCATCAGGCACCAGTGACTCTTCCCCATTGTTGGTATTCTTCAGGAAAGTTCCCTGCGCACCGACAGTAAAGCCGAAGCTCTTCTCCTGGTTACTGGTCCACTTTGCATCAAACGTAGTGGTGTTCAGCAGCAGGCCGATAGCAAGGCGCGGTGAATTCGGAAGATCGGGTTCAAATTCTTTCCTGTCATTTGTTTGGTAAGCCACATTGACGTTCAGCTTTGACTTGCCGGTAAGGATGGTATTTTCTGATGAAAGAATATGCGTGGTTACATCCTGGTAAGGGGCTTCCATGTCGCGGTCTCGCTGGTCGTCGGTTTTCGTTGTTGACGTATCGCCCGATTCATCTTCTATGATTCCGATTTGATGGTTAAGGTAGCTGTAGGAAACCTTGCTTACTCCCCATTTTCTGCTTACGCCTATATAAACTTTACCAACCCTGTCATTCCATTTGCTGTTCGGTGCAAAATCTTCTTCTTCACCTTCCTTTTTCACTTCACCTTCGGCTTCTCCCTGAACATAACTGGTGTGGGACTGCATACCGAAGCGGGCGCCGTAAAACACACCGTTGTTGTTTGTTCCCTTTATTCCAACATCACCGTTGAAGCCAACTGTGTTGGAAGCAAAGCCAATGGTAGCATCGCCGGAAGTTGTTCCTGCAGCGGCTGGTTTTTCGTCATGAAAAATCAAAGCGCCTCCCAGGGCATCAGCGCCATATATAAGGGCGGCAGGGCCTCGTACCACTTCCACGTTTTCAACACCTACGTCTGTAAGGCCAAGATCATGATGGTCGTCCCATTGCTGGTTCTCAATGCGCGTGCCCTGACCGTATAACATAAACTGGTTAAAGGACAGTCCGCGGATGACGGGCTTGCCAATGCCGTTGCCGATGCTGATTCTGTCTATACCGGGCTGGTAGCTAAGGTTGCCCATCACTGAGGGGGAGCTGTATTTCCGTATCTCTGACTGCGTAACGGTATTTGCAGAGAAAGGCGTATTGTCCGGCAGGCGCGAATAGTTAGAGGTAACAGATACTTCTTCCAACTCTGTCGCCGATGGCTCAAGAATAAAGTTATGTTCTGCACTTCCTTCGCCAACAGTAATTATTTCTACCTGCGATTTATAGCCGATAGAAGTTACCTGAACGTTCAGCACGCCGCTGCCCAGGTTGTCAAACGCGTATTTCCCTTTTTCGTCAGTGGCAGCGCTGCGTTGAAATTCGGGAATGTAGATAACAGCTCCCGGCACGGGCGAGCTGCTGCTTTTGTCTGTTACGGTTCCGCTCAGCGTATGCTGGGCGTAAACGGCGGACCCGCAGGTGAGTACTAAATAAAGGATAACTGTATTTTTAAACATGGTCAGATGATTTTCGGTTTATATATATGTGTAAAATGCCCGGAACTGTTGCCGGTTAAAAGACAGAGCAGGCACCTGCAAGGGTGCCCTGCTGATTTATGAAAATCAGTTAAACCACTGCAGGGGGAGGAGAGAAGATGTCGCCGTAAACGTCATCGTAAGCAGAGGCTATATAGCCATCCTGCAAAAAAGAATGACAGCCGGGCAGGCCCGTAAAATCTGCTTCTGCTATCGTTACGTATTCCTGTATGTTTTCAAATGACCTCTTGCCTTGTGTTTTGCCGGGTGAAGAGTGATCAAACAGCGCTTTCATATCCTTGTCCAGCATGGCATTCAGCGCTTCTTCGCGGCTGTCATTTTCGCAATAAAATGTAATCGCTTCTTTGGCCACTTCTTTCTTCACCACATCATACAGGTGGCCTTTGTACGTGATTTCGTCCTCATTGCCGGAAAAGATTGTTTTGTCCGCTATCTCATCTATCGGAATAGTCAGGGCCAGCAGTTTATCCCCGGGGTTTTCCAACTTATTCAGCATCGTTAACCTGTTAGTGCTTTCGGAGAAGGAGTAAAATAAAAAGGTGCCGAAGTTGCTGAACAGCAATGCAAAAAGCATTACAACAACAGTAAAAATACGCCCAACGCTTTTTATCATTGGTTTCAAATATACATTTTATATAATGTATTGCAAAACCTCATCGAAGTGGAACCCGATTTTTGTTTTAGCAATCAGGCTCTTGGAAAAAAAACTGCAGAAAAAGGGCATGCTTTGGGTGATGAAATCGGATGTTGTTTTTCTTCTGTCGTTATTGTTTAATTATTTTTTTAATGCTGATGTTCTTATCGGCATCTGTAATTTGCATATAATACAAGCCCGCAGGAAGGCAGGTAACATCAATTGTATATAGCCTGTTGTCTATGGTATATTGATGAATTGTTTCTCCAAGGGTGCCATATAGCTTTACGTTAACTGTTTTATGCCCCCTTGTTTTTATTGTCAACTCATTGGTTACAGGGGTGGGATAGACGTTTATGTCATTAACAGCGTTCATTTCATTTGCTGAAAGTGGTGCGCAATTAGTGTCAAAATAGGCCCATGAATCTTTGTTGGACCAATGAGCATTTGAATACGTTGCATCATCCACCCTGATGCAATTCAGATTCGGATTATTAGTTGCATTAAAATCATAATTATACATATGATTGTTGTTGCCGTTTTTTACATTCAGGCTTGTTAAATTATTATTATCCGCCAGTAAAAGATAAAGCTTTGGATTGGAAGATACATCCAGGCTTGTTAAACTATCATGTTCACAATAAAGCTGGGAAAGAACCTTATTGGAAGATACATCCAGGCTTGTCAATTTGTTAGTGCTGCAATAAATCACATTAAGAGCAGGGTTGGATGATACATTTAAACTTGTCAGCGAATTACGATTACAATTTAATGAAGCAAGGGCTGTATCGGAGGTGATATCTAAGCTTGTTAAAAGATTGCTGTTACAATCCAGGGAGGTAAGCGCAAAATGAGACGAAACATCAAGGCTTGTTAAATGATTACCCCAACAAGTCAATGCAGTCAGAGCCGTATTAGACGATACATCTAATCCGGTTAAAAGGTTAGAGATACAAGTTAAGGAGGTTAAAGCAGTATCGCCCGATATATTCAAGCTTCTTATAAGGGATGCATTGCACACCAATGTAATAAGAGCTGAATGTGAGGATACATCCAGCGTGTCGAAATCGTTATACGTGCAATTGATATAGGTAAGAGAATCGTTAGCGGACACATTCAAATCATTTAGTTGAAGAGCACTACAATCCAGGTATTTAAGCTGATAATTAGAGGATAAATCCAACACTGACAAAAAATTATAGTGACAATCAAGGTAGGTGAGAGCGTAGTTTGACGATATATTCAAAGAATATAAATTATTACGGCAACATTTCAAGGTATCAAGAGCAGTAATAGAGGATAGATCCAGGTTTGTTAACTGATTGCTGTCGCAGTCCAGGTAAGTAATAGCCTTAAAAGCTGCAATACCTGTCAAGTCAGCAATGCTGTCATGGCTTAGGTTGAGAGGCCCGTTAAAAACTTTTGCTGTATCAACGGTAATATAGCCTGCGCTATCATGCACACCACAGGCAATTAAAGCAGTTTTGAAATTTGCATCAGGGATGTTTACTACCTGTGCATTTGCTTTAAAGCTTAAGCCAATAAAGGCAAGCAGGATGATGGTCAAACGTATTTTCATTTTGTATCTGGATTAGGAGCTTGGTACAATGACCGTTAATTTATTATCAGAACTTTTCATCATCAAAAATTCTGTAATTCATCCCAAATGTACATTATTACAGAACTTTCCATAAAATTACAGAACTTTTACGGAAACTACTGAACTCTCATTTTTCATTATGTATCAAGTCTGGATTATAACACACCTTCCCTCAAAACCTCAACCGGGTGAAGCACAATGGAAGTGTACTGCTATTTCACCTGGTAAACCGATTCAGAAGCTATTGCAAATAAATTCGCAGTCAGGGCGGTTAATTCAATAACTAATTGTCTGAAATGTTCTTCTTTGTTTTCATCGTTTGAGGAAAGCATGAGATAATTTTCCTCCTTTTCGGCATGTGTGTAGAGTTTTCTGCTCCATTTATCGTGTTCAATGATGCGCATCAATTGGGGATTGGATTCGATGGAGCTGAATATTTCATCCACTTTTTTGAAATCGTCTCGGTAATTAAGTTCCCCTTTTAAAAGTTGCTGGTATAATCGCAAATCTGAGAGCACAATCATGCCCATTAATAAGAAAAAAATATGCCGTGACGGAAGATCGTTATGAGCGGGATTGCTTCACTGCGTTCGCAATGACGGTATCGTGGTTAATGTATATAATGATGCTTATCCCGTGGTATGCGGGCTGCTGTCCAGTAGTCAATGATGAGGTTGAGCAGCTTGGTCATGTGTTCTGTGTCCATCGGTTTTTGAAAATAGCCCTGGGCAGCAAGGGTATAAGCATGATCAATATCTTTTGCAATGTCTGAGTTGGAAAGAAAAATGAACGGTGTGGTTAGCATCTTAAGCTCATGGTTTTGATTTATTTTTTCCAGCAGCTCCGGGCCTGTCATGACGGGCATGTTGATGTCGCAGAGAACAATGAAGACTTCCTTCATGTGGTGAGTAAGGTACTTCCATGCTTCGCGGGGATCAGAAAATGTGACGAGGTCACGGGGGAAATGTGTTTCATGGAAAGCGATTTTGAAAAGCTCAAGCTCTACTTTATTATCGTCTATTAATACGACTACGCCACGTTTCATATTGTGGGTGAAGGATAAAATAGCGTGCCTGATAAAACAGTTTAAGGTTAAGGTTTAAGGTTTGAGGTTTGAGGTTTGAAGTTTGAGGTTTGAGGTTTGAGGTTTGAAGTTTAGAGGTTGCAGGTAGTTGGGAGCGGAACAGTAAACGGTAAACCGGTAACGGTAAACATAATAAGTATAGACAACTATATTAATAGGCATAGCAGGTATTTCGACGAGTGGCGGATAATAGCTCCTGAACGCATATAAATGTTACTTGAAATGAGGTTGCTTGAGGAATAATTGCCACAAAATGAGCGTAAAATCTCATATTTTTCTCACTAAAAGAATAAAAAAATGCGGTTTTGATGGTTTTTTTGAGGATATATAGTTGGCATAATAGTTTCAAACGTCAGGTACAGTGAATGTTTAATCAATTAAAAACTAAAAAATTATGAAAAAGCTTCTAATTATGATCGCTGCGGCCGGGATGTTCGTTGGATGCGAAAACCACAAAGCCGAGCTTGCGCAGACTACGCGCGAAAAAGATTCTTTGTTGGCAGTTGTCAATTCAAAGGATGCTGTTGTTAACGACTTTCTTGGATCTTTTAATGAAATCCAGGATAACCTTTTAGCCATTACGCAAAAGGAAAATATGGTTGCTTCAGACGCTGCCAACAGCACTGAATCAAACCGTCCTGCGAAAGAAAAAATTAAAGACCAGATAGCGGTTATTAAAGAGTTGATGGACAAAAACAAACAAGCCATTGCTTCTCTTAATAAGAAATTAAAAAATTCAAACGGCAAAAATGCAGGCCTTGAAAAAATGATTGCCAGCCTGAATGAACAGATGCAGCAGAAGGATAAAGAGCTTGCTGACCTGAATGCCAAGATAGAAACGCTGAACGGTACGGTGGCTTCATTGAATACCAATGTATCGGATCTGACAGCGCAGAATACTACGCGCCAGTCAACGATTGAAACCCAGACAAAAACGATCCATACTGCTTTCTATACAATAGGCACTGCGAAGCAATTGAGGGATGAACAGGTAACAGATAAGACCGGCGGATTCCTTGGTCTTGGAAAGGCTCCTGTGTTGAAACCAAACTTCAATGCCAATGCCTTCAAGCAGGTTGATATTACGGAGACCACAACCATACCGGTGAACAGCAAGGAAGCGAAGCTGGTTACGTCCCACCCGCAGGATTCCTATAAGCTGCAGATGGATAATGATAAAGTATCAGCCATCGTCATCACCGATCCGGAGAAATTCTGGAAAGCAAGTAAATACCTGGTAGTACTAACTAATTAACGGTTGTGAGTCATAGGTATGTTAGTATTACTAAAACAATCCCGCAACCTTGCGGGATTGTTTTTTTACACTACGAACTGTCCAAATAAAAAATCTCATGAGAACCCCCAATATAGATCAAATGTTTAATTTTACGACACCGGATAATTATTCAGAAGTAATGAAAAACCATGACTCTGTTCTGATTATTGACGATGAAGCTGAAATCTGTTTTTTGCTGGCAGGCATGCTGAAGCAGAAAAAGATGCAGACCTCAGTTGCTTATACCCTGACAGACGGATATAATAAGCTGAACATGGATCCCGGTTTTTTGTTCCTGGACATTAACCTGCCCGATGGTTCAGGCCTTGACCTGCTGGCTAAAATAAGACGTGAGCATCCCTCGTTAAAGATCATCGTGATCAGCGCTTATGATGGTGACAAGGAGCGGGATGAGGCGCGCAGAAAAGGGGCTGATGCATTTATCGGGAAGCCGTTTAGCAGTGAAATGGTTTTTAAAACGATAGGAGATTTGTCTGTTAATCATTAAATAAAGCATAGGTGGTCGAGTTTTGGTTTTAGTTATTACTAATTTTTCGTAACTTTAGTACCTATTCAAATTTAACCTTAAAACATTTTATGAGCACCATTTTAATTGCTGATGACGACCATGATATCTGCATGCTGCTGTCCCGCTTCCTCACGAAGAACGGTTATGAAACCCTTGTGGCAAGCAATGGAAATAAAGCCATAGAGGCAGTCAGGACGAACAAGATTGACCTGGTGTTGTGCGATTTCCGCCTGGGAGATATGGAGGGAACAGAAGCCCTTTCCAAAATTAAATCCATGCAGCCGGATTTGCCTGTTATAATTATTACGGGTTATTCTGATATAAAAATGGCTGTCAGCCTGATCAAGGCGGGCGCCTATGACTATGTAGCCAAACCCATATTCCCTGACGAAATATTGTTGCAGATTAAGAAAGCGCTGTCTGCAAAAAAAGAGCAGCCTGCCGGCCAGGAGGGGAAAGCCAGCTTCAGCGCGGCTTCCAGGCCGTCTTTATCGAAGGATGCTCCTGAATTCATACGCGGCGAAAGCAGGGAGGCCACTGAGCTGCAGAAGCAGATAGACCTGGTAGCGCCTACAAACTACAGCGTTATTATATATGGCGAAAGCGGCGCCGGCAAAGAAGTAGCAGCGCGTATGATCCATTACAATAGCCCCCGAAAAAGCCAGCCCTTTGTAGCGATGGACTGCGGCGCTATTTCGCGCGAGCTGGCAGGCAGCGAGCTGTTTGGCCATGAGAAAGGATCCTTCACCGGTGCGCTGACTACCAAGATAGGCCATTTTGAGCTGGCCAACGGTGGTACACTGTTCCTGGATGAAGTTGCGAATCTTTCTTATGACGTTCAGACATCGTTGCTAAGAGTGGTGCAGGAGAGAAAGGTTAAACGCATTGGCGGCACAAAGGAAATTCCACTGGATGTAAGGATACTGGTAGCTTCCAACGAAAATCTTTCAGAAGCCTATAGCAAGGGCAAGTTCAGGGAGGACTTGTTTCACCGGTTTAATGAATTCAATCTTTCCGTGCCTGCACTTAGGGAAAGGGAAGAGGATATATTGGTTTTTGCCAAGCATTATCTTGCTGTAGCCAATGAAGAGCTTGGGAAAAATATTACGGGGTTCAGTAAAGAAGTAGTTGACTGCTTCCTTAAGTACACATGGCCCGGCAATGTGCGGGAGCTGAAGAATGTAGTGAAGAGGGCTGCCTTATTGACAAGCGGCTCTACTATTACTTTGCATGAGCTGCCGAATGAAATAACACATCAGAAAAATTTTATACTTTCATCAGATCGTCCGGTCCAGGCTGAAGGCGCCCTCACACCGCCCAACCTGAAGCAAACTGCGCATGAAGCGGAATACCAGATGATACTGGATGTGCTGAAGAAGGTGAATTATAATAAAACGAAGGCAGCAAAGCTGCTCAATATAGACAGGAAGACTTTGTACAATAAAATGAAGGCATTTGATCTATAACCCGTTTACAGTTTACAGTTTACTGTTTACAGTTGGCGTAACCGTAAACTGTAAACAGTAAACCGTAAACATTGTTTATATGCTTTTCAACAACAAATACACCATTCCTGAAAAAATAATCTGGCTTGTAGTTGGTATTTGCTTTCTTCCCGTCATTTTTAATCTTTTAGGATTTGATTTTGGAACACTGAAGCGGGCGTTGCGGTTCGACGAGGTGATGCAACTGGCTGATCTCGAAAATAAAAACGTGATGCGCGAGTATTTTCGTGGCCGCTTTATCCACGTTATCATGGCCTGCTCTGCCATTACCATTGCCTTCCTCACGATGGTGCTTGCCTTCATTGATTATAAAGTGAAGCGCGATGTGAGTACGCCGATTGTAGGAGTGGCGCTGTTTTGTTCGGGCTTGTTGTATGTGTTTCACCTGCTGGCCTCCACCAGCCTGATCCATACAGCGCACCAGCAGATATATCTTACGTCCTTCACATGGTTTTTCTGCCGCCTGTTTCATGCAGGCATTTTGATCCTGGGAGCCGGCATCTTTCTTATCCGTTCTGACACTGCAGTGAGGGAAGCGGAGCGGAATAAAACACGCTTCATATTATATATCAGCATCTTCTTCGGGGTGATCACGTTTGCCACCATCACGTTGCTGTTTACTAACGACAATGCGCCCATGGCAATCTATCCCTACCGCAACTTTGCGCGTGACTATGACCTGATCACGCTGGCGCTTTACCTGGTAGCGGGATTCGTTATCCTTCCCAGGTTTTATGTAAAGTTTCCTTCTTTCTTTTCACAAACGCTTCCCCTCAGCATGATCCCTGCCATCGGGGCGCAGATATATATGGCTTTCGGTTCGCTGGATTTGTTTGACAACAGCTTTAATATTTCGCATTTCATGATGGCCTTCACCTATCTCATTCCGTTTGCAGGATTAGGGATGAATTACCTGCAGACGCACAGGAATGAAAAGCAGGTGATTGAAGCGCTGCACGGTGAGGCCATTGAGCGCAAACATACAGAAGAGCTATTAAGCGGAGCATTGAATACTTCACAAAGCGGCATCATGGCTTTCAAATCAATACGCGACAAAAAAGGTACGATCGCTGACTTTGAATGGCTGATGGCAAATCCTGCATCGGAAAAGATCACTGGCATTCCGTTTACAAAAGTGAGTGGCAAAAGGTTGTCTGTAACTCTTCCTTTCATGAAAGAGGATGGGCTGACGGAAATGCTTATTAATACTGTCAACAGGAATGAAGCGCTGAACTACGAATATCATTCAAAGACGCTGAAGAAATGGCTGCAGGTATCTGCAGTGAAGATGGAAGATGGTTTTGCAGTCACTATCAACGACATTTCAAGAAGAAAGAATGCTTATGAAGAATTGGTGCGATCAGAAAAGCTGGCTATGACGGGCAGGATTGCGCGCGGCATTGCCCATGAGGTGAGAAATCCGCTCACCAACATACAGTTGTCGCTTCACCAGTTGAGCAGTGAACTTAATGGCAGTGAAGATGCGAAGACGTATGTTGATATTATCCAGCGCAATTCAGAACGTATCAATCTTCTTATAAATGAATTGCTGCGTTCATCCAAGCCGGCTGAATTGAATTTCTGTAAATATCCTGTGCGCCAGCTGCTCGATGAAAGCATTACGATGGCAAACGATCGCTTGCTGCTGAAAGATATTAAGGTTGAAAGGGAAATGAGAAACAACCTTCGCGATCTTTTTATTGACCCTGATAAGGTGAAAACGGCATTACTTAATATCATGATCAATGCAATTGAAGTGATGGAGCCCGGCAAAGGAATTTTAAAAGTAGGAGCAGAGGAGAACGATCATTCCTGCTACATCATCATCGAAGATAATGGCACAGGCATCAGCGAAGAAAATATCAGCAGGCTGTTTGATCCTTTCTTCAGTGCGAAGGCAAATGGAATGGGATTGGGTCTGACGAGCGCAAGAAATATCATCACCGCACACAAAGGAACCATTGACGTAGAAAGCATCGTGGGAAAGGGAACCAAATTTATTATTGCTTTTGGAGAAGCAAAAGAAACGCAGCCAAATTAAGAAAGGCGTCGAAGGGGCCAAGTGGCTATGTTAAAATTTCGCAGGAATATCCTCTTGTATTTAAAATGTCAATGATCGTTCCGGGATGAATGTTCTCTCCTTCAACCTTCAGGATGTTATCACAATCTTCCAAATCAAAATTAGTTTTTGCTGAAGGAAATGTTTCAGACAAGGCAGATAGCAAGATTGCCGCATGATTTTCTTCGGAAACATTGGTTTTAAAGACAGCTATCATTTTTATTTTCCGTCGTATGCTGCTTTTAAATCTTTTATAATGATCTTATCCATTTTCAGCATGGCCTGCATCACACGGTTTGCTTTTGCAGGATCGGGATCGCTTAAGTATTGACCTAGTTCAGTAGGAATGATCTGCCATGAAAGACAAAACTTATCCTTCAGCCATCCGCACCTGTCTTTACGTCCGCCTGCAGAAAGCTTGTCCCATAGATTGTCTACTTCAGCCTGGCCTTCACAAGTAACAAGGGAAAG
>JADMIO011827255.1_pt1 | contig 14091 bp, 13 predicted proteins | sample 8958161 | NCBI WGS metagenome assembly JADMIO01 (sample SAMN16585339, study PRJNA669376) | soil metagenome | isolation source: Crop rotation soil | place: USA: Cullars Rotation, Alabama | collected 2011 | reverse complement strand
CAATCCCGCCGAAAACGACGGCTCGTACCGAGGACGGTCGCGGCGGTGGTAGCGCAGAAAGTTGCCGATGTCACAATATGGTGAGGCGTTCAACGAAAACTCCCAGTCCAGAATTCCCGACACGCGCCAACCGTCGTCGCCCTGCTTGACGAAGATGTTCGGCGAATTGAAGTCGCCGTGAACGAGGCTCTGATCACCGGCCGCCTCCTCGACGCGCGGTTGCCAGCGTTCCGCGAGCACCATGAGCCCGCGACGCAGCTCCGGCGCGACGCGCTCACCGAACAACGGCGCGGCGGCGAACCGTTCGACCAGGCCTGTCGCGCTCTCGTACGTCGTTCGCGGGCCGGGATATTTCGCGAGCTTGGCGAGCACCCGGCCGGCATCGAACGCGGCCTGGGCGACCGGACCGTCGTCGCCGAACGACCGCAGCGTGCGCAGAGAGATTCCATCGACGACCGACATCACGGCGAACGGCGGCCCGGACTCCGGCACGTCCTCGACGAACAGCACGCGTGGCACCGGCACCTCACGGCCGATCAGTCCGAGTACGGCAACTTCCTTCGCGCACGTCGCCGGATCGCGATCGTAGACGCGCAGGACACACTCGAGCGGGCGTCCGTCGAGACGCACCAGGAAGTTTCGGTTGACGAGACCACCCGACATGAGATCGACCTCGGTGACCTCGCGCCCGGCGAGCCACGGGTCGAGCATCCGCGTGATGGTACCAATGGAGAGCGGAACGGCGGGGGTCGGCCGGCTCCAGTCGATCTTTTCGTCGTTCACCGGGCGGTGTCGCGGCGATTCATGCGATCAAGCTATTGACGCGTACGGAAGGCGTCACGCACCTTCGCCCAGTCAATTAATCGCTCCTCCCTTCGGCGCTTCGCACCTACGGTCGGAGTTCCGCGGTGGAGAGTCCTTCGGCCAGAGACCCGCATGTTCGTTCGTGCTACTGTCGTCGCCGCCATCGTCCTTTGCTGCGAAAGCGCGCTCGCGCAAACGACGGCGGTCAACGGCCAGCGCCCCGCGCGGTTGATCGTTCGCAACGCCACCGTCGTCGACGGCAACGGCACCCCGGCGAAAGGGCCCTTCGACATCGTCGTCGAGAACGGGATGATCACCCAGATGATCGCGCTCGATCCGGTGGCGATGGCGCGCGGCAATTCCCGTCGCGCGCAGGGCAGCCCCACGACCGCCGAGATCGACGCGAGCGGAAAATATGTGCTGCCGGGGCTGATCAACGCCCACGCCCATCTGCAGGATGAGCGCGCCGGCGAAGCGCAGCCGATCGAGTACGAGCTCAAGATCTGGCTGGCGAGCGGCATCACCGCGGTGCGCGACGTCGGGAGCGACACGCGGAAAGCGCTCGCCTGGCGTGAAGCCAGCAACAGGGGCACGCTCGCCGCGCCGCGCCTGTTCATCTATCCGCAGTTCGGGCGACCGACCAACGCGGACTCGGCACGCGCTCGGGTGCGGCAGCTCAAGGCCATGGGAGCCGACGGCATCAAGATCCTGGGCATCGATCGCGACATCATGCAGGTGATGGAGGACGAGGCGCACAAGGAAGGCCTGCGCATCGCGCATCACGTCGGGGTCGAGGAGACGAACGCGTGGGACGACATCCACTTCGGCACGACGAGCATCGAGCACTGGTACGGCATCCCGGATGCCGCCATTCCGAACGGCGTGCAGGACTTTCCGTCGTACTACAACTACAACAACGAGACCGACCGCTTTCGCTGGGCGGGCCATCTCTGGCGCGAGGCGGATCCGACGCGTCTCCAGATGGTCCTTGACTCGATGGTCGCGCGCCACGTCGCGTGGGTGCCGACGTTCGACATCTACGAGGCGTCGCGCGATCTCCAGCGAGCGAAGACGCAGCCCTGGTTCGGCGATTATCTGCATCCGACGCTCGAGGACTATTTCCGTCCAGATCCGGCAAACCATGGCTCGTACTTCTTCGGCTGGACGTCGACCGACGAGACCTTCTGGAAGGAGAATTACAAAATCTGGATGAACGCGGTGCGCGATTTCGAGCGGAAGGGCGGCCTCGTCGGCGCGGGGGACGACGCCGGATTCATCTATCAGATGTACGGCTTCGGCCTCCTCCGCGAGCTCGAGCTGCACCAGGAAGCGGGCTTCCCGACGATCAAGGTCATCCAGCACGCAACCGGCAACAACGCGAAGATCCTCGGCAAGGAGACGGAGCTCGGCCGCGTGCGCCAGGGATTCAAGGCCGATCTGATCGTCGTGAACGGTAATCCTCTCGACAATCTCAAGGTGCTCTATCCGACGGGAGTCGACGACGTGAAGGACGGCAAGCCGGTGCACACGGGAGGCGTCGAGTGGACGATCAAGGACGGCATCCCCTATCATGGCCCGACGCTGTTGCGTGAGGTGAAGGAGCTGGTCGCGAAAGCGCGCGCCGATCGAGGCAAGTCGGCGACGAAAACCAAATAACACGAAGGGGCGCGTTTGAAATGCGCGCACCTCACTGGCTCGCGTTCTTCATCGGCGTCGCGACCGCCTGGCTCGGCGCGTGGATCTACCTGCCGCCGCCGACCTACGTGTTGCTTGCGTTCGCTGTCGGCGCACCGGAAGTCAGCCATTGGACGATCCTCGCTGCTTTGATCGGCATAGGCCTCTGCGTTACGAGCATCGGCGACTCGGCGATTGCGCGGTTCGCGCTCGGCCTGAACGTTCTCGCGGTCGTCTTGGCGTTGGGCGTCTGGCTCCGCGTGCCGCGCGTCCTCGCTCGGTTCGAGGTCGCGACGCGCGGACGCATTGCGACGCCGAATAGCCCACGCCGCGTCAAGCCGATCGTCTTCGCGGATCTCTTCCGCGGTGTGCCGATCGGCCGGGCACGCGTCTCTCGCAACGTCACCGTCGCGAACGTCGATGGCCAGCGCCTCACCGCCGACGTCTACGCCCCGACCCGCCACGGTCTCTTCCCCATCGTCGTGCAGATCTATGGTGGTCGGTGGCAGGGCGGCGAGCCATCGGACTTCACGAATTTCGCGACGTGGCTCGCGTCGAGCGGTTATCTCGTCGTCGCGATCGACTACCGCCACGCTCCCGCTCATCGCTGGCCCGTCCAGATCGACGACGTCGACGGCGCACTCCGCTGGGTCGTCGCGCATGCGACGGACTACGACGGCGACACGTCGCGCGTCGCGCTGATCGGGCGGTCGGCGGGAGGGCACCTCGCGACGTACGCCGCATGGGTCACCGCGCCGATTCACATTCGCGGCGTGATAAGCCTTTATGGTCCGGCGGACCTCGTCACGTCGTATGAGCATCCTCCGAGTCCGGATCCCCTCGACATTCGGCGCATCGAGGAAAGTCTGATCGGCGGTCCGCTCGCGTCGTTTCGTGAACAGTACGCGAATGCGTCCACGATCACGCACCTTCCGACGCTCGGACATCCGGCGCCGCCGTCGCTGCTCGTCTATGGCGGGCGCGACAACATCGTCGAGGCGAAATACGGCGAGCAGCTCGTGTCGGCATTGCGGGGAAGTGGGACGGAGGTGTCTTACCTCGAGATTCCGTGGGCCGAACACGCCTTCGATGAAGTGTTCAGCGGCCCGAGCTCGCAGATCGCGCTCTATTACATCGAACGGTTTCTGGCCAGAGTTCTCGCGTGACGCGCGGGAAAAAGCACGGTTCGTCCCTGAGCACTCGCCGACGGCTCTACTCCCCGCCATCCTCTTCCGATGCCCATCCTGCTCACCGCGCTGGCCGTCGCAATCGCCGACGGCCTGTTCCCGATCATCGTGAACTTCAATCGCCTCGGCTGGAGCGCACCGCGGCGTGTCTTCCAATCGGTCGCCGCCGGACTGCTCGGGCGCGCGTCGTTCGACGGCGGCGTTGCGACCGCGCTGCTCGGCGTCGCACTGCACTGCACCATCGCGCTGATCTGGACGTCGATCTACGCGCTGATCGTGCGGCGCCTTCCCATCGTGCGGCGACTCGTGGCGACGACCGCCGGCACGATGCTCGTCGGCGTGCTCTACGGCGCCGTGATCTGGTGCTCGATGGACTACATCGTCATCAAGCTCTCACGCGCGACCTTCACGCCGCCGAGCAGCCCGGCGTTCTGGCAGCAGTTCATCTGGCACATGGTCGGCGTCGGTCAGGTGATCGTATGGCTCACCGAGCGGGTGTTTGCACGCGAAGCTCGAGCCGCGACGGACGCGTCGACGTATGGTACACACGCATCGTCGCCGGCTTGAAGTCTTCCGGCTTGGCCTCGAAGATGTTCGGCACGAATGTCTGCGGGTTTCGATCGTTGAGCGGGAACCATGAGCTCTGGATCTGAACCATGATGCGATGCCCCTTCTTGAACGTGTGGTCGATGTCGGGCATCGCGTAGCGGATCGTCTCGACGCGATCCGGACTGAACGGCGCCGGGTTCGCCGGATCGATGCGATAGCGCCCGCGGAACGGTTCGCCGCGGACGAGCTGCTGATAGCCGGCGACCTTGAAGCCCGTGGTATCACCAGGCCAGTTCGGAGCGTCGTCCGGAAAGACGTCGATGAGCTTCACGTCGAAGTCGGCGTCCGTGCCGCTCGTCGAGACGAATAGCTGCGGCATGACCTGGCCGATGATCGTGACGTCCTCGGCCAGTGGCTCGGTCTGGAATGTGAGAACGTCAGCGCGCCGCGAGGCAAAACGCTGGTCGCCCGTCATGTAATCGCGCGGCATGCCGCTCCGGTCCGGGCGATCGACCACCGGGACCGGCTTCGCGGGGTCGCTCACGTACTCCTCGAAGCCGTCGCCCTTACCGGCCGTGGCGCTCGTCGTCGGCTTCGTCCAGCTCAACCCGCCCTTGGCGCCGAGGTAGAGCGTCTTCGTCGTCGTGTTGCGTGCGGGCCACTCCGCGAAGCGGTCCCACTGCTCGCCGCCGGAACGATACAGCAACAGCTTGGGCAGCTTGGGATCCGGCCCGTTCTTTAGCATATGCATATAGAACGGAAATTCGACGGAATCGCGGAACCACGGGCCGGTCTTCGTCTGCCAGTGCAGACTTCCGTGCGCATCACCATCGCCGCGCGCCCAGCCGCCGTGCGACCACGGGCCGACGACGAGATGCACGTCGGTGGTCGGCGCGAGGCGCTCGATTCCACGGAACGTCAGCCACGGTCCCGCGAGGTCTTCAGCGTCGTAGTAGCCGCCCACGATGAGCATCGTCGGCATTTTCTTGACGTGCGCGGCGATGTTCCGGGCCTGCCAGTAGGCGTCGTACGCCGGATGCTGCATGACGATGTCCCAGAGCGGTGCGGTCTCGCGCGGCAGCGACTTACGCGAACCCGGGCCGATCGGTCCCATGGCGAGAAAGAACTTGTACGCGTCGTTCCCGATCTCAGGCCCTGGATAGCGCGGGTCGGGTCCGGGCGGATTCGCGCGCGGTGTGCGTCCGTAGCCTTGATAGAAGCTGAAGTTGGCGCCGAGCATGAAGGCGCCGTTGTGGAACAGGTCGTCGCCCCACCAGAGATCGGTCATCGGCGCGCCTGGCTCGCACATCCTGAGCGCAGGATGCGGGTCGATACACGACGCCGTCGTGTAGAAGCCCGGGTATGACGTGCCGAAGATCGCAACGCGGCCGTTGTTGTGCGGCAGGTTCTTCACGAGCCAGTCGATCGTGTCGTAGCTGTCGGTGCTTTCGTCGACATCGGTCTTGTCGCGCTTCACGTCTTTGTGCGGCGTCATCTCGGTGTAGGCGCCCTCCGAGTAGAAGCGGCCGCGCGCGTCCTGGTAGACGAAGATGAATCCCTCCTGCGCGAAGCGCGGGCTCGGTCCAAGCGACGTGCGATAGGCCTCGGCGCCGTAGGGCGCGACGCCGTACGGCGTGCGGTCCATGATGATCGGCACCGCGGCCGACGTGTCGCGCGGCACGTAGATCGACGTGAACAGCTTCACACCGTCGCGCATCGGGATGCGCACTTCCATCTTCCGGTAGCGAGCCTTGATCGCGTCGGCGGCGGCGGTGTTCGCGGCGCCACGTTGAGCGGCGGCGGGCGTCGCGAGCAGCGCGGCAAGGGCAGCCACGCGACTCACGCGGGCGAGTGACACGAGGGCATTGGGCATTCGCGAACATTGGCGGAGGTTGGTGCCGGACGCCAGATTCCAGGTTCCCTCCCCCGACAAACATGCCTACTCGAAGAGATTTTCTCGCCGGCGCCGCGTCCTCGAGTTTGCTCGCCGCGCTACCCGCCTCCGCCGACCGCTCGCTCGGCTTGCATGGCGCCGAGCGCCGGCTTCCTTCGTCGATCGCCGTCGACGATACCGATCTCAGTTGGGTCGCCAGGCTGCGAGGCAAGTCGCGCGCGGTGTTCGACTCGCCTCAAGTGTCCGAGGGCGGCGCGCTGTTCCGCGCGGCCCTTTGGCGCAAGCAAATCAACGCCGCCTTCGGCACGCCGATCGACGAGGTGACGCCGGTCGTCGTCTTTCGCCACGAAGCGATTCCGCTGGTCATGGATGACGCCTTCTGGCAGCGCATGGACACGGGCAAGCACATCAAGCTGCGCGACCAGAACGGGAAGAAGTGGGCGAAAGTAAATCCACTCAGCGGCTCGTGGACCGATGCGCCGGCGGACATGAAGGAGTTCACCGTTCCCGCGTTCATCAAGAGCGGAGGAATCGTCCTCGCGTGCGGGCTCGCCTTCGGTGAGGTGATCGCTCAGTACATGAAGGAGGACAAGCTCGGGAAGGACGAGGCGACGACTCGCGCGAAGGAGCACCTCATCCCTGGTGTTATCATCCAGCCCTCGGGATTCTTCGCCGTCCTCAAGGCGCAGGACGAGGGATGCAACTACATGCTCGGGAGCTGACGATGCACGTCCGGCGTTCGATCGCGGTAACTGTCCTCGGTTGCATGCTGGCGCCGTTTGCCGGCGCACAGCGTCCAACGTTGTCGAATGCCGCGCGGCAATACGTGTCGGTCGACACCGCAGTCGTCGCGCTGACGCACGTGCGAGTGATCGACGGAACCGGTGCCGCGGCGCGCGGCGATCAAACACTCATCATTCGCGACGGCAAGATCGCGTCGGTCGGACCGGCGTCGAGCGCGCAGATTCCAGCGGGCGCGCGCACCATGGATCTCACCGGAAAGTCGGTCATTCCGGGGCTCGTGATGGTCCACGAGCACCTCTACTACCCGACGGGGCCGGGCGTCTACGGAAACCTCACCGAGTCCTTCTCCCGACTGTATCTCGCCGGCGGCGTCACCTCGATGCGAACCGGCGGCAACATGAACGGCATCGGCGAGATCAATCTCAAGAAGTCGATCGACGCCGGCACGCGCGCCGGTCCGTGGATCGACGCGACCGCCCCCTATCTCGAGGGACCGGGACTGAATCTCGCGCAGGTCCACGAGCTCACCGGCCCTGACGACGCGCGCAAGCTCATCGCGTGGTGGAACGACCTCGGAGCGACGTCGCTCAAGGCGTACATGCACATCACGCGCGACGAGATGCGCGCGTCGCTCGACGAAGGCCACAAGCGCGGGATGAAGCTCACCGGCCATCTCTGCTCCGTCACCTATCGCGAGGCCGCCGAGCTGGGGATCGACAATCTCGAGCACGGGTTTTTCGCGTCGACGGACTTCGTGCCGAACAAGGAAGCGGACAAGTGCCCGGGCCAGGGCGCCGGCCAGGCGGCCATGGCGGCAATCGATCCGAACGGCGATCCGATCAGATCGCTCATTCGAGAGCTCGTATCGAAGCACGTGGCGCTGACGTCGACCCTCACCATCTTCGAGACGTTCGTGCCGGGCCGTCCGCTGCCGCCGGGCCTCGAGGTGCTCGATCCCATCCTCCGCGATCAGTTCATGCAGACCAAGACGCGCGTGGACGGCAACGCCAATTCTCTGTACGTGCGGCTCTATCCGAAGATGGCGAAGCTCGAGGTCGACTTCTATCGCGCCGGCGGCACGCTCCTCGTCGGAACGGATCCGACGGGCAGCGGTGGGGTGATCGCCGGCTTCTCGAACCAGCGCGCGCTCGAGCTGCTCGTCGAGGCGGGACTCACGCCGCTCGAGGCGATCAAGGTCGGCACCCTGAATGGCGCGACCTACCTCGGCCGCGGTGCGCTGACGGGGTCGATCGCCGCCGGCAAGCAGGCGGATCTCGTCGTCATCGACGGCGATCCGTCGACGACGATCAGCGACATCAGAAAAGTCTCAACGGTGTTCAAGCAAGGCGTCGGGTACGATCCGCAGAAACTGATCAATTCCGTGAAAGGGCGGGTTGGGCTCTTCTAGTTTTCGTGGACCGCTGAATGCCACGATGACGCTGTACGGTTTTTGAAACAGTGCTGTTACGGATTGAACACTGATTTTTTTTCCTTTGGTGACCGACGAGAGGCGGTGTCCGGTGGCGGGCCTCTCGTTGCTTTTGTGTTTCATCAGTGTCGATCAGTACCATCAGTGTTTTTCAAAGTGGCACGAAGCCGTCCCGATCGAGCAACAGGGCGCACCGCTATTTGCCACAGTACGCCTTTCCGCCATTCATGTTCGACATGTCGCTCGCCGAGCTCGGCGCGCCCGCGACGCACGGATCGAAGTCCACCGAGTCCGGCCAGATGATCGGCGACTTGCGGCCCTTCGCCAACGCGTCGGCGTGGAGATAGAACGAGCCGACGCCCGCCGCCCCCTGCATGTATCCCGTCTGAGCGACGACGTCGTTCGGCGACACGCGATTCTCCGCCTGCACCCATTTCAGCCCGCCGCCCTCGGCCGTCGCGCGCGACAGCGTGTTCACGCGCACCCGATCGATCATCGCCTGATACGCGGGGCTCGGCGCGCGGCGCTGCAGCGAGATGAAGAACTCGCCCACGCCGGCGTTGCCGCAGCACTGGCTGATGTTGTTCCAGTAGCCGGGCGACTGCTTCTCGGGCGCGCCGCTGTCGATCGTCGCCTTTGCTCCTTCGCGCGTGATCTCCTCCCAGCGCTCGCGCCCCGTGATCTGCGCGAGACGATGAAACAGCCGCGCCGTGCCGGCTGGACCATGGCACCAGCTCATGTAATACAGATTCTCGCCACCCGGCTCGTGGTGGAAGACCTTGAACCCTCCGTTGCTCGTGTCGGCGATCGACTGCAGGTATTTCGCGCCGGCGAGCGCGCCGGCGAGCGATGCCCGTTCGCCGGTCATCTTGAGCAGCGTCGCCAGGAAGTACGCGACGCCCGCCGTTCCATGCGAGAAGTTTGGATAGAGTGTCTTCGCGTCCTTCGACACCGGCCATTTCGTGCCGCCTTTCTCGACGATGCCAGCGTCCATCAACTGTCGGCCCGTCGCGAGCGCGAGCGCTCGGCTGTCCTGATCGCCGATCATTTGATCGGCCCACAGCAGCAGCAGGCCGATGCCCGCCGACCCGCTGATGATGTCGTACGTCGCGCTCGGTCCCTGCCACGCCGCGCCCAGCGTGGTCTTGACCGCCTGACCGTGAATCAACGACAGCGCCTGCTTCGCGGCGTCGCGATACTTCCCGTCGCCCGTCGCCCGATGCGTCTCCTCGAGCACGAACACCGCGCCGCCGAGGCCCGTGTAGAGTCCCGAGTCCTTCGCCGCATCCATCGCCGGCAGGCGCGCGATCAACTCATCGGCGCCACGCCGGGCGTCGTCGAGCCAGCTCTTAAAGCCCGTCGAATAGTACAGCTCGAGATGAAACAGGATGACGCCGGGAAAGCCATTGTACAGATCCGTACCGATGCTGTCCTTCTTCAGCGGATCGGCGGGCCAGGCGAAACCACGCAGCGTCTCGATGCGCGACGCGCGAATCCACTTCGCTGCTTTGAGGGCGACGTCGAGATCGCTGGGTTGCTCTTCCGAGGCGAGGCGCGTGAGGCCGGACGCCGCCCGCGCGGCCGACGGCAGGAGGAACAGCGACGCCGCGGCCGTCACTCCGGCAACGAGAGCTTCACGGCGGGAAAGGACGGCCGAAGACTGACCGAGCTTGTTCAGGCTATGCGTGCGACACATGCGATCGATCCGTGAGTAGCGACTGATGGGGACCCAATTCCCAATAATACAACGCGTTTTTCAGTCGATTCGCTGTCGGGGACTGTCGGCGTTCTCGTCGGGGAATCCACTACGAAAACCGGACCGCCGAGCACCGAATCGCGGACCGGCGAATGACTCAGGATCGCAAGTACGCCGTCAGCGCGTCTCGCATCTGCGCGGTCAACGGCATTGCCTTCGACGCGGCGTAGTCGAAGTAGACCACGACCGATTTCACGTCCGCGGCGCGCTCATCGTTCGCGAAGATGGTGTGCGCGATCGCCATGCTGGTCGTGCCGATGCGTTCGACCCACGAGTCGACGTGCACGGCATCGGTCACCAGCACCTGGCGGCGGAAATCGACGACGAGATTGGCGAGAATCAATCGCTGGACCGGCTCGCCAAGCGTCGACAGGAACTCGAGCCGCGCCATCTCGGCGTAGGTCGCGAAAGTGGCGTTGTTGATGTGGCCGAGCGCATCGCTGTCCGCAAAGCGCACCTGAATGTCGATGCGATGGGTTTGACTGGTCATGCCGCAATATCGCTCAAAGACTCAAGCGATACCCCTGTACCAGCTCGGCGCCGTCGGGCCGAAAATCCCGGTCCGGGACGCGCGTGAATCCCATCGCCTCATACAGCGCGATCGCCGCCGTGAGACTCTTCGACGTGTGCAGACCCAGCTCGGTAGCGCCAGTCGCTCGCGAGCGGCGCACGCACTCCTCGACCAGCGCGCGGCCAACCCCGCGCCCGCGCGCGTTCGGCGCGACGGCGAGTAAGCGAAACTCCGGCGACGGCTGCACGTTGCCGCCGCGATACGCCGCCGCACCCGCCGGATAGAGAAACACGCTGCCGACGATTCGTCCGTCGTCTTCGGCAACGATGCACTCCGCGGCACCCGGATCGTCCAGCACGGCGTTCATCGCCGACTCGAGCGCACGCCACGCCTTCGGCTCCATCGACGCCGCGAACTCGTCGTACGCGAGCCGCGTCATCGTTTCCACCTTCTCGTGATCTTCGGATCGCGCGTCGCGCACGAGAAGCGCCGTCACCTGGTCACCACCGGAAGCGTCCAGTCCATCGCCGGACCCTTCGGTACGATGCGGTTCGGGTTGATCTGATCGTGTGTCATGTAGTAGTGCCGCTTGATGTGATCGAAGTTCACCGTCTCCCCGAACATCGGTCGTTGATAGAGCATCCGTGCATAATTCCACAGATGCGGATAGTCCACGAGCCGCCGGAGGTTGCACTTGAAGTGACCGTGGTACACCGCATCGAAGCGTACGAGGGTCGTGAAGAGGCGGATGTCCGCCTCGGTCAACCGCCCGCCGACGAGAAAGTTGCGCGTCGCCAACCGCTCCTCGAGCCAGTCGAGCCGCGCGAACAGGAAATCGACGGCGCGCTCGTACACCCGCTGCGTCGTCGCGAAGCCCGCCATGTAGACGCCGTTGTTCACGTCCTTATACACGACGGCGTTCACCTCGTCGATCTCGGCGCGCAGCTCGACCGGATACAGATCGGGGGCACCGGTCTTGTGAAACGCGGTGAATTGTGTCTCGAAGTCGATCGTGATGTCGGGAAAGTTGTTCGTGACGAGACGCGCTCGCTGCCGGTCCCAGACGCACGGCACCGTGTAGCGGCCGGTGTAACGCGGATCGGTGCGCAGATAGGCCTCGGAGAGAAACTGAAAGTCGCACACCGGGTCGCGCGTGTGCCCCTCACCCTCGCGGAACGCCCAGCCGCGCTCGTCGCGAATCGGATCGACGACGGACATCGAGATCACGTCCTCGAGCCCGAGCAGCCTCCGCACGATGATCGCTCGGTGCGCCCAGGGACACGCGAGCGACACATACAGATGGTACCGCCCGGCAACGGCCGGAAAGCCTGTCGATCCGTCAGCGCTGAACCGATCTCGAATCGAATATTTCTGACGGACGAATTCGCCGGATGACGAGGTCTCGGCGGGAAATTGCGAAGCAGGCATGGCCGAAAGCTACCGACGGCTCATACCTCGTCTCTGGTATGTCGAGTTGCGAACCCTCTCGGCCAGCCGAGATCGGTGCCCGACGAAGCGGGCGCGCGACTCGACATACGAGAGTCGACATACGACATACGACATACGACGTACGAGATACGAGATACGAGATACGAGATACGAGATACGAGATAGCTATCGGAACAGGTGCGGCACGAACCTCGACGTATTCCCCGTCACCCACCCAGCCGATTCTCGAATTCCCATGCCCGCCGCCTCCTGCCCGACCATCCACGAGCCGAGCACCGGACGCATGCCGTCGAACTGCGGGATGTTCACCAGCTCCTGAAAGACATACCCCTCCGCACCGTACTCGCCCGATGACTCGAGGTGCTCCTTCATCGTGTGAACGGTGACGTTCGCGCCTTCACGCGACAGCAGGGGCTTTTTCACATACTCGAACATCCCGCCCGGCTCGTTGAGGAAGGCCGGACGCAGGTTCGGATGACCTGGAAACAGATCCCACAGAATGGCGAGAATGCCTTTGTTCGACAGCACCATCTTCCACGCCGGCTCGACGAACATCGTCTTCGTCTTCGGAATGAATTCGCCGAAGGCCTCGTGGATCAACCATTCCCACGGATACAGCTTGAACAACGTGTCGATGCGTTCGTTGTTCGTGCCAACGAACTCGCGCGCGTCCGGGTCCCACCCGATGTCCCCGATGCCAAGCAACTGCGCGCGCACGCCAGCTTGCACGGCGGTCTCCGCGAGATAGGCCGTCGTCATGCCGTCTTCGATGTCGTCCATCGACGCGAAGTGCACCAACGGACCGAGCGGGCCCCCGCGGCGCAGATACGGCATCATCTCGCGCCACTGCGCGACGAGCCGCTCGTGAATCGAGTTGAACTGATCCGCGCCCTTGAACTTGGCCTCGAGCCAATCCCATTGGATGACGGCCGCCTCCAACAACGACGTCGGCGTGTCGGCGTTGTACTCGAGCATCACCGGCGGCGTCGAGCCGTCGTACGCGAGATCGAACCGTCCGTAAATCGACGGCGGCTCCTCCCTCCACGTTTTTTCGATCAACGAGATGGCGTGCTCCGGAATCTGCAGCTCGGCATACCGCTTCTCGTCGATCACGTGTTGAACGGCTTCGAGACAGCGCGCGTGCAGCTCGTTCGTCGCGCGCTCGATCTGGTCGATCTCGTCGGTCTTGAACTGGTAGTACGCGTCTTCGCTCCAGTAGGGAGTCGCGCCCGTGTGCCATTTCAGCCCACGGGCCTCGACCGCCGCTTCCCAGTTCTCTCGACGCTCCGTGACGATGCGTTGCATAGAAGAGAGTCAGCTCCCGGCCGACACGTGTCCCGAGCCGATTCCGCCGAAGCCACCGCGCACGACACCAGGGCGCGCAGCCGGCGTCGACGTATGCGGGACATAGACCGTCGGCGAGATCGAGCGCACGCGCCCGCCGCCGGCGACGAAGCTGTTGTAGCGGCCCAGATAGTACATCGCCGCATATGGATAGACGTGCGGATACCACGCCCCTCGATACCAGTAGCCGCTGTGCGCGACCGCGGTGTCGCAAGCTGCCTGCGTGAAGGAGTCAGGCTCGCATGGATCGATCGGCTGTGAGCGCGACGCGCACGCTGTTGCGCTGATCGCGGCAGCGATGACCGGAACGAGGGTGAGAGGAACCGCTGTGCTTCTGCGATTGGTGGGCATGAGAAAAGGACGCCTCGGCGTCCCCGACGGTGGGCTTACGAACGTGCACCGTCCCTACGAGAACCGCCGCGGGAAGTTGCACCCCCCGCGCGCGTCATCCTGAGCGCGAAGCGACGAGCGAAGCAGGGACCCTGCGCGGCCGAGGAGAAGCGTTCTCCGTCGTTACCGGGTCCTTCGCTTCGCTCAGGATGACGCGGTAGCTACCGTTTCACCAGCGTGTCCGGTCGGGGACGAATGCTGTCGCGCCGAATGAGGGTGTCCGGTCGAGTGGGCGGCTGTGGACGAAACGCCGTGTCACGGCGAACCACCGTATCCGGGCGCGTATTCCATGTGCTCGCCGGTGAGTTCAGGCTGTCGGTGATCGCCTGAATTCTGCGCCGCTCCGCCTCGCGGGGAAAG
>JADMIO010814639.1_pt1 | contig 14092 bp, 10 predicted proteins | sample 8958161 | NCBI WGS metagenome assembly JADMIO01 (sample SAMN16585339, study PRJNA669376) | soil metagenome | isolation source: Crop rotation soil | place: USA: Cullars Rotation, Alabama | collected 2011 | reverse complement strand
CCCCCGCCGCTCCCCGAGACGTCCCTCCCCGTCCCGTAGCCGCCGAAAACGCTGCGGCCGCGATGACCATGATCACCGCCACCGCCAGAAATCCTATAAAACGCAATCGCATCAAGCACTCCAAAGATCGCTTGAGAAAAGATCACTAGTGTAGCCGTGCGTGGTAACGCAAGGCAAAGCGCTGGTAAGGGCACCAGCGCCACTTACCCCGTCAGTTCCCCACTTCCTTCTGCGGCACAAATTTATACGTCCCGCCATTTTCCTGCGCGAGCTGCTGCAATTGCCCCTTGTACTGCGCCTCCTCCGTCACAAAGGCAATCGTATTGATGTGTACTTTGTGATCCTTGTTGAGCGCCGCCACTTTGCCAATCAACCCATCACCAAACTTGCCATCCGTCAGAAAATAAATCAGCTCCGGCTCCCGCGCAAAAGCCGCGTTGAACGCCTGCTCAAACGGCGTGAGCAATCCATCATTGGCCCCCTCGGCAACCTCCTTCTGCAACAGCCCCGCAAACTCCTTTTTCGACTCGGGTAGCGCCCGCTGCATCTGTTCCGGCCCGACCCATGTCACCTTGTCCGAAACCAGAATCACACCGAAGAACTGATTTGCCGAGAGATTGTTGACGGATTTCGTCGCCTGGCTCTTCAAGAACTCAAAGTTGTCCAGCATCGAGCCGGAGTGATCGAGGATGTAGATGATTTTGGTCGCGTTCCCGCCGGTGCCATAGAAGGTCGATCGCGCGATCCCCGTTCCGCCGGGAACGCCTGTATAGGCCGATGCCGAGTCCGATGTCTGCCCCGCCACCGCCGCCGCGGTTCCGCTTCCGCCAAACAGGCTCACATCCCCTGCGGCAAGCAACGACGCGACATTCTGCCCGCTGCTCTCCCACCCTTCCGACTTGCCAAGGTCTTTCAAATTCGGCCGCGCCATTTCGCGCGAGCCGCCCTGCCCGCCCGGATGCTGCGAGTAGCTCGGATCCTCAAACGAATTCGGAATGATGATCTGCTGGCTGTCTGCCAGCAGCGTCGTCGTCGTATACAACGCAAACGCTCCGACCAGTGCCAGCCCGAGGTGGATCGACAGGCTCGCCATCCAAGGCAAGACCACATGCCTCTTTTCGGGTGCCAGCTTGGGAAATCGCCGCTTCTTCATAAACGCCCGCAAAACATCGGCAAGCCGACATTGTAACATACGTCCCCGAAACGCCTACGATTCCCATCTCTTGTAATGCCATGCACTTCCGCTCAATTCCTACTAAGTTAGTAGGAATTCACCGTTCTAAGAGCCTCAACCCCCGGCGCGCATGTGGTATCTTAAAAATCGCCAAGGAATCCATTCAGAATCGCGATATTTCCGGCCCTTCCCTTGACTTGGCCGACCATTTGTCTTATCAAATTCGCAGGCGGTGGAGAGGAATGAGTAAGAGCATCTGGGCAAGGGTGCCCGGAATAAAGACCTCTTAAGATTTTGTCGAACCCACTTTGTCCAGCCCTCTTTTTTGCATGGAGATAAATCATGCCTCCTCCCAAAAAACTCATGAAACCAGCGGTTCCCGCAACACCAATTCCCGCACCGGCACCAGCTGCCGAGCGTTCCGAACTCAAAGGTTCCGGCAGGCCTTCCAAGCCGACTGGCACCCCGCGCACTTTCACACAGGAAGAAATCGCGCGTCGTGCTTATGAAATCTACGCGAGCCGCGGCTATGCCCCGGGTGATCCTGTCGCCGATTGGCACGAAGCCGAACGGCAGCTCAAGGCCGGCCTGTAAGGATCCCCCCCGGCCCCCCGGCCCCCCGGCCCGCATCGCAGGTGAGGTTCCCGCGTCGAAAGGACTTTGGCGCGGAGACGGGATTGTTATCGCTGCAAATTTTTGATTCGCATTGACGCTATTTCGTCGCGGATGTTTCGAATCCTTCCAGCACATTTGCCACGGAAGGGCCGATGTCGTCCAAGTTGTAGCCCCCTTCCTGCACGAACAGCGTCGGGAGGTTGAGCGCGGCAAGTGCGCACCCGATCTTCCAAAAGGCCATTGGTGAAAGGCGAAAGTCGCCAACGGTATCCTGCGCGCTGGTATCCACGCCGAGGGAAATCACGAGCCCATCGGCCTTGAACGGCGGGACAAGGGCTACGGCGCGCGCGAAGGTCTCCATCCATAATTGCTCGCTCGTGCCCCTGGGCAGCGGCAAATTGTGATTGAAGCCAAGTCCTTTTTCCATCCCCATTTCATCCGCATGCCCCCAAAAATACGGAAACTGTGCATTGGGATCGGCATGAATCGAAATGAAGAGCACATCGTCGCGCGCGTAAAAAATATCCTGGGTGCCATTGCCCTGGTGATAGTCCACATCAAGAATTGCCACGCGGGACATGCCCTTCATGCGGAGATGCTGTGCCGCGGCGGCGGCGTTGTTGAGGTAGCAGAACCCGCCGCAATAATCCGGCCCCGCATGATGCCCCGGCGGCCGGCATAGCGCGTAGGCCGCTGGCTTTCCGCCAAGGACCGCATTCGCCGCGCTCACCGCGCATTTCGCTCCATCGAAGACGGCATCAAATGTTCCAGCCGTGATCGGCGCGGCCATGTCGAAGCAGTAATAGCCAGCTTGGGCCACCGGCTTGCTTGGGCATGGTGTCGGCGTTCCCGCCCGCCGGGGCACAAATGTGTCCGGTATGACATCGCAGTCACCGAATTCCGCGGTCCACTTTTCGTGAATCGTCTGGAGATACTTCAGATAATCCGCCCTGTGAATTGCCCGCAGTGCCGGCCATGGATCAGTCGCTGCCTCCATGATCGGCCCTGAAAGATACTTCAAAATGCGAAGGACCCGCTCCGGATTGTCCGGGCATGGACGAACGACGCCATCGGCGACATACCATTTAGGAGCATGTCGAGCGGGGTTGCTTACGGAAAAAATCTGCATGAAAAGCAGCCTAAATATGCCTCGGCATTCACGCAACCTAAGTGATGGCACGTCTTTTTCGCCTTTGCGTCAACTTGACAATTCACCCTTCCCCGCTTCAATAGCCGATCCCGTTTTGACTGGGATGCCTACAATCGGGCGTCTCAAACCGCGTAAGGATTATCCTCTTGGCGAAAAAATCTCAAACCGGAGCCAGCCATTCCCATACGGATGGCGAAGCACCCGCCAAGCGTGCGGGGGCGGGTAAAGCGCTCGTCATCGTCGAATCGCCCGCCAAGGCCAAGACTATTAATAAGTATCTGGGGGCGGGTTACATCGTGAAGGCGTCGGTCGGCCACGTTCGCGACATTCCCAAGAAGGGGCTCAATGTCGATGTGGAACATAACTTCAAGCCAACTTATGAGATTACGGCGCGAGGCGTGAAGGTGGTCGCGGAGCTGAAGTCGGCTGCCAAGAATGCCGCGGAAGTCTACCTGGCAACCGACTTGGACCGGGAAGGGGAGGCGATCGCGTGGCATTTGTGCGAGGCGATGGGGCTGGATTCCACCAAGGCCAAGCGCGTGGTCTTCAACGAAATCACGAAGGTGGCGATTCTGGCGGCCTTCAAAAGCCCGCGGGCCATCGATGAAGGCAAGGTCAACGCCCAGCAGGCGCGGCGCATTTTGGACCGTCTCGTCGGCTACAAAATCTCGCCGCTGCTCTGGAAGAAGGTTGCCGCGGGTCTTTCCGCCGGTCGCGTGCAGTCGGTTGCGGTGAAACTCGTCGTCGACCGCGAACTCGAAATTCAGAAATTCATCCCGGAAGAATATTGGAAGCTCACGGGCATCTTCACGACGGATCTTGCCGTTGCGCCTGATCTTGCCGAGCAGTGGCGCAGCTTCCTTTCCGGCGGCGTGGAGCAAGGCGAGACGGCGCAGGACGACGGCACCGATTCCGCCGAGGCCGTGATCGCCCAGGTCGCCGAAAGCGCCGGCCCGACCGTCGCCGAGAAAACGGAATTCCTCAACGAACACGGTGCGTTCCGCGCGGAACTCATTGACATCGCCGGCAAAAAATTTGACCCCAAGGATTCCGTGGCAGCACGCGCCGCTGCCGAAGCCGTCGGCCTGGTCGTCTCCTCCGTGGAAACCGTGGACAACGACGGCACCAACGGTCCCCGTGGCATCCCCAACAAAGGCCCCGCGACCAAACTCACCAAAGTCATCGGCATCCCCGATCAGAAACGCACCGGCATCCATTTCCACGTCCGCGAGCTCAATCAGAAAACCTCCACCAGCCGCCCGCCCGGCCCCTTTGCCACCAGCACGCTCCAGCAGGCGGCGAGCAATCAGCTTGGGTTTGGCGCCCAGCGCACGATGCGTGTGGCCCAGCAGCTTTATGAAGGCGTGGAACTGCAGGAACTCGGTGCCGTGGGTTTGATCACCTACATGCGTACCGATTCGCAGAATATTTCGAAGGAAGCCCTCACCGCGCTCCGCGATTACATCGACCAAAATTTCGGGAAAAAATATCTGCCCGATGCCCCGAACATTTATTCCAGCCGCGCCGGCGCCCAGGAAGCCCACGAAGCGATCCGCCCGACGGATGTCACGCTTACCCCAGCCTCGCTCCGCTACAAAGGCCTCAGCGAGGAACAGTTTAAACTCTACGAGTTGATCTGGAAGCGTTTCGTCGCCTGCCAGATGACCCCGGCACAGTGGAACATCACCGAAGCCTTCATCGAAGCCAAGAACAAAAAGCAGCCCCAAACCGCCCTTGGCACCTTCAAAGCCACCGGCCGCTCCCTCGTCTTCGATGGCTTCACCAAAGTCGCTGGCGTCTACACCCGCGTCGATGAGCAGATCCTGCCGGAACTCAAACAAGCTCAGGAAGTCGCCCCGCTCGATCTCACGCCCACGCAGCATTTCACCAGCCCGCCGTCGCGCTATTCGGAGGCCTCGCTGGTCAAGGCCCTCGAGGCCGAGGGAATCGGCCGTCCGTCCACCTACGCTTCGATCATCGCCACGATTCAGGACCGCCAATACGTCGAATCCAAAGGCCGCACGCTCTATGCGACCGATCTCGGCATCAAGGTGACCGAGAAGCTGATCGAAGGCTTTCCGGACATCATGGAAACCAGCTTCACCCGCACCATCGAAGCCGAGTTGGATCAAGTCGAGGAAGCCCAGAAAGACTGGGTCAGCGTCGTCAAGGATTTCTACGCTCCTCTGGAGCGCGACCTGGCCACCGCCGAATCGCGCATGACGCATGCCCGTGCCGAGAAGATTCCTTCCGAATACAGGTGCCCCAAGTGCGGCGCGATGATGGTCTATCAGCTCTCCAAGCGCGGCAAGCGCTTCCTCTCCTGCTCGCGCTACCCCGAATGCGACGGGGCGCAGAATGTCGACCGCGAAGGCAGGCCGCAGCAGCTTGAAGTCACCGAGTTCAAATGCCCCACCTGCGGCAAGCCCATGATCAAACGCCAGGGCCGCTTCGGCGTCTTCCTCGGCTGCAGCGGCTATCCGGAATGCAAGGTGATCCAGAACATCGACAAAAAAACCGGCGAGCCGCTGCCGCCCAAGCCGCCGCCGGTGGACACCGGCCTGATCTGCCCGAAGTGTGGAAAGAAAAACATCGTGACCCGGCAGGGTAAGCGCGGGCCGTTCATGAGCTGCTCCGGTTTCCCGAAATGCCGCACCACGCTGCCGGCGGAGCGGCTGGAGGAATTCAAGAAGTCGATCGCCGAGGGGAAGGGGTGGCCGGCGGATATTCAGGCGAAATTCGGCGCGGCCAGGGCAGGTGCGGCAGGCGTTGCCGCCGCGGCGGAGGTTGCAGTCAAGCCGGCAAAGAAGAAGGCGGCTCCGCGGAAGGCCGCGGCAAAGAAAATGGTATAATCCAGCGGCAGGAGATGAGTCATGACAATCGCGCAGATAAAGCAGCGCTTGGATTCGCTGGAAAACCAGATGATGGCGCTTCGTGCAAGGATAGACCGCCCGCACAATGACTGGAAACGTTTTGTGGGGATGTTTTCAAACGATCCGTATTTTGAGAGGGCGATGCGCTATGGGAGGGAATACCGGGAATCGCTACGTCCCAAGCCGGTAAAACGGCGGGCCCGCCGCAAATGATTATCCTCGATACCGATTTGGTTTCTATATTGCAGCGAGGCCAGAGTCCCGAGTCGGTGTTGCTCGCCGGCAAATGCGAGTTGATGGCGCGGACCGACCATGTTCGGACTACCGTGGTTACTTACGAAGAGCAGGTTCGCGGGTGGTTTAAGTTGCTGTCGGAAGCCCGGTCGATGCTTCAGCAAGTGGAGACATATCGGCGACTCAAGCTATTTGCAGAATACTTCGGCGAGCACGACCTGATTGCATTTGATGATGCCGCCGCCGTGCAGTTTCAGACGCTGCGCAAACTGAGAATTCGGATCGGCACGATGGATTTGAAGATTGGCGCAATAGCCTTATCGCAAGGGGGCTGTCATCTGGACGCGCAATCTGCGGGACTTTCACCAGATTCCGTGTCTGACAGTTCAGAATCCGATTGCCTAAACGGCTGCCAGATCGGTTTGATGATGAAATCGCTGAATTCACGCATTTATGGTGCCCCGCGCCGCGCCTCGCGCGGCATGGAAAAGATCGCTCGCGCAATCAAGCGTCCATTTCGGCCGTGCAAGGCTCGTGAGATCTCTTTGCACCTGCCGCTTGATCGTAGGCAGCAAGTGCCGCAGCGCCATCCCAATCCCGCCCGCAAGTACAACATGCTGCGGGCGATAGATCGCGTGGGCGACGCGTATCGCGCGAACTAGAGCGCGAATGGCCGGCTCATCGCCTGAATACGTAGCCAGCGCCTGGTCCGGCGGCATTTCAGGATGCAACTTCCGAAGCGCCGGAGCCCCAATGTATCCCTCAAGGCCGCCCGCCCCGCCGTCGGGGCCGATCACATCGTGTCCCGCAATTGATACATCGATCTGGCCGATATGCCCTGCCGAGGCGTGGTCGACATCCAGGGGCTTTGTGCCATCGAGCACGGCACAGCCAACGCCGGTGCCCAAAACCAAAACCAGCAGCCGACCCTTGAGGCGTCGCTCATGCTGAATGTCGAAGGCCGCGGCAAGGGCGTCGCTGCAGATCTTCACCGGCGCGCGGGCGCCAATTCGCAGCGTCATCCGAACAAACGACTCCACGCGAACCCCGACCAGCGATGGAATATTGGCGCACGCAATGACCTTCCGCGTTTTCGAGTCGACGAGGCCTGGTAAGCAGACTCCCACGGCCCCCACGTCTTCCACTCCCTGCAAACACCACGCCATCGCCGTCTGCAACGTGCCGTGGCCCGGTTGGGAATAATCCGCGCTCCGAACGGTCTTGATGCATCGCCCATTTCTGAACACCGCCGCTTTCACCGACGAGCCGCCGATATCAAGTCCCACGTGGATCATGAGGAACTCCCGGATTGCGCGGGCGCGACCTGTTCAACGTTCGGCGTTTCGACCCGCCGCGGCTTTCCCGCCACGCAGACGGCAAAGCTCAAGACGGTGCCAATCGTCATCCACCAGAGCCACGCCAGTGTATACGCGTGGCCGAGAAGCTTGAGCGTCCACCACTTCATGAAGGCATCCTGGAGGAGCGTGACGGTGGCAGCGCCGACGATGATCGCGGCAATGACACTGCCGGAGTTGCCGCGCTTGGTAAGCAGCGCGGTAAGGAATACGCCGAGCATGCCCGTCAGCGCGAAGGTCATGACGCCCAGAGCAAAATTGAGAAGCGTGTTGGATTCACGGTCATAGATGAGGGCGCATAGGATGGCAAAGGCGCTAAGGCATGCTCCGACGCTGGCGACGGTCAGACGTGAAGCACCTGCATGCTCCTGGACCGGCCTGCCCAGAGACTTGCGGATGGGGATGTAGACGTCGGCCACGATGCTCGACGCAAGGGCATTCATGGCCGAATCGAGCGATCCCTGTGCCACGGCAAAGAAGCCCGCAATCGAGATGCCGGAAACAACAGGGGGGAGTTCCTTGAGCAGAAACCACGCGTAGACCGCGGTCTTTTCGGGCGGATGCTCGGGGGTTCGGCCCATGATGTCCGGGCGCTGATAGAAGATGTAGAGAAGAAGACCAATGGCCATGAAGAGCATGACCACGATGACGCTGATGAACTGGGAGGCGATGACGGAGAGTCCGCCTTTGAAGACGGATTTGGTGACCAGAAAGCGCTGGGCTAGATCATGATCGACCCCGAAGGTGGCTGTGTTGAAAAGGACCGCGCCAATCAGCGCGGCCCACAGCGTATTGGGGCGGGAAAAATCAGCGGTGGTGTCGACCAGGGTGAGCTTGCTCATTTTGGTCGCCGGATTTATCGATCTGGCCAGCGCATCCCAGATGCCGCTGACGTCCCGCGGGATGTGATGGAGCAGCAGGCCGATGGTCAGCAGCGCGGTGCCGATGACGATGGCAAGCTGAATGGCATCCACCCAGACAACGGCGCGCACGCCGCCCATGGTCGTGTAGAAAGTGCCCACGGCGGCAATGATGCAGATGGCGAGAATCATTTGGCCGGCGCTGGGATCGTTGGTGTTGAACAGAAGCAGGCAGAGCGGAATTGCCGCGACAAAAAGGCGCGCGCCCGAGGCGAGCAAGCGGCCGACAATAAAGGCGCAGGAAACCGCCAGCCGTGCTGGCTCGCCGAAGCGGTCGGCGAGAAATCCATAAATGGTGACGGTGCCGGCACGATAGAGGCGGGGCACAAAGACAATGGCCACGACGAAGACGGCAATGAAGGCGCCGATGGTGAGGATGAGATAGGAAATGTCGCCGGCGAACACCTGATCGGGGACGCCCACGAAAGTCGCGGCGGAGAGTGAAGTCGCCACGATCGACACCGCGACCGTCCAAGTCGGCATCGACCGCCCGCCGAGGAAGTATTCCTTGTCGTCCGCATTTCGCCGCGATAGTGCCACGCCCACTGCCGTGATGATGGCGAAATAGACGCCGACCACGGCCCAGTCGATAGGCGCGAAGGCGAGAACAGGGGGGCAGAAGTGAAGGAAGTCGGTCATCCGTGACGCCAGCTTGGTTGAAGCAGCTAGCCATTATCCGGGCGTGCGTTGGTTTTACAAGAATTTCGCACAATCAGCCTGAACGCTGGACTACAAACACGCTCTCGCCGGCATTTGATTCAGCTGATACGGTAAAGTGTTGACACCGACACCTCGATGCCACCCCTCACATTGGACCACGCATGGGAACGATTTTCATATCGTACTCGCAGCACGACCGCGCCGCGGCCGAGGCGCTCTGCCGCGGGCTTGACGCCGCGGGGCTGGCCTGCTGGATCGCCCCGCGCGACATTCCGCCCGGCAAGGAATGGGCCGGCGAAATCATAGAAGCGATCCGCGCCTGCGAGGCCTTCGTCCTCGTCTTTTCGAAAATCGCCTGCGACTCCAAACACATCCTCCGCGAGCTCGATCAGGCTGACAGTGCGTGGAAGCCCATCTTCCCTTTCCGCATTCAGGACGCCCAGCCCGACAAATCCTTCGCGTATTACCTCTCCGTCGTGCAATGGTTCGACGCGTTCCCCGGCGGCGTCGAATCGCACGTCAAATCTTTTGCCGAGGAAATCCGCGCTGGGCTGGCCAAGGGGATCGACCCGTCGCGGAAGCGTCGCAAGCAGCCCGGGATGTTGCAGCGACACGCGCGCTCGGCGGTGATGGCAGCTGTGCTGCTTGCGGCCGGTGCCGCGATCTTCGCCTGGGCCCGCGGCTCGCAACCCGTTGGCGACATCAAGGCCCAGGCCCTCGCCAATCCCGAGGTGCAACGCCGCGTGCAGGAAAACGCCCTCGCTTCCTTCAAGCCGATAGCCCATCCCAAGCCCGGCGAATCCTGGACTAACAGCCTCGGCATGCGCTTCGTGCCCGTCAAAAACCTCCTCATCTGCGCCCACAAAACGCGCTTGCAGGATTTCACGACCTTCGTCGCCGAAACCAGCTACGACGCCACCGCCCACGTCCACTCTCCGCCGCCGCCCGATTGGAAAGAAAAAGGCGACAACTGGCGTCACCCGAGCTTCGACCAAGGCCCCACCGAGCCCGTCGTCGGCATGAACTTCTTCGACGGCATGGCCTTCTGCAAATGGCTCACCGAGCGCGAGCAGACGGCCGGTTATCTTGCCGCGGGCCAAACCTACCGCCTCCCAACCGATGTCGAGTGGAGCATCGCCGTCGGCCTTCCTGAAGAAAAGGGCAAAACACCAAAAGACAAACAGGACGACATACCCAACATCTACCCTTGGGGCAGCCAGTGGCCGCCGCCACCCACCGCCGGCAACTACGCTGGCAGCGAAGCCTGGGACGACGGCAGCGCCCCCGTCGATACGCCCACTATTGCCGGCTATCGCGATTCCTTCCGTCGCACCTCGCCGCCCGGCGCGTTTCCCGCCAATAAATTCGGCCTCTACGACATGGGCGGCAACGCCTGGGAATGGACGATGGATGAATTCAACCCCGATGCCGAGGGAGACGAAGCCAAACGCAAAGCCCTCCGCGGCGGCGGCTGGCAGACCGACGGCAGCAACAACAAACTCCTCGCCTCACATCGCCACGCCGCCCCGCCCGAATCCCGCTACACGTCAGCCAGCTTTCGCTGCGTGCTGGTCGTCGATGAAAACAAATAACAAATTGAAAAACATCCGTGTCCATCCGCGTGCAACCGTGGCTAATTAAGGCGGCCACGCGAAGCACCGCTCGATATCAGAGACGATCACACCGCCACCACCGGCGGCTTGCGGAACATTAGCGACGCCACCCACTCCAAATTCTCCGACATGATGATCCATTCCACCTCCGCCGCAGTATTGCGCAGCTCATCCATCGTTTTAGCTTCCTCGAGTTTGAGGGCCATGCTGTCGAGGACGCGGGCCATGTTTCGCGAGCGCTCGGAGATGCGCTCATGATCCAGCAAATCGCTGATCCCATGGATCGCCGTCGCCCATGCCGGAAAGGCAATCCCCGGCAGCACCGTAAGCACGTCCGCCCAATCTTCGTGCCCGTGCAACGCCCCCGTGATATGCAGCACCCCCGCCAGCACCGTCAGCCCAAACAGCAGGATCAGCGCCCACTCTGAATACGTCGCCAGGCGGTGTCGCCGATGCGCGGCGTGACGGTGGTACCGGGCCTGCGGCCTGATCCAACCCTTGAGCAGATACGCCTTCAGCGCCGGCAAATCCCGACACGCCGAGGAAAGCAAATCCGGATGCGCCAGCGCCCCCGAGGCCGTCTTCAGCAGCTCCGGCGTCGAAAAGTGATAATGCCGCTGCATCTCCGCCGGATCGGGAAGCGGGCGCACGAAGTCCGGGATCAGCGTCACAAACATCGCCACCCGCAGCCGCTCGGCAAGGTGCCGGGCATGCAGCCAGCGACTCTGCCATTTGCCGCGCCGGCTGACCATGATCAGCCCCAGCGCCAACATCATCAGCCCGATTTCAATGGCCCCAAACGCGCGGTACGCGCTCGGGCTCACCAGGTTCAGGTGCTGCGCAATGTACAGGGCAATCGACACTGTCACCGCCGCCGCCGCACACATATAAATGACCACCGCCGTGAGATTGAACCGCTTCTGCCACGCCTGGGCCTCCGCCTCGTTCCGCTCATACAGCGGCAGCAGATGCGCGATCACCGGCCCCACGCACGCCGTATGCGCCGGCCCGATCGCCGCCAGCAACTGCTCGCGCAACGGCAGATCATCCGGCAGATGAGATGCAACGGTATCTTTCGGGGCATCGTGCATGGAACGGCTCCGACGCGGGACAGGACGGCAGAATTATGCCTTCTTGCTCAGCCGATAGCCAAGCGCATAAAGCGCCTTGATGCACTCCATGGCCGTGTTGCGGTCAAAATCCTTCTCCGATTCCGGCAGCTCGTGATAGGGGATCAGCGACGGATGCGTCCGGGCCTTGGGGTCCGCGGGGCCATGCCGCCACCCTTGGCGCGACTTCTGCAGCGCCCAGATGTCGTGATTGTGCTCCGCCAGCCGCTCCGTCAGCGCCTGCACATCCTGCGGCAATTTCACCGCGCTCGTATCAATCGGTTTGGGAACATAGCCGGCTTTCAAGCGGCACCCCTTTTTGCATAGACCTCGGAAAATTCAGCCAACCCTTCATCCCGGATGATCCGCCAGCCACTTCTTGGCATCCGCATCGCCGCCATCCGCGGCCTTGCTATACCACTCCCGCGCCTTGGACATATCCTTGAAAACACCCTTGCCATCCTCATACAGCCGCGCGATGTTCCACATTGCCGCGGTATTACCCAGTGCTGCCGATTTCTGATACCACTCCAGCGCCTTGAAATAATCCTGCGTGACCCCGTGTCCTTCGTCATAGAGGAACCCGATGTTGTTCATGGAGCTCGAGCTGCCCAGGTCCGCCCCCTTCATGTACCACCGCAGCGCCTCGCCATAATCCTGCGTAACGCCGTGGCCCTCATCATAAAGGTATCCCAGGCTGTAGATGGCGGAGGCATTGCCGCCGTCGGCCGCCTTGCGATACCAATTCAGGGCTTCCGAATAATTCTTGGCATTATCGGCATCCCTGCCCTTGGCATAGTTGTCGGCCGCCTGCTTCTCGCCCGCCCGTTCCTCGTCCGCCGCCGCACTCACAGCCTGGTTGATCAGCCCCGCCGCCGTGCGATAAATCCCGGCATTCTTGCGATACGATGCCGGATCGCCCAGCTTCACCATGCCGTCCATCGCCGCATTCGACTGGGCAATCAGGTCCCGCGAGCGCGTGTGATCGAACGATAGCGTGTACTTCGCCTTGTCCCAGTTGTCGCTCGCCAGTTTGAACTCCGTCTTGGCGTTGTCGTAGTCCGACTGTGCCGTGGCATCACTCTGCGAACCCTGCCGATCCTCATCCTGCCACTTGGCCAGCGCATCGCGCAATTTCGCCGCCTTCTCGCGATATTCCGCCGCCGCCCGGTTCAAGTCGTCGTTATTCGATGCAGGGCTCGAGACCGGCGTCTGGGCATCGTCGGCCATCGCCTTGGAGGCCGAATGATCGTAGGTTGAGAATTTCGGCCGCCCATCCCATTCCGATAGTGCCTGCTGGTAAATCTCCTGCGAGTCCGCATAGGCCTGCTTGGCCGTGCGGTCCTCATCAATCTTCCGCCAGACGAGGTACGTCACCGTCCCGCCCAGCACCACCAGCAGAAACATCCCGATGGCAAGGCCGATCAGAGGCCCTTTCCATGAAGGCTTTGAAGAGGGCGGCTTTCGCGGCGTCGTCACCTGCGGTCGCGCCGCAACCGGCGTCTTGGCTGGAAGCGGGGGAACGGGAACCGTCGCTCCCGCAGTAGCCGCCTTCCCCATTTCATGAAGCGGCGTCGGCGTCTTCTCCGAGATCGGGTTCGTTTCCATATGCGAAGCCGGCGCAGTCACTGGCGCATTCACCGGAGCCCGACGCTCCGCCACCGGAACCGGCGCGATCACTTTTTCCGGCGCGGGTGTTTTCTCCGCTGCGGGAGGACTCACGGGCGCGGGCCCCGCCGCTGCCGCTTGCATTTTTGCGACCTTCTCATGCCCCGCCTCGCGCATCACCGCCGCACTCGCCCCGATCGCATCGCGCGCCGGTTCAATCGGTGCAACTGGAGCAATTGGCGCGGAGGGCGCAATCGATACAGCCGGCGTCACAGGCCGCTCATGCTTCTCCGCAACCGGCGCAGCTGGCGTTGGTCCTGCCGGCGAGGGCCCAAAGTCCCCCAAGTCCGGACCCCGCAGCCCGCGCACGACCTGCACCAGCCGCGCAATGTGCTTTTCCAGCGGCGGATCGTACGCATCAAACCAGTGCGTATTCCCAATGCAAAATTCCAGTGACCGCGTCGGCAAAACATTCTGCACGCGGAAGGGCACCACCGGCAGATCCTTGCTGATCGCCCGCTCCACCTCGCGCCGCACCTGCGCAGATTTATTCGCAAATTCCGAAAAAATCAGCACCATCACCCGGCTCCGCTCGATGCCGTTGATGATTGCCTCTGTCCACTCCAGCCCCGGCATAATGTCGCGTGGGGCAATCCAACACCGCACCCCCGCCTCCTCCAATTTCGCGCACACCGCATCCGCCTGCAGCTTGTTCTGACTCGAATAACTGATGAACACATCAAACGGCCGCGCCGACATGGCCGTGGCAACCCCGGGAAAG
>JADMIO011227356.1_pt1 | contig 14094 bp, 12 predicted proteins | sample 8958161 | NCBI WGS metagenome assembly JADMIO01 (sample SAMN16585339, study PRJNA669376) | soil metagenome | isolation source: Crop rotation soil | place: USA: Cullars Rotation, Alabama | collected 2011 | reverse complement strand
TCTGCCCGTGACCGGCAGCACTGAGGGAAGTGAATTCGACGCGATGATTTCCTATGGAGGCGATTGGCATTTCGGCTGCCTCGTTATCGGCACCTGGTCGACGATCCAATACATCGATGTCGACATCGACGGATTCACCGAGACCGGCTCACTGGCGCCGTTGCACATCGAAGGACAGGACGAAGATTCTTTCATCGGCACAACGGGCGTGCGGCTCGCTTACGACTGGCATCCTGGAAACATGATCATTCGACCGGAAGTGCGCGCGGCATGGATGCATGAGTCTAACGATCGCTCGTATCCCATCGATGCCCATTTCGCATCCGGAGCCGGTGATACGTTCACTGTGCACGGACCAAAGATTGGACGTGACGCTGCGTTAATTGATGCCGGCGTGGCTGTCCAGTGGACCAGCAGGCTTTCGACTTACGTTTATTACGACGGTGTCCTCGGCCGGACCAACTACACTAACAGCAGTGTCAGCGGCGGCCTGAGAATCTCTTTCTAGACTAACAACGCTCCGTCAGTCCTTAAATTCTTTCAGTAGCTGCGTCAGCCGCTCCAGCGCCGCTTCGGCGTCGCGGCCTTTGGCCTCGAGAATCGCGGTTGAGCCTTGATCGAGATTCGCTCGCAAGATGTCGATCAAACTTGCGGCGGAGAACCGGTTGCCATCTTTTACGATCCATATCTCCGCTCGAAACGCGTTGGCTCGCTTGGCAAACTCCGCCGCAGGCCGGGCATGCAAGCCTAACGGATTAGTGATCGTGATCTCGCGGGTAGCTGTGGTTTCCGCGCCTTCGCCGGAATGTTTCATGGTCACTGGCTTGTCCCCCATCGCCGGTGAAGAAATTTTTCGACCGGCGCGAACAGAATTTTGTCCACGAGCAATCCGATCACAACGATCACGATCATGATTCCAATGACCTGCTCCATCGAGCTCAGTTCCCTTCCGAAGTGCAGAAGCTGCCCAAGGCCGAAGCCGGTAAGAATCGTGACGTAGATTTCTGCGGCCATCAGCGAGCGCCACGCAAAAGCCCAGCCTTGTTTCATCCCGCTCACAATAAAGGGCAGCGCCGCCGGGAAAATTACCCTGAGCCAAATGTGCAAGCGCCTCGATCCCATGGTCAGCGCCGCGCGCGGATAAATTGGAGAAACATTTCGAACGCCCGTTTCCGTCGCAATGATCACCGACCATAACGTTCCCATGATGACGACAAACAACATCGCAGCTTCGGTTTGACCGAACCACATCAGCGCTAACGGCACCCAGCAGACACTGGGCAGCGTCTGCAAGCCGAGCGCCGTAGTGCCGAGCGTATCGCGCAATACAGTCCAGCGCGCGGTCAGCAATCCAAGTGGCAACCCAAACACAAGGCCGAGAAGATACCCGGTAACTAATCGGCGCATCGTCGTAATCGTCGCGTGCCCGAGCGTTCCGTCTGTGACCGCGTCCTTTAAGTAAGTCGCCACTTTCGCCGGCGGCGGAGCGATCACTGACGACCATTTGTGCGTGTACTGAACAAAATAGACGTAGAGACCCTGCCAGATCAGGATCAGCATAACGAAGAACGCGGCAGCGGAGAGAAACCGCCTCATGACGCGCTCCCCTGGTCCGGCCTGTAGCTCTTCAGCGACCGCATAATTTTTCCGGAGTATTCGGCGAGTTGCACGGTGTTGATGTCGCGTGGGCGCGGAAGATCAACCCGAAATTCTTCCTGGATGCGTCCCGGGTGCGGCGAAAATAGAATGACGCGATCACCAAGACACGCGGACTCGCGGACGTTGTGAGTCACAAACACGATTGTCTTTTTCTTTTCAGTCCAGATCCGTTGAAGATCCCCATAAAGTTGTTCTCGCGTCAGCGCGTCCAATGCGGCGAACGGTTCGTCCATCAGCAACACTCGCGGGTTTGGAGCGAGCGCACGGGCCAACGCCACACGTTGTTTCATTCCGCCGGAGAGCTCATGGATATTCGATTGTTCGAACTTCGTTAATCCAACAAGTTCGAGATAATACTTCGCGACGTCGCGACGATCCTTGTTCGACAGGCCAGGCTTCAGTTTCAATCCGAACAAAACGTTGCCGAACACATTCAGCCACGGGAAGAGCGCTGATTCCTGGAACATCACCAGCCGGTCGCGTCCCGGCGCCGTAATTTGCTTTCCGTCCGCCAGCACAATGCCGCTGTCGGGAAATTCCAAACCAGCGATGATATTCAGGAGCGTTGTTTTGCCGCACCCGCTCGGCCCGACCAGGCAAACGAACTCCGCCTCGTTGACCTGCAAGTTAATGCGATCGAGCGCGAGCACTGTTCCCGTTGCCGTCTGGAAACTCTTCGAAACGTTTTCGATCGAGAGTTTGCTCGGCGGAACAAGTGCCAGCTCCTGCGTGACTGAGCCGGACTTCTGGCGCAACATCAGGGCGACTGTAGCAGCTTCGAAGTGTCGGTGGAGCCTTTTAAAAAGCCCGCGTCTTTGCCGTCCTGGACTGCTTTCGTGATCAGATTCGGCGGAACTTCGGTGGTGAACCTGATTCGTTTCCAAGCTTGCGCGACTGCATCGGGAGCAAAGTCCGCCTTGGTTTCCTCCTTCAACTCACCAATCAACAGCTTCTGCGCTTCTTCAGCGTTGCTCTGAATCCAATCGGTCAGCTCTTTGTTAGCTGCGGCGATTTTAGTCGCCACATCGCGATGTGAATTCAGGAACTTAACGCTCGAGGCAAGCCACGTCGTGATCACTTCGGTGTCCTCGAGGAAAACCTTCGCCTTGGCTTCGCGCTCGAGCCGCGTTACCCACGGTTCCACAGTCCAAACCGCATCGACGCCTCCTTTTTGAAGCAGTGCCAACTGATCGGAGTTGTTTGTTGGAACCACGAGCACATCGCCGCCCGTCATCGTGACTTTGAAGCCCTGCGCCTTCAACCAGGCCCGGCACGAAATATCCTGCGTATTTCCAAGCTGCGGCGTGGCGATTTTTTTTCCGCGAAAGTCCGCTGCGGTCTTGATTGCGCCGTCGGCTTTCACCACCAGAGCCGCACCCGCATTGGCGGCCCCCGACAAGATCCGAATTTCGTCGCCGTTCGATTTGAAATGCGCGTTCAACGCCGGTCCCTGGCCAACGTAGGTCAGGTCAAGCGATCCGGCGAAGATCGCTTCCATTGCGGACGGACCGGCATTGTAAGTAAACCATTGGATTTCCACATCGGGCCCGAGTCGCTGCTCGAACCAGCCTTTGCCTTGTCGCGTCAACGCGTGGGCGATTACGCCCTGCGCATGAGTGATGTTCGGGAAATGCCCGAACCGAATTACGGTTTTGTCACCCGCGCTTGCGATGGAGCAGGTAACGAGTGCAATGATTAGACTAACGAGTAATCGTGTTTTCATAGAGATCTGTTGTTGGCCTTTAACTAAAATCTGACGTTGAGATCTGCCTGGAACAGCTGGTAATCCGTTACCGGATTGATTGCGATATCCCCGCCGCCGCCAGTGCTGAGATCGTCGTCTGCGCGCCAGGCCCTTGCGTAAAGCAAGTTTATTGAGATCGCGTCGGTTACCATGTAGCCGGCAGTCGCGCCGATTCCCTGCAAGTTCAACTTCGTGTCGAAGAATTCGGTATCGGTTAGGTTAGGATCGACTGAATATTGATCCTGGCGTTGCCAGAAAACATTCACCTGCCAATCGTGCTTCTTTTTCAATTCGCCGACCGATGCTCCGATCGAATACGCGTAACGTTGGTCTCCTTTACCCGGATGACCGGCCGCTTCGGCTCGCTCGTCACCGTCGAGATTAACAGCGAAATCGCCAAGCAATCGCACCGGCAATTTGCCGACCTTTGTGCCGATTTCCCACGGCACGGAGAGAATAAGCAAACTGTTGATGCCGGTTTGATTCTGGGTCAGTGACTCCGCGTTGGTCAGCTTTGGATCGCCACCCTGGAAATGGACATCAAACGTGTCGCCATTACCGGAATAGTTAAACAAGGAGGGCGCGATCTGTGCGTAGACATTTTTCGGGAAGTTGAACCGGGCGCCGACCTGCCACGCCAGCAGAAAAGCATCCGTATTTGGGACTTGCTGGTGCCCGCCGTTACCCGTGGTAGATGCATGCAAGCCTAACGGATTTTCGGGATTGGCGTCGTCGTAAACATACTGGCCAAAATTCGCGAATAGATCCAGCTTCAGGAATGGCTCCGATTTCGGGGCCTGCGCGAAGGTTTTCCCATCCTTGCTGTATCCGGTCTCGATCTCACCCCCCGTGTTCCCAAAGGAAAACGTGTGTTTCCATTGTTCGGCCAGTCCCTCCGGATTGATGTCGTCATCCCAAACGAGTCGCGTAGTCACCAGAGGTGAAGGCATTTTACCTGCCGTCAAAGTGATATCCGGCAACCCTTTGTAGCCAAAGTAGGCTTGTCCGACGTACACGCCGTCGTTGGTCTTTGAAAATGGGCCGTTGAAACTTTGGTTCACACTTCCCGATGTGTCATCGCCAAAGGTAACGTTCGTCGACCGCGGATTCTGACTCGTTTCCAGCCGAACGCCGAAGAACCAATCGTCCATCAAGGTTCCTCGCAAACCGATGCGTAACCGATACCGCTCGCGCTGCCGTTCCTGCCAGTCATCACGGCCGGCAACGCCCGATCCTGGCCTGCCTAACGGGGAATTGTCGTCCGTCTCACCGCCGCGATATTCGTAGCGAAGGCGCGCGTCGCCGTAGAGCTCGAGCTCGGTGATTGCGTTCGATAACTTCCATTTATCCGCCGCTTTCTTTTCGGCTGGGGCGCTCTTCTCGACGAATGTCTTGTCGTCGGCAGCTGCAACCGCTGGCTTTTTATTCCCCTGGGAATCAACGTCCGCCATTGGCGCGCGGTGAGTCTTGAGCGACCGGACTTCCTGTTCGAGCTCGGCGTTCCGCTTTTGCAGCAGTTCGACGGCCCGCTCGAGTTTCTCCAGGCGTTCGGACTCCGACGATGTTTGCGCCCCGACTCGCGGTGTGGCTAACGACAGCAGCAAGGCGATCGCTACGAGCAATGATAATTTCTGGTTAAGGATCTTCATGTTTTTCTTCTGATTTTGGAAACGGACTGAAACTTTGCGGCTTTGTGAGCGGGATCGGGGGCAGCCGACAACAGCAGGGGGGCCAACGGCGTTACCCGGCGAAGGAACGGCGACTTCACGTTGTCCCGGCGAAGTTTGCGCAGCGTAATCTCGACAATTTCCGCCAGGGTTGTGCGGTCGAGATGCCGCGCTATTGCGTTGCGGACATCGAGCATCAGCATTCGCAATCCACAGTGCGCCTCGTCCGGACAGGTGCAGCGTTCGTAAGCGGTCTGGCTCACGCAGCGGATTGGGGCGAGCGGGCCGTCGATTAGCCGGATCACTGTCCCGAAGCGAATCCGGTTCATCGGCTGAGCGAGTGAATAGCCCCCAAACTTGCCCCGGCGTGCTTCGACATAACCGGCCGCTTTCAGCTGCGTGAAAATCTGCTCGAGGAACTTAACCGGCAATTTTTCCTTGGCGGCCAGCTCGCTGATCTGAAGGACGGGGCGACCGAGCTCTTCGGCAATACCCAGATCAATTAGCGCCCGGAGGGCGTATTCGCCACGCTTGGAAAGCTTCATTCCTACTCGCCCAGTAGGAAATCAGATCAAATCCTACCGCGCAAGTAGGATTTCAAAAAACCAATCAATGCTCGGTAAGTGGAAGATCGACGACAAACGTAGCGCCTTTCCCCACCCCGGCGCTCTGCGCCGAAATACTGCCGCCGTGCATTTCTGCGATCACCTTGCTGATTGCCAGTCCCAACCCAAGCCCTTCGCGATGCTGCTCGACCTGTTCGAACGCATCAAATATCCGTCGCAAATTTTCCGGCTGAATGCCCACGCCCTCGTCGGCGACCTCAAGCCTAACGACACTTGGCGTCGGGTTTGATGAACGGACTTCAATTCGTCCCTTTACCGGGGAAAATTTGCAGGCGTTGCGCAACAAATTCCAGAATACCTGCTGCAACCGCGGGCCATCTATCGTGCATTCATGTGATGACGCTTCGAATTTCACATCGACTTGAAGCTGTCGATCTTGCATTTCGCTGTGAACCGTCTCCAGCGCATGCCGGAAAACATCGTGCACATCGCAACGGTCCAGGTCCAGACGCAGCTTTCCGCGAGAAATGCGCGTCAGATCCAGCAGATCGTCGATCAAACGCGCCTCCAGTTCAACGTTACGGCAAATCACCTTTAACCCGTCGCGAAAGAACGGTGAAAGGTCCGGATCGCTCATCATCGCTTCCGCCGATAGCAACACCGGAGTGAGCGGCGTCCGCAATTCGTGGCTGAGCATCGCCAGAAATCGGTCCTTTGCCGCGTTGGCTGTTTCCGCCGCATCTTTGGCCAGGGCGAGCTCTCGTTCGATCTGCAGCCGTTCGATAAACAAGCCGATCTGGCTGCCGAATGCGGTAGCCAGTTGGAGAAAATCTGGATCAGGTTCAATCGGTTCCCGACTGAATATTTCGATCACACCATTTGTCCGGTCGGCCACGAAGGTCGGGAAAGCAAAACCGCCACGAGGTCCGGCTGCACGCGCAGCATCAATCCGCGGAAAATTGGCGTCGGCGTCTACATCGGAAACCCACGCCAGGCTGTTCGTGGCCCAAACCCGCCCGGGCAGACCTTCGCCCGCGCGAAACTGCATTTCGCGTGACGTATTCGCCCAGGAATCCAGCTTTGCGCCGGGTTCAGAGTTCCAAACTGCGATGCAGCGGAGATTTCCGGGCTCGTCGTCGACCAGCCACAATGCGCTGGATACCCAGTCGCCGACTGACGCGATTGTCTTCAGGATGGCAACGCTTACGTCTTCGAGGGATCGCGACCCGGCGAGCAGACTCGCGACGTTGTATTGTGCGAGTCGCCGACGTTCTCCTCGGACGCGTTCCGTGATGTTGCGCGCGATTTTCGATGCACCGATGATTTGTCCACCAGGCGCGAAAATCGGCGAAACCGTCAGCGATGCGTTGAAAAAGGTGCCGTCTTTGCGCTGGCGGACAGTTTCGTAATGTTCGACCCGCTCGCCGCGACGGATCGCGCTAAGGATCCGCGTCTCCTCCGGGTGACGCTCGATCGGAATGACGATCGTAATCGGGCGGCCAATCGCTTCTTCCGCGGTGTAACCGAACAGGCGTTCCGCCCCCGGGTTCCAGCTCTGAATAATGCCGTTCAGATCTTTGCTGACGATGGCGTCATCGGAAGATTCGACAATCGCTGCAAGGTGGCGACTGGCCCTGATAGCGTCGTTTTCTTGCGTCTCCGTCGTCATCACCCTGTTCATGAAAATCCTATAATTAACAATCGCGGCAACCCCGCGCATCAAGCTTCAATTGCACCAGTCGCGCTTTCGGCGAGAATCGCTCATCCTGCGGCTAACATGTCGATGTTTTCCCTGAATCCAGCATGAAAGTCCTCTGCGTCGTCGAACATGGGGACGCCCCGAGCACGCGCCTGCGTCTAACCGACTGTTTGGACCGTTATAGCCGCGCCGGTATTCAAACGACCTTGTTCTCAGGAAGCCGATCCGGCCTGCGGAGCAAATCTCGCCTCTTTAAACAGGCCAGCCAGCACGACGTAGTGGTTCTTTTTAAGACGCTCGGTTTCTCTCCATTGGATCTCAATCTCCTGCGGCGGCAGAACCCGCGGATCATTTTCGATTTTGATGACGCCGTGATGTTCCGGGATCAAAAATATCAGCGCCCGTTGCGATCCAAAACGTTCCGGAAATTCGTGCGGACGTTGAAGCGTTGTCGCGCGGCGGTTGCCGGTAACGAATTCCTGGCTCGGCTTGGCGAAGCCTGCGGACCGCGAACCGTTATCCTCCCCACCGCGGTCGACATTGCCAAATACAAATTGAAGGAAGCGCGGGACGGACCTGGTCTAACGATCGGCTGGATGGGGTTGAGCGATGGCCTGGTTTATTTGCAGCACATTCATGAAGCATTGCGCCGCGTCAGTGAAAAATTCACCGGGCTCACGCTCAAAGTCATTTCCGATAAGCCGCTCCAACTTGAAGGCGTCAAGATCGACAACTACCCATGGACTAACGATACCGAGCAGCAACACCTCGCCAGTTTCGATGTTGGTATTATGCCGCTGTGGGATTCGCTTTGGACGCGCGGCAAATGCGGCTACAAAATCCTGCAATACATGGGCGTCGGCACCGCCGTTGTCGCGTCCGATGTTGGCGCGAACCGCGACATTGTTACGCCGGGAGAAAATGGCTTTCTCGCTCGAACGCAGGATGACTGGACTCAAGCCCTAACGAATCTCGTCCAGGACGCCGGATTGCGGAAGAGTTTCGGAATGCGCGGTCGCGACCTGGTTGAGCAGCGCTATTCGTTGGATCGGTTCGCTGAGTCCTACGCAGCGTTGATGCAGGAGGTCGCAAAAGCTTAATGGCCCGTTCGGAGACCGCCGAACCGGTTCAGCGCGCGCCGGTGCTGATCATCGGAGCGCATCGCAGCGGCACAAGCGCAACTGCCAGGGCGCTGCAGATGATCGGACTGCAGATCGGACAACAGCTCGATAGTCATTTCGAATCGAAAAGACTGCAGAAGCTGCACGACGAATATCTTCATCGCGTTTCCGCGTCCTGGCACGATCCCGCGCCATTCCTGGAGTCTTTGAAAACGCCGCAAGGCCGTCGCGAATGCGTGGAGTTTCTCCGGCAAAATATGGAGCGCGATTTCGGGGCGATCTTGGGTTACCGGAAAAATCCCCGGGGCCTGTGGCTTTTGGCCAGAATCAAACATGGAGTGCCATGGGGTTGGAAAGAACCGCGCACCACGCTGTTCGGGCCCGCATGGCTGGAAATTTTTCCGGAGGCGCGTGTGATTCACGTCATCCGCCACCCAATTGCCGTTGCCCGGAGCATCCAACAGCGTGAACTCCGGTTTCGCGGTGACGGCGATCGCGCGAAGTCGCGTCTCGACGACCTCGATTATTGCCTGCGGCTCGCGCTGGAATACGTGCGCGCCGGCGATCGGCTGGCGAATTCAACACCCAATTATCGGCTCGTTAGGTTCGAGGACGTCCAGGCCAATCCGCGCGAAACATTGAAAGCACTGGCGGAATTCGCCGGGGTCAAAGTGGTGCGAACCCAGCTCCTGAAGGCAGCCGTGTCGATCAAGGTACCGAAAGGATCAGTCTGGCGCGAGCTGCCAGAACAGACGGCACGCGAGCTTTATCTTCGCTATCCCGACATCGCCAAGCTCGGCTACGTCTTCGATCACGCCTAGCCGCGCGACCTTTCGATCGCGCTTCGTGTTTGCCAATTCGCCTCGGTCCTCTCCTGCATTGTTAAATCCGCGCTCCATTCGTCTATCGACTGCTTTAAGCAGTCGATAGCGCGAACACTCATCCGGTGTTCGTCTTCGAAGGGCGTGGTTTTATTGGAGAAAATCGCACTCTGTGATAATTTATTCTTCACGGGGGCGCACTGGTTTCGACTCATCGTTGGAAACGCAGGCGGCATGTCGAGGATGGTTCGTTGGCCTCGTAAATAACCGGACCAAAACAAATAAACGCAGATCACCAAGATCTCGCTCTCGCGGCTTAATTGACCGTGACGTTTGGAACTGGACGCCTGCTACGGCGCCAAACGTGGACAGCAGGCTAATCGGACGGCGGAGTGACCGCGTCGGACGGTGAAGGAATTTCGCGGACACTCGGAAGTTGGCAGTGCGCCGGTGCAACGTTGGCTTCCTAAACTTTAACGCCGGCTAAACATGTAGATGTTTGCGCGGATAGCGACGAGGACAGGGGTTCAACTCCCCTCGCCTCCAGCGTTCGCGCGCGAGGAAGTGGTGAGCTAAGCCTGTCTCGGCGAAGCCGGACTTCTCCTGTACCACGACACCAACGGCGCGAGCTACGCCCTGTTGAGCCAACCGTTCTCATGGCATTCACATTGTTTACTTTCTTCGAAGTGAACCCCACCCAGAGTCCTTTAACACCGGCGTCGCTACGGACCTGCGCGAACGTGTCACACGACATAATAAGGGCCGCGTTCGCCACACATCGAAATGGAAACCCTGGAAACTGAAAACTTAGATAGCGATATCCGCTAGGAAGCGCTCTGCCGAATTCGAAAAGTACCTAAAGTCGCACTCAGGCGGGCGTTCACGAAAAGCATCTTTAACGCGCCCGCGCTAATTTCAAACGTTCGCGCTTGCGATCATCGACACATTCATGTGCATTGGCGGCGCGCAAACGGGAATCATGGGACGAATTCGACTTTCCGATTTAAACGAGCCGCAAAAGAAGGCGGTGACGACGACGGAGGGTCCGCTGCTGATTCTGGCCGGCGCCGGCACCGGTAAGACGCGGGTCATCACTTATCGAGTCGCGTACCTTATCGAGCGCGGAATCGATCCGGCGAACATCCTCGCGGTTACATTCACCAATAAAGCCGCCACCGAAATGCGAGAACGGCTGCGCAAGATGGTGCAAAAGGAGGCCGCCGCAAAAGTGACGATGTCGACATTTCACTCACTGTGTGTCCGCATTCTGCGCAGTGGAATCAGTCGGCTCGGCTACAAGAGCAACTTCACGATCTACGATGAAAGCGATCAGCTCGGGTTGATCAAAAAGATCATCACGCGTACGGCCGCCAAAGACGAAAAACTTGACCCGAATTTGGCGAAGGCGCTGATCAGCAAGGCGAAGAATTCGGGCGTCGCGACTTCGCCTAACGACGAAGAGTCCCTGCTGAACGCGGTGTCGAATCGCTATCATACCGCGTTAAAGACCGCGAATGCGGTTGATTTTGACGATCTGCTGACTCTTGCCGTGCAATTATTGAACGATCATCCGGAGGTACGTCAGCGATGGCAGTCGAAGTTCCGCTACATCATGGTGGATGAGTTCCAGGACACCAACCGGCTGCAGCTCGATCTGGTTCGGCTGCTCGCTGATAAACGTCGCAACGTCGCGGTGGTCGGTGACGACGATCAATCGATCTACGGCTGGCGAGGCGCGGAGATATCGAACATCCTCGAGTTCGAACGACACTTTGCGAATCCGACGGTGGTCAAGCTCGAGGAAAATTATCGCAGCACCCACGCAATCCTGAGCACGGCGAATTCTTTGATCCGGCACAATCCGCGGCGCCGCGACAAGAAGTTGTGGACATCGAAACCGGGCGGCAAAACGATTCGCCTGATCGAAACGCCTAACGATCGGGAGGAAGCGCAATTTGTGACGGAGGAGATCGCACGGCGAAACGCGGATGAAAGCGAGCCGTGGGAAAGCTTCGCAGTGTTGTTTCGAATGAATGCGCAATCCCGGGTACTCGAGGAGAACCTGCGGCGCCTGCATATCCCTTACCGCATTATCGGCGGCAAAAGCTTTTTCGATCGCCGGGAAATAAAGGACCTCGTCGCCTACATGACTATCCTGGTGAATCCGAATGCCGACGCCAGCCTGCTGCGCGTCATCAACACGCCCGCGCGCGGGATCAGCGATCGGACGATCGAACTGGCTCTTCGCCAGAGCGTTCATCATCACACCAGCGTGTGGCACGCACTGCGGTCGTCCGAACTGACTAACGAACTCAGCAGCCGCACGGCGACCAGCATCGAGACATTTGTGCAACTGATCGAACGATATCGCGCACAGATCGCTGAACCCCGCGGAGACGCCGCAGCCATCGTCGGCCGATTGATCGAGGAAATCGATTACGCGTCCGAGTTGCGGCGCAGTTGCAAATCAATCGAGGAAGCAACCGAACGCGACGGAAATATTCGCGACATGTTGCGCGACCTGGCGCAGTTTGGATCGCGTTCGATTAAAGGATTGGCGGGTTTTCTCGACGAGATCGTTCTCGACCAGGAACGCGAGGAGGAGGAACAACAGGACGACAAGCGCGGAGTGACGTTGATCACAATGCACGCGGCCAAGGGTTTGGAGTTCCGCAACGTGTATCTCATCGGTCTCGAGGAAGGTTTGTTGCCGCATGAACGATCGAAAGCGGAGGGCAGTATCGATGAAGAGCGCCGCTTGTTATACGTCGGGATCACCCGCGCACGCCAGAACCTGACGCTCACTTATTGCCGCGACCGAATGAAATACGGCAGCGTTTCCGCCTGCCAGCCGAGCATGTTCATCAAGGAACTCGCTCCCGAGTGCGTCGAGCGTATCGATCTGCGCAAGCTATTGTCGACGCCGGTTATCGAAAGCACGGCGAAGAATCGTTTTGCTCAGCTCAAGGCGGCGATAAACGGGTAATCAAGTCAGCGAGGTCTCTGATTTTGAGGCCGCCACATTCTCGATCTTCAACACACCGCCGCGAATGTGGAGGTCGCGCTGCGGATTCGGAATCTCGATGCCGGCTTCGCGCAGCTTGCGTTCAATGGCAAAATTCAGGTCGCTCTTGAAACTGCGCGGACGCGCGCTCATCTCGTCACTCCACACCACCAGCTCAAACTCGAGCGCGTTGTCGCCAAACTTTTCGAGGAACACGTTAGGCGGAGGGTTGGTAAGCGTGTGTGGGTTTTCAGTCGCGGCGGCAAGCAACGCTCCCCGCACCTTCTCGACGTCGCTCCCGTAAGCGATGCCTACCGGCAACCGGAATCGCACCCGTGGATCGCCATAGGTCCAGTTTGTTACCGGCGAATCGATAAACTTCGTGTTCGGCACGATCATGCTGATATTGTCGTTAGTCAGAATAACCGTGCTGCGCGCGCGAATTTGCTGGACCTGGCCAGTAATACCCGCGACTTCCACACGATCGCCGATCGTGATGGGCCGTTCGGCCAGAATCACCAGTCCGCTGATAAAATTGCTCGCGATATTTTGCAGGCCAAAGCCAACGCCGACACCGACTGCGCCCGCAAAAACCGTCAGCGCGGCGAGGTGAATCCCGGTGTTCTCGAGCACGATGAAAACGCCGACGACGAGAACGACATTCGAAACGATTTGGGAAATCGCGTACTGCAACGATCGATCGAGACCGCTGTTGGCGAGTAAACGAGTGTAGAGAAAACGTTTGGTCCGCGACGAAATCCAGAACACCACCATCAGCAGGCCGATGAGCAGGAAAATCTGAACGAGGCTGAGATGGACGGCAGCGATCGGCGCGCTCCAGGCCAATGGAATACCGGCCGCGTTAATCCCGGTAACGGTGAAAAATACGAGCGACGCCAGGCTTAGGATCGTCGTTCCTATCGCGACCAGGTTCGGGCCAATTTTGAACCGCGCGAAGAGGCGCCGCACGGCACCGCTTTGCAAAATCCGCGCTAACGCAATACCGACCGCGAAAAAAAAGATAAAAGCTGCCAGACCCCGTGTGGAGACATAGTGCTCCCCGACATGAAAGAGCGCCTTATCCAGAATGGCTTTGAGATCCACCATTCCTCTGTAACGGCGGTCTACGACCGTCGCAAATCCCGGTTAGACCGAGTGGGAGGACCGGATTTGACTTAGAAGGGCCCGAAAAGCCAGCCCTATCAAAATGCTACGACGCGGCAGGTGCCGCTCCACCGCCAGCCGTCTTGGCTTTCTCGTCGATGTATTTGATTACGTCGCCAACAGTCTGCAGTTTCTCTGCATCTTCGTCCGGCACTTCCACCGAAAATTCCTCCTCAAACGCCATCACCAACTCGACGATATCGAGCGAATCAGCGCCCAAATCTTCGATGAACGACGCCTGTGGCGTGACTTGCTCGGGATTTACACCCAGTTGCTCAACAATGATGTCCTTTACCTTCTCTTCCGTTGTTTTGTCCGCCATAAAAAGTGGTTGGTTGGGCGCAAGGCTTAACCCACACGCCGCAGCATCGCAAGTAAAAGAATTCGCGGCGTTGTGCAACAAATTTGAGCGCTCGGCGCGGCCAAAAATGAAACCTGCGTTGTGTCCGGCCAATTTCGGCGTACAGAAGTCTTTGTGTCCGGGGAATCGTCAGCGTCCATTGATCTCGAAGATCTAAAGTTGCTGCCCGCGTGGGTGAAAGAATCACCCGACTCGAAGCAATACGAGCATTACGAGGGCGACACCGGTGGTCAGCGCGACGAACGACGTCGACCGCCGCGCGGGAGAGATCAGGGGCGCGACCGGCGG
>JADMIO011124218.1_pt1 | contig 14094 bp, 10 predicted proteins | sample 8958161 | NCBI WGS metagenome assembly JADMIO01 (sample SAMN16585339, study PRJNA669376) | soil metagenome | isolation source: Crop rotation soil | place: USA: Cullars Rotation, Alabama | collected 2011 | reverse complement strand
GCTTGATCTGCGAGCCGTACTCCTGCAGGCCGTCCATGTAGCTGGCATGGAAGCCGCCGGCGGAACAAACGATGAGAAAAGCCAGAGCCAGCCGCGAAACCGCGCTTGCAGCGCTGTCCGGCACGAATTCGGCGGCGGCCAGCGCCGCCGAAACCAGCACGCCCGGAACGAGGAAGAACGCCAGCCCCCACGATCCCCGGCCGAAGCGCGGGAACAACAGGATCAGCAGCGTGAGGCAAAGGCCCACACCGGCGGCAGCGATATCGATGAACGTCAGAAACGGCATTCCCGGTTAGTTGCTTCCTGTCACCTGGGTATCTTTGATGACCGGCGAGGCCAGAGCGCGTGCGGGGCGTAGAACTTCGTCGAGGCAGCGAGCCAGCTGCTTCGTGCCATTCCTTCGTGTGTAGCAGGCCACTTTTTCCTTGAGCGGCAGAGGGTGCGTTTTCGCGCGGGCCGCCGCCAGGAATGCCGGCAGGGCCGCGTGAATGGCATTTTCATCGGCCAGATCGACGATGGTCGCGCCGCCCGTGTCTTGCAGAAGAGCCGCGGTGTCGCCGGCCTGCGAAGTGAGCGCAAGGATCGGTTTTTCGAATCTCAAATATTCGTAAATCTTGGCCGGAATCTGGTGATTGCAGTTTGCGGCCTGCAGCAGAAGAAGCCCGTCGGCAGCGGCGGAGTCCTGCAGGCTTTCCCGATGCGGCACCGGCGGAAGCAGATGAACGATGTCATCGATGCCGGATTGCGCCAGCAACTGCGAATAATATTCCTCGGCGCCCGAAGCCCGCAGGTCGACACGCAATGTGGCAGCGCTGATTTTTCCTTCCGTCTTCAGCCGCTTCAGCGCCGCGAAAAAGGGACGCGGGTCGCGCTCTTCCGGATAAATGATGCCGGAGTGAACCAGGCGCAAGGGAGCGTCCGCCGGCGCTTTCGGCTGCGCAACCGGCAGCACGCCGTCGAAGTCTTCTTCATCGAAACCGTTCGCGATCACGATGCAGTCTTTGGGCGACAGGTTGGGATAGCGTTTCAGGTACATCTCGCGCGTCGATCGCGTGGTGAAGAGCAGGCGCGACGCGGATTCGATCACCCGCTTCTCGATCCAGCGATAAACGCGGCGCATTTTCGGATCGCTGGGATAGTGCTCTTCCGTCATGGAGTCGCGGAAGTCCATCACCAGCGGCTTGCCGGTGATGCGATGCAACGCCCAGCCGATGAACGCGGCGGAAGCGATCGGGAACGTGACTACGATCACGTCGACGCCGTTACGATAAATGGTGTGCGCGCCTTTCGGAATCGCGCTCAATGCCCAGCTGATCCAGCGGTCGGGCAGTGCGGTCCAGCCGAAATAGCGGCCGCGAACCGCCAGATGCCGCTGCGCGTCCAGAGCCAGCGCCCGCGTGATGTGGACATCCGCGGCGACGCCGCCTTCGCCCTTGCGATCTTCGATGTCGTAAATCTCCTTGTTGGCCGTCAGCACATAAGGAGTCCAGCCGTTTTCCGGCAGATAACGAACGAACTTGGTCGGGCGCTGCGCGCCGCTGCTGCGGCTGTACGGCGGAAAGTAGAACGCCACGATCATTACTTTTTTCGAATTGGCCATCAGGTTGTTCAGTTGCTGCGCGTGGATGCGGCGAAAGGAATGCGCACGTCTTTCATCATGTTCTCGACGGTGCCGCGCGAGCGAATCAGGAACGACTCGCCTTCGTCCACCCAGACTTCCGGCGGAGTCGCATGGCTCAGGAACCCTTGCGGGCTCGCGGTGCGCGCGTACGCTCCCGACTGCAGAATCCCGACCAGGTCGCCGACCTGCGCTTCCGGCATCGCGACGTTACGTCCGACGGTATCCAGCGGCGTGCACAACGGTCCGACGACATCCACCGTTTGCGTCGCCGGCTGTCCGATTCGTTGCGCAAGAACGATGGGGTAATTGCGCTTGATCGTCTGTCCGAGGTTGCCCGAAGCGGCGAGATGATGATTCATGCCGCCATCGAGAATCAGAAATTTCTTTCCCCGCGATTCTTTGATGTCGACGATGCGCGAGACATAGATTGCCGACTCGCCCACCAGGAAACGGCCGGGCTCGACCACAAACTGCGTTCCGGCAAAGGCGGGATCGTTGCGGATCTCATCCATCAGGCCGGCAACGCCGACGCGCACAAGCTCCAGATCCAACTCACGGTCGTCCGCGAAGAGCGGAATGCCGAGGCCGCCGCCGAAGTCCACCGTATGCAGCGCCCGTCCGGTCCGGGCAAATATGGAGCGGGCGATCTCGATGCCTTTTCTGTACTGGATGACCAGCGTCTCGGCATCGAGCACCTGGGTTCCGGCGAACAAGTGAATGCCGCGAAAATCGAAGCACGACTGCGACAACAGGTAGTCCAGCACCGGGCCGAGTTGCTCTTCGTCGATGCCGAACGGAGCCGGCTTGCCGCCCATTCGCATCGCGCCGCCCTGCGCATCGCCGGTCGGATTCACGCGCACCGACACGCGCGCGCGCAAACCGCGGTTGCCGCAGATCGCAGCAATCCGTTTCGCCTCGTTCAACGACTCGATGTGGATCTCGCCGATGCCGCCGCTCAGCGTCAGCTCCAGCTCGCGGTCGGTCTTGCCGGGACCGGCAAACAGCATTTTGTCGGCGGGGCAGCCCGCCGCCAGCGCCTGTTCAAACTCGCCCGCGGACGCGATCTCGACGCCGCAGCCGCGCATCGCGAAATGCGCGACGATGGCCAGGTTGGGGTTGGCTTTGATGGAATAGTAGACCTTGAACTCCGCCGGCAGCGCCTGGCGAAGCGCGTTCAGCTGCTGGTCGAGAATCGCGCGATCGTGAATGAACAGCGGAGTTCCGAATTGCTGCGCCAGGGCGGTGACGGACACTCCGCCGACCTGCAATTCCGAGCCTGCGACCCGGAACCGGCGTTCAATCACGCGTTGAGCGATCTCCATACCGCCTGCCGCCATTAATTACAGTCCCTCGCGACGACGCAAGGCCGGGTAGTCCACCTTGCCGCTCGTGGTCTTGGGCAGCTCTTCGACGAACTCGATGCTCTTGGGAACCATGTATTTCGGCATGCGCTCGGCGCAAACGTTGATGAGCGCTTCGGCGTCGCGGCAATCGTCGTCTTTGGGAACAACGAAGGCTTTGATGTGCTGGCCCAGCATCTCATCGGGAATGCCGATGACTGCGGCATGGCGGACGCGGCCGCTCTGGAACAGCGATTCCTCGACCTCGGTCGGGCTGATGCGGAAACCGGACGACTTGATCATCGTGTCCTTGCGGCCGACGTAATAGATGAAGCCGTCTTCGTCCGTCTTCACCAGGTCGCCGGAATAGCAGACCTTCTCGCCGTCCTGCAGCTCGGGCGTGATGAACGGATGCGGGCGCAGAACCTGATTCGTCAGCTCCGGCTTGCCCCAGTAACCGAGCGACACGGTCGGCCCGCGGTGCACGAGCTCTCCCACTTCACCGGGTTTGCACAGCTGACCCTGATCGTTCACCACCAGGATTTCGGTATTCGGAATCGCCTTTCCCATCGAAGTGGGGCGGCGATCCAGCTCCTCCGGAGGCAGGTACGTCGAACGGAAGGCTTCGGTCAGACCGTACATCAGGAACACCTGCGTCGTGGGCAGCAGCTTTCGCAAGGTGGCGAGAACCGTCTGCGGCATCGCTCCGCCGGTGTTGGTGATGTATCGCAGGCTCGGCAGCTCCGTCCTGGACAGCGTCGATTGCGGATGCGCCAGCAGCGTCCAGACCGTGGGCACGCCGGCCAGACCGGTGATGTTTTCTTTTTTCAGCATGGTCACGATTTCGCGCGCGAACGTGAAGTTGATCAGCACGATCGTCCCGCCCTGCTGGAAGGCCGTCATGAGCTGATTCATGCCCGCATCGAAGCTGAACGGCAGCACCGCGAGGATTCGCTCGTTCTCGGTGATGCCGAGATAGGTCGAAACGATCGACGCGCCGGCCATGATCTGGGCATGCGTCAGCATGACGCCCTTCGGCTTGCCCGTGGAACCGGACGTATACAGAATCGCGGCCAGGTCCTTTTCGATGCAGATCTCGTTCTGCCTGGGAGCCTCGAGCCCGCAGAACTCTTCGAAGCTGTACAGCGGCAGATTGACCTCGGGAGCATCGCCCGCATCCAGCACGACGATGAACACCAGCGACTCGATCTGAGGAATCACCGTCAACAACGAGGCCAGCTTGGCTTTCGTCGTGATCAGGCCCTTCATGCGGCAGTCCGCCATGATGTGGCCGACCTGCTCGGGAAACAGCAGATGATTGATCGGCACAAACGCCGCATCGGCAGCGCTGGCGGCGAAGATCGACAGGGACTGCTCGATGGAAGGCTCGAGATAGATTCCGAGGCGGTCGCCGCGCTCGAGGCCGGCCTGCTTGAGTCCGAAGCCCAGCGACTGGACCGTGCGGTAGACCTCGCGGTACGTCATGCGGCGATTGCCGTGAACGATGGCTTCTTTTTCCGGTAGCCGCCCCGCGCTGTTGCGGAGCATGTGGTGAATGAGGTGATCCATATTCTTCAGTGATTCCTTAAGGTGGTGTGCGGCTACGCCTTCTTCTTTTCCACGAAGGCCGCGATCTGGCCGATGCTCTGGAAGTTCTCGGGCGTGAGATCTTCGTCGTCGACGGTGACCTTGAATTCCTCTTCCAGGAACGTCACCACATCCAGAACACCCAAAGAGTCGATGATTCCGCTTTGCAGCAAGGCATCGCCATCCGCCAGCGGGCGGCGCCGCGCCGACGGGAAATGCTCGAGGATGAATTGCCGCACGGACTCGTTGATTTGCTTCGATTCGATTGTTGGATTCGGTTTGCTCATATTTTTTAGCTCTCTCGGTCTCCGTCCATCAGGAACCAGCCCGCTGGATCCTGGGCGGACACGATCACCGGGTGACTTTCTCTCTGGGAAAATCCGGCGCGCTTGATCACGGCGCCGAAGGAGCTTTGGTCCATCGCGAACGCGGTCACGCGTTCCGCTCCCTGTTTGCGGCCGAGGGTTTCTACATATCCTATGATCGTCGCGCTTGAATTTTCGTCAACGGCCAGAATGTCGCTGACCGACCATTCCCTGCCGTTAATCGAGACGATGGCGTAGGCGACCAGATCTCCCCGGCGGCGGGCGGTCAGGGTCAGATAGCGGCGGAGGGGGTTACGGCGGTATCGCCAGTTCAGGTATTCGGCGGATCTTGTTCCAAATGCTGGATATATGTCCGCGACCATGCGGTTCAGCACGGTGAACTCCTCACCGAAGTCCGCCTCGTGCAGGGCCGCCTCCAGATCGACTGCCGGCGAGGGCCTCCAGGCCTGCAGCCGCAGCGCCAGATTGCCCACGGCGCTGATGCCGCTGGCCAGGCCGGCGTACGGCACCCGCTCGCGGATTTTTTCGTTCACCCGCATCAGCTTGACGTAGCGGGAGATGCTGGCGCCGGTCCCGACGCCGAGGCGGCGGTAGATGGCCACCATGCGGCCGCTGGGGAAGTCGAACCACAACGCTTTCTCCTGCCCCAGCGCATTCAGGCAGGCGCGCTGCAGCGAGAGCGCCGGCCCCAGACTTCTGCAGTCCGGAGAGATGCAAAAATCACCCAGTACGTAGCCGCGGCTGCCGGCGCCATTCACGAACATGGTTCGCGGAAAAGCGCCCGCAATTCCCACAATGCTCTCGCTGCCGTCGTTCACCGCAATCCATGCCCGGGCAGGCCCCAGCGGGTTCTGCAGGTACAACCAGTCGTAACGCGCGGCGTCCGACTGGTCGGTGAGATTCTCACGCAGGAACGGGATGATGACGTCGCGGTCGCGATGCAGATCCGCGGGCCGTACCGTGATTGCCATCTATCGAACTGCCGCCTCTTCCACCGACAGCGCCGGCGCGAAGGTCCGCTTGGTCAGATCGAACACGCACTGATCGGGACGAATCGAGGCCAGCACGTTCTTGCTCTCTTCGGACTTGTTGCCCACGATGATCACGTCCGCGTGCTGCACGAGCTCCTCGGCGGTGTCGCACATCAACGAAGCGATGTGGGGGATTTCGGTCTCGATGTACTTGCGGTTGGCGCCCATCAGGCGGGCAATCGAGACATTGCGATCCAGGATGCGAATGTCATAGCCCTTTCCGATCAGCGTCTCCACCAGAGTCACCATCGGGCTCTCGCGCAGGTCGTCGGTGTCTTTCTTGAAGGACAGGCCGACCAGACCGACCTTCTTCTTGCGGGTATCCATGATCTGCTCGAGGACCGTTCGAATCTGATTCTGATTCGAAGGCAGGAGCGCGCCCAGCATGGGCACCGAAATATCGTTGGTGTGCGCGGCGTAAACCAGAGCGCGAACGTCCTTGGGGAGGCACGATCCGCCGAACGCGAAGCCGGGCTTGAGATAGGCGTCGGAGATGTTGAGCTTCTTGTCCATGGCGAAGATGCGCATGACGTCGTGCGGATCCGGTCCCAGCGCGCGGCAGATGTCGGCGATTTCATTCGCGAAGCAGACCTTCAGCGCGTGGTACGCGTTGGACACATACTTCACCATTTCCGCGGTGCGGATGGAGGTGTGCACGAACGGACCCTCGACACCGGCGTACATCTGTTTCAGCAAGTCCGCGGTCTCGGCGCTCTCGCAGCCGACCACGGTGAACGGCGGGCGCTTGAAGTCCTCGAGCGAGGTGCCTTCGCGCATGAACTCCGGATTGAAGACCAGCCGCAGATACGGGCGGAAGGCTTCGCCGGCGCCGCCGATGATCGCAGGCAGCAGGATCTGCTCGGTAGTTCCGGGCAGGACGGTGCTGCGCACGATGATGGTGAAGGGCTTCTTGCGGCCGTGCAGCGCCAGACCGATCTGATCGCCCACGACTTTCAAAGCCGTGACGTCGAGCTGGCCGTTCTTGCTGCTCGGCGTGCCGACCGAGATCAGGCACATGTCCGTGGCCCGCATCGCATCGCTCGCGGACGTCGTGGCTTGCAGTTTCTTCGAGCCGACGACTTCTTTGAGCAGGGCTTCCAACCCGGGTTCCATCAGCGGCGCGATTCCGCCGTTGATCATCGCGACCTTTTCCGGGTTCGTATCCACGCCAATGACGTCGTGACCGGCTTTTGCCAGGCAGGCAGCCGTCACGCAGCCAACATATCCAAGACCAAATACGCTAATTTGCATTGTTTGAAATCACCTCGTTAGAAATCACTTCGCGGCACCGCGATTCGAAAACTCGCGCCACGTGTGCCCAGGAATAACGTTCTTCAACCAGCTTTCGTCCCGTTTGAGCCAGGCTCTTGCGCCTGGCGGGGTTCCTCAAGAGCGACAGAACGGCTTGAGCAAAATCCTCGGAACCGTCCGCTCTCAGAAAATGTGTTCCATGCTCCAGCGGCAAACCTTCCGCGCCGACGGTGGTCGAGACGACCGGCTTGCCCATGGCCAGCGCTTCGTAGATCTTCATTCGCGTTCCGCCGCCTACCCGCAGCGGGACCACGTACACCGCGGAGTGCGCGACGTACGGACGAATGTCTTTCACCGTTCCGGTGATCTTGACGTTCGCTTCCGCGGCGGCTTCGCGAATGCGGTCCGTCGGATTTCTGCCCACGACCGTCATGGTGACGTTCGGCATCTCGCGCCGGATCAGCGGCAAGGTATTGCGAAGAAAGTTCAGGATGCCGTCTTCGTTGGGGTACCAATCCATCGCGCCGGCAAAAACCAGCTCGGTCGGAGTCTCGCTGGTGCCGTTGGGCTTGAAGTAATCGATATCGACGCCCGTCGGAATCGAGCACACGTTGGCCGTGGGAGCTTCCTTGACGATCACGTCGCGATCGATGTCCGATACCGTCAGGGTCAGCGCCGACGACGCGCACGTTTCGGCTTCGACCCGCCGCATCTTCCGCCATTCCAGTTCCAGCACCGCGCGCCGCCACGCCTTCTTGTCGACTTCCTTGAGGCGCTTCCAGATGACGTATTCGACGTTGTGTTGAAACAGCACCACCGGCACCGACGACTGCGACGGAATGTTGGGCGTGGTGCTGAGAAAGTCCGCGATGCAGACATCGATGGATCCCGATTTCAGACGGCGGGAAACTTCCGCTTCCAGCGCGGCGACGCGGTTCTTCAACATGTCGACCGGGTAGCGCGAAAACCAGGAGCGAACCAGCGCCCTGGCGAAGCCGGCGCTTCCGGCTTTCGGTATGTCCGCGGCAATGGAGACCACTTCGCAGTTCGGCAGATTGGCCTGCAGTCCTTCCGGATCGTCGCCTTCACCGTGCGAGGTGAGCAGCGTGACATGATTGTTCTTCGCCAGCTGCGCGATGATGTTGAAGCTGCGTTGACGGCCGCCGGTATTGAGCGGCCAGATTCCTCCAGAGATAACCCACAAAATATTCATGTGTTCGGATTGCTTTAAGAAGATCTAAGGACGAGCTGAAAGAATTTCGGAGTAGACACCCAGCAGTCGCGCCGCCACCGCATCCCAGCTGTGGCTGCGCGCATGATCTGCAATCGCCGCGGAATCCCAGCTGCGCTGCAGCGCGTCTCCGATTGCGGCGGCGAACGCATCGGACGATCGCTCGATGAGAATACCCAGCGACGGCGACGGCACCAGTTCCGGCACGCCGCCGGCGGTGGTCGCGACAATCGGACAGCCGCACGACATGGCTTCGAGCACCACGTTCGGACAGCCTTCGCGCCGGCTCGCCAGGCAGAACAGATCGGCGGCGCTGTACCACGTTCCCAGCTGTTCGTGCGGAACCGTACCCACCAGCTTGACGTGGCTTTCCAGCTTCAAGGACCGAATGCGTTCTTCCAATCGGCGCTTGTCGGGACCGTCGCCCACCATGACCAGCAGGACGTCGGGCCGGGTTGTCCGCAGCCGGTCGATGGCATCGATCAGAATTGCGGATCCTTTGTTCTCGTTCAGATTGCCGACCGACAGAACGACGCGCCGGTCATCGCTCAACGCCAGCCTGCGGCGGGCCGCCGCCTTCGGCTGCGGCGCGAACTTGATCCCGTCGACCCCGTTGCCGATCACCGTGACCTTCTCCGCGGGGCAGCCCAGATCGACCATCCGCCGCTTCAGCGCTTCGGTCACCGCGATGACTTTCGTCGCCCGTTCCAGAACCCGGCGCACCATGGGCCGGATCGTCTTGAACTGCGCGAAACGGTTGATATCGGAGCCGCGCGCCGAAATCACGACCGGCTTCTTGAAATGGCTGCCCAGCATGGTCGCCGCAAGGCCGTCGGGGTAAACGTAATGCGCATCGATCAGGTCGTAGTCGGCCGTATTGAAGCGTCTGGCCACCTGTCTCAGGCTGCCGGCGTACATCGATATTCCGTGGGTCGCCATTCCCAGCTTGGGAATCACGATGTAGCGCGGATGATCGATATCGAAATCGGCAAAGCGCTCGGCGTGTGGAATGGTCGCAAACCGGTACCAGTATTCGTTGATCTTCGCCGGCGGAAAATACGGCACCGGGGCCACCACCGTCATATCGACGAACGGGGTCAGGTGCCGCATGCGCTCGAGGATGAAATTCCCGTGCAAAGGCTGCGCCGAATTCGGAAAGAGGCTCGTGTAAATGAGCACTCTCGGCTTGCGGCCAAGCGAAGCCGTAACCGCTCGAACATTCTCGGAAGCGGCGGTTAGATTGGATTCGGTCGTTGTATGCACGATTTTGGTGAACAGGAACATTACACTAAATCAGTCTTTTTGCATTCCGGGCATTAATCGCCGGCGTATTTATCCATCCACAGTCGAAACATCAGGATGTTCCACAACTGGTTCGATCGATCGCGCATGCCGGATTGATGCTGGTTCCAGATCTTGTTCACGAACGCGGTGGAAAGATACGGATCCTGCCGCTCCACGATGAATGTACGGGCGTAATCCTTGATGCCGTTCCTGAACCACTCGGCCAGGGGGACGGCGAATCCCATCTTGTTGCGGTAGATCACATCTTTCGGCAGATGCTTTTCCAGAGCCTTCTTGAAGATGTACTTGCCGGTCGTGCCCTTCAGCTTCAGGGAGGACGGCATGGACGCAACCAGCTCCATGAATTTGTGATCGAGCAGCGGGCAGCGCACTTCGAGAGACGTCGCCATGCTGGCGCGATCGACTTTGGTCAGAATGTCGTCGGTCAGGTACGTCTTCACATCCACGTACTGGATGCGCGACAGCGGATCCAGCGTGTCGGCCTTGTCGTAATACGAGCGGAACAGGTCGGCCGTGTCATAGCCGCCCAGCCGCTGCTTGAGGTCCGCCGATAGAATCCGCGGCTTATCGGCCGAGCGGAACGTGGACATGGTCTCGAAGTAGCCTTCGATGGCATCGACGGAAAGACTGCGAAACGTGGTTTTGGCGCGCACGAAGCGGGGCGCCCAATCCATCTTCGGATACACCCGCGCCAGGGGCGCGAACACCGCGCGGCGCACCGGCCGGGGAAGAATGCTGCGCATCCGGTTTTCCTGAACGTCGGCGAAATAGCGCGTGTAGCCGGCGAAGTTTTCGTCGCCGCCGTCGCCGCTGATCGCGACCGTGACTTTCTCGCGCGCCAGCGCGCTGACGAAGTACGTCGGCAGGGCCGAAGAATCGGAGAAGGGTTCGTCGTAGTGCCACGACAGCTTGTCGATCGTCGTGATCTTTTCCGGGGTCACGATGCGCTCGTGATGATCGGTGCCGAGATGCTTCGAGACCTGCCGCGCATACGCGGACTCGTCGAACCGATCCTCGTTGAAGCCGATGGTTGCGCTCTTCACCGGCTGATCGAGCAGCTTGCTCATCATTGCCACCACGCCGGAGGAGTCGAGGCCGCCCGAAAGAAACGCTCCCAGGGGAACTTCGCTCATGAGCCGAATATCGACCGCGTTCCTGAACTCGCTCAGCATCGCTTCCTGCCACTCTTCCTCGGATCGCGGCGACGCGGTTTGAAAGCTCAGGTCCCAGTATTCGATCTCCTCGATCTTGCCGTTGCCGGACACCTTCAGATAGTGGCCGGGCCGGACTTTCTTGATCCGCCGGTAGATCGATCGCGGCGCCGGAACATAACCCAGCGAGAGATAGTCGCTCACCGCGAAGTCGTCGATCTCGAGCTTCAGTCCGGGGTGCTTCAGAATCGATTTGATCTCGGATGCGAAGACCAGCTTTTTGTCGTCGACGTAGTAATACAGCGGCTTCTTGCCGACGCGGTCGCGCGCCAGAATCAAGGTGCGGGTCTTCGCATCCCACACCCCGAAGGCGAACATGCCGCGCAGCTGCGACACGAACGTGTCCGGATACTGCTCGGACAGGTGGACGATGGTTTCCGTATCGCTCCTGGTGCGGAACTTGTGGGAGCCTTCCAGACCGCGGCGCAGCTCCTGGTAGTTGTAAATCTCGCCATTGAACGTGATGGCGACCGTCCCGTCCTCGTTGAACAGCGGCTGCTGTCCCGAGCTCAGATCGATGATGCTCAGCCGGCGATGTCCAAGCGCAACCCCGTTGCCGACGTAATGGCCGTCGGCGTCCGGACCGCGATGATGCATGACATCGGTCATGTCCTGAATCACGCGACGCTCGACGGGGGCGCCGTCGAAGTAAACAAATCCGCTAATACCGCACATAGTTGTTTCAGTTCTGGGTTATGAGTTTCGGGTTATGGGTTCGCTTCAACCCAAGACTCAAAACCCATAACCCATAATTCCTTTAGTTGTAGAGGCCGTGCCGCTGCAGAAAAAACTTGAAGCGGAAAAGCTCGATCTCGGGATGCCACGGAAGATCGCGCTTCAGCTCGAACGGATCCGCCGAGGACAGGTTAAAACCGCGCACCGTGGTAACGGCGTACTTGTAACCGCACTCCTGCAAAACAGTCTTTGCTTCTTCGGTGAAGTCGGCCGTTCTTCCATTGGGATACGCGAACGCAACCACCGGGGCATTCAACTGCTCGACAATCTGCCGCCTGGACTCCATCAGTTCCTTGCGCAATTCCTCCTGCGGCAGACAGGAAAGAATCGGATGGGTCACGGTATGCGACCCGAACGCGATGCCGGATCGATGCATCTCCCGCACCTGATCCCAATTCAGCATGCGCGGCGTTTCCGCCGGAACCTGCGGCCGCAAGGCTGTTTCGACTTCTTCGACGTAGCGGGTTCTGGCCTCGCCCCACAGCGACTTGGCTTTCTCGAGCGTCGCGTCCAGATGGAGCTCAGCCCGGTCCCGGGTGCTGAATCGAAATGCGTCGAACACGCGATCGTGCCAGAGCAGATTCGAAGTGCCGATGACATCCGTCGCCAGAAAGATGGTCGCCTTCAGCCCGTATTTCTTGAGAATCGGAAACGCGTACGTGTAGTTGTCGCTGTAGCCGTCGTCGAACGTGATCGCCACGGCTCTCTCCGGCACCGCGCCTTTCGCGCTGAGCTCGACCAGCTCGGTCAGATCCATCACGTTGTAGCAACGGCTGAGAAAGCTCATCTGCTGCTCGAAGGTTTGCGGATCGACAGGCGCATACGTCGGATGCCGGTCCGGCGACACCTTGTGGTAGACCAGAATCTGGAACCGCGAAGAAAGACGGCCCGGCGCCGTGGTGCTGGTGTAGAGCCGCTCGATCCAGCGATTGGCGATCGTATCCAGATCCAGGCTCACGGCGATGCGGGAAAGCGAACGCAGCATCAGTACACTTGCCCGGCGGACGGCACCAGATCCGACTCGGGTCCCTGCAGGTTGTCGTGCTGCGCCGAGAGCCACAGCTCCAGCATCATGAAGATCCATAAAACTTCGCCGAAGTACGAGCGGTGCACGTTTTCGTACTGCTGCCACAGCCATTCCAGAAGGTCGCGGCGGAAGTATCCGCGCTCGCGGCTCTTCCTGCTTCCCAGCACGTCGAAAGTGAAATCGCGCAGCGGCTTGTACTCGCCGACCCAGACGCTGTAAGGCAAACCGAATCCGTGTTTGCTCTTCTTGATGATTTCCTGCGGCAGCACGTCGGCCATCGCCTTCTTGAAGAGATAACGCAGCTGATCGCCTTTCACCTTCAAGGCCGCCGGAATCGTGCCGCTGAACTCCGCCAGCGACGGCGTGAGCAGCGGATAACGCGTGGTGATGCCGGCCAAGCGCGACATCGTCGTCACCTTGCGCAGGTCGTTGTCGGTAAGAATCATCTTCACGTCGAGATACATCCAGCGATTCAGGTCGCTCTTTGCGGTGGCTCGCGCGAAGTGGCCGCGCGCCGGCGTCAACGGATGTTCGCCGGTTCCGCTGGCCAGGAAATCCGCCGTAAAAACTTCGTCGAACTGCACGCTGGAGAGAAACGCATACGAGAACACGCGATCGGCGTGATTCAAGGAAGCGCGGCGCACGTACTTCGCGGCTTTATCGAACAAGGACAGGCCGCTGAAGCGGCCCACCGCGATCGCCGGTTCGATGAGTCCGCGTCTCAGAACTTTCGGGATGTTGCTGTAGCGCTGGAACACTTGATCTTCCACGTAGCGCGCGTTTCCACCGAACAACTCGTCGCCGCCGTCGCCGGCCAGCAGATGGGTCATCCCGGTTTCCGCCGCGAGGCGGGCGCAGTAGTACGTTGGAATGATCGACGAATTGCCGAAGGGTTCGTCGTAGGCGAGCGGAGCCCGCTGGATGAGCGACAGGATGTCGTCCGGCGTAACGAAGTACTCGTGATGGTCCGCCCGATATCTCTTCGCCGCGATGCGGGCGTAATGCATCTCGTTGTAGCGGGGATCATCGAAACCGATGGAGAACGCCCTGGGCGCGCGCGCCGTCAACTCTCCCACCAGTCCAGTCACCGAACTGCTGTCCGTGCCTCCGCTGAGGAAGCACCCCAGCCTGCTCTGTTCGACTCCGTTCAGCGTCAGAGCCACCGAATCGCGAATGCTGTTCAGCGTGTCCGCCGCCCAGCGCTCCTCGTTCTTGCCGGAAGCGAGGTCTTCGTTGTACGCGATGTCCCAGTACTGCTTGGCGACCGGACGCGGTTTGCAGGTCAAGAAATGGCCGGGAGCAAGCTTGGAAACGCCTTTGTAGATCGTCTTCGGAGTCGGAATCGAGCTGTATTGCAGATACTGCAGAATCGCAGCCGGATCGATTTCCGGCTGGCGGCCGGACATGGTGGCCAGCAGCCGCGTATCGG
>JADMIO011124217.1_pt1 | contig 14095 bp, 12 predicted proteins | sample 8958161 | NCBI WGS metagenome assembly JADMIO01 (sample SAMN16585339, study PRJNA669376) | soil metagenome | isolation source: Crop rotation soil | place: USA: Cullars Rotation, Alabama | collected 2011 | reverse complement strand
ATCAACGGCAGCGACAGCTTCGCCGTGCTCGGTCTGCGAAATCATTTGCCCATCAACAAGCAGCTCTCGCTGGAACTTGGTTTCGAGCGCGGTTTCCATCTGATGGGTCCGAACCAGAGCTTTAACAGCGGCACGGTCGGATTCGGCTGGCAGCCGAATTCCGATTTCCGCGCGACTGCGCGCTATGAATATCGCGACCGCGGCGGAGTGGGCCAGGTGCTGTCGTTCGGGGCCGCGGGCCGCATTGCTGACGGCATTACGGCGCTGTCGCGCATTCAATGGTCGCGCGGGTCGTTCACCGGCCGCACGAACTCAGCGATGGACGGCACTGCTGCTTTGGCGATTCGCCCCCTTGAAACCGAGCGCTACGGACTGCTGTTCAGTTACAACCATCGCTCGCTGTTTCAGGATGGACTGGCCGGACAGGCGCCGACGCGTGACTCGCGCGACACGCTCTCGACCGACGGCTACTATCAGCCGTGCAAGAACCTCGAATTGTTTGGCCGCGCCGCAGCGAACTTCAACGGCAACGGCCAGACCGATTTGCCTTACGTCTCTACGCTCACCTATCTGACGCAGGCACGCGCCCAATATCATTTCTCCGCACGCGTCGATGGCGCGATTGAAACCCGAATGATCTTTCAGCCTTCGTCGGCAACCACGCGGACGTCAACCGGTGCTGAACTTGGATTCTGGGTGATGCCCGACTTGCGTCTGGGAACGGGCTACAACTTTGCGGTCAGCCGCGAGCCGTCTGCCGGCGACTTGATTCCGCAGCGCCGTGGATTCTATTTTACTGTGACATCGAAACTTTCACGGCTGTTCGATCTCTTCGGAACTTCGAAAGCAGGCCTGGACAATCAGGACGACAACAACAACGCCAAGCCCCAGCGCTGATAACTCTGCAATCAGCATGTCAACCACGATCGCGAACAAAGCCCGATCGCCGCTTAGCGGCAGAATGTTTATAGAAGAATCGTGCCCGGTTCCTCTTTTCCGAGGACAAATCAGGACGAGATCTGAAACTATAAACAGTCCGTGCCAACGGCATGCTGGTTCGTCGCACGACATCCTGAAAATCAATCGAGCGTTTGTGAGGCAAGGCCGTGGCAAGCTCATTCTGCTCGCGGCCATTATCCTGATCTTTGGCTCGATCTCTGCCCAGGCGGCCGTCACGCTTACGCCAACCTCATGGAATGTCGTCGGCATTGATAGCAATAACCCGAGTAGCGGACCCGACACTTTTCAAATCGGCGCGCGGCTTTGTAATACGGGAGGCACCGCCGTCACGAATATCGTCGGCACTTTTTTCTGGGACAGCTCCAACGCCTTCATCAACCTGAGCGGCAGCAATCCGGTGAACATTGCTTCGCTCAACGGCGGCGCCTGCACAGACATTTATTTCCCGGTGACGGTCACCCGCTCGTCTTCGGCCTACAACGCGACGCGCCGTTATCACATCACGGTAACCGGCACCGGTTTTTCGAGTCTATCGACGCCGACGCCACGCGAGATCTACGTAGAAAAGATCATTTCGCAGAATCGCAACTCGGTGAACTCGATCGTCGGCCCGACGACAGTCTATGTTGGAGGCACGTACAACTACACCGTTAACGCCAGCACCGCGACCGGCGGCTATGAGCAGTTAGAGGCGTTCCTCAATCTTTCCAACGTCATCTTTCAGGTGCAATCAATCGCGACGACCTACACCGCGCCGACCGGCGGGACGAACGACAAGTTCTACGCGGACGCTTGCGGCTGGGACAATAATCCCGTCAGCGCGACCTACCGAAGCTGCATTGGACCCGCGAATTATTCAGGCGGAAAAGCCGGCGGCACGGTGGTCACCACTTACACGGTGAAGGTGCTATCGACCGGCACGACGACCGCGTCCACATTGATCATGGATTTTTCCGGCAGCAGTTATCACTACAACAACGATTACGGCGTCGGCATAAATTCGATCACGGTCACTTCATTGAATCCGCCGGTGCCCAATGTTTCGCTGACGAAATCAGTCTCGCCCAACGGCGCAGCGCAAATATTTCCCGGCGTCGATCTGGCCTACACTATTGCGTTCACCAACTCCGGAACGGCCGGCGCTAGCTCGTTCGTGATCACCGATCCAATTCCCGCGAATACAGATTTCAAAGTGGGATCAGCCACGAGCTCTTTGGGCAGCACCGGGTTGACCGTCGCGATCACCTATTCAAACAACAACGGCAGCACGTACAGTTACACGCCGGTAAGCGGCGCGGGCGGCGCTCCGGCGGGATATGACCGCACCGTCACCAACATCCGTTGGACCTTCACCGGCAGCCTTTCGCAAACCTCACCGAACAATACCGGCAGCGTAGGATTTACTTCGCGCATTCGTTAGCAGCGTTGTGTCAGAACCGCGATAAATCGGGATAGCGTTAAAGATCAAGTCGTGAGCCTTGGCTCGGTGAATTTCCAATTGCCCTCTCGCGCTACTCTTTTTCTGCCTACCGTCTATCGCCTGGCTCCCGGCCCCTGGTCTTAGCGAGGCTTGAAATTCAAACTCAAAACTCAACCTCAAAACCCGACCTCCCCAGCTCCTTCTTCTGCCTCCTGCCCCTGCCTCCCTTCCTTTTTTAGTCACTCATCACTCATCACCCATCACTCATCACTTTTTTTCTGCCTCCCGCCTCCTGCTTTCTGATTGACTTCCCCTCTCTCTGTTTCCTACTCTGACCGTAATGTATATCCTCAAAGAAAACACTTCGATTTACCATCCGATCCTCAGACAGATCGGGGAAGAATATCTGACGCCATGTGGTCTCACCGTCCCGGTAGACCTGGTGTTCACAGAGCTCCCACCCTGGCCGCCCGCTTTGCATATCGTGGAAAAATTGCCAAAAGGCAGAAGGCTCTGCCAGCGCTGTCAAAAAGTGCTGGAAAGTAAGTCCTAGCAGGCTCTCAGCTTGCTTACCTACCGTCTACTGTCTGCCGTCTACCGCTTTCCCCTTTGCTCCTTGCACCTTGCATTCACCATTCACGATTTACGATTTACGATTCACACGCTTTATGTCATCATCCGCTGCGAAATCCTTAACTCTCAAATATATTCAGGCGGCGGGCTAAGCTTTTTTTCAGGATGGAAGCTGAAGAAGCAGGCTGGTGGCACGCGGCAGGGGCTGAATTTCCATTACCATTTAATGTCTTCATTTTGTCATTGGATGGCGGGAACAGAAGCGTAGGCAGTAGACGGCAGGCGTAGACAAAAACTCACAAACAATCTCAATTCATTCAAGGGGATAATCATGAAAATTAAGTTCGTAGTTTTCTCGCTCGGCATACTCATGTTCATCTCTTCCCACGCGCACGCGCAGACAGTCGAAGTCAAACTAGCCGAAGCGCAGCCCAAGATTACTACCGTGTCGGCGATGCGGGCGCGGCGGAATCCGGTGGTTTCGGGGGAAGAGATTATGCGTCTGAAGCTGGGCACCGTGGTGAGTGCGACGGGGCGATCGTCGGAGCAGGACACCGTGGCGGGGAAGACTGACTACTGGTATCGCGTCAATCTGCCGAACGGCGAGTCGGGGTGGGTGTTTGGCGGGCTGCTGCTCGATTACAATTCGCGGCCGCGCGCGGAGCTGCTGAAACAGATTATCGAAGACCGGCTCAAGGCAGAGAAGACTGAGTTTGCGGACCGGCAGGAAATTTACAATCTCGCGGCGACGGCGGTAACGGAAGCGAAGGCGATCAATGAGCGCGCGGAGTTTGAGCTGCTGAAGCTACAGGCGCTCCGGAACTGGGCCGCCATGATGCAGAACGAGCACAAGGACAAGTCGCCTTATCGCGAGTTTCTGGCGGCGCACAAGACCGAAGTGATTGAGAACGAATTTGGCGGCGGGTACGACTTGCGCACGGAATTGCTCTGGAACCTGGAGACGAAATATCACACGCTGCCCATTTCCGATCGCATCGCGTGGGAGGCCGCGCGCAACGAGCAGCCGTCTGATTGCGAGAGCGATGAGGTATGCGCGTTCTTTCTGTTCGATGGCGACATCAAGTATCTCGACACGCATCCCAACGGCGAGCATGTGGCGGAAGCGCTCAAGGATTTGAACGACGTGCTGACTGATGCGGTGATGCAAGCGGCTAACGGCAAGGGCGGCGACAAGTATGCGGTCGAGCAGCGCGCGGAATTGAAGAAGAGCCTGGTGAGACTGCGAGCGGCGCTGGCGAACGTGCCTGCAGCGGAGAAGGCGGAGTTGGTGAAGAAGATGGAGCGGGTGAAGTAGAGGGCAGGAGGGAGTCAGGAGTCAGGAGTCAGGAGCGCACGGCACAGGTAGTAGTGTGGTGTTTCCATCAAGCAAGAAGGCCGCGATGCTAAGCACCGCGGCCTTGCTTTATTAACTTCCACTTTCAACTACTGAATCACGAACACATCATCACCGATTGGTCCATTCAGCTTCACGGTCTTCACCTTGTATTCCGCGAAGTAGGCGCCCATGGGCATTTCGAAGCGCTGGCTGAAGCTCATCGGCACCAGCACTCCGTCGACCTCGGCGAATTTGCTGATTGATGAGCCGAAGGTGTAGCCCTGCCACGGAATGACATATTCGCTGACGCGCGCGGTCGTGGGGTCGATGTAATAGTCGGTGGTGTTGCCTTCCGGATCAGCGATGCGGAAGCCACGCATTTTCTTCTTATCGGGAATCGCCGACACCACGTAGCCGGGCTGATCTATTTTGCCGAGCAGCGGCAAGCCGAACTTGCTCGGCGGCGGAATCTCGACGCCGGGAAGCGTGCTGAAGGATCTCTGCCCGTCATAAATCTGCTTAAACCCGGGCATCTGCGGCGAGCTGATGTCTACGCGAACTTTCTCGCCGGCGGTGGCCATGGCGAAAGTTGCGGGAATCGATTGCGCCTGGTTGGGCGCGTAAAGACTCGCGCTGCCGGTGACGAAGCTGCTCTTCAGCTTCTTGAAGTTATCGCCGCCGAGCGCGGCCAGCGCGGCCCTGGCTAGTTCCATCGGCGTGCTTTTGTCGGTAATCGACGGCGGCGCGGGAATGGTCGAGGCTTCGGCCTTTGCGTCCTTCGGCGGATCAGTTTTTTGTGCAAGCGCGGACGATGTGAAGGTGACGATTAAGAGAAGCGCGAGAATTGTTGCGTAAGATTTCATCGAGGGTTCCTTCCGTGATTGAAAAAAAGGGGTTAGAGGCTAGAGATTAGAGGCCGGGGGGACGGTCACCTCTGTTCTATTTGTCCAGCGGGCGGTCCCATTTCGGTCTGTGGATCTTTGTGCCTTGTGGTTGTTTGATCCGAACAAATCTTCACAGAGGCAGAGAGAATTCACAGAGACATTCAAATTCAGGGACGACCGCTTCGGCTCAAGCGGGAGGTTAGTGAAAACGACTGGCCTCTAACCTCAAATCTCTAACCTCTGCTTTGTCCGCTTCAGCTATGACGAACGGAGGCGTGTGATCGTTAACAAGTAAAGCGAGGACTCGCAACTCAGGTCAATTGGACCTGGGTTGCGAGTCGTCTATCTCCGTTCAGGAGGTTATACGGGTGTGATTCCCGAAAGTTCGTTAGAAAGTGAACCGTGCGTTCAGGTAAATCTTGCGGTTGGGACCGCTGTCGCCGCCGCCCGGACCAAACCCGCCAAAGCCGACGGTCGAGAGCGATTGGCCGAAACTCGGTGAAGTGAGATTACCTTCGGGCCGCGAAAAATTGACGTGGTTCAAAATGTTGTTGAAGTTCACTGACAGCGTCAGGTTGTACTTCGCCGGACCACCTGGTCCGCCGGGTCCGCCCATCATCATCACTTGCGGACCACCGCCGCCACCACCGCCGCCAGGGCCGGGGCCACCGCGCATGCCACCGCCGGCGCCGCCCATACCGCCGCCGATCATTGTGCGATTGCCGGCGCCAGCCTGGCGCTTGGCGTTAGCGGCGTCGCCACCGCCGGCGCTATCCTTGCCGCCTTGACCGCCCTGGTTACCTTGCTGGCGATTAGCGGCACTGCGAGCTTCACCACCCCAACTGAAGGTGCGGCTGACTCTCAGGTTTACCGAAATTGAGCCCGGACTATGACCATAGTTGCGGGGAATGATCGCATTGTCGGTGCGCGAAAAATCGAAACGGGTGCAGCGATCGGCGCGCGCGGTGCAATATGCGTTCAACTGGGCGAAGGTCGGGCGTTCTGTAGCTACGCGATCGAGATTCGTGTCGGTGCCGGTGATGATATTGAATGGGCCACCTGAATTGATCGCCAGGAGCGGGTTGAAAGAAAGCTTCCACAACTTCGGATTAGTGTAAGTGCCGAGCAGGTTAAATCGGTGCCGGATATCGCCGGAGCCGCGCCCCCACTCACCAGACATATCGTAAGAGTTCACCGGGAAGCCGCCGTCTGAATCATTCTTCTGCCAACCGAGGACGTAGCTACCGTTGAAAGACATGTTGGGATTCAAGCGGCTATTGAAGCCTATGAACATTTGCGTCATACGCATCGTGGCGCTTGATTCATATTGGTTGACGTCGCCGATCGCCGGATTTGGCCGCACGCCCTGTGGCGTCAGCGCGGTGATACTTCCCGGCAGAGGCGCGTTAACGTCGCGAATGCGCTGCGCGTGTAAGCGGTGAATCTCAGAGATGCCCATGAATCCGCTGACGTTCCGGGGGAATTGATGTTCGACCTGAGCGCCAATCAGATACATGACCGGGGTAGCCATGTTGTCAGCCACACGAATTATGGACTGCTGCGTAGGATTAAAACCGGCCAGGCTCGGCACATTGGCCACGCAGTTGGTTGGCCCGCCGCTGTTGCACTTGAAGGTATTCAGCAAGTCATAAACTGCGCGTGACGCCGCAATTTGCGCGAGCGTCGGCGGCGCGGCCGCGAGGAACGGTTCCGGCACGGCAAACGACTGCAGGTTGATCCCGTTGTTGCGTTCCTCACTGAGATAAATGCTTTCACCTACACGCTCATAAAAGAGGCCCGCGCCACCGCGAATAACGGTCTTGGGCGGCTTGGTGGAATTGGCGGCGCCGGGCGACCAGGCGAAAGCGAGACGCGGCGCAAAATTGAAATGACTGTTGGCGTTCGTCTGGTTTTCGTAACGCACGCCGTAGCTAAACGTGAAGTTCGGCCGCAGGCGCCAATCATCCTGCCAGTAAACGCCGATGTCGGTCTGCGAAATAGTTCCGTTTGGATTACCCTTCGACTGGCTGAAGCTGGAAGCGCCGCCGCCCAGCAAACGAATGCAATCGTTGGCGGCCACACCCGCGCCGCAGAAGGCCTGCTGCGCCGCCGAGATTCCATTCTGCTGATAAAACACAGTGCGGCGATAGCGCTCGAGACTGCTCAGGCCGATGTTCGTTCCGGCGATGGGATTGAAAGCCGCGTCAAGCTGCGGACCGAATCCACCCTGGAACGCCCAACTGCCGCCGAAGTTGCTTGGACTAACATCATTAATGCTGGTGCCACGGATGCGGCCACCAAACTTGAAGGTGTGCATGCCGTGCTGCTTTTGCATGAACTCATTCAATTCCCAACGCTGACTTGTGCTGCCGGCCTGGCCGACTTGTGAACCGCCGCCATTGAACGAACTGCTGACATTGAGTGCGGGAATTGTGTTGTTGCCGTCCTGCTCGTTGTGGTTGTGCGAGTACTGGAAACGAATCTCGTTGACGGTCGTCGCATTAAGCACCGCGGTCTCAGTCAACTGGATATTGTGACTGGTTGACGCCGTGGGATAGCTGCGCGAGATCAGGCTGAACCCGCCCAGCCCGCCGATATTCGTGGTGTGGAAAAAATTGTAACGCGCAATCAGCGTATTGCTCGCGTTAATCGCGTAATCGAAGCGTGGACCCACGCTCGTGTTGCGGCTCGGCTGTACCACGGCCTGTCCGATGAATACCGGATTGAAGTTCGAATCCAGCACCGTCGGCGTCAGCAAAGCGTTGTTATCCATCTCGTTGTGGCCGAGCTCCAGGAAGAACGAGGCTTTCTTTTTCACGATAGGGCCGCTGATGCTGCCGTTGAACTGTCTTTGCTGATATGGCGCGCGCTTACTGGACCGAACCGAAAATGGATTGCGCGAATTCAAGCTCTCGTCAGTGAAATTCACGCTGGCGCTGCCGCGGAATTTGTCGGTGCCCGGACGCGTGAGAATGTCTATACGCGCCGACGGCTGGTCGTTTTCCGGCGAGAACGGATTCTGGTTGATGCGAATTTCGCGGATGGATTCTTTCGGCGGCAGGTTTGCGCCTGAGAATCCATCGATAAAAATCTGTCCGCCGTTGGGACCCATCGATGGTCCGGCCAGCGCCTGTAGCGCGGCCGCCAGATCATCCGGATCATCCGGCAACGCATCGAGATCTTTACCGCTGATCACCTGCTGATTTGCGTTGGCATTGGGGTCTGTGTTGATCGTATCGTTGGCGCTGACTTTCACCTGCGTTTCAATGGCGGCAATCTTCAAGGTGATGTTCAAGGGGTCGCGACGATTCGCGGCCAGATCAATCTGGGCCGGTTCCGACGCCGCAAAGCCGGCGGCCACCGCAAAAAGCGTGTACTTGCCGGGCGCCAGATTCGCAAACGAGTAACTGCCGTCGTCTTTCGTCGTAGCCGTCTTGGCCACGCCGTTCGCATCCGTGAGCGTCACGGTCGCACCGACGATGGTCGCGCCAAATTCGTCACTGATCGAACCGTGCAACGTAGCGCGATTCTGCGCGAAGGCCGTAATTGAACATGCGACTACAAAAGCGACGCACAAAATTGGGGATATAAACTTTCTAATATTCATCATCAACTCATCCATTTAGAAAACAACCGCGGACGACCTGGGGGAAGATCCTTTTGGTTATCCGCGGTTGCTCTGAAAATCAAACTGCGAAGATCAGAGAAGAAAAATCACGGGCCACCAAGGCCACCAAACATGCCACCAAAGCTGCCGTTCAAGTCGACACCACCACCTTGACGACCTTGGCCACCTTGCTGCTGGCGCGCGGCAACCATTGCCAAAAGCGACTCAGCGCCGGTTACTACTTGAATCGCGGTTAACTGGGTTGGATCGGCGCCGGGAAGACTCGACATCAAGATCGTGTCGCCAACCTTCAGTTCATTAATCGAGATGGTCGGCATGCGCTCGAGCATATCAGCCATCGTGCCGCCGCCACCCATTCGCCCTGGTCCACCCGGACCACCTTGTCCACCTGGGCCCGCGCCTTGTCCACCTGGGCCTGCGCCCTGCGGTCGTTGACCCTGGGCCGCCTGTCCTTGTCCTTCACCCTGCGGTCGTGCCTGACCGCCACCGGCGCCTGGACCACCTGCGCCCGGGCCACCCGGTCCGCCGCCCATCATCATCATCTGCGGCGCCCGGCGAATGACCGATTCAGGCTTGAAAACGATCGTCAACGGCTTCTTCGTGGTCAGGTCATTAATCTTGACGCTGTTGGTCGCCGGGTCGATAGCGGTGACTGTGCCACCGTAAATCTTGAAGCTGCCGAACAACACTTCCTGAGCGACCAGATGCATGCCGTCGGCTGATTTCTCGCCCTTGGCATTGAATTGGTCGTTGACCTTAATCTGGTCAAACTCAGCTGCCTTCGCGTTCTCGTATCTGGGAATTGAATCAGGCGGGTACTGTCGAATCTTCGCCTTTTCAAGAGATACGGTGATCAGTTGCGGCGCGCCCATCAGCGAGCTGCTGCCCACGGTCACTTCTTTCGTCGAGGGATTAACCGACTTCACAATTCCCTTCGCGCCCCGCGCCCAGGCCATTTTCTCAGCCTGGTTTTTCTTGGCAATCTCAGATTGGCTGACGACGAAGATCTGTTGCGCCGGAACTGATTTCTGATCGGCGGCCACAAACCCTCGCGCTACCAACCCATCGCCCACCGTGATTTCGGTCAGCGAGGTTTGTTCAGCTTTCGCTTTATCGGTCTCGCCTGGCGGAATTCGCTGGTACGTAGTCTTTTCGGTGACGCTGGCAACGACAACCGAACCGGCGTTGGTCTTGATCGTAATCTGACCTGCCGAAGCATTGATTTCGGTGACCTTGCCGGCAACCTGCGTTGCTTTGATAGCCGGATCGGGCGTTTGTGCCAAAGCAGCACTCGCCAAACAAACCAGCACGAAACTTGAAATTAATATCGATATTGTGCGCACGGTCTTATCCCTTGTGAGTTTTTAGAGTAACCAGTATTTACGCCCGCCCCAACGAATTGGTTGCAAAAAGTTTAGATTATTGCAGCAGATACCTGCTGAAGAATGGATCGACGTTCTGAATGATAAATTATTAACGCTGTTTCTTTTGCTCGACGTCGCGTTGCGCGTCGACCTGGACCACCCAGGCGTCAAACTTCTGCTGTTGCTCCGGCGTAAGCAAAGCCCGAATCCGTCCGCGGGCCTTCTGTCTGGGTTCCTCAAAACGAGGCTTCAATTCCGTTCGCAGCGCCTTATATTCGTTCTTCGTTTCATCCAGAATGACGCTGACTGATTTCACTTGATCGTCTGTCAGACTTAAGTCGCGGCGCAATTTTTCCATCTTATTCCCGGAATTGCGTTCCGGACGAGTCATCGCGCGATAGAAACCGGTGACCGCACCGCCGGTAAATGATCCCAGAATAAAGACCACGACCAGTACGAGCCAGACCTTCAATGTAGTGTTGCCTTGCTTTGTCATTTCGAGTTTGCCTCGTAACTTCGTTCGACGACGATATTAAAAATTTCTTCGCGCGACAGTCCGTTGCGGCTCGCCAGGACAGTCTTTTCGACGCCCGGATCCAGCGTCCCAATCAGCGGCTCATCGTCCGTCTGGGCGACCGGCACCGGCGTCGTACTGGTTGACCAAACAGTGAGCCCGGCCGTCATGATTGCGACCAGCGCCATCGCCGGAACTGCACGCCAGGCGACCTGAATAAGCGGCAACCAACCGCGCGACTCTTCCGGCTCGGCGCCTTCATTTATTGAGGCGCGTATGCGCGTGAAAAGAAACGGCGCAGTCGCTGCGGCCTCGATGTCCGATTCGCTGGCACTGGCTGCCTTTAATACGAGTTTCGCAACTCGATCCAGTTCTTCGTTTTGGGGGCTGTTCGATTTGAACATCGGAACTTCTCCTGCGGCCTCAGTTTACCGCGCTCATCAGCAAAAGACGATGAAAAACTGCCGAAAGTTACAAGAAATCTGCTCCAGTTTCCAGTCCGTTTTCACTTACAAATAACGTTGCAGCACCCGCCGCAGATTCGCCCGGGCCCGATGCGCGCGCACCTTCACTTTGGATATCGACCATTTGGTGACCTCGGCTATTTCGGCCACCGAAAAACCTTCCACGTCGAGCAACGTCAGCACCAGCCGATCATCCGCACTCAACCGTGATAAAAGCTTGACTGCCAAATCACGCGAAACCAGTTCCGTCTCCACGTCCCTGGGCGGTGAGCGCATCTGTGCAGCGAATTCCTGCGCTTCACTTTCTTCGATATCGCCAAATCCCTGTTCCGGCCGGCGGCGCACGCGTCGCAGGTGATCGTAGCAACAATTAACCGCAATCTGCGCCAGCCACGCTTTGAAAGATGCTGCGTGCGTTCCGTGATAACTACCGAGCGCGAAATAAGCCTTGGTAAAACTGTCCTGAATAATTTCTTCGATCTGTTCGCGCTGCGCAAAGAAACGTCCGGCCACGCGCGCGACCTGGCGGCGATGCCGCTCGAACAGTTGCTCGAACGCGTGCTCGTCTCCAGTCGCAGCCGCAGCGACCAGAACATCATCTGTCAGCTCCGTCTCTTCCACTTTCTTGATTGCTTGCGACATAACGCAGTCGCGTTAAGCTCGGGCCCGCTCGTTCATTTTCCATCCCACGCGGTACCGCGCAGTCAGAGCGAGGCCCAGACTGGCGACCAGCAAACCCGCCTGAACGAGAGGCCAAATATAAGGAATCGAGGACCACACGATCCAGAACGTAACGCCCAGCAAAAGCATAACCGACTCGGACTTCACTTGAGGCAGCAACTTCCGCTGCAACCATCGGCCGGTGGTGACGATGATTACGACGCGACCAAAGACGGTAGCCACCACCGCCAGCAACAGCGCCAGAATTGCGATTGCCGCACTCACCACCGACGGCAGCAGCCACAAACTCCCTAAGACGCCGAGGGTGATGGCGACGGCGCCGACCAGGCCGATTAGGGCCACGCGCACGCTCGTCAATTGTAATCGCGTCACTGCGCGACTAATTGTGTTCGGCATTACGGAAGTCACCGCCAGCGACACCACGAACCAGATTAAGATCGCCAAAAGACGAGTACCGAAAAAGACCGCCGATATCTGCGGATGCAGCACGGTGAACGGTTCACGCATCACCTGCCGGAGTTGATCTTCATAACCGGCGTACATGATGGTGACGCTCTTCGGATCGCGATCCGGCGCGGCTTTATCGTGATGATAAATCCCGCCCAGTACAATCACGTCGCCGCCAATTCGCGCGCCGGGCTGTTGAATTACCGATCCACCGATCGCGGCCACGTCGCCTTCGACGTCGCCTTCGACAATCACGTCGCCGCCAAACGACATGGCGCCTTCTTTGACGGTGCCGGTAATTCGAATCGATTGGCCCATGCCCAGGACCGTCGAGTTGACTACGCCATCGATGACGCGCGCTTGCGGATCAATCGGGTGTGGACCGGTAGCGGGTTGGCCAGTCGCCACTACAATCAAAAACAGCAGCAACCCCGAAAGCACGATTGCTCGCCGTAACCACTGCGGCGCTTCCACAACGATTTTGTCTGTAAGGGACGGTAAGACTTGAGCAGCAGTCATTGAACGGGACAACTCCTATTCAATGATTTGCGCACGCCGATATCTGACGATTAAGAAAGACAGGCAGGAAACGGACAGGATAAATGCGAAGACCAGAAGAAAACGGGAGCCACGTTGCGAATCGAACAACGCACCGGCGATAACGCGCGCGAACACCGACGCCGCTGAGGCGGCACCCGACGCGGCCTGCCAAAGCAAATCGGACAACACTCGCGCCGTCCGCAGGAACGAACGCACCGGATCAAAAACAATGGAGCGCGCCGCGGCGCCCAACAAGCCGAATGAAATCAACGCCAGCACGATGCACAATTGCACAGCCCGCTTGCGTTCGCGACCGTTGCGCATGCCGGCCAGATCATTTTCAGCGCGGGCAGTTACGACGCGAGTAAAATTGCTCGGCAGATCGAACCCTTTCGATTGGTTGAAGGCAACCTCGAGCGTGCACAGCAATTGGCGCTGGGTGCGCAATTCCGCCGCACATCCCGAACACTGCTTCACATGTTCTTCGAAGTGCACGAGGGCAAGGCCATCGAGCTCACCGTCCAAATAAGCGGCGACATCCTCCAATTGACATTTGTCTTGAGCGTCGTTCATCCGCTTCGTCACACGCTGTCGATTCCTCTCTGGACCAGCAAGTCGCGCATCGCTTCACGCGCGCGAAACAGGCGGTTCTTGACTGTACCCAGGGGCAGGCCGGTCACTTCGGCGATTTCGTCGTAGCTGAGGTCGTGCGAATGTCTAAGCACGATCAATTCGCGGTACGAAGCCTGCAGGAGTTGCACCACTGCTTCGATTTCTGTGCGGCGCTCTTTGCGCTCACTCTCTTGTTCAGGCGTCAGCCGCCGGCTTTCGATTGTCACCTCGCGCCGCTCGCCGTCGACGCTGCCACTGAGCGTCTGCTCGCGCACGGCATGGCGCCGCAGATGATCGATAGCCGCGTTGTGCGCGATCTTGTAAATCCAGGTTGAGAATTTGAATTCTGAACGGTAGCGGCTGAGCGAGTTGTAGACTTTGATGAAAACTTCCTGAGTCAGATCGAGCGCCGCGTCATAGTCGCCCACCATGCGATAGACATACGCGGCAATCGGCCGCTGGTAACGGCGGACCAATTCTTCGAATGAAGCTTCGCGCCCGGCGACCGCCGATTGCACCAGCTCATAATCAGCCAGACCGGCGAATTTCATCAATGATGCAGCGCTACTCATAAGTCAGTTGTGCGATTTTACGCGTATCGAAACATTAAAGTTTCAGATAGGTAACGCAACCTGTCAGATTGCGAGGACGATCTGTAGGGGCGGGGCTCGT
>JADMIO010866734.1_pt1 | contig 14095 bp, 15 predicted proteins | sample 8958161 | NCBI WGS metagenome assembly JADMIO01 (sample SAMN16585339, study PRJNA669376) | soil metagenome | isolation source: Crop rotation soil | place: USA: Cullars Rotation, Alabama | collected 2011 | reverse complement strand
CGTCAGGCGCCTGCGGAATTCCAGGTCGCGCTGCAGACGCTCGCGACGCGAAAACAGATGCGGTAGAATCCAGTGCTGGGCGTCCGGTATCCAGGATACAACGGGTACCGCCAATGCGCCGAGATAATTGGTCATTTCGAAGACCAGATCGATCTTGGCGCGGGTCAAAGCCGCGTTCAGGCCGGCATGGCCTCCGAACAGCAGCACGCGCGGATGGGTGAACCGGCGAAAGGGCGCCAGCGTCAGCACCGTCTCGGCACCGGCATCGCGCGCCTGCTGGACGAAATTCGCCGGCAGGTCCGGTGAGCTGAACAGGACAAAATGCAGGCCCGGCGCGAAGGCGCCGGTGACCCGCAGCATGTTGAGAAAATAATTCCAGCCGCCCAGCCACTGGGTGCGTGCGTCCCACACAACGCCGATGCGCAAGGCTGCTTCCGGATGCCCGTTCTGGTTCATGCTGAATGCTCTGCGACGCCGCGCGTCAAGGCGCCAGCATCGGGGCGAACTGGCGACGCAACGCCGGCGTGACATGGGCGGGCGGGAAAAAATAGTTCGTCATCGCATACCGGGTGCCGCTCTGGATCGGCATGCCCCGGTGGATGGTGCTGCTGTCGAACAGGATTACCGTCCCGGCCCTGGCGGGAAAGGGTTTGGCGCGGTCGGGCCTCAGGGCAAGAAGCCGCGCCATCTGCGTCGCGGTAATGCGGCTGGCGGGAGGCTTTTCAAGCCGGCCCGTCAGGCTGTCGAGCGTCACCTGCCATACCCTGTGAGAGCCGGGCAAAAGCTCGAACGGCCCGCTGCTCATGTCCACGTCGCTGAGATAGACCATCGACTTGAACTGGAAATAAAACGCATCGCGGTGCCAGCCTTGGCCCGATCCGAGATTGCCCGGCCGGGCGGTCAAGCGCGCGGCCAGGGTGCTGAAATTGGCCAGCGATCCGCGGCGATAGGCTTCGCCGACCGACCGGATAAAGGCGTCGTCGTGAAAGCGGCGCGCCAGGCTGGCGGCATGTTCCGAGCCGAAAAGGCGCAGATCGGACCCCTCGCCGAATGATTGGATGGCCTGGGGGTGTGCCGCGATCATGGTATCGATCTCGGCGCGGCCCGCCGCGCAATCTGCTTGGCTGTAATAATCCGGTAGCACGGCATAGCCGTCCCGCATCAGGCACTGGACCAGTTCGGCCACCCGGCTGTCGGGCAGCGAAGCCGCGCGCGTTTGGCGGCGCAACTGGGCCTTCAACCCGCCGTAGAAGGTCGCCATCGCGGACGCCAGCGCCTCGCCAAGCCCCAATTCCCGCGTTTCGGTCTTCGTTGCGTCCATAAGACGAATTTATCCCACCTTGCGCAGGATTGCGACGGTCAGCCAGGTTTCGCGCCAGGCTCCCAGCCGATCGACCGGCACGATGTCATTGGCTTCGCCGCTGCCCTGCCAGTCGTAGCGCCGGGCCTTGATATCGAACCCGGCTTCCAGCACGGCCACCGGGCCGGCGCTTTCGAACAGCGAGATTACGCCCTGCGGCGTGTAGCGGAAATAATCGCCCGGGCTTTCGTGGTAACGCTGGGCGAAAGGCGCGATGGTGATGCATAGCCCGCCGGGCTTGAGCAGAGACAGAAGGTTTTCCGCCGCGATCCAAGGCCGGGCGAAATGCTCCAGCACGTTGTTGCTGTAGACGATGTCGAAACTTTCGCGGAGGCTGGGATAGGTCGCCAGAAAATCGCGGCCGCATAAGTCGCCCGCCAGAACATGATCGCCGGCGGGGATCAGATCCACGCCAAAATATTCATACTTGGTGGCGAAAGCGGCCTTGTTGCGATCGTAGAATGCCTGGTTGAAATGAAGCGGTCCGTCGAAACCGAGCAGGTAGGAAAGCCGGCCGTCTCGGCCGCCCACATCCAGAAAGCGCAAGCCGCTGCCTTGCGGCGCACGGTCGCCAAGCACATAGCGACGCGATAGCTCTTCCTTATCCAGATCGAAGGGTTGTGACGGCAGCTTCGTAAAATCGCCGACACGCAGATGACTGTCCAGCACCAGGCGCGCGCGCTTGCGCGGGCCGGTATTGCTCAGATGGTCGCGGATTTTCTGTATGATACCCATTCTGCCCCGTGGGCCAGTTTACTCGACACGTTCGATGGTCCACTTGCCGGGGAAGATAACATGGCCGGGGCGGTCGCCACGATAGGCGCGTTCGTTGAAATTCTGGCTCAGCTCTTCAATGTCGAACTGAACCACGCCGGGATGATCGGCCAAAAGCAGGTTGGGGGCTCCCGCCGCCACGCGCACCGAATAATGGCCCGCCTTGAGAAAATGGCCCGGGATGCGCATGTGGCTCTTGTAGAGGCCGGCCTCGCGCACCGGCACATCGTCCAGGTCGTCCGTGTCGTAGCTGTAGACGATATCGGTGAAGTTGCGTGCGAGCTGCGCTGCCAGCAACACACCGTTCATACGGGTGCGCAGGCGGTAGGTGATGGTCAACACCATCTCTTCTTCGGTGTCGAAGGTACGGGCCTGGTCGCCGGCGCTGTTTGTCAGCGACACGCCGGTGATCGTGAAGTCGCCGCCGGTGTCGGCCAGTTCTACGCCCGAGCTGTCCTCGGTGAGCATCTTGGCATAACCGTCCACCACCGGCTTGATGGGGCCTGTCATGACGACAGTGCCTTTTTCCAGTAGCACACCGTGGGTGCACAATTCGGAAATCGCACCCATGTTGTGGCTGACCAGGACCACGGTGCGGCCGGAGCGGGCCACATCGTTCATCTTGCCGAGACATTTTTTCTGAAACGCGGCGTCGCCAACTGCAAGAACTTCGTCGACGAACAGTATCTCGGGTTCCAGATGCGCCGCCACGGCAAAGGCCAATCGCACGAACATGCCCGAGGAATAGAACTTCACCGGCTGATCGATGAACCGCTCGATCTCGGCGAATGCGACGATCTCGTCAAATTTCGAGACGATCTCGTGGCGGCGCATGCCCAAGATCGCGCCGTTGAGGAAGATGTTCTCCCGGCCGGACAGTTCGGGATGGAAGCCGGTGCCAACCTCGAGCAGCGAGCCGACGCGGCCGTGGACGTCGGCGAAACCCGTGGTCGGTTCCGTGATGCGGGACAGCACCTTGAGCAGGGTGCTCTTGCCGGCGCCGTTTCGGCCGATCAGGCCGATAACCTCGCCGTTGCGAACCTCGAAATTGACGTCCTTCAGCGCCCAGAATTCGCTCTTGGTCAGCGCGGCGCGCTGCTTGCGCTGAAACGGCGCCATGACGGTGTTGGTCAGCACGTCGCGCAACGACTTGTAGCGTGCGCTACCGCCCTGCGTGATGACATAGCGCTTGCTGAGGTTTTCGACCTGAATGGCGATATCGCTCATCTTCCGCCAGATCCCACAGTGTCGGCAAAGGTGCCTTCGCGGCGACGGAACCAGATGATGCCGCTGAAGAACAGAATCAGCGAAATGACCAGAGAGACCGCCAGCATGGGCGAAGGCCCCGGGCCGACGCCCAGGAAGGACCAGCGAAATCCGTCGACCACGCCTGCCATGGGATTGAGGCCATACAGTATACGGTACTTTTCCGGCACCATGCTTGAGGGATAGACGACCGGCGACAGGAACATCCAGATCTGCGCCAGGAAGGGCAGGGCATATGCGACGTCGCGATATTCGATATTCAGCGCCGACAGCCAATAACCGACGCCTAGCGCGGTGATCATCATCATCACCAGAAACACGGGCAGGAATACGATGTTGGCTGACGGTACGAAGCCGTAGAACAGCATCACGGCCACGAACACCAGCATCGCCACGCCGAAATCCACGACCGCGCCGACAATGGATGAGGTCGGCACGATGATGCGGGGGAAATATACGCGGGTGATCAGCCGCTGGTCGGTCACCAGGCTGTTGGAGCTGTCCGTGATGGCACGGGAGAAAAGCTGCCAGGGCAGAAGGGCCGCGAAGGCGAAGACCGGATAGGGTACGCCTTCGGACGGAATCTTGGCCAATTTTCCGAAGAACAGACTGAAGACCAACATCATCGCCAGCGGCTGGATCACCGCCCACAGCACGCCAATCGCGGTCTGCTTGTAGCGGACCTTGATGTCGCGCCAGGTCAGAAAGAAGACGAGTTCGCGATAGGCCCAGATTTCCGACAGATCGAGAAATCGCCAAGGCGAGCTTGGTTCGATGCGGACAGTGGGAATCTTATGGGACACGAGAGAGGGTGTTTCCTTAAAACCCAGTGAAATCAAGGCGTTAAAAAATGTTTCTGGCCATGAAGGGTTCTACACGAGGTGCCAGCCTAGTACAATGGCGGCCGTGCTCAGGGACGGAACAACGGATCGCCCGTCCACCGGCGCAGGATGCTCGACAGTCCCACCAGCATATATTTGATGTAGCTGCGTGCATTGCGCGCCAAGTGGCTGCCTTTGGCGCGGAAGTCTTTCTCGCCTTGCGCGAGATAGGCGGCGATCTCTGCCGCCGAACGGGCGGGGGTCGTGACCTGGGTTGATTCTTCGGTCCGCTCGAAAAGCGCAAAGACCGTTTCGTCTCCTTGTAGCAGTCGATAGCCGCGCGGCACCACCAACCGTTCCAGCGTGTGGAGGCAGAAGTGGCTCATATGCGCATAGTCGAGATATACCAGGAAATTGGCGTCATAATGGGCCATGGATTCCATGATGCCCGGAACGCCGATCGCCAGCAGGCGGCCCGCCGGCTGCGCCGCAGCCAGCATGGCCAGGAAGGCAGAAGGATCGTGGAGATGCTCAAGCACCTGTTCCAGAATGATGACATCGAAAGAGCCACTCTCGCGGGTGAAATGGTCGGAGCGGATGTCCAGTCCTCGCGTCCGGCCATAAGCGCTGGCGCCCAGGTTCAATTCGAAACCGGTGACATCGGCTGCGGCATTGTCACGGATCCAGGACAGAAGGCCGCCTTCGCCGCAGCCGATCTCGGTTACCTGTGGCCGCGCGATGCCTCTGGCGGAAAGCTGCGCCGCTATTGTGGGCCATAACAGCGGACCCTTGCTCGCCTGAAGGCCGAACATGAAGGCGTGAATGTCGGGAATGATGCCGCGTTCGATGTCGCGATAGTCGCGCCGGTAATGGTCCGACAGGGATGCTTCGTCCCAGCGGGGCGATGTGAACATGAAAGCGCAAGTCTCGCACAGCAATACCGAGGTTGGCAGACCGTGCCGTTCCTGGTTGGCGATGGATAGGAAGCGAAAACCGCCACACCAGGCGCAGCTCTGCACCTTCTCGTGACGGTATTGGCGCAGCGCCTTGCGGCGAAAGCGATGCTTGCCGGCGAAGTGCCCCACATTGCAGAACCAGGCGGGAACCTGCGGCAGGAAATCATAGAGCGCGGAGCGCCGGATCAGGGGGCGGGTCACGCTCTTATCCGCCGAAGAAGCTGGGAACAGGGCGCGTGAAGGACTGCGCCTTGTCGCGCCACGCCGCGCAGATGACGACAGAGTCGTTGGGCAGTGCCGCGGGCGCGGCGTTCGGATGGGAGGCGAAGCGGAAAGAAAACGCGTCGGCGGCTTCGATCATCATCGCATCGGGGGGGATGGCTTGCAGCGGGGTGATGGGCAGGCCCATCAGGCGCCGCAATTTGCGCAAGATGCGCATGCCCAAACTGTGCGCGGCACCGGCCTTGACCCACAATAGGATGCGGGAAAATCCGTTCTGGCTGTAAAAATCATGAAGCATGGAAGGATCTATCTTGTAGAAGCAGCGGCCCGTGAAGCCCACAAAGGCCGAAACATGCAGGATCGCCGCGCGTTGTTTGGCCAGCAACAGCATATTCTCCATCACGCGCGCCACGTCGAAACAGCAATGCATGGTGCCGGCGTCGATCACCATATCGAACTGGCCTCTCAGGGATTGCGGAAGCGATGCGTGCAGATCCAATGTGATGGTAGGGCGGCCGGCGATGTCCAGCGTCTCAGCGCGGGCCAGGCTGTGGCGGCGCTGGAATTCCGCCAAGTCGCGCCGGTTATCGCCGCTGGCCCAAGCGGTGATGAAGCGGCAATCTCCGAGGATTGCAACACTTCCGCCGGGAAAAACACCCTGTTCGGTTCCGAACGCAACGATGCGCTCCAGGAAAGTTTCGTCGATGGCCATCGCGAGTGAAAATGCCGTGGAAGGAGTTCGCGGTAGCACTATCAGAAACACCCGGGCAGGGCTACAAGGCCTTTTTCCCTGAATTCAGGTCTGAAAATGCGTGCACTGATCACCGGCGGCATGGGACATGTGGGCGGTCTGCTTGCCGCAATGCTGCGAACGCGCGGCGATACGGCGGTCGCACTTGACCGCGCCGTGCCCGAAGGGTTGGGCGTTTCCCTCGATATCACGGACGGCCCCGCGATCAATGACCTACTGCGGCGCGAGCGGTTCGACGCCATCTTCCACCTTGCGGGCCTCAACGCGGCGGCGGCGCCGGCCGAGATGAAGCGCGTGAACATCGAAGGCACGCGCACGGTGCTGGAGGCCGCGCGCGGCATTGGCGCGCGCCTGTTGGTGATGAGCTCCAGCGCCGTCTATGGCGCCTGCACGGACGATCCCATCACGGAAAATGCGGCCCTGGCGCCGGTCATGCCGTACGGTGTCAGCAAGGTTGTCTGCGAGAGGCTGGCGGGCGATGCGGCGCAACGGGATTGGGTGGCGATCGCGCGCCCCTTCAATATCATCGGCCCCGGCCAGCGCGCCGCCATGTTGCAAACGGCCGTGCTTTCGCAGCTTGTCGCCATCGAGCGCGGCGAGGCCGAACCGGTCCTGAAGCTGGGCTGGCTGGGCAATGCCCGCGACTTTGTGGACGCGCGAGATGTCGCCGCCGGACTGATCGCCATCATCGAAAAAGGCCAGTCCGGCCAAGCCTATAATTTGTGTTCGGGAGAGGCTACAAAGGCGCGGGCATTGGTCGAAATGCTCGTCCAGATCAGCAATAAAGATATTATAATTCAAGATGTTAAAGAGAAACCGTCATCCGCGGATGTTCCCTATCAGCGCGGCAGCGCAGACAAGCTCCGTCACGCCGGCGGATGGGCATTGCGCTTGTCACTGCACCAGTCGCTGCGCGACAGTCTGGAGTGGCAGCGGCAGCAACGTTGACGGGATCGTTTCGCAATGAAAGCTGTGCTGCTGGCCGGCGGCAAAGGCACCCGCCTTGCTCCCTATACCACCATCCTGCCCAAGCCGCTGATGCCGATCGGCGAGATGCCGATCCTGGAGATCATCATCCGCCAGCTCACCGCGCATGGCGTTACCGAGGTTATTCTCTGCGTCGGCCACATGGCCGCGATCCTGGAGAGCTTCTTCGGCAAGGGCGAAAAATTTGGAGTGAAGATTTCCTATTCCCTGGAAGATCAGCCGCTGGGCACAGCCGGGCCGCTCGGTCTGCTGGAGGGCCTGGACGACACCTTCTTCGTCGCCAATGGCGATCTGCTCACCACAATAGACTTTTCGAAGATGCTTTCCTTTCACCGCAGCCATGGGAAGCTGGCGACGGTGGGGTTGGCATCCAAGGACGTGAAGATCGACCTCGGCGTGATCGAGGTGGAAGCCAACAACGCCATAACGGCTTATATCGAAAAGCCGACGCTGAACTACAAGGTCAGCATGGGCATCTATGTGTTCGAACCCGGCGTGCTGAAATACATTCGCGGTAAGGGGCGTTTGGACCTGCCGGACCTGGTGCGCGAACTGAAGGACGCGGGCGAAAGCCCGATGGCCTATGATTCGCTGTGCCGGTGGCTCGACATCGGGCGGGTGGATGACTATGCCACCGCCATCGAAACCTTCGAGCGGGACCGCGACCTCTACCTGCCGAAGAAGGAAAAGCCATGAGTTGGAGCGGCAAGAAGGTCCTTGTGACGGGCGCCGGTGGCTTCATCGGCAGCCATTTGACTGAGATGCTTGTGAAGGAAGGCGCCGATGTGCGCGCATTCGTGCGCTACAACGGCCGGGGCACCTATGGTTGGCTGGACGAGGCGGATGCGCATGTCCGCAAGTCCATCGAGGTCGTGCAGGGCGACATCCGCGACTTGGACCGCGTGCTCGGGACCGTAAAAGGCCGCAGCCATGTTTTCCATCTCGCGGCGATGATCGCCATTCCCTATTCCTACGTCTCGACGGGCGAGGTGGTGGCGGTAAACGTCAACGGCACGCTCAACGTGCTGACCGCCTGCCGTATGGAGGGCGTGGAGAAGGTGCTTCATACCTCCACCAGCGAGACCTACGGCACCGCACGCTATGTGCCGATCGACGAGATGCATCCGATGCAAGGCCAGTCGCCCTATTCGGCCAGCAAGATCGGCGCCGACAAGCTCGCGGAAAGCTTCCATCTGTCGTTCGACTTGCCGGTTGCGACGGTCAGGCCCTTCAACACGTTCGGCCCGCGCCAGTCGGCGCGCGCCGTCATTCCGACCATCATCGTGCAGCTTCTGACCGGCCAGCAGGTCAAGCTGGGTTCGCTGACGCCGACCCGCGATTTCACTTTCGTGGAGGATACGGCGCGCGGCATGATGAAGATCGCCGAGGCGGCCGATGCCGTGGGCAAGGTCACAAATCTGGGCAACATGAAGGAAATTTCCATCGGCGATCTGCTGGCGCTGCTGTGCAAATTGACGGGCAGGGAGCTGCCGATGCAGGAAGACAAGCAGCGCATCCGGCCCGAAAACAGCGAAGTGCAGCGCTTGCTGGCCGACACCACTCAGGCGCAGAAGATGCTGGGCTGGACGCCGGAAGTTTCTTTGGAAGAGGGACTCAGGCGTACCGTCGCTTGGCTTGAAACGCATCTCGACACGTATCGTCGTGCCCAGAGCGAGTACGTCATCTGACGATGGCGCCGCCCTTCGACATCGTCTTCGCTGTCTGCCATCCGGACGACGAAGCTTTGTGGGTCGGTGGACTGCTGCACGAACTGTCGTGCTTCGAGTTCCTGAACATTCATGTCGTGTGCCTGTCGGGCCGTGATTTAACTTCGCCCCGGATGGCGGAATTCGAGGCGGCGCGGACCGTGGCCGGATATGCTGCGGGCATCGTCCTGGGAAAACCCTTGCGTGACGCCAACCAGGCCCTGCCGCCGCTGGCGCCCATTCTGGAAGAGGGGATGAAGACGCTGGGGATTGCCAAGCCGGCCCTTGTCGTCACCCACTCGCCGTTCGGGGACGAACACCGCAATCCGCATCATCGTCAGGCTTTCGGTGAACTGCTTGCCTGGTCCCGCGCCCGCGATCTGCCCTTCGGTTTTTTTAGCTGCGCCGCCATCCCGTACTATCGCCATGTTCCCGTTTTGGAAGCGCTGCGGCGCAAGGATACGCTTCATCTTGCCAACATGTTCCGTTGCCAAAGCCGCCTGCCGTTCTGGCGTAGACTGGATCCGGGCTTGCGGCATTATCGTCACGCGCCGCGCTGGCTGCTGCAGTTCCAAATCGATGGCGCGGCGAAAACTCGAATGCTGGAGACCTATCAGTCCATCGGCCTGGGTGAGCATCGCGAGGGTTACGCTTTCTTCACCAGCGTCATCGAGCAGCTTTATCTATTCGGCGCCCTTCCGCCGGCGATCCGCGCGCTTTTGGACGCCATGCCGGCTCCCACCGCGGGATCGTTATTCGCCCAGCCGCCGTTTCTGTCGCGCGTCATGGCGAAGCTGGGATTGAACTGATGCCCTGTCTGATCAAGGAACGCACCGCCACCAGTCCCGGCATCATCACCTTTACCCATGGCGAGGCGCTGTCGCCGTTATTGCGTGCACGCCGGGTACGGGCGTTCCTGGAACACGCCGAGCGCGAGGGTCGGTGGCTGTTCGGTGTCCATGTCCAGGGCGATTGTTCCTGGATAGAGCGCTGGCCGCTGCGCGACTGGCAGTCTTTCTTTCTCTGGCCCGAAGCCGATGCGCCCTGGCTGGCGAACGTTCCCCAGCCGCGCCAAATTGCCATGAACTGCATCAATCTCATGCCCGTGCCACCCGCGCCCCCGGCCGGCATGGCGCGGACGATTGATCTGTGCATCATCTCGCGCGCGTCGACGATCAAGCGCATCCGCGAGACCCTGCTGACCCTACGCGCCCTGATGAATCTTCGCCCCGGTCTGACCGCGACGATTGTGGTGCCGGACAACCGCCATCTCGCAGAGGGTGACGCCACCTACCGCAAACAGCACATAGATCGTGATTTTTTCGAGCTTCCGCTGAAGCTGTTCAATGCGCGGGAACTCAAGCAACTGTCTTTCCTGTCTAGCGCCAACGATGCTTTCGGGCGTTTTCCGGTGTCGGACAGCCTGATGACCGATATTCTCTATCGCTCCAAATTCATGTTCCTGCCGTCCCACTCGGAAGGGACGCCGCGCGTGATCGCGGAAAGCTTCCTGACCAACGCGCCGGTGATCCTTTCGGAAAAACTGCGCAGCGGTATTCGCCGTGACTTTTCCGAAAGAGACACCCTGTTCGTGGACGATGACCCGGCGATCGCCGCGGGTCAGATCAACTTGGCGCTGCAGGATTATGACCGCTTCCGGGTGGACGTGCCGAAATTCCAGGCGCTCTATGGCCGCGACGCCAACTTGCCGCGTTTTCAGGATGCGCTGGCGGCGCAAATCCGCGCGCGAGGCCGGTCCGTTGAAGGGGCTTGGTTCCTGGAAGACCTGCATCTGCGGTTGGCTTGCCATGGCCAGGTCCAGAATTTCGGCTTTTTCTTCAGCGAAAAGCTTTTCTTCGATTTCATGGCCAAGCTGGATATGCCCGGCGGCATGACGGCCGATCCCTATGACGAAGCGGCGTTTTATGGAGACCTTTCCGCCGACAGGCCATCCATCGCGCAGCGCGCAGACATGTATTTGCGCAACAAGGCGCCGCGCTCCCTGATTCAGATTGCCAAGAAAGTCGCTGGCTAGCCGCGGCTGATCGCGCCGCGCTCGAGGAGGCCGTCCTCGATCAGCTCCATCAACGCATGGCCCATGGTGATATGGCCTTCCTGGATACGGCCGGTTTCGGTATCCGGTACGATCAAGGCGTCATCGCACTCCTGCAGCGCCGGACCGCCATTGCCGCCCAGAAAGCCGATGGCGACAATGCCGCGCGCGCGGGCCGCCTTCAGGGCATGAATGATGTTCGGCGACTTGCCGGAGGTGGTAATGGCGATCAGGACATCGCCCTTGCGGCCCAGCGCCTTGACCATGCGTTCGTAGAAAACTTCATAGGAATAGTCGTTGCCGCAGGCCGTCATCGCCGAGGAGTCCATCGCCAGCGCGATGGCCGGCAGGCCGTCACGGTCCACATGCGGGCGCAAGCGCACCAGCATCTCCGCCGCCAGGTGCTGGGCATCCGCGGCTGAGCCGCCATTGCCGCAGAACATCAGCTTGCCGCCATTGGCGATCGCCTCGATGCAAAGGTCGGCCAGCCGCACCACGGTCTCGCAATCGTCGGCCATCAGTTTCTGCTTCACCGCGATGGAGCGGCGAAGCATGCCGCGCACATAGTCGGCGCGGGCCGCCAGGTCAGAAGCTGCGGGTTTGTCCACCATTCACCACCATTTCAGCTAGGTCCTAAAGTACCGAGCGGCCGCCGTCCATCACGATATTCTGGCCGGTCATGTAGGATGAGGCGTCGGAACAGAGAAACTGCACCGCGGCGCGATATTCGTCAGGGCGCGCCATGCGGCCCATCGGAATCAGGTTCGCCAGCTTCGCAACGAAGGCTTCGCCTTGGCCGTTGAACACGCCGCCCGGCGAAAGCGCGTTACAGCGCACACCCTGCGCCGCCCAATACGTCGCCAGATACTTGGTCAGGCCCAGCAGGCCGTGCTTGATCGCCGAGTAAGTGACCGGTTTCACGGGCTGTTCCATTTCGCTGGCGACATCGTCGCGGCGATAGAGACGCTGGTCGGGAGCGAACACCGACAGGTCGGAAGCGATGTTGAGGATGACGCCGCCGCCATTGGCCGCCATCTTCGCTCCGAACACCTGCGCCGTCAGCATGGCGCCGGTCAGGCCGACCGAGACCTCGATATTCCACTGGCCCAACGGGAAAACTTCCAGCCGTGATCCGTTGGCGACGCCAGGCTGGGAGGTCACCTTCGCGTCAATGGCGGCGTTGTTGACCAGGATGTCGATCCTGCCCAGCTTTTCAGCCGCCTCTCGCACCATCTCCGGTTTGGTGACGTCCAGCAGCAGGGCGCGCGCCTGAGCGCCGGGCACGGATTTGCGCACCTGCTCGCAGGCGCTTTCCGCCTTGGCCAGGTCAATGTCGGCCAAGATCACGCTCGCACCGGTTTCGACTAGCGCGATGGCGTGCTGCGGCCCCAACAGACCGCCGGCCCCGGTGATAAGCGCGGTGCGGTCGGTGAGATCGAAAGCCTTGGGAAGGGAGCGGGTCATGACGATCTTCTAGCGCAACTGGCCGCCGTCGGCGACGACGATAGAGCCCGTGATGAAAGATGCGCGCGGGGAGGCCAGGAAAACAGCCAAATCCACAATCTCTTCCGGCGTGCCCAGCCGGCCTTGCGCCACCTCGCGCTTCAGCATGGCTTCGACCCCAGCCCTGTCTTCCTTCAGTTTGCGGTCCCAGGTTCCTCCATCGAACAGGATATTGCCCGGCGCTATAGCGTTGATGCGCAGACCTTCGGCGGCAAGCGGCCGCGCCAGGCTTTTCACCGCCGCGTTCAACGCCGCCTTGGCGGCGGAATAGGCGACCGGCGCGCCAATAGCGGCCACACCGGCAATGGAGGAGATGCAAACAATCGCCCCACCCTGGTTCATGCGCGGGCGTGCCGCCGCGATCATGTTCAGGCTGGTGAAAAGATTTTCGTCCAGCACCCGACGCCATTCTGCTTCGTCCTCCTGACCCGGCGGGACAGAACGGCCGCTGCCGGCATTACAGACCAGGATGTCGAGACCCTCATGGCTCGCCTCCGCGATGATCGCATGCGCGTCTTTCGCGGCGTCTCCGATATGCAGTGTGGCGCCGGGCAGGAGGGCCGCGGCGGCCTCCAGGCCATCCCGGCCTCGCGCTGCCAGCGCCAGGCGGCAGCCTTCGGCACGCAGCGCCTGGGCAATGGCAAGTCCGATGCCGCGGCTTGCCCCCGACACCAATGCGCGTTTGCCTTCCAGCCCCAGCTTCATGCCGCCTCGATCCAGCCCTTCGCCATATCGCGATACTTACCCAGCACACCGGCATGGTCGCCGTCGTCCGCGCGCGCCGTCTGCAGGATATAGAAGCCGCGATATCCGCGCTTCACCAAGTCTAAGATGGTAGCTCCCAGTTTGGCGTTGCCGGTGCCCAGCGGTACGGTGGTTCCGCCCAGCATCCGGTCCTTGATATGGACGTTGAGGATGCGGGGGAAATAGGCCGCGATCTCCTCGGCGCTGTCATAGCCCAGCGCGGCGCTGTTGCCGATGTCGTAATTGACGCCGAACTGGTCCAGCGGGAATTTCCCGATGAAATCGGCCAGTTTCTGCGCCGGATAATCGCACTCGAACACCACGGTCAAGCCGCGGTCCTTCAGCCAATTGGCGCGCTTGCCGAGTTCGGCGATGACGGCAGTTTCTTCGTCCGGGGTGTTCATCGCGCCATTGTCCACCAGCGGCACCACGATGAACTTGATACCGATATTGGCGCAGGCCTGGGCCACTGCTTCAAACTCGCCCAAGCGCTGGTTACGCTCGGCGCCGGTGACGCGCCAGAAGGGCATCTGCATGAAAATGTCCCCGGTCAGCGACACCACGCGCACATCATGTTTTGCGCATAGTGCCCGGATTTCGGCTTGGCCCTCGGCCGTCATCAGCGGATTTTCCGCCAGCCGGTCGTGATCCAAGGTCCATTCCATCAGATGGATGCCCAGCTTCTCGGCGGCTGGGAATTCGTCGCGCCATTTGTCCCAGGGGAAGGCCTGGATCTTGCCGTCCACCTGGGGCGACAGACGGCCCTGCATGAAGCCGATCTCGGCCATTACTTCTTGGCCTTGAAGCGATAGGCGGTGGGCGCGTCGCCTTGGGCGTTGGCGCCGGCGGCGTTCCACGCCTTGATCTGGCCCGGAATGTCCACGCCGGTGTTGGCGCTCCATTTGTTCAGCACCTTGGTGAAGACCGGGCCGACCTTGCCGTCGCCGATATT
>JADMIO010817222.1_pt1 | contig 14096 bp, 8 predicted proteins | sample 8958161 | NCBI WGS metagenome assembly JADMIO01 (sample SAMN16585339, study PRJNA669376) | soil metagenome | isolation source: Crop rotation soil | place: USA: Cullars Rotation, Alabama | collected 2011 | reverse complement strand
CTTTCCCAAGTGAGCTCGAGCGAGCACTGGCTCCCGTACTGGTATCCCTGGGCGGCGCACCCGCCCAGGGCAAACCGGTAAGTCAGGCAGATTGGCAGGCTAGCGTCGAGGGCCTGTTCCCCACTTCCCGACGGGTAGAAGTTCTGTTGTCCGCGCTGGTTGGCGCGGCTCCGGCAGAAAATGCGGACCGTCTGCCGAGTGAATTGCTTACCGCCATCCGCGAGTTGCGGGTCCAGGTATCTCAGGCGAAGCAGTTGCTCAAGTAAGTAAGCTTCCACACACTCGCGCGAGTAGGCGTAAACGCCTACATCATTCGACAAAACAGTGTACGGTAAAGGGGATGGTATTCAGGCGGCTGCTTGCGATTCTGGCAGTCTGCTCGCTGCCCGTCTCCGCACAGCGTTACGCCGGCCTGTACGGGCGTATCCTCGACTATTTTGAGGGAGGCATCGGTCAGGCCGCAATCACCGTGGTCAACGAGGAGACGGGATTTCGCCGAGCCGCTCAGTCGGAGCCCGGCGGATCCTACAACATCGGCCTGCTCACACCAGGTGTCTATAAGATCACGGTTCGCAAAGAGGGCTTCCGCAGCGCCGTCCGCTTCGGGGTCAAGCTGTCGTCGTCCGCCGCTACTCGCGCTGATTTCGTCCTGCCCGTCGGCAGCGTCGAAGAGAGCATCACGGTATACGGCAATGCGCCGTTGCTCGAGCAGGAGGACGCCTCAGCGGGCCGGCGCCTGGAGCGCGACGAGGTCGAACGTCTGCCGCTCAACGGGCGCGGAATTCTCACCCTGCTTGAACTTGCGCCCGGTACCAACGTGACGCCAGCGACACGCGGCGAGGCGGGACAGTTTACGGCGAGCGGGCAGCGCCCGAACACGAATTACTTCACCGTGGACGGCGCGAGCGCGAATGCCGGGGTCACGGCGGGCGGTCTCCCCGCGCAGTCGACCGGCGGGGCGCTGCCGGCATTAAGCGCTTTCGGTAGCCTGGACTCCGTGATCTCGCTGGACGCGATGGAGGATTTCAAGATCACGACCTCCACCGCTGTGGCCGAGTTGGGCCGCATGCCGGGTGCGACAGTGGCGGTCACGAGCCGGTCAGGGACGAACGGGCTGCACGGCTCGACCTTGTACCGGTTCCGCGATGCCGTCCTGAATGGGAACGACTGGTTTGCGAATCAGGCAGGTTTCTCGCGGCTTCCGCTCCGGCTCCACGACGTGACCCAGACTTTCGGCGGGCCGCTGAAACGAAACCGCACCTTCTTCTTTCTCTCCTACCAGCACATCGCGCTACGGCAGCCGTACATCTGGCGCCAGGTGGTGCCTTCCGCCGAGGGGCGCGAACTCGCGGGTGAATGGGCGCTGCCGTTGTTGAAGTTGTACCCGGCACCGAATCGCGGCACACTGGCGGGCGGCACAGGAGAGTGGGTCGGACGCACGGTGCGGCCCGCTGCTCTCGATACGGGAGCGCTGCGGCTCGACCACGCCCTGACGTCGCGGATCAGCCTGTTTGCGCGGTACAACGACTCTCCGTCGCGCAATCAGTTCGGAACGATTGTGGTGAACCGGCTGCGGCTGCGATCGAGGAGCCTGACGCTAGGCGTCAATGCCCGCCTGGGAGGCCGGACCACTATCGATTCGCGAATTAACGAATCGCAGGCAGAGGCCGATTCGGAATGGAATCGCGAGGGCGCTTGTTCTTTGCGCCCTTTGACCGAGATCTTCATCGCACCACCAGCGCCTTGCGGATACCTGCTGCGATTCTCGATCGGCGGCGTCGGTCAGTTGTCATCCGGCTCCGAGGGACGAAGGAGACAGCGGCAATTTCACTTGCTCAACTCACTGACGTTCCTTCGCGGCACACACAAGATCACAGCGGGCGTCGACTTCCGGCGAATTCTTGCGCTGCGCCGCGATGCCACTGCCGGACTTGGCCTCATTGCGGACGACGTCGAGTCGCTGAGCGATACGCGGACGCTGTGGATCGCGCGCAGTGCCGCGCAGAACGCTTCCGTGCGATTGCGGGAGCTTTCGCTGTGGTTGCAGGACACGTGGAAAGTCTCGCCGCGCATCACGATCGCGGGGGGCTTGCGCTGGGAGTACAGTCCCGCGCCGCTCCCCGACGGGGTCAGTTACTTCCTGAATTCGGCTTCGAACACGGTGTTCTCCTTGCACCAGCGGATCTGGCCCGCGGCGTATCGCAATTTCGCACCGCGCTTCGGCGCAGCGGTCCGGCTGACGTCGAGCGGCAACACGATGCTGCGGGCGGGAGCGGGACTGTATTACGACTCGAGCCTCAGCATCGCGACAGACGTGCTGAACGGTGGGCCGCTCGGAACCGAGCGGTTTATCAGTTCCATTCATGCGCCGTTTTCCACCGAGCTCAGCTATGCCTTCCTTCCGAATCTGGTATTGCCCAAGGTAGTGCAATGGCATGTTTCGCTGGAGCGGTCGCTCGGTACACATAGCGCAGCATCGCTCGGCTACATCGGTTCGGAAGGACTCGATTTGGTGCGGCGGGAACTGGGCGGGTCGGGTTCGAGTCCCACCTCCGTGATCGCGCTGACTACCAACAACGCGGCGAGCAGCTATCATGCGCTGGAGTTCCAATATCGAAGGCGCATCGCGAGCGGCCTTCAGGCGCTCGCTGCCTACACGTGGTCGCATTCGATCGACAATGATTCGAGCGACGCGTTTCTCATGTGGGCAGGCAGCGGCGGAAGCGACCGAGGCTCGTCCGATTTTGATGTGCGCCACGGCTTCACGGGCTCGGCCAGTTACGCGGCGCCGTGGATGCACGGGTTCACTCTGGACACTACGTTCCGCGCCCGAACCGGCTTTCCGATTACGATTCTGCAACGCGAAGAATATCTCGGGATCTCCGTTGCGAACGCGTTTCGCCCGCACTATTTGACCGGGGTTCCCATCTGGATCCGCGATCCGTCGGCGGCAGGAGGGCGGAGGCTCAATCCCGCGGCGTTCCTTGGAACAGCTGCCACCGTGCAGGGGTCGCTCGGCAGGAATGCACTGACGGGCTTCGGGATGTCTCAAGTGGACCTGGCGATCGGACGCGAGTTCCGCTTTCCCGAACAACTGCGGCTCAACCTACGGGTGGAGACGTTCAATCTGCTGAATCACGCGAACTTCGGCGACCCGGTCCGCTTCCTCAACAGTCCTCTGTTCGGGCAGTCGGTCTCGATGCTGAACATGATGCTCGGAACGGGAAGTCCGGGAAGCGGTCTCGCCCCGGCACTGCAAACCGGCGGTCCGCGTTCCGTGCAGATCTCACTTCGTTTTCAATTCTGATAGCTTGACGATGAACCCGTCCAGATCCACGAAGGAGTCGGACGCATTCGGGTTGTGGTCACCGGTGACGCGCAATTGTGCCAGGTGCTTGCCGGGCGCGAAGCAGCAGAAGTCCTGGAAGCTTTTCCATGCGACTGCGGGTGAGTAGAGATCGAATCTGCCGAAGGGTTTGCCGTCGATGATCACTTCCACAATGCCTCGATTGGGGGCCTTGGCGTACATATAGCGGAGCGAAGTCCCTTCGAAGGCGATCATGATGTCCGAGCCGGGAACGTTGGTGTAGGAGACGCTCCCGCGCTCAGGCTCGGCAAACTGGACGGAATGCTCCCACTCGCCGCGGAACAGAATCGCGGGGTCGAAGTCGTCCCAAAATCCCGGCGGCACAGTGATCGTGGGTTTGTCCGGCGGATGGTAATTTGCAATGCGCTGCTCGCAGTCGGGCTCGAGGTGTGCCAGGTAGACATCGCCCGCCTGAGACTCGGGAATCGTACACAGCTCCATCATGCGTTTCAGTGAGGCGGGCTCGAGCGGCTCGCGGGGGTCGGGCTTTGGCGCGATGACGTAGTCGATCTTCCAGCTGTTCAGCAGGCGGAACAGTTCGACGGCGCCTCGGGCTCGCGAGATGCGGTCGAGCGTTGAGTATTGGTGCCAGTGGTTGGCGTAGAAGGTTCTGGTGAGCCCCGCGTTGTCGTCGGTCGATGCCAGCAGTACGGTCGATTGCGGATGACGGCTGTTCAAGTAGCCGATCAGTTTGCGGATCGGCGCGGCTTGCTCCAGGTACCGCTCGCGCTCCGCGCGTGAGAAGGGAAGGCGGAGCGAAAAATCCTTGTGATAGTAACTCGACGCCGGGAGAAACCAGGCATTCAAGGCAGTGGCTGCGCCCAAGTAGCAGACGAGAGCGAGGTATAGCGAGCGGTACTTCTGCGCCCAGCCGAGCAGTGCTGCTCCGCCCACCATCACGAGAGGCATGGCTGCGTAGAGGTAGCGAACGTTTGGCTGCGACGCCATGACAATCCAGGCCGCAGTGATCGCGACCAGTAGCGCTCCGGCAGCGGCGCGTCTCGACCGGCGCAGCATCACCAGTCCCATCAGGGCTAGAGGCACCAGGACAAAGTACTGAAATCCGAAGGAGCCGTTCTGCCCTTCGTAAGCGTCCGCCGTGTGGAACGTGAGGGTATAGATCGTGCCGGCGCCGACCGGGATGTGGAACCGCTCGTCATTAAGATCGAGAGTGCGGGGCAGAAGGGGCGAAGCGAATTTCAGATTCTGGTAAGGGAAGACGGGGTTGCCGGTCTTGGCCCACGCGATTACGAAAGGGGGCAACGCGCAGGCGAGCAGCAGGGCGACTCCCACGATGGCATGCCAGCGGGGCCGCGGCGCGAGCGCCTTCGGATTGCACGAGATTTCGTAGAGCACGAAGGGCAACGCCATGATTACGAATGCCGCGCTGCCTAGCTTGGTCGCCATGGCCGCGCCGCCGATGAGCATTGTGAGGTAGAAGTAGGGCCGTGCTCCCGTTTCACCGAATGTCCAGACGGCGGTGAGCATCCCAAGTACGAGTGCGGCCACCAGATTTTCGACGAACAGCGAGCCCGTCACGAGTTGGACTGTTGGGGTAGAGGCGAACGCGGCGGCCACCAGCAGAGCGCCAGCGGGTCCGAGCCAGCGCCGCGCGGTGGCGTAGAGGAGTCCGATGGTGATGAGGAGGAATGCGAGGTTGAGCAGCCGGGTCGCGTATTCTCCGCCGAAGAGGTAGACGATGGAGAAGCACCAGTCGGCGCCCATCGGCATCACGGCCCAAATCAGGTGCGACGGTTGCACGGTTAGGGCGTGATGCGCGGCGATATCGATGGGCACTGCGAGGTGTACTGCGAGCGCGTCGGTGCCGATCTCCGGCTTGAGCGCGACCACCCACTGCGCCATGATCAGGAACACCAAAGCCGCGAGCGCCGCGCGTGTCCAACCGGAGTCGAGTTCCGCGCTGGCCAGTGCTCGCCACCAGGAGCGGAAACGCTCGACCACGCCGCGGCGATCGGCAATCAAGGGCGCAGCCAGAATCACGGCCCAGGTGGCGGGGTAGTGAATCGGAATACGTGCGAGCGGCGTCATCACGGAGAGATAGATGGCGATTCCCGCGAGGGTCGCGAGCAGGTGGCCGGTGAGTGTGTCCTGTCTCGCGCGGCCGAGAATCAGGCTGCCGAGGGCGCATGCCGAAGTCAGAAAAAACGCAACAGCCACCACGGGCATCGGCCCCACCGCGGCCGCGGTAAGCACGACCAGCAGCGTTGTGATGAAGGCCGCGAACGTCCAGGGAAACATCGTCAGGATCGGGACCGCCACGGCGAGATAGACACCGAAAAAGCGCAAGTAGCGCCGCAGTCCGACCGGCAGCCAGATCTGTTGCTTAAACAGATCCGCACTGAAAATCCCGTAGATCTCGACCGCCACGAGAATCGCGAGAACTGCGCCGAAGATGGCGGCGGGTAGCCAGGCCGGCGACGCTGACGGACTCGTGATCGGCGACTGCGACGGCGCCTGAGTGATCGCGGGTGCCTCTTCGGGTTCCTCTCGCACTTCCGCGCGTTCCCGCGGCTTAAAGATGAACAGCCGCTGCACTGCGAAGTTGAGGAAGAACAGAACCGTCTCCACAGAGAGCTTGGCCACCATCGTGTGGACGCCGAATTGATCGTGCAGGTGCCGGATCGCGAAGTAGGAGACGCTGCCGCTGATCAGCACCAGCGAGAGATACTTCGGCAGGACCGCTTTGTGCTTCTGCTGCGAGCCGAAGACCGAACTCCGCACCATCGTGTAATTAAAGGCGACGGCTACCACGCGAGCGAGGGCCTGTGCCGCGAGCAAGTGGCCGGAGCGGCTCCAGATGATATAGAAGAGGACATTATCGAGCAGCGCCGAGAGGACCGCGACGGAACTGAAGCGGAGCAGGACGAAGTAAATCTTCATCGAGTCCGTGATGGGATTGAAGTGCGAGGAAGGATTGCCGGCCTCGTAAATGGTTCGGATCGGCTGCTCAAAGATGGGGACTTCGTTCTGATGCGCGGCGATCAGCATCTCGAGTTCGAACTCGTAGCCGTTCGCCTCCACGCGCATCATGCTCGCCATCAGGGCCGCTGGGATTCCGCGCAAGCCGGTTTGGGTATCGGTGAGTTTGCGGCCTAACAGCCCATGCATGATGGACCGGGTGAGAACGTTGCCGAAGCGGCTGCGCAGCGGCACCTCGCCGCCGAACGAGCGGCTGCCCAGCACCAGCGCCTCGGGTTGCGCCTCGAGCGCCGCAGCCACGCGCGCGATGTCTTCCGGATGATGCTGGCCGTCGGCATCGGCGGTGACGACGCCTGCGCCCGGAAAGTGGCACAGAACGTAATTGAAGGCGGTCTTGAGGGCCGCGCCTTTACCGAGGTTCACCGCGTGGCGCAGCAGATGGACGCGCGGCAGTTGCGCGATGCGCGCGAAGATGTCCGCACACTCGGGGCCGCTGCCATCGTCCACGACGATGATGGCAGGCGCACCCGCGGCGCCAACGGCTTCCACTACGTCGATGAGTCCGGTGGAAGGCTTATACGCGGGGATCACGACCGCGAATCGGATCTCGTGGTTCGATGGCATCAGTTGGCGGTGAATACTCAACTACACCATGCGATAGAAGAACTTGGCAAGCGAGGGGAAAGCGTGCGATTGCGTTCGTTGGTGCGGATCGGGACGCGATGGACGTCGCGCTGCGATCGCGGGCACCGTTCGAGAAGCCGCGTCAGTCCGGGTCATGCGTGAGACGCGCCAGCGTTCCGGGGAGAAGGCCACCGCTGGGCCTAGCGGGCTTCCCCCCGATCGAACGCTTTCCGAGAGCCGCGGAGCGAGCGGCGTGGGCGTCCTGCTTTTAACCGAACCTCAACACGTTCCCGAACGGGGTGCATTTCACCGCCACCGACCGCTCGTCCGGAGCCCCAATCTGCTCATCAGCCGGAAGCGGTCTGGAACTTGTCTAACCTATGGGGTAAAGATAACCTGTTACGGGTTATATCTCAATACTCTCCAAGGAGAACTATCTTCAGTCAGCATTCCGCAGGGGCGTATGCCGGCGGCGATTCGCCCGGCTGCTAGAATGAAGCAAAATGATCCAGACCCTATTCGGCTCGGTTGAGCAGGAGCCCTCCCTTCTCGACAAACTGAAGAGCGGTGTCGAGAAGACCCGCGCCGGCCTCGTTTCCGCCCTCGAAGACGCCATCCAGGGCAAAAAAGAGATCGATGCGGATCTGCTGGAGCATTTGGAGGCGACGCTGATCGGCGCCGATATTGGCGTCCGTACCACCGATGAGATTCTGGAGCGGATCCGCGAGCGCGTTGGGCGGCACCAGTTGAATGACGCCGCCGAGTTACGCGGGCTGATCCGCGAGCACCTGCTGGAGATCCTGGAGGCAAGCGAGCGAGCTCCCGTGCGGGTGTCGGCGCCCCCGGCGGTGATCCTGGTGGTGGGGGTCAACGGGGCGGGGAAGACGACGACGATTGGAAAGCTGGCGCAGCGTTTCAAGAACGAGCAGCGTTCGGTGCTGCTCTGCGCAGCAGATACGTTCCGTGCCGCGGCGATCGATCAACTGGAAATCTGGGCGAATCGCAGCGGTGTCCCGATGATTCGCCAGGCTCCCGGCAGCGATCCGAGCGCGGTGCTGTTCGATGCGCTGAACGCGGCGCGCGCACGAAATTCGGATTACGTCGTGGTCGATACTGCCGGCCGCCTGCAGACCAAAGAGAACCTCATGGCGGAATTGCAGAAGATGAGCCGCACCGCTAAGAAGGTGATCCCCGATGCGCCGCACGAAGTGCTGCTGGTGCTGGATGCCACTACGGGGCAGAACGGTTTGGAGCAGGCGCGCAAGTTCACCGAGACCTCCGGCGTAACGGGCATCGTTCTGACCAAACTGGACGGCACGGCCAAGGGCGGAATCGTGGTGGCGATCGCCCGCGAATTGAACCTGCCGATCCGCTACGTCGGCGTGGGCGAAAAGATCGAAGATCTGCTGCCGTTCGACGCTGAAAAATTCATTGAGTCTTTGTTCGCCTGATGCCCTCTTCCTACATGCGCGAAGCGCTGGACCTCGCCCGGCGGGGACGCGCGCAGTCGAGTCCCAATCCGATGGTCGGCGCGGTGGTCGTCGGCGATGACGGTGAGGTGGTGGGACGTGGCTTCCACACCTGGGATGGTGTACGGCACGCCGAAGTCATCGCGATCGAAGAAGCCGCGGAGCGGGCGCGCGGCGCTACGGTTTACTTGAGCCTCGAGCCTTGTTCTCACCAGGGCCGGACGCCGCCGTGTGCGGACGCGTTGATTGCGTCTGGGGTGAAGCGCGTGGTGGTCGCGATGGAGGATCCGAACCCGTTGGTCAGCGGCTCCGGATTGCGGAGGTTGCGCGAGGCGGGGATCGCCGCGGAGGTCGACTCCGAATTCACCGCCGAAGCAACCAAGCTCAACGAGGCCTTTGTCCACTTCATGCGGCGTGGACGTCCGCTGGTCACGCTAAAGACGGCGATCACTCTCGACGGCAAGATCTCGGCGCCCGACGACAATCGCGGCTGGATCACGAGCGAGCGTGCCCGCGCGCATGTGCAGCAGCTTCGCCACGATCATGATGCGATTCTGACCGGCATCGGTACGGTGCTCGCGGACGACTGCATGCTCACGGATCGTACGGGTGGGCCGCGGGCTCGTCCATTGCTGCGCATCGTGATGGATTCGCAATTGCGGCTGCCGCTCGATTCGAAGATGGTGCGGAGCGTTGCGGACGATGTGCTGGTGGTGACGACGTCCGCAGCGGCTCCTGAACGACTTCGCCAGATGGACAAGCGGGGCGTCCGGGTGCTGGTGCTGGATGGGCCCGGCGGGCGCGCCGACCTGCACGGCGTCATCGGGTGGCTGGGCCGCGAACGCTACCTCTCGCTGATGATCGAAGCGGGCAGCAAGCTCAACTGGACCGCGCTCGAATCTGGGTGCGTGGACCGCATCTTCTTCTACTACGGTCCAAAGATTCTGGGCGGCCTGGAAGCGCTGCCGCTCGCCGGGGGTATCGGACGCCGGCGCCGGTCGGACGCCATCGCGGTCCACGGTATCACCGTTCACCCCATCCCGCCGGACGAATTCGCGGTGGAAGGATACCTGGATGTTTACGGGGATCATTGAGGAACTCGGCACGGTGGAGGCGGTGGAGGGCCGCGCTGCCGGCTCGCGCCTGCGGATCCGCTGTTCCACGGTGCTCGAAGACGCGACAGAGGGTGCCAGCATTGCGGTCAACGGCGTTTGCCTGACGGCGGTAGATCTGCGCCCGGGGTCGTTTTCCGCCGACCTGGCGCCGGAGACCCTGAACCGCAGCAACCTCGGCGCTCTTCGGGTGGGATCGCGCGTCAACCTGGAGCGGCCGCTTTCGCCCACTGGGCGTTTGAGCGGACACATCGTCCAAGGGCACGTGGATGGCACGGGCGAACTGGTGGGGCTCGAGAGCTTGGGGGACGAGAACTGGTGGTTGCGCGTCCGCGTTCCCGCGGAGCTCGATCCATTCCTGGTCTACAAGGGCTCCATCGCGATCGACGGGATCAGCCTGACGATCGCGGCACTCGAGCAAGACCTGCTCTCCGTCACCATCATCCCGCACACCTACCGGAACACGACGCTGGCCGGGTATCGCCCGGGTGCGCGACTGAACCTGGAGTGCGACGTCCTCGCGAAACACGTCGAAAAGCTGCTCCGCAAGCTGGACCTGAAGCAGCCACTGAGCATCGACAAGCTGCGGGACAACGGCTACTGAGGGCTTACAAGGACAACCCGGTCCAAAGTGGGGTAAACTGGGTGTACTGTTAGGCGGATCTACTTGTATCAGTACGTGTTTGCAGCCATTCTGGCGATAGCCGTGCCGGTGCGCTTCGCGTCGGCCCAGACCGGCCAGCTCGATGCCAGCCCCACCCTATTCACCGTGATGGCCGCCATCAATCTGTGCGGGTATGACGCCGACCTGAACTCGGCCCACAGCCACCCGCTGCGCAAGGCGATTCGGGAAGAACTCGCCAAACGCGACATTCCTTCGCTCCCGGCACTCAAGGAATTCGTTGCCCGGCATCGCAGGCCGAATGACACCGACGAACTGAGCCAGTACATCTCCTTTGCGCTGACCGTAGGCCCGCCTCCTAAGTTCGAGATCAATAAGAGGGATGTGGATATTCCGCCCGATGTCAGCGGCCTCAAGGACTTTTCGGATTTGCTGGCGAGCTTCTATCGAGAGGCGAATATCGCGGACCTGTGGAAACGATCGCAGGGTGCGATTGAACAGGAGATCGGGTTCTACCACCAGGGCGTTTCGGACGCTGTCTTGCAGTCCAACGTGTATCTGCGGCAGCCGACGTCGGGCTTTCAAGGCAGGCATTTTCAGATCTTTCTCGAATTGCAGGGCGCTCCGAATCAGATCCACACTCGCAGTTACGGCAACGAATACACGATCGTGATTACGGTACCGCGGCTCGACGTCAATCCCCGGCCCTCGCCCAAGATTTTCGAGGTCCGTCACGCGTACCTGACGTATCTGCTGGATGCGCTGGCCACGCGCAATCAGGAGATCCTGGCGCGGAAGCAGAGCCTGATCGAGCAAGCCAAGCGAGCCCGGACGCTGCCGGAGATTTACCAGAACGACTTTCTCCTGCTGACCACGGCAAGCCTGGTGAAGGCCGTGGAGGCGCGGCTCGACAAGCAGTCGCAGGGCGTTGAAAAGGCACTGCTCGACGGCTACATTCTGACTCCGTTCTTTGCCGAGCAGTTGCAGGCATACGAGAAGCAGGACCAGTCGATGCTGCTGTATTACAAAGAGATGGTGAGCGCGATCGACTTGCGCGTAGAAAATGCGCGGCTCGCGCGACTGTCGTTCAACGTGCCCGCGCCGCCGCCACCCGTCAATCGGGAGCCGGTGAACGCCGAGCCTGTGCTGACGGGCGCCGCCAAGACACTCGATGACGCTGAGAAGCTCTACCAGGCGAATGATTTGGAAGGTGCCAAGAAGCTGTTCCTGAGCGTCATTCAGGAAACCGATCTGCGCCCCATGCACGCATCGGCGTATTACGGGCTCGGACGAATTGCGGTTCGGCAGAACGACCCGGAAACGGGCGAACGCTTGCTCGGAAAAGCTCTGGATCTAGAACCGGAGCCCTGGGTGAGGGCATGGACCCTGGTTTATCTGGGGAGGCTGGCGCAGGCGGCCGGCGAGAAAGCTGAAGCTTTACAACGATTTCAAGGCGCGCTACAGGTGGAGGGGGCTTCCACGGAGGCTCGTAAACAGGCGCAGCTAGGGATCCAACAGAATTCGAAATAAGCGATTTTAAGGAGTTTTGGTTCATGAAACGAATTTTTTCCACGGGTCTCCTGCTCACGGCGGCCGGCATCTCCGGGCTGATGGCCCAACAGGCGGCGCCGCAGGGCGGCCAACCCGCGCAGGGTCAAGCGCAACAGCAGCAGATGGTACCTGGCGCCAAGTCGGCCGGGGAATCTCAGGCGGTGATCGCGCTGTTCACCGCGGCACAGAGCAATAACGTCGACGGCATCATCAAGGGTGCTGAAGACCTGGTCACCAAGTACGCCGATACCGTTTTCAAAGAGCAGGCATACTACCTGGAGGCCGCGGCGTACCAGCAGAAGGGCGATGTGGACAAGGCGCAGATCTACGCGGAGCGGGTCCTCACCGAGAACCCGAAGAACTATCAGGCGGCGCTGATGGTGGGCGAGTTGCTCGCGCAGCGCACGCGTGAAAACGATCTGGATCGTGAAGAAAAGCTGACCAAGGCCAGCAAGCTGCTGGGAGATACGATCACTACCTTGCAGACGGCTGCCAAGCCCAATCCGCAATTGCCGGACGCGCAATGGGAAGAGGGCAAGAAGTTCATGATGGCGCAGGCCCACAGCGACCTGGGACTGGTGGCGCTGACCCGCAAGAAGTATGACGCCGCCATCACCGAATTCAAGGCGGCGAATGACCTGGATGCGCAGCCTGCCTATCAGGTCCGGATGGCTTCGGCCTATCAGATGAGCGGGAAGAATGACGAAGCGCTGGCAATTGTGAACAAGCTGCTCGCCGATCCCCAGTTGCACCCCCAGATCAAGAATGTCGCGGAGAGCATCAAGAACGCCGCGTCTCAAGGAAAGAAGTAGCCGCCTCCGACATGCGCGCGGATGTAGCAACGCTGGAGGTCAAAATTGCCCATCGTTTCTCCAATCCGGAGTTGCTGCGCCGCGCGCTGACCCACAGTTCTTTTGCCAACGAAACCCGCACGGGAGCCGGGCCCGTTATCGACGATAACGAGCAACTCGAGTTTCTCGGCGATTCGATTCTCGGCTTTCTCATTTCCGAAGCTTTAGTCAAGCGCTTCCCAGAGCATCGCGAAGGGGAGCTCTCCCGCCAGAAGGCACACCTGGTAAGTGCGGCCCACCTGCACGGGGTGGCGCGGCGTATCGATATCGGTTCCTATCTCGAATTAGGACGCAGTGAGGAGATGAGCGGCGGCCGCGCCAAGAAGACGCTCCTGGTGGATTCGCTCGAGGCGGTGATCGCTGCCATATACCTCGACGCGGGACTCGAGGCCGTTCGGGTCTTCGTAAATACTCACGTCCTCGATGCGCCTCTTGCGAGTGACGAGGATGCAGGCACAGACATCCAGCCAGCCATCGCGAACTTTAAGAGCGCCCTTCAGGAACTCGCGCAGGCGAAGCGGCTTCCCCAGCCGCGATACAGTATCATCCGCGAGCGCGGGCCGGAGCACTCGAAGATGTTTACTGTAGAGGTGCGAGTCGGGAAAGATCTCACCGGCCAGGCGGACGGCCGCACTAAGAAGGTGGCAGCGCAGCGCGCGGCCCGCACAGTATACGAACGGCTACTCAACGACACGGTATATAGTCCTGCGCCCACCGAGTAGGATGGTACCCACACGACTTGCTTCAATGCCTGTCGATGCGATACAACTGACCCATCGATACCGCGAATTACGGGACGGAAAGGGTGGCTTCCGTCTTCGAAAAACAATCCGTATTGGTAACCGGCGGGCTGGGATTCATAGGTAGCTCGCTCGCCGTACGTTTGGTGCGCCTCGGCGCCGACGTCACGGTGCTCGACTCCTCGGTCCAGGGGTGCGGCGCGAATCTGCGCAACCTCGCGCCGGTGATCGACTGTGTCCGTGTCCTTCACGGCGATATCGCCAACGCGCCGCTGAGTGCGGAGGAATTGCGCGGTTTTGACGTGATCTTCAACCTCGCCGGCGAGATCAGCCACGTGCATAGCATGCGGTGGCCGGATCGCGACGCGTACCTGAATGCGTCGGCTCAGCTACGTTTTCTCGACCGGTGCGCGCGAGAAGCTCCTGGAACGCGCATCGTCTACGCCAGCACGCGCCAGCTTTACGGCAGTCCCGAGTATCTTCCGGTTGATGAGGAGCATCCCGTCCGGCCAATCGATTTCAACGGCATACACAAATACGCGGCGACTCAGTATCATCTGATTTGGTCCGCCATGGGAAAACTAGACGCGCGCGTGCTGTGCCTGACGAATATCTATGGTCCTCGCATGGCGGTTAGACTCCCGTGCCAGGGATTTCTGGGTCACTTTTTCCGGCAGGCACTTACCAAGCAGACCATCGAAATCTTCGGAGACGGTGAGCAGTTGCGGGACCCCCTCTACGTAGACGACGCGGTGGACGCGTTCCTGCTCGCCGGGGCGACGGACACAACGTCGCGGCGCGTGTGGAACATCGGGGAAAG
>JADMIO011741690.1_pt1 | contig 14097 bp, 10 predicted proteins | sample 8958161 | NCBI WGS metagenome assembly JADMIO01 (sample SAMN16585339, study PRJNA669376) | soil metagenome | isolation source: Crop rotation soil | place: USA: Cullars Rotation, Alabama | collected 2011 | reverse complement strand
CTTTCCCATACCAAACAGGCGCCCAGCGAACCACTGCCGCAGCAACCGGTTCCTCCCATTCAATCAGGCCTGCAACAGTTCCAGGCCCAACCCATCTATATTGAAGATACCCGGTTGCCTAACACCAGTTTACTGCAGTATGATAGCAGCCACGGAAAACTTTATGTGGGTGATGGTAAGAAAGAACTGTATATTTTCAACAAAGATCTTTCATTAGCTTCTAATTGGTTTATGCCATCGCCGCCTGTGGATGTTGATTTTTCAAACGATCCTCCCAAACTGCTTTGTGTAGGCAGCATAGCACCTACACAACAGAAAACCGGTAATTTCTTCAGTTTCGATCCTTCTCAAAGCTCTGCCGCAACATCTATAAGGTTTGATACTTTAGCACGGCCCGTAAGTGTTGTAAGTGGCGACCTGAATGGAGATAAAAAAAACGATGCGCTTATTTGCTTATTTGGTAATTATACCGGGAGGTTAAGCTGGTTTGAGTCGTACGATCAGCGCAAAGAGCATGTATTACTGGAACAACCGGGAGCGCGAAGAGCCGAAATAGTTGATATGAATAAAGATGGATTGCCTGACGTGGTAGCGTTGATGACACAGGCGCGTGAGGAACTTGTTTTATTTCTGAATAAGGGAAACGGGCAATTTGAACAGAAAATTTTACAACAATTTCCCAGCTTATATGGAACCAGTTATTTTGAACTTGACGACTTTAATAAAGATGGGCACCCTGATATCCTGCTCACCAATGGCGACAACTGGGATTTGTCTCCAATAAAAAAGTATTATCATGGTATAAGGATACTAATGAATGATGGACAAAACAATTTCAAAGAATCATTTTTCTATCCATCTTACGGAGCGCAAAAAGCTGTTGCAAAGGATTTTGATCTTGATGGTGACCTTGATATCGCAGCTATCTCTTTTTCAAATGACCTCAATAAAACCGAAGATGGATTTTTGTTGCTTAAAAATGATGGTAATATGAATTTCTCCGCATTCAGTTCTCCTGATGCTGCCAATGGAAAATGGCTTACTATGGAAGTGGCAGACCTGGATAAAGATGGTGATGATGATATTGTGATCGGCTCGTTTATTTATAATGTAAGCGAAATGACAAAATTGATAGGCAGAAACGTTGACAGGTTTCCCAATTTTGTAGTGTTTTGGAACAAACAGAAATAACTATTAACATAGGCAAGCTCTTCATCAATTCCAACAAAAGCATTTTTATTTTCATGCATTGACAGGGGTTGATATATGATAGATCAACGGATTTTGTTCATCATTATTCAACAGATCTCCAATTTGCAAACTATGTACATAAGCATCAGCTAAGATATTCGGCTCACCATTAAACACATTACCATCCGGCATATAAGCGCAGGTCATAGCGCGGCGAAAGCCATTGGTCATATTTGCATTGGCTCCGTGCACAGTAAGGCCGTTGTGAAAAGAACAACTGCCTGCCTTCATAGGTGCTGCAACAGATTTTAAACTCTTTAATTGCGGGTATTTATCAAATATGCCATCCATGTTTCTCCCGATAGTTATTTTATCAAAGCCTGTTATATGATGTGAGCCGGGAATAAAAAACAAACATCCATTTTCCAATGTAGCATCATCCAAAGCAACCCATATCGAGATTGCACGGCGATCGGAGAATGACCAAAAAGGAGTATCAAGGTGCCATGCAGTAGGATTGGCCCACGGGCGTTTGATCAATGCCTGGTCATGCCATATCCTTATTCCATCAGCGCCGGATAATTGTGCTGCCATTTTACCGATCCGCTCATCAGTCATCATCTCTTTAACCGTTTCATTGGTTTGCCAGAGATTTAATAGCTGGTCAAATACTTTCGCGAAATAATCGGAGTCTTCATTAATTCCGTCTGCTTCACCGGTCTTTATATCCTTACCCGGAATTTTTATTCCTGCTCTTTCTTCCACAGCAACAGCAACAGCCTTGCGCCAATGTTCTAATTCTTCAGGTGACAAAAAATTTTCTATAACAATAAATCCATTGGTCCGGTAGCTTTGAATTTGATCTTCGCTTAATTGATGTTTCATACGTGTGAATGATTATTAGTTAAGCAATTGAACTCTCTTGTACTTATCCGAAGTTATACCAAAGCAGGAGAAATCAAAGGCATCATTTTACCAAAAATGGGTGCAATGCCGCACTTCAAATAATATAAAACAGCCAGCAATCCCGGGCATGCGCTTATGATTATCGTATCAGTGTTACAATATGTTGTGATGGCCCCGTATCAATCCAAATAATATTTGAGCAAATTTTTTTTTCATAATTATTAACTTAAATCGTCTGTCAAACAAGAGTAAATTGTAGGTAAATGAATTGTTTAAAAAGTCTTACATTTATCTGTTTATAATTCTCCCAAACAAATTGTTTAATATGAAAAAAACTTCTCTTGCAACAAAATTTTCCATGCTTGCGATCGCTTTTTGTGCTATGTCACTTACTTCATTCAGCCAAACAAAAGCAACTATGACTGTTAGTGGTGAAGTACTGGATATGGCTTGTTATTCTTCTTCCGGCGCCAGCGGTGAAGCGCATAAATCCTGTGCTGCGGCATGCATTAAAGGCGGTTCCCCTATGGGCATTCTTACAAGCGACGGCAAAGTGTATCTTATTGTTGAAAACCATGACAAAAAAGATGCTTATGCAGAAGCGCAAAAACATGCCGGTGAACAAATAACAGCAACCGGTACTTATTCTGACAGGGGCGGACTTAAAACTTTGATAGTTGATGAAGTGAAGCCGAAGAGTTAGAACAATATCAACATACAAACGCACGGTAAACCCTGGCAGGGTTTACTTATACTACATAAGAATATCTTTTTTATATGCGATTTTGACAAAGCATAATTTGCTTTGCTATTAAGAATTTTGCCTGGCATAAGATTAAAATAAAGCATACCAACTTAAAAATAAAGTCAGCTAATTTTAAGTACTATATTAATAGTAGTTATTGTTTTTTATTTATAGATGTTATTCGACAACCAACATGGAAAATCTTACCGCAATATTGTTTATTTTTTAGTGCCATAAGTTGAAGCAGCACATCTTTTCTTCTATGTAACCTATACTGATGATTTATCTTTGAAAAGCATCCTGTATTTAACAACAATCCCAATTGCAATCAAAGGCTGCTACAAACCGTTTTGTTTTGAACAAGAATGAAAACCACTTCTAAAATATTTATTAATTACAGGCGTGAAGATACAAGTGGATATGCAGGAAGAATATCTGATGCACTCTCTGCTGAATTTGGAGAAAATAATATTTTCATTGACGTAACTAAAATAAATACCGGAACTGACTACACACAAGTGATTACGCAGGCATTGGATATGTGTAATTATTTCTTGGTTTTAATAGGTAATACCTGGTTGAATTGTAAAGACAGTTCAGGTAACCGCCGCATAGATAATCCTGATGATTTTGTTAGAAAAGAAATAAGCCTTGCTATCAAAAAAAAGATAAAAATAATTCCTGTATTGCTTGAAGAAACAAGGATGCCTTTAGCCAGTGAATTGCCTGCAGATATACAGGATATGTGTAAATGGCAGGCAATAGAAATTACAGATTCACGCTGGAAGTATGATATTGATAAGCTGATCAAATCAATTAACCTTGGGAAAAGTTTTTTTGCACTTAAAAGGAAATGGCTTTTTCCTGCTGCCATCATTGTTATTCTTGCTGTTTTATTTGGTATTTGGAAATTCAATACAAAGGGCATTATTTCTAATACACTCGCGCCGAAAGATTATTATCACAATGCTCGGGTATCGGAATTAAGCGGAGATTTTGCAAGTGCACAAAAATATTATAAGCAGTATCTTAAATTCAATCTGCCTTTTATTGATCCTCATTTAAGTTATCAATCGATGCTTAAATCGCAGGAAGGCATAAATGCGACGCGACAGGAATATAAAAGCCTGCTTTCATTCAACCCAAATTCTATTGTTGTAGCGTTTGCGAATGCATTGCTTATGGACAGGGATGAATCTATTTCTGAATTGCTTCAGCTAACAAAAAAAGATCCCGATTTTGCACCGGCATTTTACCAGCTAAGTGTTGAATATTCACAGGATAAATTGGGTGAAAGATCATTAAATGAAAAGGCATCTGAAAGAACATATCTTGTACAATTTATGCATCTTGATTCGCTTGGCAATAACCAGAAATATTATCTTGATAAAACAGTAGCAGAACAACAGGTAAAAGATGCGGTGACAAGATTGAAACAAGCTGACTATGCAACGGCCGCGTTAAAAAACCAGGTAGCTATAATTTATATGCTGGCAAATGATGGATGGCATATGTATGCAAATATTGCTGAGCAACCAACAAAAATTTTTTACAGGTTTAATACCGATAGTAACTATCACGCTACAGGGCTTACAGGTTATCAAAATTCCGGAAGAGAAATACCTGATCCGAATATATTTCTTGGTCAATTAAAAAATGGTCAATACGCTGTTAGTATAAAATACACAGATGCGAAAGGAGAGGAGCAGGGTCCTTTCAATTTTGTGTTTGATACTAAAAAAGAACGTTTGCTTGAAGTAAAAAAAATACTTGCGCAGATGAATTGGATAAGTTTTCAAAAATATGATAACAAGCTGTTGGTTTATTTTATTGCGCTTCTCTCATACAGAGATGTAATTAAAGAGATCAGGTATTCAACAGATAATCAATCTTTGACTGAAATATTTCCCATGCAACCCTGGACTAAAGGCGGGATACCTGAAATGCAAAATGATATTTATATCAATGCACCACTTACTACCAAATATGTGTGCGTTAAGCTTCTGTTTAGTGATGATACAGAGTCTGAATTGAAACGTTTTAATAACAGCGAACTTTCTAATTAAATAATCAATCAAATAATATTTATATACAGGCTGTGCCTCGCATTAAATAACGATGAATGTTGTTGACACAAAATGTTGGATTCAATAACTTGTAAGCATGATTACGATTATCATGCAGCTACATGTAAGAATGCTTTTTGATTTCGCCGGGGTTAAATTATTGTAATAAAAAGGGTTTAGGAAATAATTTCTAAAATCAAAGTCAGCGGTATATATTAAAATGCTTAACAAGAATTAATTGGTTGCTGCAGGAGCCGCTGGTTTTGGTTTGTTTTTAAACATAAAACCAATGTTTATTCCAAAATACCAGTTATGGTACTGGCTGTCGTAATCAAAGTTATTTGCAACATTACTTAAGCCTGCATTATAGTTGGCCGAAACAAAAAATCCGCTTTTGAACTGATAGCCGGTAAGTGCATTTATGCCAAGCTCAAATGCTTTAAAATCATCATCAGGATTGCTTCCAAAGTTTACCTTTTCCTCGCCTGTTTCACCATCATCGTAATTCCATTTTTCTTTGCCTGCAATACCTATATTAACTGAAGGGCCTACACCTACAAAGAACATACCTTTTGAAGTAATAGTATTGAAAACAAAATTCAAAGGCAGTTCTAGGTAATTCAGTGTTAGCTTGTCGGTAGAACCTTCTTCACTTAGTTTACCGCCCTTCTGAACATACTTCAGTTCAGGCCTGAGACTTAAATATTTTGAGATCGGTATATGGGAAACCAGGCCGCCGCTAAAACCGGTTTTGATGTCTGAGGTGATAGAAATATTATCTACGCTTATTTCATAGAAAGAAAAAGCAGGGCCTGCGGTAATACCGATGGATTGTGCGTTTGAGCAGTTTATAAATAAAACATAACTGGTCAATAAGCAGAGGATCGTTTTCATAAATAAAATTTTTGAAGTGAATTTTTTGTTTACTAAAATACATCTGCAGCTATTCAATAGTCAAGGCATACTTTACAGTTATGCTGCTACATTTTATAATTGATGTATGAAATGCTTTTGCTGCCGGTTATAAAATGTGAGATGCTAATTGTGTCATTAAAGATGTTGCGCATCATTTGTAGATATTTAACTGTTGTTGCTGCAAACAATTCCTATAATGAAAAGCTGTTAATGTGGCGTAGCAAGAATCTATGCTATATTATCAGTAAACCTGGTACCAGATCAATCCTGTAGATTCGATAATTCTATTGAATAAGGTGCTAAAAATACGCTGATAAAAGCAAGATGATCTTTGTTGATTATTATTATTCAGCAATGGTTCATTATAAAAAAGGACTGCCGAAAAGTTTGTCCATAGTTGCGCCAACACTTGAAGGTTCATCATGGAACCAAAGGTGCAGAAGGTATTGCTGAAGCACTTAAAGCAGAAATAAATTATTTCAATTATAGTGCCGTCATTTCTTAATCGTTCAGGAAGCTTGTATTTAATGAAAAATAATTTATTCTTTTATCCATTTATGCCTGAATTTCCCGAATGCTTTTGCATCTCCGTGAATCGCATATTTTCTTTTTGAAGTGGCACCAATAATGGCGCCGGTGATAAGTCCGGCCGGCAAAGTAATAATCGCTGCATAAGCACCGCCTTCTCCAAAAAATGCCGGCGTAAAACCAATGACGCCGCCAATCAACGCACCTTTCAATACTCCTCCGCTTTTTTTAATCTTAATCAATCTAATGTTTTTGTAATTGATCCTCATTAAAGCCGGTGAACTTTCTTTCTTATATGCACTGATACTGCCCTGGTATACAACAAGCACACTGTCTGAAGCTCCGATCAACACACCTTTTACCGCTGAATTATTATCATCATATACCCATATCCTCACAAGCTTTATAGAATGCGCAATACTATCCTGCCCAAATAACAACACTGGGTTAAATGTCAGGGAAAAAATGAGCATGATAAAAACGGGTTTCATCTTATTTGGTTTTTATTATAAGCATGACAATGCTTTGAAAATTATTTTTTCAATCAGTTTATAAATCATTTGCCAGTAGTCCAGGCCAATAGCCTCCCAGTGCTTTCCATCTTTCAGGATCGGCGTTGATAATAAACTTTTGTCTTTTGGTTGCTATTCCTATAACAAAACCTGCAATTGTACCTACTGCAGTACCTGAAATCATGATTACGCCAAGCGCTTCATTTTCCACACCAACATACGCTGCGCCTTTTGCGATGAATGAAGAACCAACAAGCCCGATACCAAACCCCGATATAAGATATGATCCTACACTTCTCTGTGTTTTGATAAATGAAATATCAACAACTAAAAATCTTTGTAATTGCTTTTTTTTATTCTCAATTACAATAACAGTATCAGCAATTAATTCAAGCGTACCTGTTCCAATCTTTTTACCATGTATGTTATATACAAGTACAAATGTCTGCGCACTTGTCCTATGATTAAGGACGAATAACAAGGCTACAAAGAGGAATAAATTACAAATCCGTTTCATAAAGTATTTTTCAGTAAATACAGAACGAATCTATAGTTGAATAAACATTCATTCCAATAGCCGTTTTATAATTGGAGCTTTCTGATTAACTGGCGTATGAATTTGTTTTATAAAAAGCTGATGAGATGAAACACACAACCACAAATCCAAAGAAGATCTTCAAACTGAAAAGAATAAATCATTAAATATTGTTTTTTATAAAATGAAAGAAATTAATAATTAACTTAACAATTAATACCAATGCTGCATTTATGAAAACTGATAACATACAGGAAAACTTCTTCCGTCAGATAAAACAAAAATTACCCTCACATCTATCACTCGCAGATGAAATTGCTGCGCTTTTGAATATAAGCCAGGACAGTGCTTACAGGCGCATACGTGGTGAAAAGCCATTAACAATAGACGAGGTACAATTACTTGCCGGCAATTACAGCATATCGCTCGACAGCTTTATGAATATTAAAACAGAAAGCTTTGTTTTCTCAGGTGCGTTTGTGGATAATGAAAAATTCAGGCTGGAGAATTATATGCAGGAGATGATCAATCATCTTACAACAATAAACAACGCAGCACAGAAGCATTTGTACTATCTGAACAAAGACATTCCGGTCTTTCTGAATTTTATCTTTCCTGAACTTTCCTGTTTTAAATGCTATTTCTGGAGCCGCTATTTTCATTCTAATAAAACACAGTTTTTGATCAGCGATTTTATCGATATGTTTAACGAGAAAGCATCAAAAATATACGAATTGTATTTGGCGATTCCTTCCACTGAAATATGGAACCTTGATTGCATTAATACAACTATCCGGCAAATTGAGTTTTACAGGGAAACAAAAGTATTTCAGTCAACAGAAGATATTCGTGCCATCTATAATTGCCTTGAAAAACTGGTTGATCATCTTGAACAGCAAGCGGAATACGGATATAAATTCCCTTATAAAGAGCCTTCACGAAACAGCAGTGTAACATATTCTCTTTATGCTAATGATTTTGTTTTTGGAGACAACACAGTAGTAGCAGAAATTGATGATACCAGGGTTGTGTTTCTGAATCATAGCGTGATCAATTACATTACAACAACCAATAAAAAATTTGTTGATTATGTTTTGGAAACTTTCCGGTTGATACAAAAGAAATCAACACTCATAAGTAATGTTGGCGAAAGAGAGCGGCAACTCTTTTTTGAAGGCATAAGACAAAAAATTCTTGATAAAAAAAGGCTGCTGAATTAAAAGACTGCCTTACTCTTCAGCGCGATCAATTCTGATTCTTTCTTTTTTAGTGTGACCTGTTTTGCAAAAAACGCAATTTGTGCTGCCACGCATTTCCCTATTTGCAGATAATGCAGAAATAACTTGTTTCTATTGCGCTAACCAATTTGTTATGCCCCTATGTTTGAGTCGAAATTTGTAATATCAAAACAATAATCCCGCATTAAAAAATTTTGAGCTATGAAACCTGTTATAACTGCATCGGGTCTTCCGATTATTACAGCCATATATAAGAGCAAAATCTCGTTAGAAAATTTTTTAATCGCACTTGCGATCATTATCGGAATAACCACGCAACTGCTTGTATTTATCATGCATAAATCTGCATTCAAATCTGTATCATTTAGTTTTTCATTTATCTTATGGGTTGCTTCTGCATCTCCCGTTATTCTTGCGACTATAATCATCAGGTTGCGGACAGAGGTAAGGCAAAACCTTGAATATCAAAAAAACAGGATAGAAAAAACAATTCTTCAACTTGAGGCTAAAGCCTTACGTGCACAAATGAGTCCTCATTTTATTTTCAATTGTATGAATTCGATAAAGCTGTTGATACAACAAAAAGAGGAAGATAAAGCAATAACCTATCTTTCATCTTTTTCAAAATTAATGAGGGTGATTCTGCAGAATTCCGATAAAAAAGAAATTACCTTATTTGAAGAAATAGAAACCTGCCGGTTATACCTGCAACTTGAAAGCATGCGGTTTAATAACAGGTTCCATTATGAATTTGATATGGAAAAAACGTTGGACCTGAAATCCATTATGGTGCCTGCATTAATTATTCAACCTTTTATCGAGAACGCTATATGGCATGGTATTATGCCGAAAGAAGGTGCAAGTACATTAACTGTAAAGATTATTAAAACTGATCGTACTATAAGTTGTATTATAGATGATGATGGTGTTGGCAGGGCCATAGCGATGCAAAATAAATTTATCGGCTCCAATTCTGCACATCAGTCGAAAGGAGTAAGTCTTACACAAACACGCCTTGAACTAAATAATGTTTTAAGCCAACGACATGCAACTATCCAGATAATTGATAAGGCAAACGGTGATAATGAATCAACGGGCACTAAAGTGGTGCTTGTATTTAATGAAGAATAGCCAATTGTATGTATGATAGAATTATTGCGTTTCGCCAAACAAAAAAGGTTGCCGTATTACAGGCAACCTTTTACAATATTAAAAATTACAATCACGCCAAATCAAACCTGTCTGCATTCATCACCTTCACCCACGCCGCAACAAAGTCATTTACAAATTTCTCTTGAGCATCTGCGCTACCATATACTTCTGCTATAGCACGCAGCTCAGAGTTGGAGCCAAACACAAGGTCTACGCGGGTTGCGGTCCATTTGGGCTGACCGGTAGCTCGGTCGCTGCCTAAATACAATTCTTTGCTATCGTCTGTAGCTTTCCATGATGTGTTCATGTCAAGCAGGTTCACAAAGAAATCGTTGGTAAGCTGTCCCGGGCGTTGTGTGAAAACGCCATGTTTGGAACTATCAAAATTCGTATCCAACACACGCAGCCCGCCAACTAATGCAGTTAACTCAGGCGCGGTAAGTGTGAGCAGTTGTGCCTTATCTATCAGTAACGCTTCGGTGGATACAGGAGATTTGGTTTTGCGGTAGTTGCGGAAACCATCAGCAGCAGGTTCAAGATATCCGATCGATTCCACATCTGTTTGTTCCTGTAAAGCATCCATGCGGCCCGCTGCAAAAGGAACAGCGATATCGTGGCCTGCATCTTTTGCTGCTCTTTCAATTGCAGCACTGCCGGCAAGCACAATTAAATCAGCCAGTGAAACCTTTTTACCGGTTGTTTGCGCTGCGTTGAATTCTTTCTGAATGCCTTCGAGCGTATCCAATACTTTTTTCAATTGAACGGGGTTATTGACCTTCCAGTCTTTTTGCGGAGCAAGGCGAATACGTGCACCATTGGCGCCCCCGCGCTTATCGCTTCCGCGGAAAGTAGAAGCTGAAGCCCATGCTGTTGTTACTAATTCAGATATGCTTAAGCCCGATTGTAGCAATTTTGCTTTTAATGAAGCAATATCATTATCATCTATCAATGCATGGTCAACGGCCGGAACCGGGTCTTGCCAAAGTAAGTCTTCCTGTGGCACATCAGGGCCGAGGTAACGTGCCTTCGGGCCCATATCGCGGTGCGTTAATTTAAACCAGGCACGCGCAAATGCATCTGCAAACGCATCGGGATTTTCAAGAAAATGCCTTGATATTTTTTCGAAACCAGGATCAAGCCTTAAAGAAAGATCAGTTGTAAGCATGGTTGGCTTACGTTTTTTAGAAGCATCAAACGGATCCGGAATAATATCGTCTGCGTCTTTTGCTACCCACTGGTGCGCACCGCCCGGACTTTTGGTGAGTTCCCATTCAAACCCAAACAGGTTTTCAAAATAATTGTTGCTCCACTGAGTAGGCGTTTTTGTCCATATAACTTCCAGCCCGCTGGTAATAGTGTCCGCGCCTTTACCACTGCCATAACTGTTATTCCAGCCAAACCCTTGTAATTCCAGGCCTGCAGCTTCCGGTTCTTTACCAACATGCTCTGACGAAGAGGCGCCATGTGTTTTACCAAAACTATGGCCACCCGCAATTAATGCAACTGTTTCTTCATCATTCATTGCCATGCGGCCGAATGTTACCCGAATATCGTGTGCTGCTGCAATAGGATCAGGATTGCCATCAGGTCCTTCAGGGTTTACATAGATCAAACCCATATGTGCTGCGGCCAGGGGATTTTCAAGTTTTTCTGAATGTATTTTCCTTCCCGGATCTTCATCTGATGATACAACGCCATGCTCTTTTTCCACGCCTTCAGAGCCACGTGCATAACGATCATCATTACCCAGCCATGTTGTTTCTGAGCCCCAATACTCATCTTCATCCGGTTCCCATACATCAGGGCGCCCGCCGGCAAAACCAAATGTTTTAAAACCCATTGATTCCAATGCTATGTTACCGGCAAGGATCATCAAGTCGGCCCAGGATATTTTGTTGCCATATTTCTGTTTGATAGGCCATAGCAACCTGCGGGCTTTATCAAGGCTTACATTATCAGGCCAGCTATTAAGCGGGGCAAAACGTTGTTGCCCTGCACCTGCACCACCGCGGCCATCATGTACACGATATGTACCTGCACTATGCCATGCCATACGAATGAACAAACCACCATAATGGCCAAAGTCTGCAGGCCACCAATCCTGTGAATCGGTCATGAGTGCATGCAGGTCTTTTTTAACTGCTTCAAGATCGAGGCTCTTAAAAGCTTCGGCGTAGTTGAAATCTTTATCCATTGGATTAGATAAAGAAGAGTGCTGGCGCAGGATGCCAAGTTTTAATTGGTCTGGCCACCAGTCCCTATTCCTCGTGCCGCCACCGCCAACATTTTGTTTTAAACTGCCGTTATGAAACGGGCATTTACTGATGTCGTTAGAATTGTTTTCCATTTTTTGAAAATTTATGGTAAGAATTTATTTTTTCCTGAAATGGTTATACAGACTTTTTCAGATAGCAAACTTATGATATTGTATAAATAATTTTAATCAATTAATTTGATAGTTCAATAGGTTAAAGCTATTGTGTGTTTGTACTTACTTTTTGTCTTGACACAAAAAGTAACAAAAAAGTCAAGGCAAACCCGATCGCTCCGCGCGTTTTGCCGGGCCAACGCCTCCCTCTGTGTAACTTGCTTTATTAAGTATAGACTGGTTGTATTTTTAGCATATAATGTTTCTGTAATACTGAAGTATTTTATTCTCCAATGCTGATGCTCTGGAGCGGAATGCACCTCAGCCTTAGTAAATTTTAGACCCTAATATTTGCAATTTTAAATTAACTGATGCAGACTGAATTTAAGCATCAAGGCTTAACTGCTGAAAAAACAATACTACAACAGCTCAATCAAGGCTTGTGCACGGATGTGCTGTATTATCATCCGTGCTTGACTTTTGGTACTTTTCTTTCAAGAGAAAAGTACAGAAGAAAATAATCATTTCGAAGCTCTTCCAAATAATTGCAAGCAATTAATTTTGCACATCAATAGTTTAAACCTATAATGACATTAGTACAATTAGAATACATTGTTGCCCTAGATGCACTGAAGCATTTTGCAAAAGCGGCTGCGCATTGCCATATAACGCAGCCATCACTTAGCATGCAGGTACAAAAACTGGAAGAGGAGCTAGGCATACAAATTTTTATTCGTACTAATCCTGTTACTACAACAGAAACAGGACAAATAGTAATTGAACAGGCTAAAAAAATATTAGCTGAAGCACGTATGATGCATCAGCTAATCCAACAGGAAAAAAACATTGTGGCAGGCACACTGAAAATAGGAATAATACCCACATTGGCACCTTATCTTTTGCCACAATTTCTGCAGGCATTTATAAAAAAATATCCACAGGTACGTTTAAGCATACATGAACTTACAACGGAAAATATTATACGGCAGCTAAAGAACGGCACACTCGATGCAGGTATCATGGCTACACCGCTAAATATTCCTGAACTGAAAGAAGATTTTTTATTTAATGAAGAGTTTGTTGCTTATGTATCGCGCAAAGAAAAATTGTTCAATAAAAAATATCTTTTGCCCGATGATATTGATGTACATAGTATGTGGTTACTTGAAGAAGGGCATTGCCTTCGTAACCAGGTAATGAATTTGTGCGCATTGCAAAAAGATGCTTCAATAGAAAAACATTTTGATTATGCTGCAGGCAGTATAGAAACGCTAAAACATTTTGTAGATAAAAATGGCGGTATTACACTTTTACCTGAACTGGCTACCTATAATATGAGCAGCGCCAAAAAAAATATGCTGCGTTATTTTAAAAGCCCCGCACCTGTGAGGGAAATAAGCCTGGTTACTTTAAAAACATTTACCAAAACAAGGCTTATTAATATTTTAAAACAAACTATTATGGAAAGTCTCCCGCCACAAATGGAGCAAAAAAAGAAAGTAGAAATAATACCGGTGTAGATGTTGTATTTATAGCAGTTTATATGTTTATATAGAAAACAAGATTTCAAAACATATAAACTGCTAAGGCATATAGTTCGTTAGCTTTTGGGTTTCCAATGCTCTATTTTATTAGGCACCGGTTTTATAGTTTTAAGATAAGCATAAATAGCTTTAATATCTGAGCTGTCCATACCCGCATACATTACCCAGGGCATTACAGTCTGCGCATCACCGGTTTTTATTTTTATTGGCTTATAATTACTGTCTGCGTATTGTTTAAACTTACTTATAAAGCCGGCTTCACTCCAGTTACCAATGCCTGTTTCTTTATCGGGGGTTATGTTGGCCGAAAATGCTTTTGAACCATCAGGAAAACCAAATTCAAACCCACCTGCAAAAGGCTCACCTGTAATTTTTCCTTTTTCCTGTTTGGTATGGC
>JADMIO011288151.1_pt1 | contig 14097 bp, 8 predicted proteins | sample 8958161 | NCBI WGS metagenome assembly JADMIO01 (sample SAMN16585339, study PRJNA669376) | soil metagenome | isolation source: Crop rotation soil | place: USA: Cullars Rotation, Alabama | collected 2011 | reverse complement strand
GCCGCGACTTCAAGTCACGTGAATTCCAAGCTTCGGATCCCACTGTGCTGGAAAGGTGAACTTCGTGATGGGCAAGGAAGCGGTGGCGGCTACCTTGGGGCCGGTTACGTTTTCCAAGGCTGAGTAGCTCGCCTGGGCCTCGAGTTTGCCGTCCAGCGCATCCGCTTTCAAATCGGCTTGTATGCCGGCGCGGTTCGGGGTGGCCGGGCCGAAGGGCATGACCAATTGTACGGAGGTATCTACGCGGGAGGCCGCGAAGGCGGTCATCTCTCCCTGGGTCATGATGGCGCTGTACCAGGAATTCTTCTGGTAGGGCGCGCGCGTGTATAGATTGGTCTGATCCCCGGGAACGAACTTGAACACGTGGGCGTACATGGCGTCGAAGGTGGAATAATTCCGGGCCCGCGCATCGTTGCTCCGGCCCAGGACCGTGCTGTCATTGTCGAAGTTGAGGATGCGTTCGCCGACGAAGGTGGGGCTCTGGGCCAGCTCGTTACGGTAATCGGCCTCGTTCTTCAGGTAGTTCACGCCGATCCGGATCCCGAAAACCTTTCCGCTGCTCCAGCTTCCTTGCAGTCGGGCGAGCAGGGCGGAGCCTTTGATCTGCCCCTCGACGAGGGAGTCCTCCGCGTCCGGCAACGCCGCCTTGACGAAGTGGTTGGTGTCGTCGTTCGACATGGCATATTCGCCCGAGAGGGACAGCCCCCAGCCTTCCGCATGGAGAAGCGATGCCAAGTCGAAGCCCGCCCGCCCGCTGGCCACCAAGGTATGCTGCGCGGCCGTATCCGGCTCCCCACCCTTGCTGTGATCGAAAGATCCTTTTTTGTCGAAGATGAGCAGGCCGCTGCCCCCCAAGGACACGCCCAACGGGGAGGCCAGATCGAGGTTGGCCGCTGCCAGGTATTTCTCCCCGTTCGCCTGTTCCACTAAGCTGGTGGCCTTATTGCCTTTGTCGAATCCTATGTCCACGTTGCGCAAACGCGATCCCAGCAAATCCGCGTGCAACTCCTTGAGCAAGCTTCGGCTTCCCTGGTCCAGACCCGCGTCGAAGGCCAGGTCCACGCCTTGAAGCAGGCGCTTGTCGTCCTGCAGGAAGACCTCATCCATGGATTCGCGCCGATCGCCGGCGAAGAGCGCCGGTTCGTAAAGAACGCCCGGGGATGCGGCCCACAAGGTGAGCGGGCTATACTTACGCTGGAAATCGCCCGCGGAATAGGAGAACATGCCCTTCACGTTGCCATCGATGCTGAGCCAACGGGTATTGATGGGATTGCCGATATCGGAGAAGAAATTCCGCCAATCCTGGTGCATGCGCATGATCAGGCGGCCTTGGGTGGCCGAGTTGGGACGCGCGCGGATGTCGAAATCCACCGAAGTGTACTCCACCCCTTCCTCCGATCGGTAGGTCGGAACCGAGCCCGGCCCGCCGATGGAGGAATGCAGATACTGGGACCGGAACACCCCGCCCAGCGAGATGCCTTCCTTGGACAGGATGTTCTCCAGTGTCTTGGCCGGCCCGGATTCCGGCGCGACCGGTTCCGCGGCGAAGCCGGGCGCGGCCGTGAGGGCCGCGGTCAGGAGGATGAGTGCATTCTTGCGCAGGTGGGGCATGGGCGCTCCTATCAGAACCACATTTTGATTTCCGCCGAAACGAGAGGAGTGGTCCAATCGTTTACGGGCAGGAATGTATCCGTATGCTTCATCCACTTGTACCGGGCGTGGAAACCCACGCGGGCGGCGAAATCCCAATCCAATCCGGCGCCGAAAGCCAGGTCGATGTAGTCGATGGGGGAGGGCTTGATTTCGCCCGATTCCGGGTCCTCAGTATAGGCCATATCCGAACGCCACTTCTCGTAGCCGGCCAACCCCAGGATATAAAGCTTCTCGGTCAAGGCGATGGCGGGCTCGGCGCGCAAATAAGCCCCCCACAACATCATGTTCTTGGGGGTGAAGGCGACCGCTTGCAAGGACGAAGAAACGCCATTGAGGGCGCTGTATCCGCTGATGAACAAATCGTGGGAATACCCGATGAGGGGGGCGATATCCCAGGCGCCATCCAGCTCGAGGTTGAAGGAGTACTTCTGGTGGGCGGGAACATACCGGGACCGGGTAAGCACGCCTGAATGATCGCCAAGGTTGGAATCGGCCTGGGCGGCGCTCTCATAGGGGACGAAGCCTTCGAAGATGGAAAGGTAATCGCTACGCAAACCGCCTCCGGCATAGCCGACGGGGGATTGGTATTCGGTGGTATGGTAGCTCTCGTCGCCTAGGCGCCGGGCGTTCTTGGGAAAGCCGATGGAATGATAGACGAGGCTGTTGCCCCAGCGATTGTAACTGCTCTGGAAAACGCTGTTGAAGTCCTGGCCGTTGAGGCGGTACGGGAAGTAAAGGACGTCCTGGGCCTTTTCGGGCTGGAAGTGCTGTCCATAGGCCAGGCGCAGGTGGCCGTAGCCAACCGGCGGGGATACCGAGAGGAACATGCCGGCCATGTTCTGCGTGTAGGGCGAGGCTTCTCCGCGGGCGATGAATTTTCCCGCCCCGACCAGGTTCGATCCGACCGGGAAGAAGCCGTCCACCGGCGTCACGAAGGAGAAAGGGGAATAGAATCCCTTGGGGATCCAGGCCAAATCCGCCTGGATCGGAACGCCGTAGCGGGAGTTCACCCGGGCATAGGCGGCGGGAACCGGCTCGGCGTAAACGTGGGTCCGGGTCGAAACCTGGTGGTAAAAAGCCTTGCCGTCGGGATTCCTCTGGGTGGAGTCCACGCTCCAACGGGCCCAGACCGTATCCATCAGGGACACCGCGAGATCCGTGTGGATGTCCAGTTTCTCGTTGATCGGGCCGCGCGTTTCGAAGGACCAGACCTGCGGTTCCTTGTAAAAGCCGGCGCCTCTCGTGAAAGTGAGGCGGGATCCCGTGGCGGGCTCGACGAAGATGTTGGGATTGACGGCGAAAACGCTCCGCCACTGGGCGATATCGACGATGTCCGGCTTGTAGAGGATGCCTATGGTATTGATGCTGAGCTTGAGCCCCCCCAGGGTATTGGCGACGCGGCCATGGTACATGTGCCGGAAAGAATCGCCGATGCCGTTCAGCTTGGCATCATTGCCGAGGGAGGCCAAGGCCAGATCATTGGAGAAATCGACGTATTCGCGTTCGAAATTGTCGTATCTCTCGAACGCGGCCCACATCAAATCGGCCTCGAAGCCCAAGGGCAGATCGATGCTGCGCAGATCGACTCCGTTGAAGGCTTTCTTGTTCCAAGCCGCCCGGCCCGCCTTCTCGCCCTTGGCGATGTTGTATTCGTAGTATCGGGAGATGGGTTGTTCGATTTCGTAAGGCAGGTAATCCCATGCGAAGGTGCGCGGCTGGGCCTTCCATATGGTGAGGGGGGAGGCTTCGGTCCAGAGGATATTCCCCATGCGGACCATGAAAGAAGCGGGCACGGTGCGTATGGCGATTCCCGCCGCCATGTCTTCATGGATGTTCGCGGTGGCATCGCTCTTGTCGTGCCGGTTCTGGATTCTCGTGAAGCCGTCGCTGGTCGTGCCCCTTTGCGAGGCGGGGTTGGTGTATATGCCGGGCAGGGTATTCTGGAAACCGATTTTCGACCACAGTACCGCATTGCGATTGGGCCGTACAACCATGGCCAAGCGCAGCATGGATTCATTCCCCTCCCAATTCGCTTGGGTCCAGGTTTGATCGGTGCCGAGCCAGGAAGGGTAATTGTAGAAGTCGTGTTCGGAAAGGCGTAGGCGGGCTTCTCCGGAGAAGGAAACCGGGCTTGAACCGCCGAAAAGCAAGGTGGAACGTACCCTGGATTCGAGCTCATCGACCGGAGGAAGGAAGAGGCTATCGTTCTTGGCGGGTTCGGTTTCGGTCGCCGGGCCCGCGGCGATCGCTTGGGCGGGGGACGGCGCCACGGGCCGGACCGTGTCCGCGGCGGCCTCGGCGCGCGAATCGGCCGCGCAAGCCAGCCATGCGGCACAGAACAAGGGCAGATGCAGGATGCCGTATCCGGTCTTTCTCATCGTTTGTCCCAAGGCTCCCGCGCGTGACAAGGGCTTCGTCCAGTCCCCAGCGCGGTTCGGAATTGGTGGCGAAATGTATTAATCCGGTTCCCGCCGGGCACTTATTCTTTTACGGCGCCCGCGGTCAACCCCGAAACGATATGCCGCTGCATCAGGAAGAAAAGCGCCATCACCGGGATGGTGGATACCGTTGCGGCGGCCATCATGAGATCGTAACGATTCTGGAAATTACCTACGAAAAGGCGGATACCCACCGGGATGGTATAGGTCTTTTCGTCGGTAAGCACCCAGGCGAACATCAATTCGTCCCAGGCGGATAGGAAAACGTAAACCCCTGTCGCGATGATTCCCGGCAAGGCGGAAGGGATGATGATCCGGAAAAAGGCCTGCAGGGGCCCGCAGCCGTCGACGAGGGCCGCTTCCTCCAACTCTTTCGGCAGTGATGCGAAAAAGCCCCGCAGGATCCAGATGGAGAAGGGCACGAAGTAGGCTGCGTAGGTCAGGATGAGGCCGCCATAGGTGCCTTTCACGATCAGGCCGGTGGCGCGGCTGAAATTGATGAACATCAGGTACAAGGGCAAAAGCAGCATGATGCCGGGAACCATCTGGGTGGCCAGCACCGAATAGCCGAACAGGTTCTTGCCCGGGAAATTGAAGCGCGCCAGGGCATAGCCTCCCATCGAAGCCAATACCATCGCGACCAGCATCACCCCCAGGCAAACGATGAAGCTATTCTTCAGGTACAGCCCGAAATCGATGTTGCGCCAGAGATCCACGTAATTGCGCCAATGGATGTACAGGGAGGGCAGGGGCGCCGCGGCCTCGGCCACGGATTTTCCCGCGGCGTCAAGCAGGGACAAGGTGCCGTTGGGGCCCCCGAGCAGGGCGCCCCCGTCCGGCAAGGGAAGGATAGCCGTGATGCGGTGGGCGGTGATTTCCTCGGTGCGGCCATCCACCTGGGGAAAGCTGGGAAGGAATTCCAAGGCGACAGGCATATCCAGGGGATCGCCGCCGGCTTTGGCCGGAACACGACCCGGAACGGGTTTTGATTCCGGCCCCGGGGCGCCCGGATTGGGAAAGGTTCTGCTGGTCTTAGGAAGGGAGATATCGGCAACGAGGAAGGTATCCGGTAGCGAGGTGGCTCCATGGGAGTCGCCCAGCCAGATGCGGCCCGGACTGCGGCCGAAGGCGGTGATGCTGCCGGAACCTTCCTTGCGATCCAACCAGGCCAGCACGGAATCGCCCCCGATATCGTAGATGAAGGCGCGGGAATCGGCGCTCAGGAGCAAGCGGCGGGAATCCAAAGGGCAGACGCGATCGGGCACCGCTGGCAAGCGGCCCACGCGGATGGACTGATCCGGCCGGACGGCATCCGGGGAGTGCAGGAAAATGCCTTGGCTGGTCAGGACCGCCAGGCGTCCGTCGGCGGTGTCCGGGCGGGAAAAGCCGCGCAGCAGGCCGGCTTCCTTTCCCGGGAAGCCCGGCGCGGGTTGGAAGTCCCCCGTCGCCGGGTCGAAAGAGGTAACCCCGGGGTATCCCTTGAATTGGTAAGCGAGGTAAAGGAGGGGCCCCATGCGGTACAGGCCCGATCCCGCAACCTCGTTCACCCAGAGGGTGTTCCAGGCGGAACCATGAGCCGCAGCCATCCGCTCGATTCCATAGGTCTTCCGCAGCGTCAGCCTGTCGGCATCCACCTCTTGCAGGCCGCGATTGCTGGAAAGTGCCCATAGGGTCGCCGGTTTCCCCCCCTGCGCGGCATCCAGCCAAAAGCTGGTGGCGAAGGTCGCCAGTTCCAGGTGGGCATGCTTTTCCAGCTTGTCGTCGAAGCGGGTCACCCCGCCGTCGGCAGTCCCCGCGAGATATCCCTCCGCCGTCCTGGCCAGGAAGATGACTTCGTTATGCCGCCGGCCCGGCAGCACCTTCCCGGACAGGATTTCCTGGTTGTCCTTGACCCCGCAATAGACCATCCAGGCGATGGGAACCAGGTGCAGGGCGACCAGGATCCAAGTGAAGGCGGTCAGGAACCGGCCGGACCATTTGCGGCGTGAAGGCCTCATCCGGGAACGCTCATCTGCTCATTTGCCCGTAAGCTGATCGCGGAAGACGCGGTACCAGATGAAGACCAGGGCCATCATCGCCAGCATGAGCAGGGAGGACATCGCCGCGCCGGTCCCGAAATCCCACATCTGGAAGGAATTGCGGAACAGATCGGTCATGAGCAGATCGCCGTACTTGCCGGGATAGCCCGCGCCGTTGCCGAACATCATGATCACGATGTTGAAGGAATACACGTTGAAGATGAGCCCATGCAGGATGAGGATGGCCCAGACCGGCCGGAGCAGGGGCCAGGTGATCTTCCGGAAGGATTGCCACTTGCCGGCGCCGTCGATCTCCGCCGCCTCGTAGACGTCCTTGGGAATGCCTTGCAGCCCGGCGAGCAGCATGAGCATGGAAAAAGGCCATTGCCGCCAAATGGTAGGGATGACGATCGCCCACAGGGTGTTGGGGCCGATCAGCCAGGTCGGCTTGGACGGGAAGACGTGGAGCCAATCCGTGAGGATGATATTGACCAGCCCCACCTCGCGCTGCCACAGGAAGCCCCACAACAAACCGACCACGTAAGTCGGCACGATCCAGGGGAACAGCATCAAGGTACGGGCCGCGGCGCGGAAACGGAAATCGCGATTCACCAACAGGGCCATGGCCATGCCGATCGCGAGGGTTCCGAGGGTGACCAAGATGGTATACAGGATGGTATTGCGGATCGCGTCCCACAGGCCCGAACGGATGGGGCTGGAGGGATTGAACAGGATCTGCCTGAAATTATCCAATCCGGCCCATGGCGCCGAGAGGTAAGCCAGTAGCATCTCTTTGCGGCTGCGCAGGAAGCCCAGGTACAGCCCTTGCAGGATGGGCAAGGCCTGCAAAAGCAGCATGCCCAGGGCTGTAGGAAGCAGGAACAGGTACGGGACCTTGTTCCGCCGGATGGCCAAGGCCAATTTCTTCACTGGGGCGACGCCGCCAGGGATTTCCCGAGCAGGGCGCGCTGTTCGGGATGATTCTTGAACTGGGTTTCGATCTGGTTGTCGATGTCTTTCACGGCGGCGTCGACTTCGGCTTTCACGGCGGCCTCGGAGTAGGGCCCGTTGACTTCTGCGGCGATGTCGAAGAGGTTGCCCATGCGTTTCACCAGGATGGAGGTTTCGATTTCGCCCCAGTAGGGCACGGCGGCGTAGCAGCGGCCGTATTGAACCATGTCCTTGAACACGGCGCGCTTGGCGTCGGCGGTGAAGTAGGGGCTGTCGAAAGCGGCTTTCAAGGCCGGCAGGAAGCCGGACATTTCGGAGTATTTCAATTGCGCCGCGCTATCGGCCGCCATATAGCGGATCAGCAGCTTGGCCAGATCGGGGCGCTTGCTGGTCTTGAAGATGGCGAGATAGCCGCCGCCCATGAAGAGGGAGCGTTTGATCGGTCCCGCGGGAGGGAGCAGCACCCCGTAGTTGCCGGCCACGTGGCTTCCGGCCGAGCCGCCCTGCTCCGGCGGCCTTTCCAGGAAAGTGTTCTTGATGGTGGATTCGAACATGCTGGCGACGCGTCCGGCGTCGAAGTCCGCCGAGACCTGGGCGGTGTTCTTCTCCATGTTCGTTTTGGTATTCAGTCCCTTACGCACCAGCCCCAGGTAGAACAGGATGCCTCGCATGGATTCCGGGTTGTTCAAGGTGCATTTGTCGCCCATCGGGTTCAGGAAATCGCCGCCGGCGCTCCAAATCCACGGGGCGAAATTATGCACCACGTTCCAATCGTTCTTGCCCGGGAATCCGATGGGGACGATGGGCTCGCCCTCGTTCTTGAGCCCTAAGGCCTTGACCTTTTCCAAGGCGGCCAGGTAGCCGTCCCAGGTGTCCATGGTCTTGGGATCCACCTTGGCCTTCGCGAAGACATCGGTACGGTAGAACAGAGGACGTACGTCGAGGAACCAGGGCAGGGAAGTGACATGGTCCGAAGCGCGGGGCTTGACGATGGCCCAGGCGCCGGGCAGGAAGGCGTCCTTCACATGGAGTTCGGAATCCACGTCGTCGAGAGGCAGCAGCGCGCCCAAGTCGGTTATGAAAGGGGTCCAGGTGGCCCCCAATTGCACCACGTCGGGGCCGTCGCCGGAAATGGCGGCCGTGGTCAGCTTGGTCCAGGCGCTGCCCCAATCCAACACCGAGATCTTGACGTTCACGTCGGGATGGGCCGCCTTGAAAGGCTCCAGCAACGTGTTCATATCGGCTTCGGGCTTGGGCGAGTTGGGCATCACCCAAACCAGCAGATCGCCGCCGCCCTTAGGCGCCGTCTCGGCTTTCTTCGTTTCCTTATTGCAGCCCGCGAGCAACGCCGCCAGCGCTGCCGCGGCCGCGGCGGATCGGATTGTCATCATGGTTCCCTCTCTGCGATGTCGATTCGGAATACGTTCGTCAGGGGTCGAAGAAGTGCAAATGCGCCGCTTCGGGGATCAGGGTCACCCTGTCTCCGCGGCCGATGCGCGTTTCCGGATCGATGCGCGCGACCGCGCGATGCTCGCCGGACCGGCAATACACCAAGGTCTCCGCCCCCAGGGGTTCGACCACTTCCACTTCCGCGGGCAGGCCTTTCTCCGCGCCCGCGGCCACGCGCAAATGCTCGGGCCGCACGCCGAGCACGGCCTTAACCGGAGGCTTGACCTTGAAGTCGCCCAGGCTCACACCGGTAGCGCCTGAACCGGGCACGGTCAACGATTCCCCGTCCCAGGCGCAAGGCAGGAAATTCATGGGCGGCATGCCGATGAACCCGGCCACGAACTTGTTGATAGGCGAGCGGTACAGATCCATGGGAGGGCCGTATTGCTGGATCACCCCGTCCTTCATGCAGACGATGCGCTGACCCATGGTCATGGCCTCGGTCTGATCGTGGGTCACATAGATCATGGTGGTCTGCAGCCGCGCCGACAGGCGGGAAATCTCCACCCGCATCTGCACCCGCATCTTGGCGTCCAGGTTGGAAAGCGGCTCGTCGAAGAGGAACACCTTGGGCTTGCGCACGATGGCGCGGCCCAGGGCCACGCGCTGGCGCTGTCCGCCCGACAAGGCCTTGGGCTTACGGGAGAGATAAGGCGAAATGCCCAGCATCTCGGCCGCCTCGGCCACGCGCGCCCTGATTTCCGACGATGGGAGCTTGCGCAGCTTCAGGCCGAAGGCCAGGTTCTCCTCCACGGTCATGTGGGGGTAAAGCGCGTAGTTCTGGAATACCATGGCGATGTCGCGGTCCTTGGGGGCCGCATCATTGCAACGTTTTCCGTCGATGAACAGTTCGCCCGAGGTGATCTCTTCCAGGCCGGCGATCATCCGCAACAAGGTGGATTTGCCGCATCCCGATGGGCCGACCAGGACGAGGAATTCCTTGTCCCGGACATCGAAGGACAAATCCTTCACGGCGGTCACGCCGCCTTCATAGACCTTGCTGATGTTCTTAAGTACGACTTCGGCCACGGTGCATTTTGTGGAAATCGGCCGAATCCGGTTCGAAAAGCGGGATCGGCCGTAAGGTTTCCCGGAAATGTAGCCTATATTTCGGTCCTTTCGAACCGGGCGGTTCTTTCGAAACGGACGGTTCTTCGAACTTGGGAAAGGTGCATGCGCATGGCGGGCAAGTCGGATACGGGATTTCCGGACGGTTTCATCTGGGGAGCGGCGACGGCCTCCTTCCAGGTGGAAGGCGCGGCCCGGGAGGATGGCCGCGGCGAGAGCATTTGGGATCGCTTCTGCAACACGCCGGGCAAGGTGGCCGGCGGGCATACCGGCGATACCGCTTGCGATCATTATCACCGTTGGAAGGACGATATCCGCCTGATGCAGGATCTGGGGATCAGGGCCTACCGGTTTTCCACCGCCTGGCCGCGGGTCATCCCGGCGGGGGACGGGCCGCTCAACAAGGCGGGCCTGGACTTCTATGATCGCCTGGTCGATGGGCTCTTGGAAGCCGACATCATCCCCTTCGCGACGCTGTTCCATTGGGACCTGCCCCAGGCCTTGCAGGACAAAGGCGGCTGGCCTAAACGCGAGGCCGTCTTGCCCGGCTTCACCGCCTATGCCGAAGCCGTCGTCCGGCGCCTGGGCGATCGCGTGAAGAACTGGATGACCCACAACGAGATGCCCTGCTTCATCGGGAAAGCCTATGACGAGGGAAAGCACGCCCCCGGATTGCATATCCCGCGCAAAGAGCTGAATAACGCCTACCATAACGCCTTCTTGACCCATGGGATCGGGGTGCGGGCCGTGCGGCAATTCGCCCGCAAGGACGCGGAAGTGGGCCTGGTCAACAATCCCTTCGTGACCGTACCACTCATCGAGACCCCCGAGTACATCGAGGCGGCCCGGAAGGCCTTCGTGCGCAGGAACGCCCAAATCAATGAACCCATCTTCAAGGGCGCCTATGCCGATTGGTGGCTGGAAGAGCAGGGCGGGGATGGTCCCGATGTCCTGCCGGGCGATCTCGAACTCATTTCCTCGCCCACCGATTTCCTCGGCCATAACGTTTATTTCGGCGTGTTCGCCGAACCAGCCGGCCAGGGGCCGGGCGGCCAAGGGCCGGGCGGCGAAGCGCCGGGCGACGACCCCAAGGGGTTCAGGACCCTGCCGTTCCCTTCCGGCTATCCGAGGCTGGATTTGGATTGGCTCAAGCCGGTCCCGCAGTCCATCTATTGGTGCACGCGTTTTTATAACCAGCACTACGGAATAAGGAAATCCTACGTGACCGAGAACGGCTGCGCCTGCCAGGACGTGGTAACGCCGGATGGCCGCGTCATCGACCTCGATCGCATCCAGTGGATCCGCTACCACGTCCTGGAGGCCCAGCGGGCCGTGCGCGAGGGCCTGGGGCTGGCCGGCTTCTTCCAATGGAGCCTGTTGGACAACTTCGAATGGGCGGAAGGCTATTTCAAGCGCTTCGGGATCGTGTACGTGGACTACGAGACCCAGAAGCGTATCCCGAAGGAGAGCGCGCGGTTCTATAGCGAGATTATCCGCTCCGGGATCGCTTGAGAGGATTCCCCGTTCCCAGGAGGCGCGATGCATCGATTCCCGCTGACGGCGCTTTCAATCCTGGCCGCGGCGCGGCTATCGGTCGCTGCGCCGCCGGCGACGCCCGAAGCCAAGGAATTCCCGGACGCGGTTCCCAAGACCCTGGAATTCGAGTTCGCGCGCCTAACCGACCCCGATAATAATGCCCGCGTCTGGTGGTCCTTCAACCAGGCCTTCGGGTTGGCGTCGCGAACCCTGGGAGCGGCCGGTGCGGACGGGAACTGGGGCGGGCGGTTGGGGCAGTTCCTGGGCCTAGGCTATCTGAATCTGGCCATCGGGCATTACTCCCATGAGTTGGGGCACAATGTCCATAGACGCGGTTGGACCATTGATCCCTCCGAATGGGGCTCACCCTGGCCGTGGCCGGGATTCCACCATGGGGGACTCTGCGACCCGGGCTATTGCGATAATCCGAGTGATTGGATCCAGAGCGGGGAGGCCGGGCTCAACCAGGAAGAGTACGACGCCTATTTCGCCTTCTCGCATTCCTTATCCGGGATGAGCTTCGACGAAAGCATGGCTTTTTCCTTCCGCAAATTGTCCATCATCACCTATGACCTATACTCGGGCCGCGTTTTCGGGCGACGGGATCCGAACGGCGATTCCTATCGCTACAAAACCAATCTTCGAAACTATGAGAACATCCGGATGTCCGGCGGGAAGTTCATCCTGCAGGCAGCGATTTCCGATATTTTGACGGCGCGCATGTGGGAAGCCTGGATTGGGAATTGGAACTACCTGAGTCATGGAGTAAGGGAGACGCCGAACCTCGCCTGGCATGCCGGCGGCTGGACCGTATTGCCTCCCTTGGTGTGCGAATATCTGACGCCTCGAGGCGGCTTCTACGATATCGCCGTGTTTTCGCATCCGCCGGGTCCCGGAGTATGGGAAACCCGCCTAGGCTGGGACGCGGACTTCCTGGGAGCAGGCAAGGTGAATCGCGTGCGGGCGGGTGGTGGTTATTCCCGGGAATTCCCCCTTGGCGAATCCATCCAAGCCTCGGTCATGCCTTCGGCTTACTCCACTTTGCGGAGGACCGGATGGGCCCCGATCGGCTGGATGGTCGGACTGGAGACCCACGCCCGCTTATTCGATCGCTATGGGCTCGCTTGGCGGTGCGAGTACGGGCATGGGGATATCGTGGAGCATGTGGCCAAATGGAAGGCCGGCGGTTTCCGGACCTCCTTGGGAGCGGAGCTGCGGATTTAGCGCCCGCGCTCTGACCAGGAGCCAATGCCAATCGGGTCGAGAACCGATTCGCGTGAAAAGTCCACTAATGCTAACGGAAAGACCGTCTGCCATCTTGGAGCCAGGCGCGTCGCTCATGCTCTAACCCGCAGTTTCTATATTAGCCGGTTTGCCAGCGGCGAAAATCGGGCTTTGTTTCCACGGGCAGGAAAAGCTTCCAGAACGGAGAGGAATCGATGATGGGCATGAAGAAACTCGGCATCCCCCTGGCGATCATGGGGCTGCTCCTTATCACGGGTTGCAACAAGGAAGCCAAGCCTGCCGGCCAGGAGGAAACCAAGGCGGGCGGTTTCCCCCGCAGCAAGACCCTTTACATGGGCGGTTCCCAGTGGGGCGATCCCAATTCCTTCAATCCCCTGACGGATTGGCCCGCCTGGCCCGTGAACGACAAGTTCAACATCATGTTCGAAACGTTGCTCGCCTACAATACCCTGACGGGCAAATTCGAACCCCTATTGGGTACGCTCGAATCGCAATCGGCCGACAGCGTGGTTGTGACTTTGAATCCGGCCGCCAAATGGAGCGATGGCCAGCCCGTCACCTCCGCGGACGTGAAGTTCGTTTATGAATTGGGCAAACGTTTCAAGGGCGCGGCCACGGCGTATGCCATCGACTTCGTATCCGATATCAAGGTGACCCCGAACCCCGACAAGTCCGAGCGACTGACTTTCATGGTCAACAAGAAGGGCCGCAACAATCCCCTGGTCGTGCTCGATTTCCTGCAAGCCATCCGCATCCTGCCCGCCCACGTTTTCGAACCCAAGCTGGCCCAACTCAAGAGTCTCGCCGAGGTCCAGAAGCTGAAATGCGATTCCAATCCCGTCGTGTCCGGCCCGTATAATCTGGAAGCCTACTCCAACGAAAAGATCATCCTCAAGCGCCGCGAGGATTATTGGGGAAATGCCGCCCTGCATGGCGGAAAACTTCCCGCTCCCCAGTTCATCATCCATCCCATCTATAAGAGCAATGACGCCTTCGCCATCGCCCTGGCCCAGAACGAATTGGACGCCACGCAGACCTATATCCCGCGCATCTGGATGAAGAAAAACGCCGGCGTCATGACCTGGTACGACAAGGAGCCCTACTTCGTGCCCGGCGCCGTCCCCACCTTGCTCATCAACTCCACACGCTATCCGCTTTCGGATAAGGCTTTCCGGCGCGCCATGGCGTTCGCCATCGACTACAAGAGCATCAAGGATCTGGCCGTCTCCGGTTACAGCCCGGAAATGAAGCCCGGCGCCATCATGCCCTTCGGCATCGAAGGCGGCTACTACAACGAGGAAGATGCCCGGAAATACGGCGCGGCCTTCAACGTGGACATGGCCAAGAAGATTCTGGCCGAGGCCGGCTACAAGTCCGTTTTCAAGGCCGACGGCAGCTTGGACAAGATGGTCGACGCCAAAGGCAAGCAAGTGCCCACCTTGTTCGTGAAGAGCCCGGCCGGCTGGTCCGATTGGGAAGCCATCGTAACCTTGGCGGTCAAAGGCATGCGCGCCGCCGGTATCGACGTGCGCGAAGGCTTCGTGGACGCGGGGCTTTACTGGCAGAGCCAGCCGGTGGGCGATTTCGATCTGGAAATGATCAAGCCCGCCGCCAGCGTCACGCCGTCGCAGCCCTGGTCCCGTTTGGCCGCCCTGATGTCGTCGCGCACCTGGGCGCCTCCCGGCTTTCCAGCACATTGGGATCCTAAGCTTAGAATTCCACGTGGACAAGTTGTCGCG
>JADMIO011875305.1_pt1 | contig 14098 bp, 11 predicted proteins | sample 8958161 | NCBI WGS metagenome assembly JADMIO01 (sample SAMN16585339, study PRJNA669376) | soil metagenome | isolation source: Crop rotation soil | place: USA: Cullars Rotation, Alabama | collected 2011 | reverse complement strand
CCGATTTCCGGCATCAACCGTCTTGGTGAACTGCACCAACAGCTCGGACGACAGGCGACGCGCCTCCAACAGCCGCTCCAACGAGGTTTGCAGGTCTCCGCCACAACTCGCGACGGCAACTGCGACGAGGGCGGCAAGGAGCGACATTCCGAACCACTTGTGCATGCTTACCGCCGCAGAACATAACACGTGCCGATGACTATCGGCGGTGGTGCCACCAGCGTCCAGTCGGGCCTTCGACAGATCGTACGGGCCACTCGCATAAGAAAGCCATAAGGAATCCATAAGATGGCCGCAGCTGCCGGCCGCGCGCGCCCGCGCGATGACACAATGACCGGAGGACGGACACATGCGCGGGAGTCGAGCCCGGGATATCGTGGTCCTGACGTGCGCTCTGCTGGCGACCGCCGCCATGACGCTGACACTCAGGCTGATTCCGGACGTCAGCCCGACGACCGGCGCCCTGGCGCTGCTCCTCGTCGTACTCGCCACCGCCACCCTGGGGCGGCTGTGGGTCGCGACGGTCATCGCGCTCGTCGCGATGCTGACGCTCAACTTCTACTTCCTGCCTCCCGTCGGCACGTTCACCATCGCAAATCCCCAGAACTGGGTCGCGTTGTTTGCGTTCCTGGTCGTCGCCGTCATCGCGAGCAACCTCTCCGCCGCCGTCCGGACGCGTGCCCACGACGCGATCGCACGGCGGAACGAGGTGACGCGCCTGTTCGACCTGACGCGCGATGTACTGCTGACGACCGATACCGTGGGAGCCCTCGAGGCGCTGGCCCGCCATGTGGCCCGCCGCTTCGAGTTGACGGGAGTGGCCATCTGCGTGCCGTCCGAGCACGGCTGGAAGATTCATCAGGGCGGACACCACGATGTCAGCGTCGATTCGCAGGTCTTGAACACCGCGCTGGCCAAGGCCCGTGGCACGCTCGAGTTCGACGCGCGCCAGCGAGCGTACGGCGGTCATCTTCGCGTGAACGAGGAAGGTGGAGGCGTGCTCATCGTGCCGCTACGACAGGGCACCAAACCCGTCGGGCTGCTTGCGGCGGTGGCCCCTTCGTTGGACCTCGGAACCCTGGATGCTGTTGCGGGGGTTGTTGCGATCGCGATCGAACGAACGCAGTTTCTCGCGGAACGCGAGGCGGCCGAACTGATCCGGCAGAAGGCCGACCTGGCGGCGACGCTGCTCGCCTCGCTCAGTCACGACCTCAAGACGCCGCTCACAGCGATCCGCGTCGCGGTGGAGAACCTGCGCAACGATCTCGTGCCCGGCGATCGGGAAGCACAAGCCGGTGCGGCACTGGTCGAACTGGAACGGTTGACGCGACTCATCCAGGACATCCTGGACATGGCCCGCATCGACGCCGCGGCCATTCATTTCGAGCGTCAGTGGGTCACGCCTGCCGACGTTGTCGACGCGGCCTCGGCGCAGGTACGTCACGCGCTCGAGGGCCACTCACTCCGAGTGGAGGCCGACGAGCACATCGAGATCGAAATCGACCCGCGCGTGGCGTCGGTCGCGCTTTCGCATCTGGTCGAGAACGCGGCGCAGTACTCCCAGCCGGACCGCGAGATCGTCATCGAGGCCCGCATGCATTCCGACGGACTGCATGTTTCGGTGACCGATGGCGGTCCCGGCCTCGATCCGAGCGAGCTGGACCATCTCTTCGAGCGCTTCTACCGCGGGCGCGCAGCCCGCCAGACGTTCCCCGGTACCGGGATGGGACTGTCGATCACGCGGGGCCTGCTGACGGCTGCCGGCGGCAGGGTCTGGGGCGAGAACGTGCCGGGCGCCGGCGCCCGGTTCACGATGGTGATTCCCGGCCAGGCGCGAGCGGTCACGGTGAGCACCTGATCGTGCCCAGAATCCTCATCGTGGACGACGAGCCGAACATCATCGGCACCGTGGCGCCGCTGCTCCGCTCGCGCGGCTATGAGGTGTACACCGCGATGACCGGACGGGCGGCGATCGAAGCGGTCGGCCGCGAGAAGCCCGATCTCGTCGTTCTCGATCTCGGTTTACCGGATATGGACGGCGTGGAGGTGTGCCGCGTAATTCGCGAGACCCTCAGCATCCCGATCCTCGTACTCTCGGCGCGCGGGGCGGAAGGCGACAAGGTTCGCGCGCTCGATACGGGCGCCGACGACTACGTGACCAAGCCGTTCGGTGCCGAAGAGCTCGTGGCACGCATCCGGGCGGCGTTACGGCGAACCGACACTCCGTCACCGCAGGCAGAACCAATCGTGCGAGGCGGTCTGGTGATCGACCGTGAGCGGTTTCGAGTCCTCAGGGAAGGCGAAGAAGTGCGGCTGACGCCGAAGGAATTCGAGCTGCTCACGTTCCTGGCGCAGCATCCAGGGCGCGTGCTCACCCACCGAACCATCATCAAGGCGATCTGGGGACCGAACGCCATGGATCAGCCCGAACACCTTCGCGTGCTCGTGGCGGCGCTTCGTCGAAAGGTCGAGCCGACACCCTCGGTACCGAAGTACATCCTGACCGAGCCCTGGGTCGGGTACCGCTTCGTCGAGTTGTAGAGTAGGCGTCGATCGGCGGAACAGCCAGGCGCCTCACAGCCATCCCGAGCGCTTGAATCCGACGTACAGTCCCACGCAGGCCAGCGCCATTGTCGTCAACGACAGGCATGTCGATCGTCTCGTTGAGACGCAGCACGTGGTCGTAGACATCGCGGAAATACGGCCGGGTATCCTCGGGTATGTGCGGCAGATCGGCTCGCGCCAGACGGTTGGCGACCTCCGCCAGCGGGGGCGACGGCGCGCCGTAGCGCCAGGAGGTCGCGCTTCAGCCTGTAGATACGATGCGTGGCGTCCGCACCGGAGGGATCCTCGAGCAGCGCGTCCTCGAGTTCCTGCACCTCCTCTTCGATCTCGACGACGGTCGGCAGATACTGGTCGACGACAAAGTCCATCAGCGAATACAGCACGTAGCCGGGCCCTTTGGCCAGCCGGTTCGGCGTCGATTCGCAGCGGTGACGCAAGCTGATGTGCGACTGCAGCGATCCGTGCCGAACCGTGATGACGTAGTTGGCCCCCACGAAGACGTGCGTTTCGCCGAACTCGATGTGCCGAGGCGATCGCACCACCCGTGCGGTCCGCAGGACGATGAACAGCGAGTCGCTCGCCTTTCTTTCCCATCACCTCTTCAGTGGATGTTGCGCGTCGAGGGCCAGATTGAGCTCGAGCACATTGACGCGTGCCTCGCCGAAAAAGCCGAGTTGGCGGCCGACGGTATGGGCGGCGACCAGCGCGCGCACCTCGGCTTCGGAGATCCCCCGCTCGCGAGCGATGCGCGGCACCTGGAAGTCGGCGGCGGCCGGTGAGACGTGGGGATCGAAACCTGACGCCGACGTCGTCACCAGGTCAATCGGCACCGGTACGTTCGGGTTCTCCTTGCGCGCGGCGTCGACGTTGGCCTTCACGGCGTCGATCAGCTTCTTGTTCGTCGGACCCAACTGGCTGCCGGCCGAATTCGCGGCGTCGTAGCCCGTGCCGGCGGCCGACGGCCGCGAGCGGAAGTAGCCCGGTGACGAAAAGCCTTGGCCGATGATCCGCGACCCGACGACCACCCCGCCCCGCTCGATCAGCTGGCCATTGGCCTGGTCGGGAAACGCCACCTGGGCGATCACGGTGATCGCGAGGGGGTAGATGACCCCGAGCATCACGGTGGTGACGACCGTCATCAGCGTGGCAACGATGAGATTTCTGGTGAGATTCATGATTCGGATCCCTTAGGCGAGCCCGAGCACGGTGATGAAGACGTCGATGGCCTTGATCCCGATGAACGGGACGATGATGCCGCCGACGCCGTAGACCAGCAGATTTCGCCTGAGCAGCGCCGCAGCGCCTTCGGGCCGGTAGCGGATGCCGCGCAACGCCAGCGGCACCAGCGCGACGATGATCAGCGCGTTGAAGATCACCGCCGACAGAATCGCTGATTGCGGTGTCTTCAGCCGCATGATGTTCAACGCCCCGAGCAGCGGGAACGTCACCAGAAACATCGCCGGGACGATCGCGAAGTATTTTGCGACGTCGTTGGCAATCGAAAACGTGGTCAGGGCGCCGCGGGTGATCAGCAACTGCTTGCCGATTTCCACGATCTCGATCAGCTTCGTCGGGTTCGAATCGAGATCGACCATGTTGCCGGCTTCCTTGGCCGCCTGCGTGCCGGTGTTCATGGCGACGCCCACGTCGGCCTGGGCCAGCGCCGGAGCGTCGTTGGTGCCGTCGCCGGTCATGGCCACGAGCTTGCCGTCAGCCTGCTCCCGCTTGATCAGCGCCATCTTTTCCGCGGGCGTGGCCTGGGCGAGGAAGTCATCGACTCCTGCTTCCGCCGCGATCGCCGCCGCGGTGAGCGGGTTGTCGCCGGTGATCATCACGGTCTTGATGCCCATCGCCCGCAGGTGCGCGAAGCGCTCGCGCATGCCGCCCTTCACGATGTCCTTGAGGTGAATCACGCCGAGGGCGTGGCGCCCTTCGGCCACCACCAATGGGGTGCCGCCTTCGCGGGCGATCTTCTGCACGAGCGCACCCAACTCGGCCGGTATCGTCCCGCCGGCGGCAAGGACGTATTTCTCGATGGCATCGGCGGCGCCCTTCCGGATCTCGCGTCCGTCGAGGGTGACGCCCGACATGCGTGTCTGCGCCGTGAACGGCACGAACGTCATCTGTTGCGGGGCCAGCTCCCGGCCGCGCAGGTGGTACTTCTCCTTGGCCAGGACGACGATCGACCGTCCTTCCGGCGTCTCATCGGCGAGCGACGCCAGTTGGGCGGCGTCCGCCAGCCGGTCGTCGCTGATGCCCGGCAGCGGCCGGAACTCGCTGGCCTGGCGGTTGCCCAGGGTGATCGTCCCGGTCTTGTCGAGGAGCAGCGTGTGCACGTCCCCGGCGGCCTCCACGGCGCGGCCCGACATCGCCAGCACGTTGGTCTGGACCAGCCGGTCCATGCCGGCGATCCCGATCGCCGAGAGCAGGCCGCCGATGGTCGTCGGGATGAGGCACACCAGCAGCGACACCAGCACGAACAACGACTGCGGCGCGTTCGAGTAGATGGCAAACGGCTGCAGCGTCACGACGGCGATGAGGAAGACGATCGTCAGACCGGCCAGCAGGATGTTGAGCGCGATTTCGTTCGGCGTCTTCTGCCGCTCGGCCCCTTCGACCAGCGCAATCATCCGGTCGAGGAAGGTCTCACCTGGATTCGCCGTCACCTGCACGCGGATCCAGTCGGACAGCACCTTCGTGCCGCCGGTCACCGCCGAACGATCACCGCCGGACTCGCGAATCACCGGCGCCGACTCGCCCGTGATGGCGCTTTCGTCCACCGACGCCACGCCTTCGATGATCTCACCGTCGCCGGGAATGACTTCGCCGGCCGCCACGCGGACGATGTCACCTCGGCGCAAGGACGCAGCCGCAACCCGCTTGCGCGTGCCGTCGGGACGCTCCCGATTTGCCATCGTCTCGGTCTTGGCCTTGCGCAGCGTGTCGGCCTGCGCTTTGCCACGCCCTTCGGCCATCGCTTCGGCGAAGTTGGCGAAGAGTACGGTGAGCCAGAGCCAGAAGGTGATCTGCAGCTCGAAGCCCGGCTCTCCCCCGCCGGTCACGGCGTGCTGAATCAGGGTCAGCGTGGTGAGGACGCTGCCGATTTCGACCACGAACATCACCGGATTGCGCGCCATCGTGCGCGGATGGAGCTTGCGGACCGCGTCGCCGACCGCGCGCCGGACGATCGGCGGATCCCACATCGAACGTGTCTGAGTCGCCATTAGAACACCTGCCCCGCGTTCATCATGAAGTGTTCGACGATCGGGCCGAGGCTGAGCGCGGGGAAGAATGTCAGCGCCCCGACGATGACGATCACGCCGACCAGCAGCGACGTGAAGAGGGGCGTGGTCACGGGAAACGTCCCGAGCGACGCAGGAATCACCTTCTTCCGGCTCAAACTGCCGGCGATCGCCAGCGGCGGGATGATCATGAAGAAGCGGCCGAACAGCATCGAGAGCCCGAGCGTGGTGTTGTACCAGTTCGTGTTGACGCTGATGCCGCCGAAGGCCGAACCGTTGTTCGCCGCCGCCGAGGAATAGGCGTAGAGCATCTCGGAGAGGCCGTGCGGACCCGGATTGAAGACGCTGGAGGTTCCGAAGTCAGGCGACACCGAGGAAATCGCCGTGAACGTCAGAATCAGGAGCGAGAAGATCAGGACGGTGAGCATCGCCATCTGCACCTCGAACGCCTGAATCTTCTTGCCCAGGTATTCCGGCGTCCGTCCGACCATCAGGCCGGCGATGAACACCGCCAGGATGATGTAGACCAGGATGCCGTACATCCCGGCGCCGACGCCGCCGAACACCACCTCGCTCAGCTGCAGGTTCGCCAGCGGGACGAGGCCGCCGAGCGGTGTGAACGAGTCGTGCCACCCGTTGACGGCGCCGCAGCTCGCGTCGGTCGTCACCGTGGCGAAGAGGGCCGTATTGGCGATGCCGAACCGGACCTCCTTGCCCTCCATGTTGCCCCCGGGTGAAATGGCCGTCACGGCCTGGTCGGCACCGGCCGCGGTCAGCATCGGGTTGCCGCGCGCCTCGGCCCAATACGCCACGCTGACGCCGGCGACGAAGAGGAAGGCCATCGCCGCCCAGACCGCCCAGCCGTGTTTCGGCGAGCCGGTCATCTTGCCGAGCGTATAGGTCAGGCTCGACGAGATGGCGAAGATGCCGAACATCGCCAGGAAGTTCGTGAGCGGTGTCGGGTTCTCGAACGGGTGGGCACTGTTGGCGTTGAAGAAGCCGCCGCCGTTGGTGCCGAACTGCTTGATGATTTCCTGCGACGCCGCCGGACCCTGGGCGATGACCTGCTCGGTCACGGTCTGGCTGACCGCCTTGCCGTCGGCTGCCGTGGTCGTCAGCGTCTGCGGGTCGACGACCGCCACCTTGTCGTAGGGCTTCAGGTTCTGCACGACACCCTGCGACACGAGGAAGAGCGCGCCGACGACCGCGATCGGAAGCAACACAAAGAGCCATGCCCGTGTCATGTCCACCCAGAAGTTGCCGAGGGTGTCTTTCTCCTTCTGGGCGATACCGCGGACCAAGGCGATGGCGACCGAGATACCAACGGCGGCGGACATGAAATTGTGGTACGACAGTCCGGCCATCTGCGTGAAGTAGCTCATGGTGGATTCGCCGCTGTAGGCCTGCCAGTTCGTGTTGGTCGTGAACGACACGGCGGTATTGAAGGCCAGAGCCGGCGGGACTGCGCCGAAGCCCTGCGGGTTCCACGGCAGGACGCCCTGCAGCCGTTGCATCGCATACAGCACCAGCATCGAGACCAGGCTGAAGAGCAGGACCCCGACCGCGTACTCGGTCCAGCGCATCTCGCGCGTCTCGTCCACACCGGTCAGCCGGTAGACCAGTCGCTCGACGGGCCGCAGCACCGGGTCGAGCCAGGTCCGCTCGCGCGTGAATACCCGGGCCATGTAGCCGCCGAGCACCGGGGTGACGAGGAATACGGCGAACAGGAAGAAGAGAATCTGCAGCCAGCCATTGAGAGTCATGTCAGAACTTCTCCGGCTTCAGCATCGCCAGCACCAGATAGGCGAGCATCGCGACGCTCACGACGAGACCGACGACGTAGTTGAGATCCACGGATCACCTCACTTCATCAGCCGGTCGCATGCGGCCACGTAGCCGATGCTTACGACGAAGAAGAGAACCGATAGCGCGACGAAGACGAGATCGAGCACAGCACACCTCCGGGCGGTACGCGCAGTTCCTTCAATCCGCGTCCTGACAGTTCACACTACCGGCCGGCCGGCTAAGCAAACCGGCAAAAAGTCATAAAGAGTTCATAAGGGGCGCGGAGCGCCAAACGCCGCGCGCTACGATGGGCCGTGCCCGAACGAAGTCGCCCCACTGGCGATCAGATGCTCGCGAAGGTGCAGACCGCTCAGCGGGCTCGTCTTCGCATCTACATTGGTGCCGCACCTGGTGTCGGCAAGACCTACGCGATGGTCGAGGACGCACACGCCTTCCGGCGGGATGGTGTCGACGTGGTGATCGGGTTTGTCGAGACGCACGCCCGCACGGAGACGGAAGCGCGAGTCGCCGACCTCGAGATCGTGCCGCGACGAAAGATCGATTACCGCGGCGTCACACTGGAAGAAATGGATCTTGACGCCATTCTCGCGCGCCAGCCAGCGCTGTGTGTCGTCGACGAACTGGCGCACACCAACGTCGCGGGCAGTCGTCACGAAAAGCGGTATCAGGACGTCCTGGACCTCCTGGAGGCGGGGATCGGCGTGATGACCGCGGTCAACATCCAGCACCTGGAGACACTGAACGATGCCGTCAGCCGCGTCACAGGTGTCCGTGTGCGGGAGACGGTGCCGGACACTTTTCTCGACCGCGCCGACGAGATCGTCAACGTCGATGTGACGGTCGAGGAGCTGCATAGCCGATTGCGACAAGGCAAGGTGTACAAGCCTGAGAAGGTCGAACAGGCGCTCGCCAACTTCTTCCGCGAGACCAACATTTCGACGCTGCGCGAACTCGCGCTCCGCGCCGTGGCTGACGAGATTGGCGACCGGGCGGCATCACGCCGACAGCGCGAGGGTCTCGAACCCGCGCTCATCCCGGAGCGCGTCATGGTGTGCCTGAGCTCCAGCGCCGACGCCCCCCGAGTGCTGCGCACCGGCGCACGTATCGCCGGACGCCTGGGCGCCCGGTGGTACGCCGTCTACGTGGAGACTCCGCGTGAAGCGCCTGGGCATATCAAGCCGCACGACCGCGAGGCGCTGCAACGAAACATTGCCATGGCCGAGGAGCTCGGCGCGACGGTCGTCCGGGTACGGGCGGATCGGCCGGCCGACGGCCTGATCGCGTTCGCGAAGCGCGAAGGGATCACCCACGTCATCTTCGGCCAGAGCGCTCGAACGCGACTGGAGATCCTCCTGAAGGGGTCCACCCTCAACCGCTTTCTGGAAGAGGTCCGCGATGCGACGATTCAGGTCGTCCCGTTGGGCGAGCCCGTGTCGTAAGAGTCCCGATCTTATGGACTCTTTGGGTCTTTCTTATGCGCGCCCGGTCTATCGTGAACGCATTGGTGCGTATGCGTACCATCACGTCACTCCGCGCATCCGACATTCAGCCTGATCGGCTCAACAGGATCTTGACGGACTATTTGGCGCTCGAACACGCCAGAGTCTTCCGCCGATTGCTGGTGAGACGCTTTGCGCTCCTCGCACCGATTGTCGGTGCCGTCAGCTTCTTCTGGCTGTCGGCGTTCGCCTTCTGGTTCGGCGTGGGGCTCTGCATGGCTGTGCCGACGTGGGCGTGGACCGTGGAACGCGATCATGAACGTCGGCTGGCCCGTCAGTTGGCCGGGCTGCCTGCTGAAACGCTGCCCACGGGTGAGACAAGGACCGCCCTGGTAGAGCGTCTCGTGAGAAAGTCATAAAAAGTCCATAAGTACCGCAATGCAAGTCCAACTCCGGCCTCGACGTCTCGCCATAATGACGGTTGCCTAGTTCGCATACCAGCGATACGGGGGAACCAACGGCGGGTCGTGGCGCACGACCTCCGAGGGGCGCATCCGGCACTCCGCCGGTAGAGGACTTCCAACCTCGAGCCCGTCAGCTAACCCCGGCGGCAGTTGGAGGCTTGGTGTCGGATTCGCCTGCGTCGCTGGAGCCCCATGCACTACCCGCACCCCACGGTGACACGCGGCGCGTGCTGCCGCTTACGCTGACGGCGCTGGGCGTCGTCTACGGCGATATCGGGACCAGTCCGCTATATGCCCTGCGGGAGTGCTTCTTTGGCTTGCACTCTGTGCCGCCGACGCACGACAACGTGCTCGGCGTGCTCTCTCTGATCATCTATTCGCTGGTTCTGGTGATTTCGATCAAGTACGTGGTGATCGTGATGCGCGCCGACAACCAGGGTGAAGGGGGGGTGCTCGCGCTGACCGCGCTGATCCCGAGCCGGGCCGGCGCGGCCGGTGGGCCGGCGCGCCTGGCGGTCGGACGCCCACTGCTCATCGCCCTTGGCATCTTCGGGACTGCCCTGCTCTACGGCGACGGCATGATCACCCCGGCGATCTCCGTCCTGGGTGCCGTGGAAGGCCTGGAAGTCGTCACTCCCTTGCTGCGTCCGTACGTAGTGCCGGCGACGGTGGTGATCCTCGTGGGACTGTTCGCCATCCAGAAATACGGGACGCACCGTGTCGGCGGGCTGTTCGGTCCGGTCATGGTGATCTGGTTCGTCACCATTGCCGGCCTCGGTGTCGTGTGGATCGTTCGGGCCCCGGCCGTCTTGGCGGCGTTCGACCCCAGGCACGCCGTGAGTTTCTTCGTAGCCAATGGGTTCACGGGATTCGCCGTCCTCGGTTCAGTATTCCTGGTCGTCACCGGAGGCGAGGCGCTGTATGCCGACATGGGCCACTTCGGCACACACCCGATACGGCTGGCATGGTTCGCCTTCGTGTTGCCGGCACTGGTCCTGAACTACCTCGGACAAGGTGCATTGCTGCTGACCAGTCCCACGGTGGAGCACCCCTTCTTCCTACTGGCGCCATCCTGGGTCTTGCTGCCATTGGTGGTCCTGTCCACCGCCGCGGCGATCATCGCATCGCAGGCGCTCATCTCCGGGTCGTTTTCGATCACGCGTCAAGCCATGCAACTCGGACTGGCGCCGCGTCTCGATGTCGAACACACCTCCGCACGCGAGATGGGACAGATCTACGTACCCCAGGTGAACTGGGGGCTGATGCTGGCGACGTTGGTCATCGTGGTTGGCTTTGGCTCGTCGAGCGCACTCGCCGCAGCCTACGGCATTGCCGTCACCATGACGATGGTCATCACGGTACTGCTGCTCTACGTGATCATGACGGAGCGCTGGCGCTGGCCGACGCCGGCAGCCATCACCGTGATGATGCTGTTCCTCACGATCGACGTGGCCTTCCTTGGCGCCAATGCACTCAAGCTGATGCAGGGGGGCTGGGTCACCCTTGCCGTCGCGCTCTTCCTGTTCACGCTGATGACGACGTGGAGGACCGGCCGCCGTCTAGTGGCTGAGCGGCTGACCGCGCGCGCGGTACCCCTCGATGACTTCCTCGCCACAGTGAAGGCCATCCAGCCGGCCCGCGTACCTGGGACCGCCGTGTTCATGACCGCGCAGCCCACCGGCACGCCACCGGCGCTCGCTCACAATCTTCGCTACAACAAAGTCCTGCATCACCAAGTCGTCATCCTCACCGTAACAACAGCGCAGCGCCCGCACGTGGCAGTCGACGACCGCGTCGCGGTCGAACCGCTCGGACACGACCTGTTCAACGTGCGAGTGCAATACGGGTTCATGGAGGATCCGGACGTACCCGCTGCGCTGGCACAGGCAGCTCGTCTCGGTCTGGCGCTGGATGCCTATGACGTCACGTACTTTCTCGGCCGCGAAACCATCATCGTGACTCGTCGCCACGGCATGGCCATCTGGCGCGAGAACCTATTCGTGGTGATGTCACGCAACGCAGTGCGCGCTACGGCCTTCTTCAGACTGCCACCTGAGCGCGTCGTCGAGCTCGGCGTCCAGGTCGAGATGTAGTCTCCCCCAAGGTGCGCCAGCGGCGCCCCGCTGGGGATTGGCTGGCGTCGTTCTGTGACCCTAAGTGCCCGTCAGCCCAGGCAGCCGGCGACTTTGCGACAGTTTCCGCTTCGCAAGCGAAATCGAAGCTAGGAGGGTCGCGAAAACGGAAGTAAAATCGAAGGTCTTCACAGTCGGGGCGTAGCGCAGTCTGGTAGCGCGCCTGCTTTGGGAGCAGGATGTCGCAGGTTCGAATCCTGTCGCCCCGACCAATCTTCTATCGTTTCTTTCGCTTCGTTTTCTCCTCCTCTACATGCTCACGCAGGGCTCGCAGCTTCTTGCGAATCCGGCGAATGTCCTTCAAGCTCTTCCTCGATTGCTCGAGCAGCGCGGAGACTTTGGCTCGGGTTCGTCTCATGACGGTACCCAAGAGCAAGGACCTCGCCACCTGAATTCAGGCCCTTTCGACCTGATTACAGGTTGGTCGCCACAATCTGAATGCTGATCCACGCCCCGACGGGGGCGGCTCTCCTCTTTTTCGGACTCAATCCTTCACGTTCATCCCCGGTTCGCGCACGTGGGGACGAATGGATGACATGGCCCTGGGCTTGCAGCTTAGCCCTTCATAACGGCGAAATGGGCGGGCTCAGCAGAGCCAACCCTGATATTTCCCAATTTCCACCACCAAGGTGTCATGTCCTGGGGACAGAAGGTCGCCCAGTCAGGTGACATCTGGTTTTGCGGTGGACCAATGACCAATAGAGCCCGCGCAACGAGTCGCTGGCAGGAGCGGAGAACAAGGATGTCGATGTCGTGGAAGTTGAATGTCGCCGCGCTGGTGGCGGCAGTAGGAGTGGGCGCGGTGGCACCGTCCGTCGAGGCAGCATCTATCACATGTCTGCCCAGTAACGAGCGGCTGGCCACGTTGAGCAGCGCGACGATGTGTGGAACCGGGGCCGGCAACGTCAATTCGGGCGCCGGCGTGAACGCGGCGCTTGGTACTGGTTTCGCCTGGACCAAGGAGGGTGAGATCAGCCCCGGTGGCGGTACCGGTTCGAACTCGGACGACCTTTTGACCATTACTCTCCTCACCGGTTCGTGGGGCGGGAACACCGGCATCACCGGCACCTGGAACATCGCGCCGTCATTCTGGAACACCTACGGGAGGGCTGCGATTACGATGCACGTCGGTAACGGCAACGGCGGTCCGGATAACTTCGTGTGGCTGATCGAGCAGGGTCAGACGTCGGGCACGTTCTCGTACTCGGACCTCGATGGCCGGGGCGGCGGGCTGTCAAACAACTTCCTGTTCGGTTCAGGGACGCCCGTGACGACCACGGGAACAACAACTACCGGCTCGCCGCTTGATGTGCCGGAACCGGGCATCGGGCTGCTGTCGGCGGCTGGCTTGATGTTGGTTGGCGCTCGCCTCTGGAACCGCAAGCCGAACGCGTAAGCAGACCCGCCAGCCGGGAGCGACGGCCGGCGCTCTGCAGTTCGGGCGCCACCAAGCATCAGGGAGGGAGCGTTTCGCTTCCTCCCTCCCTTCCCCCAGTCCAAATCCAGCACCGCCTCCTGGCCCGCTCAGCGTTCGGGAGTGCTTGCAAACCACGAGTGCACTCGCAGGTAGAACGACGGCAGCACGAGCAGCGTGAACAGTGTCGACGTCGCCAGGCCGCCCACCATCACCACCGCCAGCGGGCGCTCGATCTCCGTACCCTGCAGACGCAGCGCCAACAGGGGCAGTACGCCCAGGATCGCCGTGCCCGCCGTCATCAGCTTGGGACGCACGCGGCCGATGCTGGCCTCGCGAACGGCATCGGCCAGCCGGCGGCCCTCCGCGATGAGGCCGCGCGTCTGCGTCACCAGCACCAGGCTGTTCTGCACCGCGATGCCGAAAAGTCCGATGAGGCCAACCAGCGACGAGACGTTCCACGTCTCGCCCGCCGCCAGCAGCGCCAGGATGCCGCCGACGAACGCGCACGGTACAGTGACGAGAATGAGCGCCGCCTCCACCGCCGACCCCAACGCCACCAGCAGCAGGACGAATACGCCGAAGAGCGCCACGCCAATCGCGAGCCTGAGCGATCGCGACGCCCGCGCCTGGCTGTCCACCCGTCCGCCCAGGTCGAAGAAGTAGCCGGGCGGCAGCGTCAGGCGCTCCGCCACGACTTGGCGGACCTCCGCGGCCGCGCCGCCGAGATCGCGGCCGCTGACCGACGCCTCCACCGCAACCCGGCGGGCACCGGCCTCGCGGCGAATCGTGCCGGGGCCGAACGTCTGCGTCACGGCCGCCAGCTGCCCCAGCGGAATTCGCCGGCCGTCGTGACCGTCGATGAGCAGCGTCCGGATGGCGTCGAGATTGTCGCGGCGATCGTCGCGCAGGCGCACGACCAGGTCGAACCGCCGCTGCCCCTGCCACATCTGCGAGCCCTCCTCGCCGACCAGGCCGACGCGCACGGCGCGGATGACGTCGCCGGGCGCCAGGCCCACGCGCGCCGCGGGGAAAG
>JADMIO011294234.1_pt1 | contig 14098 bp, 12 predicted proteins | sample 8958161 | NCBI WGS metagenome assembly JADMIO01 (sample SAMN16585339, study PRJNA669376) | soil metagenome | isolation source: Crop rotation soil | place: USA: Cullars Rotation, Alabama | collected 2011 | reverse complement strand
GCGACAACTTGTCCACGTGGAATTCTAAGCTTAGGATCCCAATGTGCTGGAAAGCTCGCCGCGCTTATGCTCCTGCTCACGAGCATTCTCGCCTCCGCCGCCCTGCTGTTCTCGTTCGCCCGCTGGTCCCGCGCGGGGGCGTTTTTCAATCCGTTGTTTCAATTTCTGCTGATGGGCCTCGATGGCGCGTTTCTGACAGGCGATCTCTTCAATCTGTTCGTGTTTTTCGAGCTCTTGCTGGCCGCCTCCTACGGCCTCGCACTGCACGGATCGGGCCCGGCGCGCGTCAAGGCCGGGCTGCACTATGTCGTCGTCAATCTCGCCGCCTCATTGTTGTTCCTGATCGGTGTGAGCCTGATCTACGGCGTGTCGGGGACGCTCAACATGGCGGATCTGGCCGCGCGTATTCCGGGGCTCGCTCCGGAGAACCGGGCGCTGCTGGAGGCCGGCGCCGGGATTCTCGGGGTCGCGTTCCTGCTCAAAGCCGGCATGTGGCCGCTGTGCTTCTGGTTGCCGACCACCTATGCGGCCGCGAGCCCGCCCGTCGCATCCGTCTTCGCGATCATGACAAAGGTCGGCGCCTATGTGGTGCTGAGACTCTGGCTGCTCCTGTTCGGCGGCGAGGCAGGAGCCTCGGCGGGGTTCGGCGGAGAGTGGCTGCTGTTCGGCGGAATGGCGACGGTCGCGTTCGGGTCCGTCGGGACGCTCGCGTCACAAGATATGGCACGGCTCGCCGCGTCGTCGGTGCTCGTCTCTTCCGGCACGGTGCTCGCCGCCATTGGACTGGGACAGGTCGCCGTCACCGGGGGAGCGCTGTTTTATCTCGTCAGTTCCACCCTCGGACTCGGCGCGTTTTTCCTGCTGATCGAACTGGTCGAACGGGGCCGCGAACCGGGGGCCGACGTGCTCGCCGTCACCCGGGAAGCATACGGGGAAGACGAAGACATCGACGTCGACGACGGGAGCGGCATTGCCATCCCGGCCGCCTTGGGGGTGCTCGGGCTTGCCTTCATCGGCTGCACGGCGGTAATCGCTGGATTGCCGCCGCTCTCCGGCTTCCTGGCAAAATTCGCGCTGTTGGCCGCGGCACTCGGTATGGCCGGAGCGCCCGCGAGCAGCCCTGTGCCTGTCGCCTCGTGGGTGTTCCTCGTCATCCTGATCCTGTCCGGACTGGCGGCCCTCGTCGCCATGACGCGGGCCGGCATCCGCGCCTTCTGGGCCGCACCCGAACGCGCCGTGCCGCGCGTGCGCGTCATCGAGATTGCGCCCGTCGCCGTCCTGCTGATCCTGTGCGCCGCGCAGACGGTCGAGGCCGGGCCGGTAATGCGCTTCATGCACGCGACCGCCCGCTCCCTCCACGCTCCGCAGAACTACATGCGCGAGGTTCTGAAGCCCGCGCCCGAGCAACGCGCGCGTAAGGCGGGCGAGCCATGATGCGGGTCGTGCCCAGTCCTCTCGCGGCGGCCGGTCTCCTGATCCTATGGCTGCTCCTCGCTCAGACGCTTTCGTGGGGTCAGCTTTTCCTCGGCGTACTGGTAGCGCTCGGCGGAGCCTGCCTGCTCGCCGCGCTCGATCCCCCGATCGTACGGATCCGGCGACCGGCGGTGCTGCTCGCGCTGTCGTTCCTCGTTCTCCTCGACATCCTCCGGTCCAACATCGCGGTCGCCCGCATCGTGCTCGCGTTCGGACAGCGCGAACGACGGCCCGGTTTCGTCGACATTCCTCTCGACCTGCGGAACCCTTACGGGCTGGCGACACTCGCCTGCATCATCACTGCGACGCCCGGCACGTTGTGGGTGAATTTCGACGCGACTACCGCTGTTCTGACGATCCACGTCCTCGATCTCGTCGAGGAGGGCGAATGGGTCCGGACGATCAAGTCTCGCTACGAACGACGCCTTATGGAGATCTTCGAATGAGCATCGTCGTGCTGACATGGTCGGTCGCAGCGGCGCAGATCCTCTTCGGGCTCGCGATGCTGTGCGCGACCATCCGCATGCTTCGCGGGCCGCGTGCGCAGGACCGCGTCGTCGGCTTCGATGCGCTTTACGTGAGCGCCATGCTGCTGCTCCTGACATTCGGGATGCGGACGGGAAGCACGCTCTACTTCGAAGCGGCCCTGATCATCGCGCTGCTCGGCTTCGTCGGGACGGTGGCCATGGCGAAGTTTCTGTTGCGCGGCGAGGTGATCGAATGAGCAGTGCCGGCGAACTCCCGGCCTGGGTGGCCGTCGTCGTCGCGATTCTCGTCCTCGTGGGCGGAGCGGCCACACTCATCGGCACGCTCGGGCTCCTGCGATTCCGGAGCTTCTACGAGCGGGTCCACGCGCCCACGCTCGGGACGACGCTCGGAACCGCCTGCATCCTGGTCGCCTCGATGGTCTTCTTCTCCGCGTTGGCGGCGCGGCCCGTGCTGCACGAGATCCTGATCGGATTTCTTGCCGTCGTGACGACGCCGGTCACTCTCACCCTGCTGGTGCGCGCGGCGCTCTATCGCGACCGCTCCGAAAACAGCACCGGAGTTCCGGGACCGGATCGCCCCTGAGCTGACGCGCAAACGCGCGATGTAGCGGGGCGCGCGCCTACGGCAGGATGGCGAAGGCGCGGGCCGGAAAGCCCAGTCCGTTGCGGACCTTCGGCCAGGTCACCACGATCAGCGCACCTTTCGGCGGCACCTTGTCGAGATTGGCCATCACCTCGATCTGATAATGGCCGTGCCTGAGAATGTAGGTTTCGGACACCATTTTCTCGGTCGTGTCGGTGTCGAGCGATTCGTGCCCGGTGGCAGTCACACCGCGCTGCTCATAGAGGAACCGGATGGTCTCCGGTGCCCAGGCCGGGAACGGGCTGCGCTTGAACCGCTCCGGGTTCGTGTCGAAATCCTTGTACATGTCGGTGCGCAACGCGACGAACGATCCGCGCGGCACGCGGCCGTGCTTCGTTTCCCACGCGACCAAATCGCGCAGCGAGAAGGCGTGGTTCGGATCGCGCCCCAGATACGGCGTGTCGTCGAGCACGATCAGCGGCAGGATCATCTGGTGCAGCGGGATCGCGTCCATGGTGATCCCGCTCGGATCGAAGTGCGCGGGCGGATCGACATGCGTGCCGTACTGCCCGACCATCTGGTAGTACGTCGCCCGGAAACCGTCCTGCGGGATGGTGTACGGCCTTCCCGTCTTTGGATCGGTCGCCGGCGTCATCTTCGCCTGCCCGAAGCCCGACCACACTGGCGTCGTCGCGTCGAAGCTGTGCGTCAGGTCGACGAACTTCTTGGCTGCGATCACCCGGTAGGCACGCGCGAGATCGCTCGCCTCACGCGCCGGTGTGCCATGCGTGGCCAGCATCAGCACGGCCGAAGCGACCACGCTACGGGCCAGGACTTTCATGACGCGCGTCTTCAGCGCTTGGTGCTGATCGCGGCCTGCAGCGACGCGTACGGGAAGCAGCCGGTGCCGCCGCAGATCGATTTGATCTTGTCGAGATTTTCCCGCGCCGGCTGAAGCTTGCCTTCGTCGACGAGCAGCAGGCCGTAGTACGAGAGCGCCCAGAGATGGTTCGGATCGAGGGCGAGCGCTTTCTCGTACCAGGATTTCGCCTCGGCGGCCCGGCCGAGCTTGGCATAGGCATAGCCCGTATAGGCGGCCACGTCCGGATCGCTGTCCTGGTTGAGACTCTGCAGGGCCGATAGCCCAGCCTGATAGTTTCCGCTGAGCACGAGGTCACGGGCGGCGATGAAATCGCCGGTGCGCGCACCCGGACGGCCCGCGGGCGCAATCATCGTCTCGCTTTCCATGGTCTGTGTGGCAGTCGCCTGCGTGGCGGTCGCCTGCGTGACGGGTTCGTCGTCGGGCTCGGCCGGAATGATGTGCTCGTCGTCGCCGGGCGAGAACGCGACGGGCTTCTCCTTCGGCGGCTCCTGGCGGCGCGTCGCCTGCTTGGCCCTCTCCTGTCTTTCCTGCTGCTTGCGCTTCGCCTCTCGCTCTTGTCGTTCTTGCCTTTCCTGGCGAGCGGACTTGGCGCGCGCATTGCCGGCGCCCGGCTCGGCACGCTCGACCCGCGAGGGTTGATTGCGCGCCGGCGGCGTGCGCTCGGGCTGAGCGGTGGCGGAATTGCAGATGCCGCCGACCCCGCTGATCGTGGCCTGGCACTGTTCGAAGGTGCGGAAACCGCAATTTATGCCGCCCCCCCGGTAGTAAGCGCACCACTGGGCTTGTGCCGGCGCCATCATGGCGAACAGCAGCGGGATGCCGAACAGGACGTAGCGCACGGGATGCTCCTCTCAGGAGGATTGTCGCGGGTGACGGCCGCCAGGTTCACCTCGATCGACCCAAAGGTCATTTTGATCCCAAACGCCGCGGCAATCCAGCGTCGCCTGGGAGGCCGATCCAGGCCACGGGCACCGCCTATGGGGTCCTCACACCATTGAGGTGCAATTCCTTGGCCGACGAGACGCTGACGTCACTCGAGCCCTTGATCATGATGGCGCCCGACGCGCTGATGTGGATGTCCTTGCCGGTAATCCCGATGCTGCCGTCCTTCAGCAATCGGATCGAGCCGCCGCCGGCCTTGACGACGACCTCGCCGCCGCGGTCGAAGATCATCTTCGTCTCGCCGATCTCGAGCTGGAACGTCCGATCGCTCACGGTGAAATGGCTCATGTCCTTGTTGACCGAACCGAGCGCACCGATGATCCGACGCATCATGTCGATCAGCAGGATGATGCCCTCCGTCTGCTTGACGTTGAGGCCGCCCATCTCGGGCGCGAGATACTTGCGCAGGTCGCTCTCTGTGTAGTTGAGCTGCCCGAGATCGTGGGCGAGATCCCTGATGCGGTCGTCGCGCTCTCCGTGCGACATGATCTGGTCTCCTTGTGAGATGCTGTGACGACGTTGATCGCCGACGCCGCGCGCTTCCTATTCGAGTTTGAAATAGGACGCGGCGGCCGCGATCGTCTGTCCCGTGCGGGCGGCCTCGGCGAGCGCGGCCGGAAACACCTGGGCGGCATCGGCCGGCTGCTGTGATTGCAGCGCGCTCAGCGGACGCGCGCTGACGATCGCGAGCAGGATCTGCGGCTGGGCGGCGGTCGGATTGTCGAGCTGCATGCGCAGGCTGAAGCTCTTGCCGTCGCGCGTTGCCTTCGCCAGCGCGGTCACGTTGTTGACCGACCCGTCGTCGGAGACCAGCACGAGCTCGAGGTTCCGATCGCCGAACCCCGTTACGGTCCCGGTCAAGACCTGCCCGCTGCGCAGATTGGTCTGGCCGATGTCGAGCTGCGGCGCCGCGCTGCGCTGCGCACGCAACCGGCCGAGAAACGTGATGGCGGGACACTGCCGTTCCGTGACCTGGCGGATGCCGATGTCCGCCTCGAAACCGTTCTGCTTCTTGAAGTCCGCATCCAAGGTCTGAAACGGCGCGATCGAATGGCCGTAGCCTTCGATCCGCGCCGCGGCATCTCCGACCGAAATCGGCGTCACGAAGAAACAGTCGCCGCCGTCGTACTCGTTCACGTAACGCGTGATGCTGTCGACCCGACTCACGCGGGCCGACGGCGCATTGGCGTCGAGCCCTCCTTCGGGAGATGTCTTGGCGACGTTCGTTTCGGGCGCCGGCGGGCTCGGCTGAGGCGTCGCTTGGGGCGGTGCCAGTTGCGGAACATCAGGTGCGGGCGACGACGGAGCGGCCGGCGCGAGATCGGGCGTCGAGGGCGCGGTCGCGAGTTTCTCCTGAGGCGCGGGCTGCAGTGTGGGCGCCGGCTGCGGAACTGGTTCGGCCGGTCGCGGTGGCGTCGCTACCGTAGCGCCCGGCTGCGACGTGCTTCCTGCGCCGGGGCTCGGCGAAGCGGGCGCTGCTGGCGCCGTCGCGAGCGTTCCAGGCCCGGTAGTCGCGAGCGTTCCAGGCCCGGTATTCGTGGCGCTGTGCAGAGATGGCGGCGCAGGAGACGGCGGAGCGACCTCCGGCTGCCACAGAGAAAAGGCGGTAATTCCGCCGATCAGACCGACCGCGCAGGCCGCAGACACGAGAATCCACCGCCTGCGCGACGACGGCGTCCCGACACGGCGCGGCGCGCCGAAGCCCTGGCTGGGGGCGACCGACGAGCCTGCCAGCATGGCGGCGACCGCGTTCATCGATCCCGGCCGGTTGGACGGATCGGGCTGCAGCATCTGCTCGATCAGTGGCCGCATGCGCATGTCGATGCCGCCGAGATCTGGCACCTTGCGCCGCTTCTCGACCACCTGGACCTGACTGCCGGCCATGTCGATCGCCTGACCGGTCAGCGCTTCGGCCAGGACGAGACCGAGACTGTAGATATCGGATTTCGCCGTGACGTCGCCGCCGAACAGCCCGAGTTGCTCCGGCGACACGTATTTGTATTTGCCGGCGAAACCGCCGCCGATGATCGTGCCCTCCCGGGTCTGGGTGAAGCGCGCGATGCCGAAATCGATGATCTTGGCGCGCCCCACGTCGCCGTCGGGAACGATGACGTTGTCGGGCGCGACATCCCGATGAACGATGCCGTGCTCGTGCGCGGCATGAAGACCGGCCGCGACGCGCTGTCCCAGAGTCCGAACCGCCTCGAACGTGAGCGGTCCGTCGCGCAGCAGTTGCGACAACGATCGCCCCTCGACGAACTCCATGGCGAGATATGGGCGGCGCAGATCGGGATCGACCGAGCAGACGTAATATCGAACAATGGCGTCGTGATGCAGCGTGTGCAACGCCGACGCTTCCTTGCGAAACAGCCCGAGCGCCGCTTCGTTCTCGCCGAACTCCGGCCGCAGCAGCTTGATCGCGACCGGATCGCCGGTGTGGATCGTGTGGCCCCGGTAGACTTCTCCCATCCCGCCGGAGGCGACGAGCAGATCGACCTCGTAGATGCCATTGAGGCGGGTTCCGGGAGCGACCCGGGCGGCGGACGAGCCGGGGGAGAAATCGGCGGCCATCACGAGCCCCAGCTTGCTGCCGGCCCGGACCCTTCGGGCAGGACGACCGTGTCGTCGGGACGGTTGCGGACCACGATTACCGTCACGTTGTCCTCGGCACCACGCTCGAGCGTGAGCGCGACCATCTGGTCGCACGCCGCCTGCGAGGAACCGGCGTTCACGCAATCGAGGATTTCGCTGTCCTCCACATGCAGCGTGAGTCCGTCGCTGCAGACGACGAAAACGTCGTCCGGCTCCAACACGCCGCTGCGCATTTCAAGTCTCGGATCGTCGTCGACCCCGATCGCCCGCGTCACGATGTTGCGGCCCGGCCAGCCCTTTGCCTCGTGCTCGTCGAGCAGCCCCTCGGAAATGAGCTCCTGCACCTCCGTGTGGTCGCGCGAGATTTGCTGAATCTCGCCGTTGCGGATGAGATAGATGCGGCTGTCGCCGGACCACACGCAGGCGAAGTGCTGGTCGTAGATGAGCAACGCCGCGAGCGTCGAGCCCATGACGGCCCCGCGCTCGCGTGCGATTTTGCGCAGCCGTGCGTTGGCCTTGAGCACGCGGTCCTCGCACAGGACCAGTAGTTCGGACGCCGAATGCGGATGCCCGATGGTCTGCAGCTCCTGCACGAGCGTCGCGCTGGCGAGGTCGCCCGCCGCATGGCCTCCCATGCCGTCGGCCACGCTCCAGATTCCGACCTCCGGCCGGGCGAGAAAATTGTCCTCGTTGCGATCACGCAGCTTGCCGACATGCGTCGCAGCGCCGGTCTCAAAGCGTGACACGGTCTCGTGCATCGGTCACACGCTCGCGGGCGAATTGTCCAATCCGAAGGCGAAACGCCCCGTCAGCATCTCGGTGAACAGAAACGGATCCGGCATGCCGCGTGCACTCAGCGCAGCCGGCTTGAAGCCCTCTCCCCCGATCGTCCACCAGAACGTCGAGGAGCTGCAGACCTTGGCCGGGCTCGCACGGCGCATCGACGCGAACGCGTCGGCGAAGGATCGTTCACTGGCGACGAACGCGATCATGCCCTCCGGCAAGGCGACGAGGTCTTCCGTCCCGCTCGGCTGCTCGGCGAATGGCAACGCGAGCCGCACGAGCCCGTCCGCGATCGCCTCGTAGGTCACCCTGTGATCGAGGGTCGAGAGCAGAAAATCCTCGGTCGCCGCAAACCAGTCGGCTTGCGGGTCCGTCTCCGGCGGCGGGATCGCTTCCCCCTCCTCTGCGGAGGCGATCGCGGTGAGCGGAAAATACCGACCGATGCCGTCGACCGATGGCATGAAAGCCCCCATGGTCGTCGTGCCGCAAAGGTCTTCACCGAGCCAGAAGCGCCAGATCGGCGCCTTGAGGTATGCGGCCTGCCAGGCATTGCCGAGCTCCTGGCGGCTCGCCGACATGGAGCTTTGAATCCAGGGCTCCCACACGTCCAGGAACCGTCGCGGAGCCTGCACCGCGACGAAGTCACGTTTCGATGCGAGCTTTCCGAACAGTGCGCAGCGCATCGCCAGTCATATCCCGCTGGGACAATGGAAATCGCGCAGGGCCGGAAGCGTGAGCGGATTCCGCGTCGACCCGGCCGAAAATTCGTAGCGCAGTTCGCGTCCCCCGACGATGAAGCTCGCGACCACCCGATCCCCGCGCTGGGCCGGCGCCGAGGCGTCGAGCAGCCGGAAGAACGACCAGGTGCCGTTGCGTTCGAGTACCGACGACGGCATCTGGATCGGCTGCGCCGGCTGGCCGAAGCTGAACTGCGGTGCGGCTTGTGTCTGCGTCAGTGACACGCTCGTACGGCCCGCGCCGGCCCCCGGCCACTGCAGCGTCACCGGATTGCGATCGCCCATCTTGGTCTCGATGGCGGCACCGTTCACCTCGAGTCTCACCACCGTGTTGGGATCGCTGATCGCCGGCGGCGTCACGCTGAGGCTGACCGACGGCATGTTGCCGCCGGTGGCGAAAAAGGCATCGCGGATCTGTGCGGCTCTCTGGAACTCCCGCAGGGTCGCCGGCGACAACGTCCTGGCCAGCGGGTGTTCCGGACGCCAGGTCCACTCGCGTTTCGACTGGTCGACCAGAGGCGCCAGGTGTTGCTGGAAGAAGCGATCGATGATTCCGCCCGGCGCGAACAGCCGTCCGAAATCCGCGAGCGGCACCTCGCGCGTGGAGCTCCGGCTGAAGGGATAGCGGTTCGTCACGATCTGCTGGCACGCGCCGACGACCTGATCGCCGAGCGCGCGCGAGAGCTGCTCGTGCGAGGCCGCGGTCACGTCCGCTTCGAAAAAGCCGGCCGCCTGGGTCAAAATGTTCTGGAACGGCTGCGGCAACCGGTTGGCGCTCGCCCGCAGTCCGGAGACCTGGAGCTGGAGATCAGCGTTGGCGCGCGCCGCCTCGGCCGGATTGGTCGCGAGCAGCGTCAGGCTCTGATAGATCGCCGACAGGTTGGCGATCACCATGTCGATCGGCCTGCGGCTCGCATCCCCCTCGAACAAGACATGAAAGCCCTTGAACGCCGCCTCGATCGCGCCCGAGGCACGATCGCCCTGCTTCAAGAGAGCCGGTGTGCTGTTCGCACTGTTCGCGTCCTTGTCGGCCGGTTTGCCCGTCTGCGCGCGCTCGCGCGTGAGCTGCGTTTCGTCGCGCACCGATTCCAGAACTTGCCGGATCGGCGAGGTCGGCGATGACGCGGCGGCCAGCGCGACGTATTTGGGCTTGTCGGCGACCAGATTGCGAATTCGCAGCTTCGACAATGCGGTGCGCCAGGCCGCGACGAACTCCTTGCTGTAGAGGTCGAGGAGGTCGTTCCCGAGCACATCATATTGCGCGGCGACCGCCGACTGCTCGCCTGCCGTGCCGAGCACCCAGCGCTCACTTCGGATCTGGTCGGCGATGTTGCCGAGCCGCGGCAGGAACAGGCGGCGAAACCCCTCATAGGTGAAGAAGCCGGGCACGGTGCGATCAGGCCCGCTGCCGGGATCGAACACCAACGCGAAATCGGGGCCACCGACGCGCTCGGGCGTCCAATCCGGGACCGGCGACGACCGGGCCTGCGATTTCATGATCTCGAAGGCGCGCTGCGCCACGCTCAGGCGGGCCAGGGCGCGCTGCGCGTCTTCGAGCAGCGGCCCGTTGAGCTCGACCAAGGGCTCCTGCCCGACGTCGAGGTCGAGCATCGCGGCCAGATGCTGTTCGAGTTCCTTTCGGCCCTCGGCGTTGGCCGGGCCGGGATAGAGCGTGTCGGCCCAGTATCGGCGCCACCAGGCCAGCACCAGTTCCCGATCGGCCGCATGCATGCCGCCGAGCATCATGTAGACCTTGAGGGTCTCATACAGAAAGCTCGTGTTGCTGCGATTGGCCTCAATCGCCTCTTCGAGGCTGTAGAGCAGACGCGGACGAAACAGCCGCTCGAGTCCGACCCGATAGGCGTTCTCCGAATCCGAGCGCAGGCGGTCCCTCTGGCTGAGCCCGACGCCGGCAAAGAACGGCGTCGGCGTTCCGCGCGTGCCGTATCCAACCGGCAGATAGCGCAGCTTGTGCAGCAGCGGCAGCACCTTGGCGAAGTCGCGGTCGGCGATCGTGGTTTCCTTGTTGATCGGACCGGCGGCCTGGCGATAGTCGGCGATCGCCGCGTTGGTCTGATCGATCAGAAGGCGATTGTACGAATAGCTCTTCCACCAGGCCGCAATCAGGCCGACCGAGACGAGGGCCATGAGGCTGTAGGCGGCCGCCTTGAGGATCAGCGCACGGCGCACGGCGGCGCGGTCGGTCGAGACCCAGGCCGCCTCGCCGATAATCACCTTGCGGATGAGATCGGTGAGGAAGAAGGCCTTGCCGATGCCCGAGTAAGACGAGGCCGCGACCTCCTCGGCCCCGAAGTTCTTGGCCAAGGCCCCGATCAGGCGGTCGATCGGCGTTCCTTCCTGAGTTCCGGAAGTGAAGTAGAAGCCGCGCAGGGTCGCGTTGGCGTGATAGCGCGTCGGCTCGAAGATCTGGTTGAGAAAATCGAAGATCGGCCGTTTCAATCCCGCCATCTGCGCCGGGAAGCCGAACAGCAGAACGCGGCTGTTGGGCGTCGGGTCTTCCTGCAGCCGGTCCGTCAGATCGAGATTCAATCGTTCCAGTAGGGCGTCGTATTCGTGCGGAACCTCGCCGACGTAGTTGACCGTCTTGTCGGCGGTCTGGAACGTCGCGCCCCACACCTGCTGGCGCGCCTGCTCGTTGAGATTGGCGAAGAATTCCGTGAACCCGGCGACGAGGTCGGTCTTGGTGAACAGCACGTAGACAGGGAAATCGACCTTGAGCCGTTCGTGCAATTCCAGAAGCCGCGCCCGGATCGCGTCGGCGTGCGCCTTGATCTCCGCCGGGCCGAGCGTCATCAGGTCTTCGAGGCTGATCGCCACCATGACGCCGTTGATCGGTTGGCGCGAACGGTTCTTCTTGAGCAGATCGAGGAATTCGAACCAGCTCTTCTTGTCGGCGGCGGCGTCGGAATCCTGCGTCGTGTACCGGCCGGCGGTGTCGATCAGCACCGCGTCTTCGGTGAACCACCAGTCGCAATAGCGCGTGCCGCCGACACCGGCGATCGCGGCCGGCTTGGCGCCGCGCGAGAGAGGAAACTTCAGGCCCGAATTGACGAGCGCGGTCGTCTTGCCGGCGCCCGGCGGTCCGATGATGACGTACCAGGGCAGGTCGTAGAGAAAGTCGCCCTTCCCTTTGCTCGCCGACTTGAGGGTCACGAGCGCGTCCTTCATCCGCTCCTTCAGGACGACGCCGTCGCTGTCCTCCTTCTTGCCTTCGCCGGCGACCCCCTCGGCGATTTCCTGCGATTTCTTGCGCCGCTGCCAGAAGTGGAATCCGGTAAAGCTCGCGGCCGCCGCCACCAGCAGAACGATGACGATGTCGCGGATGATCTCGTTTTCGAGCGGATGGTAGTCGCCGATCGCCAGCAGCGGGCCGCCGACATAGACCAGCGCGGCCAGCGAACCGATGCCGAGGCCGTAAAGAACGATGCGGACAATGTCCTTGCGGAGCATCAGGAGTTCTCCAGCCCGATACGGCGCCGGTCAATCGGCGCGCGGTATCGTGATTTCGACGCGGCGGTTGCGTGCACGACCCTGGGCCGTGTCATTCGAGGCAATCGGCATCTGCGCCCCCTTGCCGTCGATCTCGATCCGATCCGGATGAGCCAGATATTGCTTGAGCAGATTGCCGACGGTCCGCGCCCGCTCGATCGAAAGCTGCCAGTTCGAGGGAAACCGAATGGTCTTGATCGGCGTGTTGTCGGTGTGTCCCGTCACCTTGATGTTGCCGGGCTCGCTGTCGAGCGAGGCGGCGATGCGCGGGATCACCGGTCGGAAGCTCTCGAGCAGTTCGGTCTGGCCGGACTTGAAGAGAACCAGGTCGCCGACCCGGATGAAAATTCGCGTGGCGTTCTGATCCGCGGAGACGAGCCCAGCGGCAATCTCCGGCGCCAAGGCCTTGCGAATGCGCTGCAACTGGGTCAGCCGGTCGACCGGCTGCGGCGGCGGAGGTGGCGGGGGCGGAGGCGGAGCAACCACCCGCCGCATCAGCGCGAGCTTGTTGGTCGGATGCAGATTAGCCAGCGCATCCGACGTCAACTCCGCGCCGCCGCTGAGCCACAGCCGGAACATGACGTAGAGACCAAACAGCAGCAGCGCCAGCACCGAAGCCACCGCCCACAGCGGAACCCGAATCCTGGTTGCGTGGCTGGCGAGCTCCTGTCCGCGCCAATGCGGCGAGAGATCGAGATTCACGCGCGGCCGAACACGGCGCAGCGTCTCGTAAAGGTTGCGCTGAATTTGCTGCAGCGCTGCCGCGCCGCCGGACGAGGTCCGATGAACGCCCTGGAAGCCCAGCGCCAGGCACGCATGCTGCAGTTCCAGCACCGGATAATTGACCAGCGGATCCATCTTGGCGCGGTCGAGCTCTTCGAAGAACCGCACGCCGCCAATGCGCTCGCCGAAGAAGCGGCTCAGCATGCTGTACTGCGTCCAGACGTGCCGGTCTTCGGTCGGAATGTTCTGAACGATATCGTCGGCCGTAGCGCAGAGAATGTATTTGGCTTGGTTGGCCTGCGCCTCGGAAATGCCGGCCGAGCGGATGTCCTTCTCGAAGAATTTGATGGCGTCGGCCACCTGCTCCATCAGGCTTGCAAAGGACGCCCGCATCAGCGCGACGCGCAAGCGTCCGAGCAGGAGCAGCAAGGGCTGCCCAGCCCGCATGATCGGATTCTGGTTGGGCGCGACGAGCTCGTCGATGCGCAGCTCAGGTGCATGCGCGACCTCGCGCTGCTCGGGCTGACGTGGCGTGGTCGCGATCCAGTCTTCCTGCGCGGCGGCCGGTGTCTCGGAAGGTGCCGGATAGGACACCGGCGGCTGGGCGGGAGCCGCGTTCGGATCGGGCGCTGCGGGCGGTTGCGGCGGCGTCGCGGGGCGCCGCGCGCCCGGATTGGGCCGGATGATGGTCCGTTCCCCGCGTCCCCAGATGTCGGACGGCCGATCCTTGTCGCTCATCGCCGATCTTCCAGGATCGCCCAGAGTTCGAGCTGCAGATCGGGCCAATCGCCCGAGAAGTGCATGCCGATCGAACTGGCCGCGCTGAATTCAGGCCAGAGCGGCGATTTCCGGTCAAGGTAAAAGTAGACGTGATCGGTGATGGCGCGAATTTGCGGCGGCGGCGTCGGCAGGTGCACCAGCGGCACGCCCGGCAGATGGGCGTGCACGATCTCGTTCATCTTGGTGTTGGGGCCGAATTTGAACAGCCGCGGGAACTGGTTCTGGATCTCGGTGAGCGGCCGGCGTGACGAGACTTCGAGCACGAAGGTCGCGTTGGCGAACAGCGAGCGGTCGCGGATGGTGGAAATGAAGGCGTTCTGGGCGCGCTCGATGATCTCGAGGCGAATGGCGCGACGACCGAGCCGCGCGCTCAGGAAATCCTGCAGGTCGCGGATGAGCGGACCGAAGACATTCTCGAGGTCGTCGTGATCATAGGCGGGATACTGCCGCGCACGACGCTCGACTGTCGCAAAGGTCGCGAGCTCACCGGCGAGCCGCAGCAGTTCCTCGAACAGCCGCTCGGGATGCACATACGCCGAACCGCGGAAGTGCTTGAGCACGTTCACGTGGCGGTTGAGCAATTGCAGCACGAAATAATCGACGC
>JADMIO011778350.1_pt1 | contig 14100 bp, 9 predicted proteins | sample 8958161 | NCBI WGS metagenome assembly JADMIO01 (sample SAMN16585339, study PRJNA669376) | soil metagenome | isolation source: Crop rotation soil | place: USA: Cullars Rotation, Alabama | collected 2011 | reverse complement strand
GCCGCGACTTCAAGTCACGTGAATTCCAAGCTTCGGATCCCACTGTGCTGGAAAGCTCCTGGATAGCCCCGCGCGAATGGATGACCAATTACAATGGTTGGGTGATGCTGCTCGACACGAACGGCAGTGTTCGCGACTTCGTGGCCTGGGGGTGGACCGCACCACAAGTCGCCACCATGAACACCTCCGTTCAAGGCTTCCCCATCAAAGGCCGCAATCTCTGGTTCGGCCCACGCCTCCTGCCCATTACCAACGGCGTCCTCGCGCGTTGGCGCAGCATCGATACGGATCGCTCGGATGACTTCACGCAATACCAGAACGGGTATCCACAATTCCCGATCTCAACCAATTTCTCCGTCCCCTTCCTCCCCTATGCGTCCGAGTCGCCGTTGCCTGTGGACCCACCTGCCACCGCCCCCTTCGCCGCCGGCGTCTGGTCCGGCAACATCACCGTGCACGACGTGGCCAGCCCCGCCATCCTCCGCGCCACCTGGGCCGACCGCGCGAACGACAGCAATCCCTTCGTCCTCGCACCCGACCCCGACCAGGACCACGACGGCCTGCTGGATGCGTGGGAACTCGCCGAGTTTGGATCGCTGTCCCGCGACGGCAGCGCCGACTACGATGGCGACGGCATGTCCGACGCCGGCGAGCACGAAGCCGGCACCAGCCCCACCAACGCCTCCGCGGTTCTGCGCGCCACCAACGTCTTGGCGAATATCTCCGGCAGCGACATCTCCTTCAGCTGGCCAACCGTCTCCGGACGCTTCTACTCGGTGTTCTGGAAATCCAATCTGCTGAACGATCTGGAATGGCTGCCCGATCCGGCAAGCGTGGACATCCCCGGCAGCGGCACCCCGCTGACATTCAGCAACGCGCCCGCACCAGATCCCCACCGTTATTACAGAATCGGCGTACGCCGCATCACGAATTGACCCAATATCCGCTCTAAAGACCTCCCAATTACCGCGCCTCTGTAGCCACGGCGCTGTGCGCCGTGTTCGCACGCCGCACAGCGGCGCGACCAGAGCAGCACTCGAGATTAATTCAAACAAATGCACACATTCCTCGCGGGTAATGACGAATTTTGAAATCGCGGGTTTCGCATGCGCCTCACGGAGGCGCTACTACATCTTTTTGCACTGTAGTAGCCGCTCCGCGAGCGGCAGCGTTTCAAAATGAGTCACGACCTCCTTGCGAAGTCGTTCGACGAGTCGCGTCGAAAACGCTATCCTGCACCGCCTTTACGTTAATTGCTGGGGCGACTCGGAGAACTTGGTGGTGCATAACGCATATCGCGGTTTGGCGGGCTGGGTTGTCTGGACCGCCCTGTTCATACTCGCCACCCCCGCCCGCTCCCAGACCGCCGTCGAGGGAACCCTCACCACCAACACCGTCTGGACCATCGCCGGAAGCCCCTATTACACCCAAACCGGCATTGTCGTCGCCCAGGGCGTCACCCTGACCATCGAGCCCGGCGTCAACATTGGCATCGCCCAATCCAAGGTCCTCCAGGTGCGCGGTACGCTGAATGCCGTCGGCACATCCAACCAGCCAATCCGGTTTTCCTCTCCCTCCTTCATCGGCGGCTACGGCGGCGCCATCACCTTTACAGGAGTGACATCAAACACACCCGCGCTGGGCGACGTCCGTTACTGCGAATTCACCCTGATGCTGGCCAACTCAGTCTATTACTCCGCGGTGTTTTCATCCCAGTACGCGGATCTCACCATCACCCATTGCACGTTCCGCAATCTCCTCGGCACCGGCGTCCGCCTCAACGATTCACGCATTCGCTTCGTTGATAATTTCATCGATAACACCGGCGAAGTCATCAACCTCGTCCGCTGCGCCGGCACCGTGTCTTCGAATCTGGTCTCGCAGGTCATCGGCTATGCCGACGGCGTCGACATCGACCTGGCCTGGCTCGGCAGCGGCGATCCCACCATCATAATCGAAAACAACCTGCTCGACGGTGGCCCCGACCCCGGCGCCGATGGCATCGATTTCGGTACCGCCAATAACGTGATTTTTCGCAACAATATCGTCCGCAATTTTGGCGACAAGGGCCTCTCGATCGGCGAATCCTCAAAGGTCATCGGCTATAATAACCTCATCTCCGGCTGCAACATCGGCATCGCCATCAAGGACAGCAGCACGCCCGACCTCAGCAACTGCACAATCGTGAAGTGCAATTTCGGCGTGCGCGCGTATCAGAAAAACTTCGGCATGGGTGGCGGCAAGGGCACCGTCACGAACAGTATCATTTGGAACTGCACCAACTCGGTTTCACTTGAAAATGGGTCAACCACCACGTTCGGATTTTGCGACATCCAGGGCACCAACGTCTGGCCTGGTCCCGGCAACATCACCAACAACCCGTCCTTCGTCGATATCCTCCACACCAACGTCCACCTGAATGCCGACTCGCCCTGCCTCAACCGGGGTACGAATCAAACCTGGATGGCGGGTGCCGTGGACCTGGATGGCCTGCCGCGCATTTCCGGCACCTACGTCGATATGGGCGTCTACGAACGCGTGGATGCGTCGCTCGTCTCAAACCTTCTCGTCACACTACCTGCATTCGTGCAGGAGAACGCCGGTACACTTGCCAGCGCCGGCATGGTTACGCTTTCGCAGCCATCCACCCAAGCGGTGAACGTGATTTTGACCAGTGCCATCCCCGGCCGGCTTACCATCACGAATTCCGTCGATATCCCAATCGGCCAAACCAATGTCCAGTTCGACCTCGCGCCAGTGAATGATTCCCTGCTGAACGGCGACGTCGCTGTATCGATTTCTGCTGCCGCATCAGGCTACCTCGCGGGCCAGGCCGCCACCGTCGTTCAAGATGACGAATCTGGCACGCTCTCCCTCCTCATCACCAGTCCGCTGACGGAAGGCATGGGGGTGGTCCCAAATGCCGGCCAGGTCCTGGTAGATCAGCCTCCGACCAGCGCGTTCACAGTCACACTCACCAGCGGCTCTCCGTCCATCCTGCAAGTCCCCGCTTCCGTCATCCTTCCCCAGGGCGCCACCAGCGTGCAATTCTCCGTCACCGTTCCCAACGACAACCAGATCACCGGCCCGCGCTGGGCAACGGTATCGGCACACGTCGCCCGCTGGACAGACGGGACTAACGCCGTCCAGATTCTCGACAACGAATCCACCAATCTCACACTCACCATTCCCTCCCAGGCCACCGAAGGCTCAGGCACCATGATCAACTCCGGGCTCGTCAGCATCGCGGGTACGCTGACCAATAACCTCGTGGTCGCTCTCTTTTCCGACTCCAGCAACACGCTCGTGGTCACGCCCCTGGTCACCATCACGTCCGGCCAGACGCAGGCCCGCTTCAACCTGAGCTTCCCTGATAATCTGCATTACGACGATTCGCAGTCTGTCGCGGTCGTAGCCAATGCCAGCGGTTTCGGCAGCAACCAGAAGCCCCTGCTGCTTTTCGACAACGACGCCCATCATTTCGGTTTCGGAAACATTTCCTCGCCGCAGACCAATCATGTGAGCTTCCCGATCGCCATCACCGCCTATACCCACACAGACGCAATTCAATATCGTTTTACCGGCACAGTTTCGATCGCCGCCGCCAACGTTGACGGCTCCGTACCGCACACGCCCACATCCTCCGGTGTCTTCAACAACGGCGCCTGGTCCAGCATGATGGCCATCACCACCGTCGTGGACAGTGTCATCCTGACTGTCACCGATCCCTCATCCGCCACCGGCAACAGCACGGCGTTTGACGTCGGCGCCGATGTCCTCGATCACTTCACCTGGGACCCCGTCCCCTCCCCGCAATACGCAACCGTCCCTTTCACTGCCGGCATCACCGCCTGCGACCAGTATGGGTATCGCGTAAACAACTTCACAAATCCAGTCGCCCTGTCAGGCTGGGAACCCGTCGGGATCGTGCCAGCGCCGTTGGTATTGATTGCCGAAATTGATCACACCTCCCCCGATGCCGCGGAATTCGTCAACGCCGGTGCCACGCCGGTGAACATCTCGGGCTGGCAGATCACATTCTACGATTTCAACAGCTGGCCGGCACCCTTGACGACCTTCGTGATCCCCAACGGCACCACACTGGCGACGGGGGCCGTCTTTACGATCGTCGAAAATGGCGTGAGCCCCGGAACGTTCCCCAGCTTTTTCACGGGCGGCAATATCAATTGGACCGGCTCAACCCGCGCCGCAATCCTGATGCGCGATGCCAGCGGCAACATCATCGATTTCGCCTGCGCCAACAATGCGACGCCCTCGTCGATCACGGCCCCCGTCGCCATTCCCACCAATCAATGGTTCGGTAATCCCATACCCGCGCCCTTGGGAAGTTTTGATTACGCGCGCTACGGCTCCGTGGACACCCACACCAGCAACGACTGGCAGAATGTGGCGCCGGGTATCGGCACGCGTTCGGCTGCACTGCAGCTGCCTTTCCAAGGCGCTTCGATCCTCCCCGCAAATGTTGCCGTCGCTCCCACCAATTCAAGCCCGCTGCTCGCCGGTCGCTGGTTGGGATCCGTCAGCGTCCTGAACACCTCGTCGAACATGTTCCTGCGCGCGCAAGCCCTCGTCGGCGCCGCCAAAGGTGAAAGCACAAACTTCCCCGTTCGACCCGCGGACTATGACGGTGATGCCGACCAGATGCAGGATGCATGGGAACGCCAATTCTTCGGTTCACTCGCGCGCGATGGCAGCGCCGACAATGATGGTGATGGCATGTCCGACGCCGGCGAACACGAAGCCGGAACCAATCCCACCAATGCGCTCGAAGTCCTGCGCACCACCGCCGTCTGGGTGCAGACCAACGCCCACGATCTCTACTTCGCCTGGCCCACCGTCTCCGGACGTTTCTATTCCGTGTACTGGACTACAAATCTGCTGGGTGACTTGGAATGGATGCCTGATCCGGCCTGTGTAGACGTCCCCGGTGGCGGCGCTCCCCTGACCTTCAGCAACACTCCCCCCGCCGATCCCCACCGCTTCTACAAAATCGGCGTCCGCCGCAACACAAACTGATCGCCCCCAAGCGATCCTACCCCCTCTCCCCTTGAGGGAGAGGGCCGGGGTGAGGGGTCAAACTAGCTCTCCGCGGCCTCAGCGCCTCTGCGTGAAACTCCAATTGTTTCCCCGTCAGGGAGGGCGGAGCGCCGCGACGCCTCCTACCGCACGTTCGACCCCTTCCAACCCAGCTTCTGGCTCAACACGCCAAAGTAGCTGTACCCCGGCAAGTGAATGAAGCGCACGCCCGTGCGGCTGGCATGCACCCGCACCTGGTCCTCGCCCTGCAACGGCTGCCCCACCTGCCCATCGACCGTCAGGCTCAATCCCGTCTCGTTGGAACGCCCCGGCTGGATCACGATGTCGCTGTCGTCCGACAACACCAGCGGTCGCGAGCTGAGCGTGTGCGGACAAATCAGGCTGATCACAAACGCGCGCGTCTCCGGCACGACGATTGGCCCACCCGCGGACAGATTGTGCCCCGTGCTGCCTGTCGGCGTGGACACGATCAGCCCATCGCACAAATACGAGGCCACGCGATCGCCTCCCACCGACACATCGAGCGTGATCACGCGCTTGGAGGCCCCGCCACCGATCACCACATCGTTGAGCCCCGCGTAACGCCCCACCTCCACACCGCCGCGCTGCACCGTGCATTCCGCTACCGACCGGCGGCTGAAAACAATTTCGTCGCGCGCCAGGCACTCCAACGCGCGTTCAAGATCACCTTCAGCCACGCTCGTCAAAAAACCCAGGCTGCCAATGTTCACGCCGATCAACGGCAGGTCGCGCCCTGCAAGCGTTCGGAATGCGCGCAGCATCGTCCCGTCGCCACCCAATGCCATCACTGCATCTACCTCGCCGAAAGCCGCCTCCGCGGACGTCGCGCGCAATCCCGGCATCAGCGCCGCCGTGGCCGCATCCGCGCAGAGATCCAACTTCAGCTCAGTCGCTTTCGTAACGATGCGACGCAAGACGTCGGTGGCCCGCGCCTTGCTGATATTTGCGATGATTCCAAGCCGTTTCACGCCTACACTCCTAGTCGTCCACACGTAATCGCTTGCACCTGGTCGTTCCCGGCTACGAAGGGAAAGAAGCGGTAACCGCCTTGTTTATCTTTTCCCAACACGCCAGGAACTCGACATTACCCGCCGGACCAATCACCGGCGACGCCACCACGCCAACCCACGTGAGCCCCAGGCGTTCCGTACCGAAGGCGCGAATCTCTTCAACCACGCGCGCATGCACGCCCGCATCCCGTACCACGCCGCCTTTTTCAACTTCCTCGCGCTTCGCTTCGAACTGCGGCTTGATCAGCGTCACTAGCCGTGCACGCGGAGCGAGGACATTGAAGACGGCGGGGAGTACCTTTGTCAATGAGATGAACGCCACGTCCACCACCGCCACCTCCGGGAGTGGCTCAAATTGCGCCGCATCGAGATAACGCGCATTCACGCCTTCCATCACCACCACGCGCGCATCCTGCCGCAGTTTCCAGTGCAACTGCCCCTTGCCGACATCCACCGCGTATACGCGCGCCGCCCCATGCTGCAGCAGGAAATCCGTAAAGCCGCCAGTCGACGAACCGACATCGATGCAAGTCTTCCCCGACACATCCAGCGGGAACGCAGCAAAGGCTGCCGCCAGTTTTTCGCCGCCGCGACTGACAAAAGGCGGTGGCGCCCGCACCGTGCAAACCGCCTCGGCGTCCACCTGCTGCCCCGGCTTGTCAACCACGTGCCCGCCAACCTCGACCACCCCCGCCCGTATCAAGCGCTCAGCCTTCTCGCGGTTCTCCGCCAGTCCCCGCGCCACCAAAACCAAATCCAACCGTTCCTTCGCCATGCGGACCATAATATCACCGACGGCATCCTCGCACGATACCACCTCCACTAAATCTGCACGTGGGCGGGTTGCCTGTGCCGAGCCTAGTCGAGGGGCCCCGCCAACCCGCGTTCGAAAGATTTCACCCATCCACATTCCCCGGAGCGGCCTGCCTTCGCGGGCCTGCATTGCACCAGCGATCCGCATCCCATGGAGCCGGAGTGACCCCACCCCGGTCCCTTTTCATCCCATTCACCAATCCTCTTCGTAGCCGCGCGACTGCGTCGCGCGGACCGCACCCCACACCAACAACCCACCACTTCCCCCAATCTTCCTTTTTCCTTCTACCTTCTTCCTTTCCTCCATAAACTCATCCACATGAACCGACCAATTGCCTCACGCGCATCCGGCCTCTCACCGGATCGGGATGAAAAAACATTCTCCGCGATCTCCGCGTCTCTGCGTGAAATCCTCCGCTTGCCCCTCCTTCTCGCCATCCCCATTCTCATCCTCACCGCCCGCGCCGACGACCTCTTCCCCAAGCCCGACTGGAAGGACGCCCCCAACCCCTTCGCCTCCCCCCATGCCACGCCCGGCGGCACCCTCTCAGCCTGGGCCGGCCCCTATCCCGAAAGCCTCAATTACTTTCTCGCCAACAACTCCTTCGTCGCGGAAGCATTTTCGTCCATGTACGACACGCTCCTGTCAACGGATCCGCTCACCGCCGAATTGGTGCCAGGCATCGCCGAACGCTGGTCCATCTCCGACGACAAGAAAACCTTCACCTTCTGGATCGACCCCGCCGCCCACTGGAGCGACGGACAGCCCATCACCGCCGAGGACGTGCGCTGGACCTTCGACACCATCATGGATCCCAAGAACCTCACCGGCGTTCACAAGGTCGCGTTGCAAACGTTCGAGCCACCCGAGGTCGTCAGCAGCAACATCGTGCGTTTCACCAACAAGGAAGTGCACTGGCGCAACCTGAACGCGGCCGCCACCTTTTGCATCCTTCCCAAACACACCTTCGCCGGCCAGGACTTCAACAAGATCAACTTCGCGTTTCCAGTCGTGTCCGGCCCCTACGCCATGGGCGAATTACTGGACGGGGTCTCCCTGAAACTCGAGCGCCGCCCCGATTGGTGGGCGCGGCATCAGCGCCGCAATGCCGACCTGGGCAATTTCCAAACCCTGTTCTTCCGCTTCTACGCCGAGCAGGAAAATGCCTTCGACGCATTCAAGAAAGGCCTCATCGACCTCTTTCCCGTCTACATGGCGCGCCTGTGGGTGAACGAAGCCAAGGGCGAACGCTTCGACAAGAATTGGATCGTCCGCCAGCGCGTGGAAAATCACAACCCCATCGGCTTCCAGGGGTTTGCCATGAACATGCGCCGCCCGCCCTTCGATGACCTGAAGGTCCGCATCGCCATGACCCACCTCGTCGATCGCGAACGCATGAACCGCACGCTGATGTATAGCCAGTACTTCCTGCACCGCTCCTATTTCGAGGATCTGTATTCCCCCGAAAATCCCTGCAGCAACCCCCTCTATGATTTCAACAAGGACGCCGCCCGCGCGCTCTTGAAGGAAGCCGGTTGGAAAGCGAATCCGGAGACAGGCTTCCTGGAAAAAGATGGCAAACGCCTGACCTTCCGCTTCCTGAGCCGCGACGCCAGCAGCGACAAATTTCTCTCCATTTTCAGCGAGGACCTCAAGGACGTCGGCATCGAGTTGCAGATGGACCGCAAAGACGCCGCCGCCTGGTCCAAGGACATGGATGAATTCAACTACGACATGACCTGGGCCGCCTGGGGCGGTGGACTCTACAAGGACCCCGAGGACATGTGGGCATCCAAGGAAGCCGTCCGCAAGGCCGGCAACAACATCACCGGCTTTCAAGATCCCCACGTCGACGATTTGATCGAGAAACAGAAGCCTCTCTTTGACGTACAACAGCGCAACGCCATCTGCCGCGAGATCGACGGCATCGTTGCCGCCCAATGCCCCTACGTGCTGCTCTGGAACATCAACGCCACCCGCCTGCTCTATTGGAATAAATTTGGCACGCCTCCAACCGTGCTGGCCAAGTTCGATGATGAGCGGGGCGCCTATCACTATTGGTGGTTCGATCCCGATTCAGCCGCCGACCTTAAAGCTGCCATGGAGAGCGGCGACTTCCTGCCACCGCGACCCGAACGGGTCGTATTCGACGAGACTTATTTCCCGGCTTCGCATGGAACGCCTTGAGTACTTCATCCGCCGCCTGCTGTTGATCATTCCCACTTTCCTGGGCATCACGCTCGTGTGCTTCGCCCTCACGCAGTTCGTTCCCGGCGGTCCGGTCGAACAACTGCTGGCCAGCATGCGCCACATCGGTTCCGCGGAATCCGGCCCGGCTGGTCCCGCAACCACTGCCGTCTCCGCGGATTACCGCAAGCAACTCGAAATCCACTTCGGCTTCGATCGCCCGCTCCACGAGCGCTACTGGACCTGGCTGGTCACCAACCGCATCGGCTTGACCATGGATTCCTATATGTACCCCAACAAGAATGCACTCCAACTGATTCGCGAGCGCCTCCCGGTTTCCCTCATTTTCGGCATCACCGGCTTCCTCCTGAGCTACCTGATCTGCATCCCGCTCGGCATCACGAAAGCCCTGCGTCACGGCGGCGTATTCGACCTCGCCAGCAGCCTCGTCGTTTTCGCCGGCTATGCCATCCCGCCCATCGCCCTCGGCATGGTGCTGCGCATGCTCTTGTGCGGCACCGTCGATAATTTTTGGGACATCTTTCCTGTTTCCGGATTTCACGGCGACGGTTTCGCCGCCATGTCCACCAGCGCCAAGGCCTATGATCTTTTCATGCACATGTTCCTGCCCGTGCTCTGTTACATGGCCGGCGATTTCGCCGTCCTGACCGTCCTGATGAAAAATTCGCTGCTGGACCAGATCGGCAGCGATTACATCCGCACCGTGCTGGCAAAAGGTGGCACGGCCCGCCGCGCCATTTGGGGCCACGCCCTGCGCAACAGTCTCATCCCCATCGCCACCGGCTTCGGCGCGATCATGACCGTCATGCTTTCCGGTTCCGTGATCATCGAGCAGATGTTCGAAATCCCCGGCATGGGACGCCTCGGCCTCGACGCCATCGTCGGCCGCGACTACGCCGTCTTCATGGGCACGCTCTCCATCACCTCCGTGCTGATGCTCCTCGGAAACCTTTTATCCGACTTCTGCTACGTCCTCGTCGATCCGCGCATCAACTTTCAGAAACAGTGACCCACAACCCATGCAAAATTCTTCTTCAATCTGGATGGCCGGGTTCCACCCCGGCCGCTCAACTGGGATGAATTTCCAATCATGCTGACCCGACTCATCCAAAATCCCCTCACCCGCAAACGCCTGCGACGCTTCCGCGCCCGCCGCCGCGCGCACGTCTCGCTCTGGATTCTCGCCATCGCGTATGTGCTCAGCCTCGGCTCGGAATTCATTTCCAACGACCGCCCCCTCATCGTCCGCTGCAACGGACGTTGGTTCATCCCCGTCCTCCGCTACTATCCCGAGGACGCCTTCCTGCACAACGGCCAGCAAACCCGCCCCAACTACCGCGCCCTCAATGCCACCCCACTATTCGGTGGCAAATCCACTTCGCTCTCGCCTTCCTCCGCCCCTTCTTCCCCTCTCCCCGCAGTGGGAGAGGGTAGGCCTGCCCCGCACCGTGCCGAAGGCTCTGGTGCGGGGGTGAGGGGGAACAACTTCATGATCTTCCCCCCCATCCCCTTTGGCCCCTACGAAAGCATCGATCCCGCCTCCCTCCCCGACGCCACCACAGTACGCGTCACCTTCACCCCCATGCCGCACGTCGGCAACGTGAATGTCTCCTCCAACTTCATCGTGGAACGTGCCCAGGCTTGCGGCGTCTTTTTCGCCACCAATGACGCTTCGGTCGTGGGCGCTGACCTTACCCAACATTGGCCAATCTCCAAGTCCCTGCGCGAAGCCGTTGCCCGCCGCCTGAACAACCAATCCGCGCCGGAATTTTTGGAAACCCTGACCTCTCAATCCGCCCCCGCCCAAACCGCCGCGCTCTCCATCCCCGCCTTCACCCCGCGCGAAGAAGCGCCCACCTCCGTCCGCATCACCTTTCGCGATGCCGATCGCGGCACCAAAACAGCCTCCATGGCCTTCGCGCCCGACGGGCTTCCCCTCACCCACACCGCACCCGCCGTCTGGTCCCAATTGTCTGACGGCGAGCGCGACTACATTTCAAACACCGTCACCCGCGCCATGCAGGAATATGTCCCCTCCACGCAGATTGCCGTCGGTGGAAACGCCTTCCGCTTGGACATCCGCAAAAAGGAGGTCACCTGGCCCCACGAGCCCGTTCGTGGCCATTGGTTCGGCATCGACAGCGCCGGCCGCGACGTTCTCGCGCGCATCATTTACGGATTCCGCATCTCAATGTCATTCGGCTTCCTGCTGGTCGTCGCCACCATGGTGCTGGGCGTCATCATCGGCGGCGTGCAGGGCTATCTCGGCGGACGCACCGATTTGATTACGCAGCGCATGATCGAAATCTGGAGCGCCCTCCCATTCCTGTACGTCGTCATTCTGCTGGGCTCGATCTATGGCCGCAGCTTCGCACTGCTGTTGATCTGCTATGGCATCTTTAATTGGATCGGCATCTCCTATTATATGCGCGGCGAATTCCTGCGCCTGCGCCGCCAGCCTTACGTCGAAGCCGCGCGCTGCCTTGGCGTGCCCGGCTGGCGCATCATGCTGGAACACATTCTCCCGAACGCCCTCACGCCGCTCATCACATTTTTTCCCTTCCTGCTCGTGGGCGCCATCTCCGCCCTCTACAGCCTCGACTACCTCGGCTTCGGCCTCCCTCCTCCCACCGCCAGCTGGGGCGAACTCCTCTTCCAGGCCCAGCAGTTCCGCTCCGCCTGGTGGCTAACGCTGTACCCCGCGGCCGCCATCTTCATCGTCATGCTCCTCGGCGTCTTCGTAGGCGAAGGCATCCGCGACGCCTTCGACCCCAAGCCCATCAGCCGCATGGAATAACCCAATGCATTTCCCAAACTCCACCCCCGTTCCGTCATCCCGAGCCCCGGCGAGGGATCTCTCTTCTTCCTCCCACTTTCCTAACTTGAACGTTGAACGTTGGACGTTGGACGTTTCCCTCCCTCCCTCCCCATTCGCGCCCATTCGCGCCCATTCGCGGTTTCCTGTTCCGGATTCGCTTTCATGAACCCTCTCCTCCAAATCCAAAATCTCTCCGTCTCCTTCCGCACCGACGAAGGACTCATCCGCGCCACGGACCAGGTCTCTTTTTCGATCAACCGCGGCGAGGTCTTCGGACTCGTCGGCGAATCCGGCAGCGGCAAGACCGTCACCGCCATGAGCATCCTGCGCCTGATTCCTTCGCCCCCCGGAAAAATCGATTCAGGCACCATCCTCTTCGAAGGCCGCGACCTGCTGCGCATGCCCATCGCCGAACTGCGCGCCATCCGCGGCCACAAAATCAGCGTGATCTTTCAGGAGCCCATGACCGCGCTCTCGCCGCTCCACCGCATCGGCGCGCAATTGGTTGAAGCCCTGCGCTTTCATCAGAACATCTCTCCGCCAGCCGCGCAGGACATCGCCCGCACCTGGCTGGAAAAGGTCGGCATTCCCGATCCCTCCAGCGCCCTCCAGGCCTATCCCCACCAACTCTCCGGCGGCATGCGCCAGCGCGTCATGATCGCCATGGCACTGATGCTGCAGCCCGCGCTGATCATCGCCGACGAACCCACCACCGCCCTCGACGTCACCGTCCAGGCCCAGGTGCTCGATCTCATGCGTCTCATGAAAGCCGCCGACACCAGCATCCTCTTGATCACCCACGACATGGGTGTCATCTGGGAAATGTGCGACCGCATGGCCGTCATGTACGCGTCCGAAGTCGTCGAGACCGGAACCGTCGCCGAAATTTTCCAGTCGCCCCAGCATCCCTACACCCAGGCCCTGCTCGCCGCGATTCCAACCCTCGCCAACCGCCGCGACCGCCTCGCCACCATTCCCGGCCAAGTCCCATCCCCGCTTCAATACCCCGCCGGTTGCCACTTCCAACCGCGCTGCCCCCACGCCTTCAACCGCTGCTCCACCCGCCCCTCTACGGCCCCGAAACCCGCGCCGCCCGCTGCTTCCTGCGCGACCCAGCCACAACCCACATCCCTCCCGATGGAACCGGGGTGCCCCCACCCCGGTCCCCCAAAAAACAATGACAACATCCTCCACCCAGTTCCAAGGTGGCCCGAGCGCTCCGCGCACGGGCATTTCAACGAGCCCCCTCCTCCAACTCACCGACCTCCGCGTCTGGTACCCCATCCGCCGCGGCATCCTTTCCCACACCGTCGGCAACGTCCGCGCCGTTGACGGCGTTTCCCTCGAAATCGCTCCCGGCGAAACCCTCGCCCTCGTCGGTGAATCTGGCTGCGGCAAAACCACCCTCGCCCGCGCGGTCCTCGGCCTGGAGCCGGCCCATAGCGGCAAAATCCATTTCGAAGGCATCGACATCACCGGCGCCTCCGCCGCCACCCTGCGCCCCCTCCGCCCCGACCTGCAGGTTGTCTTCCAGGATCCCTTCGCCTCGCTGAACCCGCGCATGACCGTCATGCACATCATCACCGAAGGATTAATCCGACACGGACGCATCACCCCGCGCCAGCGCGAATCGGAAGCCGCGCGTCTTCTCTCCGACGTAGGTTTGGGCGGCGACGCACTGCATCGCTATCCGCACGAGTTCTCCGGCGGACAACGTCAGCGCATCTGTGTCGCGCGTGCTGTCGCCCTTCATCCAAAGCTCATCATTTGCGATGAGCCCGTCAGCGCGCTCGACGTTTCTGTGCAAGCCCAGGTGCTGAACCTGCTCATGGATTTGCGCGATAAATACGGGCTCGCGTACTTGTTCATCACCCACGATCTCGGCGTCGTTCGCCAGATAGCCCACCGCACCGCCGTCATGTATCTCGGAAAAATCGTCGAGACCGGCCCCACCGAAGATGTCATCGGCAAACCGCGCCACCCCTACACCCGCGCCCTGATCTCCGCCATTCCCCACGCCGGCCAACCCCGCACCCAACGCATTGTCCTGAAAGGCGACGTCCCTTCCCCGGCCAATCCGCCCGTCGGCTGCCGCTTCCATCCGCGCTGCCCCTACGCCATTCCCCGCTGCCGCGACGCCGAGCCTCCCCTTGAATCCATCGACGCCTCCC
>JADMIO010817221.1_pt1 | contig 14101 bp, 12 predicted proteins | sample 8958161 | NCBI WGS metagenome assembly JADMIO01 (sample SAMN16585339, study PRJNA669376) | soil metagenome | isolation source: Crop rotation soil | place: USA: Cullars Rotation, Alabama | collected 2011 | reverse complement strand
GCTGACCACCGGCCTCGTCGACGACGCGGAGGCTCTGGTCCTGGCGGGCACCCGCCAGGGCTCGCTGCCGCGGCACGTCGACGTGGTCGTGGTCGGCGCCGGCCTGGCCGGGCTCGTGGCCGCGCGCGAGGTCGCCCGCCACGGGCTGTCGGTCCTCGTGGTCGAGGCGCGCGAGCGCGTCGGCGGTCGCGTGCTCAACCACCACCTGACCGAGCAGCACCACGGGCCGCAGGTCATCGAGTCCGGTGGCGCGTTCATCGGGCCGACCCAGAACCACATCGCCGCACTGGCCGACGAGCTCGGCGTCCCGACCTTCGCGGAGCACAACACCGGCAACAGCGTCTACGTCTCGTCGCCCATCGGCCGGCTCGAGTACCCCGGCACCGTGCCGCCCGACCCGACGATCCTGCCCGACGCCGCACTCCTGCTCCAGCAGATCGACACCTACGCCGCGGAGATCGACGTCGCGGCGCCCTGGGCGCACCCCCGGGCGCGCGAGTGGGACTCGATGACGCTCTCGCAGTGGATCCGCGCGCACGCGGTGAACGGCCCGGGTGTCGAGAACCTCATCGCCTGCTGGACCCAGCCGGGCTTCGGCGCCGACCCGGGCGAGCTCTCCCTCCTCTTCACGCTCTGGTACGTCGCGTGCTCGGGCGACGAGACCCACCCCGGCACGTTCTCGCGCAACTCCGACACCGCGAACGGCGCGCAGGAGCGCCGTTTCGTCGGCGGCTCGCAGCGCGTGCCGCTCCGGCTGGCCAAGCGGCTCGGCGACATCGTCGCGCTGCGCGCCCCGGTCCGGCGGATCGTCCAGCGGGACCGCCGCGTGCACGTCGTGACCGGTCGCGGCACCGTGGTCGCGAGGCGCGTCGTGGTGGCCGCGCCGCCACCCACGGTGCTCGACATCGGCTTCCACCCCCGCCTGCCGACCGACCGGCGCCGGCTGCTGCGGTCGCTGCCGATGGGACGGCTGATGAAGTGCGACGCGATCTACCCGACGCCCTTCTGGCGGGCCGCCGGGCTCAACGGCTTCGGCATCAGCGACCACGGCGCGGCCCGCGCGGTCTTCGACAACACGCCACCGAGCGGTGGGCCGGGCGTGCTCCTGGCCTTCGTGGGCGGCTCGACGTGGCGGACGTACGGCACGATGCCGGAGGAGCAGCGGCGGGCCGCGGTGCTGCAGGGGTTCGCGGACCTGTTCGGCGAGCAGGCGCTGCACCCGATCGGGTACGTCGAGCACGACTGGACCCACGAGCGGTGGAGCCGCGGCGGACCCACCGCGATCCACGGACCGGGCGCCCTGTCCACCTACGGCCCGTCCGTGCGCCGGCCCGTCGGCCGGGTGCACTGGGCGGGCACCGAGACCGCGACCTACTGGTCGGGCTACATGGACGGCGCGGTGAGCTCGGGTCAGCGGGCGGCCGCCGAGGTCGTCGCGAAGCTGCGCTGACCCGGCCCGCTAGGTTGGCCGCGTGTCAGCGCTGGCCGGGCTCGTCGACAAGGGGCTGATGGCGCCCGACTGGGCCGAGGCCCTGGCGCCGGTCGACGACCGGATCGGCCGGATGGGCCAGTTCCTGCGCGACGAGCTGGCCTCCGGGCGGCCGTACCTGCCGGCCGGCGACCACGTGTTCCGGGCCTTCCGCCGGCCGCTGGCCGACGTGCGGGTCCTCGTCGTCGGCCAGGACCCGTACCCGACGCCGGGCCACCCGATCGGGCTGTCGTTCGCGGTCGAGGAGCACGTCTGGCCCCTGCCGAAGAGCCTGGTGAACATCTACCTCGAGCTGCGCAGCGACCTCGACGTGGTACCGCCCAAGCACGGCGACCTGAGCGCCTGGTCGGACCAGGGCGTCATGCTGCTGAACCGGGTGCTCACCGTGCGGCCCGGCCAGGCCGCCTCGCACCGCGGCCGCGGCTGGGAGGAGGTGACCGAGCGCGCGATCACCGCGCTGGTGGCGCGCGGCGGCCCCTGCGTGGCGATCCTCTGGGGCAGCGACGCCCGGTCGCTCAAGCCGCTGCTGGGCCAGGTGCCCTGGGTCGAGTCCGCACACCCGTCCCCGCTCTCGGCGTACCGCGGCTTCTTCGGCTCCCAGCCGTTCTCGCGGGTCAACCGGATGCTCGAGGAGCAGGGCGCCGCACCCGTGGACTGGACGCTGCCTCCCGGTGACGCCTCGAAAACGGTTGAATCCTGAACTATGATGGGCGGCGTGAGCGACACCCGGATGCCCGCCCTCTACATCGGCCACGGCGCGCCGCCGCTGCTCGACGACCCGATCTGGTCGGGCCAGCTCGCGGCCTGGGCGCAGGACCTGCCCCGCCCCACCGCGATCCTCATCGTCAGCGCGCACTGGGAGTCCGCACCGGTGATGCTGAGCGCCGACCGCGCGCCGCTGGTCTACGACTTCGGCGGCTTCGACGCGAAGTACTACCGGATGACCTACGAGACCCCGTCGGCGACGGCCCTGGCCGAGCGCGTGGCGGCGACGATGCCCAGCACCGAGCCCGTGCACCAGCACGCCAGCCGCGGCCTCGACCACGGCGCGTGGGTGCCGCTGCGGATCATGTACCCCGAGGCCGACATCCCCGTCCTCCAGCTCTCGCTGCCCACCCACGACCCGGTCAGGCTCCTCGAGCTCGGCGCCCGGCTGCGGCCGCTGCGCGACGAGGGCGTGCTCATCATCGGGTCGGGCTTCCTCACCCACGGGCTCCCGTTCCTCAAGGAGTTCCGCATCGACGCGGCCGCGCCCGGCTGGTCGACCGAGTTCGACGCCTGGGCCGGGGAGGCGCTCGCTCGCGGCGACGTCGACGCGCTGGCGTCGTACCAGAGCCAGGCACCCGGCATGCCCTACGCCCACCCCACCGTCGAGCACTACACGCCGCTGTTCGTCACGCTCGGCGCGGCCACCGAGCCGGAGGTGCCGGGGCTGCAGGTGATCGACGGGTTCTGGATGGGGCTGTCGAAGCGCAGCCTCCAGGTCGCCTGAGCTAGCGGATCCGGGTCTTCCGCATCAGCCGGAGCCCGGAGAGCATCCCCTTGACGTACGTGTCGTAGTCCTGGCCCGGCCGCGCGCCCATGACCTGCTTCTTGAGCACCGCCAGGTTCTGCACGTCGGTGTACTTCAGCAGGCCCTGGTCGCCGTGGCGGGCTCCGACGCCGGACTGCTTGACGCCGCCGGACGGCGTGCCCTTGGAGGCGAAGGCGGTGGCGAGGATGTCGTTGACGTTGACGTTGCCCGACTCGATGCGCCGGCCGACGGCGCACGCGTGGTCGACGTCGCCTCCCCAGACCGAGGCGTTGAGGCCGTAGTCGGTGTCGTTCGCGAGCGCGACGGCCTCGTCCACGGAGGAGTAGGAGTGCAGCGCGACCACCGGACCGAAGGTCTCGGTGACGCCGGCCAGCATGTCCTTCGTGACGCCCTCGAGGATCGTCGGCTCGAAGAACGCCGGCCCCAGGTCGGGCCGCGCGCGGCCGCCGGTGAGCACCGTCGCGCCCTTGGCCACCGCGTCCTCGACGTGGGACTGCACGCGGTCCTTGTGGTCGGGGGAGACGAGGGAGCCGACGTCCGGCCCGAAGTCGTACGACGCGCCGAGGGTGAGCGCCTCGGTGGCCGCGACCAGTCGGCCCTTGATCTCGTCGTACTTCGAGGCGGGGAGGTACATCCGCTCGATGTGCATGCAGATCTGGCCGGTGTTGCCGAAGGCCCCGAACATCGCGCCCTGGACGACCTCGTCGAGGTTCGCGTCCTCGAGCACGATCATCGGGTTCTTGCCGCCCAGCTCGAGGCAGCAGCCGATCAGGTTGCGGCCGGCCCGCTCGCCGATCACCCGCCCGGTCGCGGTGGAGCCGGTGAACATCACGTAGTTGGCGTGGTCGATCAGCGCCGGCCCGACGTCCGGTCCCTCGCCGCACACGACCTGGAACAGGCCCTCCGGGAGACCGGCCTCCTCGAGCATCTGCACGCCGTACAGCGGGGACAGGGCGGTCTTGTTGTCGGGCTTGAGCACGATGCCGTTGCCGGCCATCAGCGCCGAGATCGAGTCGGAGATGCCGGTCGCGAACGGGAAGTTCCAGGGCGCGATGATCCCGATGACCCCCTTGGGCTGCCGGATCTCGGTCGAGGTCGAGACCAGCGGCACCGGCCCGCCGCGCTTGACCGGCTTGAGCAGCCTGGGCGCCCGCTTGAGGTAGTGGCTCATCACCATCACCGGGTCGCAGGTCTCCTCGATCGCCATCCGGCGGTTCTTGCCGGACTCGACCTGGATCAGGTCGGTCGTGGTCTCCGCGTTGTCGATGAACAGCGAGTGCGCGCGCTTGAAGACGGCGAGCCGGTCCTTGAGCGGGCGCGCGGCCCACTCGACCTGGGCGGCCCGGGCCGCGGCGTACGCGCGCTCGACGTCCGCGGGTGTCGACTGCGGCAGCTCCACCAGGAACTCACCGGTGTAGACCTCGGTGAGCTTCCAGGTGCCGCCGCTGGTGGACGGCACGCGGGCGACGAGCCGCTCGAGGAACGCGTCGGTGACCGAGGCGGGTCGCTGCAGGGTCATGCGTCAGCCCCTTCCGAGGACCAGGTCCGCGCCGCGCTCGCCGATCATGATCGCGGGCGCGTTGGTGTTGCCGCCGGTGATCGACGGCATGATCGAGGCGTCGCAGACGCGCAGCGCCTCGACACCCTTGACCCTGAGGTCGGGGGTGACGACCGCGAGCTCGTCGACGCCCATCCGGCAGGTGCCGACGCCGTGGTAGACCGACGTGGCGCGGTTGAGGATCGCGTCGCGCAACGCCTGGCCCTGGAGCTGGGTGCCGGGGTGGATCTCCTCCTTGACGGCGCCCCCGAAGGCGGCGCCGCCCATGATCTCGCGGACCATCTCCGAGCCCTCGGCCAGCACCTCGAGGTCGGCGGGGTCGGCGAGGTACTGGAAGTCGATCAGCGGCGCCGCGCTCGGGTCGCTGCTGGCCAGCCGGAGCGTGCCGCGGCTGCGCGGGTAGATCAGCGTCGAGAGGATCGTCAGCGACGTCCGCGGGTCGACGTCGTGGCGGATCGGCTCGTCCTGGTTGGGCGAGACGTAGGACCACGGCAGCAGGTGCAGCTGCAGGTCCGGTACGTCGGTGGCCTGCGACGTGCGCAGGAACGCGACGGCCTCGAAGACGGTGTTGGCCAGGAACGACTTCCCGGGCCGGAGCACCTCCTTGGCCACGCCGCGGCCGAAGAACAGCGGCGTACCGCGCATCTTCGACGTGGTCGTGTGGAAGGTCAGCGCGTGGAACAGGTGGTCGTGCAGGTTGTCGCCCACCGGCAGGTCCGCGACGACGTCGATGCCGTGGTCGCGCAGGTGCTGGGCGGGCCCGACACCCGAGAGCATCAGCAGCTGGGCCGAGCCGACGAAGCCCGCCGAGAGGATCACCTCCTGGCCGGCCCGGATCGTCCGCCTCGCGCCGTTGCCCTTCTTGGAGATGTCGGTGACCTCGATGCCGACCGCGCGGCCGTTCTCGATCACCACCTTGGTGGTCAGGGTCTCGCTCTGGAGCTCGAGGGTGCCGGGCTTGAGGTGGTGGATGTACCCGCGGCTCGCGGAGTACCGCAGCCCGGCGGCGGCGTTCTGCTGCATCCGGCTGACGCCCTCCTGCGCCTCCGCGTTGTAGTCGTCGAGGATCTTGGCGCCGAGGGTGTCGGAGGCGGCCTGGATGAACTGGAGCGACCCCTCCTGGGGCGTGTGGTTGCGGGTGACGCGGATGGGGCCGCCGGCGCCGCGGTAGTCGTTGGCGCCGTCCTCGAAGTCCTCCATCCGCCGGTACGCCGCGTTGACCGAGTCGGCGTCCCAGCCGGTGTTGCCCTCGGCGGCCCAGGCGTCGTAGTTGGCGCGGTTGCCGCGGACGTAGACCATGCCGTTGATCGAGCTCGAGCCGCCGACCACCTTGCCGCGCGGCACCGGCATCGTGCGGTCGAGCAGGTGCTTCTGCGGCGTGGAGTAGAAGCCCCAGTCCACCTTCTTCTTGATCTCGGGAACCGAGTGCATCGGGCCGATCATCCCGGGCTTCTTCACCAGGAACTGGTTGTCGCTCTTGCCCGCCTCGACCACGATCACGGTGGCGCCCGACTCGGCCAGCCGGCCGGCGATCGCGGCCCCCGACGAGCCGGATCCCACGACGACGTAGTCGGCCTCGTCCGCGTACGGAGCAGTCTTCGCCATGGCCCGAACTGTAACGCGTTCTAGTTTCTGCTGGAAGGTGTTCCACCTGCCACGATGAGCCCGTGCAGATCCTGTCGATCCAGTCGTCGGTGGCCTACGGGCACGTCGGGAACTCGGCGGCCGTCTTCCCGCTCCAGCGGCTGGGCCACGAGGTGTGGCCGGTGCTGACCGTGCACTTCTCCAACCACACCGGGTACGGCGCGTGGCGCGGCCCGCTGCTCGACCCGGCCGATGTCCGCGAGGTGATCGCCGGCATCGGCGACCGCGGCGTGCTCGGCGAGTGCGACGCGGTGCTGTCCGGCTACCAGGGCGACCCGGCGGTGGGGGCGGTGATCCTCGACGCGGTCGCGACCGTCAAGACGGCCAACCCGGGGGCCGTCTACTGCTGCGACCCGGTGATGGGCGACGTCGGCCGGGGCATGTTCGTCCGGCCGGGCATCCCGGAGTACCTGCGCGACACGGTGGTGCCGCGGGCCGACATCCTCACGCCGAACCACTTCGAGCTCGACTTCCTGGCCGGCCGGACCACCACGACGCTCGACGAGCTGCTGACGGCCGTCGACGAGGTGCGGGACCGTGGTCCGCGCGATGTCCTCGTCACCTCGGTGCTGCACGGCGACGTGCCGGAGAGCTCGCTCGACGTCGTCGCGGTGTCCGACGCCGGCGCGTGGGTGGTCACCACTCCCCTGCTGCCGATCACCCCGAACGGCTGCGGCGACGTCACCGCGGCGCTCTACCTCGCGCACCTGACCACGACGGGCGAGCCCGCACTGGCGCTGGAGCGGACGACGGCGTCGGTCTTCGCCGTCCTCGAGGCCACGCTGGCGGCCGGCACCCGCGAGATCCAGCTGGTCGCGGCCCAGGACGCGATCGCCTCACCGCCCGCGACGTTCACCGCCCGACGGCTGCGGTGAACCCGCCGCGGTGAACGAGTACGTCGCGCTGACGCTCGACCTCGTCGGGACGTTCGTCTTCGCCCTGACCGGAGCCCTGGTCGCGGTCCGCAACCGGCTGGACATCTTCGGCACCCTGGTCCTCGCCGTCGCGACCGGCCTCGGCGGCGGCCTGGTCCGCGACGTCCTGCTGGGCGACGTACCGCCTCCCGGGCTCACCGACTGGCGCTACCTGCTCGCCGCCGCCCTGGCCGGCGTCGGCACGTTCTACTGGCACCGGCTGGTGTCCCGCTGGGAGAACATCATCCTGACCCTCGACGCCGCCGGCCTGGCGCTGTTCTGCGTCACCGGCGCGGTCAAGGCGTCCGAGTACGGGCTGGGCGTCGTGCCGGCCGCCCTGCTCGGGATGATCACCGCGGTCGGCGGCGGGATGATCCGCGACGTCCTGGCCAACCGGGTGCCGGTCGTCCTGGAGGCCGGCACCGGCTGGTACGCCGTACCGGCCCTCGCCGGGGCGGCGCTGGCCGCCATCGGCCACCACTACGGCTGGCCGGGCGTGCTGGTGCTCGCCCCTGGGATGGTCGTGTGCTTCGGCTGGCGGGTGGTCGCGATGCGGCGCGGCTGGGCGCCGATGCCGGCGCGCGGCCTCTGACCGGCCGCGCCTAGAGGGCGTCCTGGATGGTGATCCTGTCGCAGACCGTCGGCAGCGAGTCCGAGCTCGAGCAGTCCACGGTCACCGTCGTGTCCTCGGGGATCTTGTCGAGCTCACCGGCCACGCAGGTCGCGGTCGCCATCACCTCGCCGGCGTTGAGCAGGCTGATGCGGACCAGCAGCCGGTCGGCCTCGCCGCGGTGGTTGGTGACCTTGAGGTTCTCGATCTCGAACAGGCCGCTGATCGGCGTCGGCGGGATCGTCCAGCCGTCGGCGTACTCGAACCCGTCGACCTCGAAGGCCTGGCCCTCGGTGATCGTCAGCGGGTTGTTGGGGCCGCCCGGGGTGTCGTCGTTGACGGCGTCGTTGACCTCGTTGCCGACGATCGCCACGACCGCGACGCAGCCGCCGACGAAGAGCAGGAAGAGCACCGCGAAGACGATGAGGATGTTGCGCGCGGTGTGGCTCTGCTTGACCGGCTGCACGGCGTACGCCGGCTGGCCGTAGCCGGGCTGACCGTAGCCCGGCTGACCGTAACCCGGCTGCGCGTAGCCCGGCTGCGCGTACCCCGGCTGCTGGTAGGGCTGCTGGTACGGCTGCTGGTAGGTGGTCGGGTAGCCGGGCTGCTGGGTCTGCTCGGACCCGAGCGGGCGGAAGTTGTCGCTCCACGCCGTGCCGTCCCACCAGCGCTCCTGGCCGTCCTGGGGGTACCAGCCGGCGGGTGGGTTGGGGGTCTGCGTCATGGCGGTCTCCCGTGCTCGTCCGGATCGTCCCCGGTCCGACGCGCAGCGTGGCACATCGGCTGCACGGACGTCAGCACCCCGCGCGGGCGACGGCTACCGACGCCCGGCGACCACCGCGGCCAGCGCTGCCGCGCGGCGTGAGGTGAAGACCTCCTCCAGCGGCAGCGGTACGCCGTCCGGCCCGGCCAGCGGGACCCGCCAGTTGGGGTACTCGTCGGTGGTGCCCGGCTGGTTCTGGGTCCGACGGTCGCCCACCGCGTCGGTGAGCGCCACACAGAGGAGCCGGGCCGGGGTGAGCGTGAGGTACTGGTGCAGCGCGCGCACGACGTCCTCGGACTCCTCGGTGTCCCCGGCGTCGGCGAGCAGGCCGCGGCGGCGCACCTCGTCCAGCCACGCGTCCACCTGCGCCCGGGCGGCGGCGAGCTCGGCGTCGAGGTCGCCCTCGAGGAGGCCGAGCTGGTGCTGGAGCCGGACCTGGTCGCCGACCAGGTAGCCCGCGGTCGGCGGGAAGTCGTGGGTGGTCACCGAGGCCAGGCTCCACTCGCGCCACTGCTCGGCCGGCGCCGGCCGGCCGTCGTGCTGCTCGAACCACAGCACCGAGGTGCCGAGCACTCCGCGCGAGGCGAGGAAGTCGCGGGTCTCGGGCGGGACCACCCCGAGGTCCTCGCCGACCACGACCGCGCCGGCGCGGTGCGCCTCGAGCGCGAGCACGCCGATCAGTGCCTCGTGGTCGTAGCGCACGTACGTCCCCTCGTCCGGCGGCCCGCCGACCGGGATCCACCACAGCCGGAACAAGCCCAGGATGTGGTCGACCCGGACCCCGCCCGCGTGCCGGAGCACGGCGCCGATGAGGTCGCGGAACGGCTGGTAGCCGAGCTCGGCCAGCCGGTCCGGCCGCCAGGGCGGCTGGCTCCAGTCCTGGCCGAGCTGGTTGTACGGGTCCGGCGGGGCGCCGACCTGCACGCCCTGGGCGTAGACGTCCTGCAGCCGCCACGCGTCGGCGCCGCCGGGGTGCACGCCGACCGCGAGGTCGTGCATGACGCCGAGGCGCATGCCGGCGCCGGTCGCCTTGGCCTGGGTCTGCTGGAGCTGCTCGTCGAGCACCCACTGCATCCAGCACTCGAAGTCGACCCGGTCGGCGTGGTCGGCCGCGAACCGCGCCACGGCCGCGCTGTCGTGGCGGCGGTACTCCTCCGGCCACTCGCGCACGTCGTTGCCGTGGTCCTCGGCCAGGACGTTCCAGGTCGCGAAGTCGGTGAGGGCGGCGCCCTCGCGCCGGCGGAACGCCGCGAGGTCGAGCTCGCGCCCCGCGCTGCGCGGTGCCGCGTGCACCACCCGGAGCGCCGCCCGCTTGGCCGTCCATGCGGCGTTGCGGTCGACCGGGTCCTGCGGGATCAGCCACGGCGCCAGCTCGGCCACGAGCTGGTCGACCGCGTCACGCTCCTGCTCCGGCAGCGCGGCGTACTCGGGGATGCGCTCGACGCGCAGGTAGATCGGGTTGAAGAAGCGCCGGCTGCTCGGCAGGTACGGCGAGGGCTCGAGCGGCGCCAGCGGCTCGGCGGCGTGCAGGGGGTTGACCAGCACGTAGTCCGCGCCGAGCCGGCTCGCCGACCACACCGCGAGGTCGGTGAGGTCGGTCAGGTCGCCGAGCCCCCAGCTGCCGGCCGAGCGCAGGCTGTAGAGCTGGGTGGCGAAGCCCCACTGCTGCCGCGCCGCGGCCTGCTCGGGCAGCCCCAGCCACGTGGGCGTGACGACGAGGTGCGCGGTCGCCTCCGTGTCCCCGCTGCGCGCCTTGAGCGCGTGGTAGCCCAGCGGCAGGTCGAGCGGGACCTCGAACGTCGCCTCCCCGATCCGGCTCCCCGCGACCTCCCGCGGGTCGACCCAGTGGTCGACCTGGTCGGCCCGGCGGGCGCTGCCGTCCTCGAGCTCCACCCACACCTCGACCGGGTCGCCGTCGGGCACGTGCACCGGCACCCACCTCCGCTCCCCGGCCACCGTCACCACCGTCGGCGGCAGCATCCGCAGCCACGGCTCGTGCTCCCGGCGCTCCCGGGCGCGCGCGGGGTCGCTGGTGTCGACGCCGAGCGCCGCCAGCACCGCCTCGATCGTCGCCGCACTCACCCGGACCCGCTGCCCGCGCCAGTCGACGTACTCCGTCATCACGCCGTACGCCCGGGCGAGCTCGGCGAGCGCGGGGGTCGGGGAGGTCACCCGCCCGAGTCTGTCAGGGCCGTCCCGGAGCCGGTGACAGGGATCGAACCTGCGGCATTGGCTTTACAAGAGCCACGCTCTACCAACTGAGCTACACCGGCGTGCGCCGGACATCGTATGCGGAACCTCAGCCCATCCCACCGTCGAAGGCGAGCACGGTCCCGGTGATCATCCGGGCGGCCGGGGAGGAGAGGTAGACGATCGACTGGCCGATCTCGGCGGGGCTGATGGCCTTGCCGGGGAGCATCATCATCAGCCGGTCCATGACGCGCGGGTCGAGGTCTGGCGGGAAGATGCTGGCGACGTGCTGGACGAGGGGGGTGTCCACGGTGCCGGGGCAGACCGCGTTGACACGGATCCCCTCGGGCGCGAGCTCGAGCGCCAGCGCGCGGGTGAGCATGGTCAGCCCGCCCTTGGCCGCGGAGTACGCCGCCGAGTAGCCCTGCGCCTTGTTGCCGGCGACCGAGGAGACGTTGACGATGTTCCCCTTGGCCGCCCGGATGTGCGGCAGCGCCGCCTGGATGAGGAAGAACGGGCCCTTGAGGTCGACCGCCTGCACCCGGTCGTACTCCTCCTCGGAGATCCCCTCGAAGCGCCCGAACTGCACGATGCCCGCGACGTTGGCCAGGACGTCGATCCCGCCGCCCGCCGCGCAGGTGGCGATCGCGGCGTCGACGGCGGCCTTGTCGCCGACGTTGCACTCGACGTACGTGACGCCGTCCGGGACGGTCGGGCTGATGTCGAGGCCGAAGACGGTGTCGCCGAGGTCGCGGAACAGCTCGGCGGTGGCGTGGCCGATGCCAGAGGCGGCGCCGGTGATGACGACGGTGCGCGGGTCACTCACGGGCGCAGACTAGAACCTGTTCTAGTTGTGAGCAACTTCGAGTAATGTCGAAGTATGACCGCCCTGACCATCGGCCAGCTCGCCGAGCGCTCCGGCGTCGCGACCTCGGCGATCCGCTTCTACGAGGACCGCGGGCTGATCTCGTCCGACCGCACGACCGGCAACCAGCGGCGTTACGCGCAGTCCACGCTGCGCCGGGTCGCCTTCATCAGGACCGCCCAGCGGATCGGACTGACCCTCGAGGAGATCGGGCAGGCGCTGGCCACCCTCCCCGACCGCCGGACACCGACCAAGGCCGACTGGCACCGGCTCAGCCGCGACTGGCGGCCCCGCCTCGACGAGCAGATCCGGCGGATCGAGCTCCTGCGCGACCGGCTCGACAGCTGCATCGGTTGCGGCTGCCTCAGCCTCAAGTCCTGCGCCCTGACCAACCCCGGCGACGACCTGGCCGACCGCGGCCCCGGCGCGGTCCTCCTCGACCCGGATCGACGTCCGTGGTGATCACGCCGCGATAGTCCGTGACGAAGTGGTGGCCCGAACACCGTTCTCCACAGCCAGATCGTCACGGACTATCCCGACGGGCGGCACTAGCCTCGACGCCATGGCCCTCCGGATCGTCGCCAGCAGGCCGGACCCGGCGATCATCACGCTGCCCTGGTCGGTGCCGCTCGAGGAGTGGGGCGACGCGTACGTCGTGCCGCTCCCCCGGGGCCTCTCGCGGCACGTCGTGCGCATCGTGCGGCTGCGCGACCGGGTGTACGCCGTGAAGGAGACCGTCGAGGACATCGCGTTCCGCGAGTACCGCCTGCTGCGCGACCTCCAGCGGCTCAACCTGCCCGCGGTGGTCCCCCAAGGCGTCGTGACCGGACGGGTCGACGCCGACGGCGAGGCGCTCCCGAGCGCGCTGCTGACCGAGCACCTCCGGTTCTCGCTGCCCTACCGCAGCCTGTTCAGCCACGGCCTGACGCACGACAGCCTGCCCAGCCTCGTCGACGCGCTCGTGGTGCTGCTGGTCCGGCTGCACCTCGCGGACTTCTTCTGGGGCGACGTGTCGCTGTCCAACGTGCTGTTCCGCCGCAGCGCCGGCGGGTTCGCGGCGTACCTCGTGGACGCGGAGACCGGCGAGCTGCGCCCCAGCCTGTCGAAGTCGATGCGCGAGTACGACGTCACCATCGCCACCGAGAACGTCTTCGCCGAGCTGCTCGACCTGCAGGCCAGCGACTCGCTCAGCCACGAGGTGGAGGCCTACGACATCGTCGAGCTGCTCGAGCAGCGGTACGTCGCCCTGTGGGACCAGCTGACCTCCGAGGAGGAGTTCTCCTCCGACGAGCTGTGGCGGATCGAACAGCGGATCGAGGAGCTCAACGACCTCGGCTTCGACGTCGACGAGCTCGACATCGTCACCGACTTCGACGGTGACCGGATCCGGATCCAGCCCAAGGTGGTCGAGGCCGGGCACCACCAGCGCGAGCTCCAGGGGCTCACCGGGCTGCACGTGGAGGACGCCCAGGCCCGGCGGCTGCTCAACGACATCGCGTCGTACACCGCCCACTTCAACCTCGGCCGGGAGGACCGGCACGTGGTCGCGAACCGCTGGCTCGACGAGATCTACGAGCCGGTCATCGCCATGATCCCGCCCGACGCGAGCGGCAAGCTCGAGCCGGCCGAGGTCTTCCACGAGGTGCTCGCGCACCGGTGGTACCTCGCCGAGCAGGCGGGCCACACCATCGACACCTTCGACGCCGCGGCGGACTACGTCGCCAACGTGCTCAAGCACAAGCCGGACGAGGCGATCACCGCCGCGCCGGCCGCGGTCACGCCGGACGCCTGACCGCTGTCGCGGTCACCGGATGTCCGGTGACCCATCCACCGAGATCAGGGCCGGCACACCCGGCAGGCCACGAGCCCGGCGGTGTTCTCACCGACCGGCCGCAGGTCCGTGCGGTGGGCGACCAAGGAGCAGTCGCGCCGGTGCATGGTGACCCCCTCGTCGCCGCAGGTGACGGGGATGGCGGCCACGTCGATGCCCCCGTCGCCGAGCGAGGCCGAGCGGGAGGTGACGTCGGCCAGCACGAGCAGCGTGTCGGCGAGCCGGCGGGAGGCCTCGCGGTTGTCCTCGGCGATGCGGGCCAGCCACGAGCCGAAGTAGAGGAAGCCGCCGACGAAGGTGAGCGCGAGGCCCCCGAACCCGCCGGAGATCATGTACGACTCCTGGTCGTAGCCGAACGGCGTGTTCGCGACGCCGTACCAGCCGAGGACGATCACGACGAGGCCGAGCGGCAGCAGCGAGGCTCCTACCCAGAACAGCACCTGCTGGAAGAGCCGGGAGTGGTCGTTCTTCAGCGGTGCGGCGCCGCTGCGGCCGGCGCCTACCCGAGGGAGGGCGGTGCCGGCGCCGAGGCGGGAGCCGGTGGCGGGGCTGGTGGTCATGGCGCTCACACTTTCTCTTCGGCGGACCGGGGTCAGCGCACCTGGCGCAGGTCGGGGAGGCCGGACTCGAGGCCGTGGCTGCACGCGCCCGCGCCGCCGAGCACCAGCGCGCCGATCCGGCGGACGTAGCTGCCGGGGGAAAG
>JADMIO011251712.1_pt1 | contig 14103 bp, 10 predicted proteins | sample 8958161 | NCBI WGS metagenome assembly JADMIO01 (sample SAMN16585339, study PRJNA669376) | soil metagenome | isolation source: Crop rotation soil | place: USA: Cullars Rotation, Alabama | collected 2011 | reverse complement strand
CGACGCCCTACGGCAGCCCTACGCCGCCGTCCTCGATCGCCGCCCACGGCGCGGTCACGATCACCCGCACGTCGTGAAACCGCTGGTCGCCGCGAACGCGCTCGAGGATGTCGCCGTCGCGCTCCGCGACGTCGCCGTCGAGCAGGATCAGATCGGGAACGCGGATCGCGAGGCGCGCGAACAGATCGTCGCGCGATCCGGCCGAATCGACGGCGTAGCCCTGTTCCCGCAACAGCCACGACAGCGCGCCCGCGACGAGCGGGTCTTCCTCCGCCACGACGACTCGCCCACCGTCACCCGGCGAGGAGGCCACGAAGTCCGTCCCACTCGATGTTGCCGCCGCTCAGTACGGCGACCGTGGCCCCAAGCGGCACGAACCTCCTCGCCAGCAGCGCCGCCACGGTGATCGCCCCGCTCGGCTCGACCACGAGCTTCATGCGGTCCAGGAGCATGCGCATCGCGTCACACAGGGCGTCGTCCTCGACCGTGATCACGTCGTCGAGATACTTCTGATGGTGCGCGAACGTGACGTGCCCGATCTCCACCGCGAGCAACCCGTCGGCCAAGCCGCCATGCGCCGGGATGCGCACCGGCTTTCCGGCCGCGCGCGCCTGCGTGAGCTTGGGCGACGTCGCCGGCTCGACGCCGATCACTTTCGCGTTCGGCAGCTTGAGCTTGATCGCGCTCGCCACGCCGGCGCTGAACCCGCCGCCGCCCACCGGGACCAGCACGTTCTCGATGTGCGGCGCGTCGTTCGCGATCTCGAGACCAACGGTCCCCTGCCCCGCGATGATCAGATTGTGATCGTACGGCGGGACGAGCGTCGAGCCCTCGCTCGCGACGAGCTCCTCTGCCTTTTGCAGGCGATCGAACGTCGTCGTCCCGGCGAGGACCACGCGCGCGCCGAGCCGTTCCGCGCCGCCGCGCTTGGCCGGCGTCACCGTCGTCGGCATCACCACCGTCGCGGGCACGCCGAACAGCTTCGCGGCGAGCGCCACCGCCTGCGCATGGTTGCCCGAGGACGGCGCAATCACGCCGCGCTGTCGCACCTCCGGATCCATGTTCGCCAGAAAGTTGTACGCGCCGCGGAACTTGAACGCGCCGCCGCGCTGCAACATCTCGGGCTTGATCCACACCGGCTTGCCGACCGCCACGGGCGCCAACACGCCGGCCGCGGCCTCGAGGTCGCGGAGCGTCACCAACTGCGATTCGGTCAAGAGAATACCCGGTTGCGTCCAGCCGTTTTCGCCTTGTACAGCGCGGCGTCCGCTTCCTTGAGCAGCATCTCCGTCGAGATCGGATCGCTGCCGCGGCCGAGCGCCACGCCGATCGAGATCGTCGCGCTGATCGGTGTGCCCGCGGGGCCGAACGTGAAATCATCCACGCGGCGGCGCAGGCGCTCGGCGAATGTTAGCGCCCCCTGCCAGCCGGTGTCGGGAAGCACGATGACGAACTCGTCGCCGCCGAAGCGCGCCACGCAGTCGGTGTCGCGCGCCGTGGACTTCATGATCCCGGCGACTTGCTGCAGCACGATGTCCCCGATGGGATGGCCCCGGGAGTCGTTGATCGCCTTGAAGTTGTCGAGATCGATCGCCGCGACGGCGACGGTGGAGCCCCGGCGGCGCGCATGGCGCAGGTCGGCGCGCAGCTTGGTCTCGAGCGATCGGCGGTTCATGCAGCCGGTGAGCGGGTCGCTCCCGATCTGTTCGGCGAGCCGGGCGTGCATCGACTGGAAGCTGCGCGCGAGGAGCGTGAGCTCGTCGGGCCACCGCTCGGCGCCGAGCTGCGGGAGCGACGCCGCCTCGCCGCGCTCGACGACCTTGCAGTACATCCGCAGCGCGTCCATCCGCTCGCGGAAGCTCCCGAACGTGTAGATGAGGACCGTGCTGAGGAGCGCGTAGAGCGTGCAGTTGAACGCGATCGCGAGCGCCGGGGGGCGAGGACCCGCGCCGCTCGCGAAGGGGGGCATCACCAGCAGGAAGAACAGGTAGGCGAGGATCGTCATCGCCGCGGCAAGCGTGCCGTGGCGGCGCCCGAAGTAGAACACGCCGAGCTGCATCGACAGGAAGCCGAGCAGTAGGATACGGTGCATCGCCTGCGGCGCGCTCGTGAGGTACACGAACGCCGACAGCGCGAAGATGTCGGTCGTGAGGAGCAACGCCGGGAACCACGTCTGCGCGAATGGACTCGGCCGCCGCTGCAGGATCCACGACGTGATCATGACGACCGCGACGTAGCCGACGGCCACACCGGCGAGCGGAATGAGAGCGTCCTGGATCGTCGAGCCGAAGAGGAGCGAGAGCAGGACCATCGCGCCGAGCGCGAGATACCGGACCCAGCGCTGCCAGAGGAGCACCTCGCAGCGGAGCTTGGCTTGCTCGCTGAGCAGCGTCGCGCCGAGCTCCACCGAGATCATCGGGAGCTCTTGTGTCACCCTCATCGTACCGGTGGTCGTGAGGGGCAACGGCGGCGTCTCTTCTCGCTCTGCGCGGACGGGGGTAGACATCGAGGGAGGAAAGCGTCCTAAGCTACTCCGGGGCAGGGGCACCGGAAAGATTGACGTGTTGAAACATTTTGTTACAGCATGTTTTCGCGGTCCCGGACAGCGCGCCACCGCGTCCAGATGGCGATGACTCCGCGGCTTTCCGGGCTAGCGACCAATTCCGGCGGAACCTTGGCCGGGTGCTTGTATACCTCGATGGCCGAGACGTGGTCCGCCAGCAGCTCGGCGTCGAGATCATCGGATCGAGCTGCGTCGCCGCCGGCTCGAGCTGCATCGCGGCGCGTCGTTCCCGGATTCAATATCCAACGTAACCGTCCGGAGCGTGAATCCGATCCGGCGGAACGCAAAGCCGACCGTGCCCTTCGGGAGCTGGCGCCTCTCGAAGTACCCGTCGGCGCCGGTACGCGCGACGCGCGCGGGTTTTCCATTCTCGAGCTGACTGATCTCGACGTCGGCCAGGGTCCGCCGGCCGGGTCCGTGACGACTCCGGTCAGTGTGAGGTTGCCGCTCCGCGCGAGCGCGGCGCGCGCTATTCCTCGCCGTCGTCGCCGTCGTCACCGCCGCCGACTCCCGCCGGCTCCGCTGCGTCTTCTCCCGATTCCGATTCGTCATCAGGCACCACCCGCGCGACGTCCATCACCAAGTCGTCGTTGTCGAGGTTGACGAGCTTCACGCCCTGCGTGTTGCGGCCCGCGACGCGAATGCCCTTCACCGGCATGCGGATCGCGACGCCGTGCTTGGTGATGAGCATCAGCTCATCGTCCGGCAGGACCTCCTTGATGGAGACGGCGTCGCCGGTCTTCTCGGTGCGGTGCACCGTGATGATACCCTTCCCGCCGCGTTTTTGAACGCGGTATTCATCGATCGGCGAGCACTTGCCCATCCCTTTCTCGGTGACGACCAGGAGGTTGGCTTCGCGCTTGATGACCACCATGCCGATCGTCTCGTCGCGGGGGCCGAGCTCGATGCCCTTCACGCCGGTGGTGTCGCGGCCCATCTCGCGCACGTCCTGCTCGTGGAAGCGGATCGAGAGGCCGTGGCGCGTGGCGAGCACGATGTCGTTCGTGCCGGTCGTGACCTGGACGTCGATCAGCTCGTCGCCGTCCTCGATCTTGATCGCCTTGATGCCCGTCGTGCGTACGTTCGAGTACTGCGACAGCGCCGTCTTCTTGACCGTGCCGTTCTTCGTCGCGAAGAGCAGGAACTGATCTTCCGGGAAGTCGCGCACCGTCACGATCGCGGACACGGTGGTATCGGGCGTCACGTTGATCATGTTGACGATCGGCTTGCCCTTGGCCGCGCGGCCCGCCTGCGGGATCTCGTGCACCTTGAGCCAGAAGCACCGGCCGTCCTGCGTGAAGACGAGGACGTAGTCGTGCGTGCTCGCGATGAAGAGGTGCTCGACGAAATCCTCTTCCTTGAGCGTCGCGCCGTTGTTGCCGCGCCCGCCGCGCCGCTGCTTCTTGTAGGTCGAGACCGAGGTGCGCTTGATGTAGCCGGAGTGCGAGATGGTGACGACCATCTCCTCTTCGGCGATCAAGTCCTCGATCGTGAACTCGCCCTCGTCGCTCGTGATCTCGGTGCGGCGCTCGTCGCCGTATTTCTTGGCGACCTCCGTCAGCTCCTCCTTGAGGACCTTCATGCGCCTGTCCTTCGACTCGAGGAGCGCCTTGAGCTCCTTGATGAGCGCGCGGACTTCCTTGAGCTCCTCTTCCAGTTTCTCGATCTCGAGGCCGGTGAGCTTGGCGAGGCGCATGTTGAGAATCGCCTCGGCCTGGCGCTCGCTCAGCTTGAACTTCTTCTGGAGCTGGGCGTTCGCCGTCGGCGTATCCTCGGCCTTGCGGATGACCTTGATGACCTCGTCGATGTTGTCGACGGCGATCTTGAGGCCCTCGAGGATGTGCTCGCGCTCGGCCGCCTTGTCGAGATCGAACTGGGTGCGGCGAACGATGACCTCGTGGCGGTGCTTGATGAAATGCTCGAGCGCTTCCTTGAGCGACATCACCTTCGGCACGAGACTGCCGGTCCGCTCGTCGGGCACGAGCGCCAGCATGATCACGCCGAATGTCGACTGCATCGCCGTCTGCTTGTACAGCTGATTGAGGACGACGCGCGGAATGGCGTCGCGCTTGAGCTCGATGACGATGCGCATGCCGTCCTTGTCGGACTCGTTGCGCAGGTCCGAGATGCCGTCGAGCTTCTTGTCGCGCACCAGGTCGGCGATGTTCTCGATCAGCTTCGCGCTGTTGACCTGGTAGGGAATCTCGGTGACGACGATCTGCGACTTGTTCGAGGATTCCTTCTCCTCGATCACCGCGCGGGCGCGCATCACGATGCGGCCGCGGCCCGTCTCCTGGTAGTCCTTGATGCCGGCGCGGCCGTAGATGTAGCCGCCCGTCGGGAAGTCGGGACCCTTCACGTACTTCCGGATGTCGGCCTGCGTCGCCTCCGGATTGTCGACCAGGTGAATGATGGCGTTGACGACCTCGCGCAGGTTGTGCGGCGGAATGTTCGTCGCCATGCCCACGGCGATGCCCGACGAGCCGTTGACGACGAGGTTCGGGATGCCCGACGGAAGGACCGACGGCTCCTCGAGGTGATCGTCGAAGTTCGGGACGAAGTCGACGGTATTCTTGTCGATGTTCGCGAGCATCTCCATCGCGATCGGCATGAGCCGCGACTCGGTGTACCGGTACGCGGCGGCGCCGTCGCCCTCGACGGATCCGAAGTTGCCCTGGCCGTCGATGAGCGGATACCGCAGCGAGAAGTCCTGCACCATGCGCACGAGCGCGTCGTACACCGACGAGTCTCCGTGCGGGTGATACTTGCCGAGCACGTCGCCCACCACGGTCGCGCACTTCTTGTACGGACGTCCCGGCACGAGCCCCGTATCGAACATCGAGTAGAGCACGCGCCGGTGCACCGGCTTGAGACCGTCGCGCACGTCGGGCAGCGCGCGCGAGACGATCACGCTCATCGAGTAGTTGATGAACGATTCCTTGATCTCGTCGTCGATGAGGCGAGGCAGGATCCGTTCGCGATTGTTGGGAGCAGTCATTTTCGGAGGGCTATCGGCGGAGAAAACGGCTATCCAACGCGGGATTCTGACACGCGTTTTGGCGGCCGAAAGAGGGACTTTCCGAGACCCTGAAATTTACCCGAAAACGTCCCAAAACGCAACGAAAGTGCTGCCTTTTAAGTTGTTGCTATTAAACCACTTAGCGTGGTCACATTTTTGATCTCCAACATTGGCTCGCCGGAGGCCGGGGAACGCGCATGCCGCATTTGCTCGGCGTCGCCGATGATCGTGCGTCGACGCAGGGCACACGTCGCGGATGTGTGCCTGAACCTGGTATAGCACGGTACCCGCCATAGCGCCCGTCCATCGAGAGTCGGTACGCCTCGCAACGAATCGGTGGCGCACCGGCCGCGCCCGCACACGATCGTCCGACGGGTCCCCATTGCGTCTTCACCGCCGAGCCGAGCACGCTATGGCCATGCCCGCACTCACTCCACGCCGATGGACCGCGCGCGAAGTGCGCGGCCTCATCGCGGCCAACCCGCTTCATACTCCGCGATACGAGTTGGTCGACGGCGAGCTTCTCCTGACGCCGTCGCCGAGCAACGCGCACCAAGACGCCGTGTTCCAGTTCGCGAAGGCGCTCGACGCCTACCTGCGCACGGGACCCCTGGGGCGCGCCAAGATTGCTCCGTTCGACGTGGAGCTCGAGTCGGAATCGGTGGTCCAGCCGGACATCTTCGTCGTTCCGCTCGAAGAAGACGCCCGCTTGCGTGTGGAGGACGGGCCGGCGCGTCGACTCCTGGTGGCGGTGGAGATCGTATCGCCCAGCTCCGCGCGGCACGATCGCGTGACGAAACGGCGCTTCTTCCAGCGCGTCCGCGTGCCGGAGTACTGGGTCGTCGACACGGATGCACGAACGGTGGAACGGTGGCGGTCAGGCGATGGGCGCACCTGACGCTGTTGTCTTCGGCTACCGCGGCCGAAGCGCTACGATTCCTCGTCCGGCGATGCCGCGCCTCTGCGATTGACGTCGCCGAAAAATTTGGGCACGTCCAGCACGAACGGCCGACTCGCGCCCTCGGGCCACCACTCGACCCCCGTCCGCTCCACGGCCGGCGTCTCTTGCGTCGGCGTCCAACGCTCGAACACCCGGGCGGCGCCGTCGACGATCCAGTATTCGGCGACGCCATGTTCCATATAGAAATCGCGCTTGATGATACGGTCGGCCCGAAGGCTGCTCGGCGACAAGACCTCGACGGCGAGGAGGAGCGATTTGACGTTGGCCCACGACGGGTTGTCGACCTCCGCGGTCGCCCGCGGCACGACGAAGATGTCCGGCTGCACGATGGAGTCGGGCTCGAGCTCGAGGTCGGCGGGTGACACGAATGCGATGCCGATCCGCTCGCGTTCCGAGTACTCGCCCAACGAGGTGATGAGTCTCGTGATGGCGAGCTGATGCGGCCACGCTGGCGACGGGGTCACCAGCAGCTCCCCATCGATGGTCTCGTAGCGCGGCCACGAGTTCCAGGTTTGAATGAGATCGCGCACGGCGCTAGCCGTCCAGCGGCGGCGAATCGCGGGCATGGCCATAGTTTGCTCGGCTCGAATCGAGGATGGCAAGTCGGCACGCGGCATACTTACGCCACGCCGATGGACTTCCATCACCGATCCGACGCCGCCGTCATCGAGATGGCGCGCCACGGTGTCCTTCCCAGCACGATCGACGTTCGAGCGGCTACGGCTTCGTGATCCGTTGCGCGTTCGAGCCGTCGGCGTCCATGCGGTAGATCTCGAAACGCCCGCCGCGGACGCTCTGGAAGTAGAGGCGTCCATCGGGCGTCCACGCCGGCGTCTCGTCGTTCCCTTTGTCGTCGTGATGGGTGATCTGCCGCGGCGCCCCGGTGGCCACGTCGACCAGGATGATGTTTCCTCCGCTCCCCTCGTGCGACTGGACGGCGATCGTGCGATCGTCGCGCGACCAGGAGATCCATTGCGCCTGGCCGGGAACCGTCCCCACCAGCCTCTCTCCGCTGCCGTCGCCGTTCATCACGTACAATCCGGTGGATCGGGCGAGGCGCCCGCCCGGCGCGGGATCCGACCACGCCACGTACGCGATGCGACCGTCGTGCGACCAAGTGGGCTCGGTGGACCTCCCGTGCATCCCGATCGGCAGCTCCCGCAGATTGCCGCCGTCCAGGTCCATGACGTGAAACGCGCCGCCGGAGTAGTTGCTGAAAACGACGCGTTTTCCGTCCGGCGATACGTTCGGCCGCCAAACTTGCATACCCACGACCGGTACCTCCTTCCGACCGCTGCCATCGAGATTCATCACGACGATCCGTGTCGGCGATCCGGGGTCAGGTGCCGGCACGGTGAACAGAATGCGGTTTCCATCGGGGAGCCAAACGGCTTGGGCGCCGGGGGCGATTCGTCGTTCATTCGAGCCGTCGGCTGCCATGACGTACACTTCGGGTGATGGCCTGCCGCCCGGCGACGACGGTGACGGTGCGTTCTTTTGAAAGAGGATTTGCTTGCCGTCTGGTGAAACCTCCGGCCAGACGGCGTACCGTTCAGGTCCTTGCGCCGAAACGAAACGCGATGCGCCTACGAAAAGGACAGCGGCGACACCCAAACATCGAGCGGACGTCTTCATGACTCGGGCCGGTGCGAGTGGATGGTGATGTTCGAGCACCATCGTACACGCGCGCCGGCGCCGAAAGGCGAGGAAATTGTCCGAGACTTGTGCTCGAAGTGTCTCGTTGCCGGTGCCGCTCGACCTCCGCGCATGACACGGACGACGCCCACGTCGAGGACGATGGCCCTACCTCGTGCGAAGTGCCTGAACCGGATCGACGCGCGTCGCGCGAAGCGCCGGCGCCAAACACGCGAGAATGGCGATTCCCACGAGCAGGAACCCGACGCAGGCAAACGTCACGACGTCCGTCGCTTGCACGCCGTACAGGAGACCGGACAAGACGCGCGTGCTCGACAGCGCGACGAACAGGCCGATCACCAGGCCGGCCACGACGATGCCCAGCCCCTGACGCAAAATCATCCAGAGGACGTTCGCCGGCTCCGCGCCCAGCGCCACGCGAATACCGATCTCGTTCGTCCGCTGGGTCACCGAGTAGCCGATCACGCCGCCCAGGCCGGCCGCCGTGATCGCGAGGGCGACGACCGCGAATGACGTCATCAGGAGCGCGATCACGCGCGGCTCGGCGAGGCGCGTGCCGCGCAGTTGCTCGAGCGTCTGGATCGCGACGACCGGCTGGTGCTCGTCGAGCGCCTTGACCGCTGCCCTGATTTGCGGGATGAGCGGCGCCGGATCGCCCATCGTCTTGGCGAGGACGCGCAGATTCCCGCTGCCGACCGCGACGATCGGCAGATAGATCTCGTCGCTGACGTCGTTCGACAGGTTGTTCTGGCGGACGTCCGCGACGACGCCGACGATGGTCGGCCAGTGGCGCCCGTTGTCCACCGAGATGCGGGCGCCGATCGGATCCTGGCCGGGCCAGTAGGCCGACGCCAACCGGCGGCTGATCAGCGCCGGATACACGGCGGTGTCGCGGTCGGCGGTCGTGAAGCCGCGGCCGCGCACCATCGCGACCCCGATCGTCTTGAGATAATTCTCATCGATCAAGGTGACGTCCGACTGAGGGCCGGTCTGTCCCGGCACGGCCGTCTGCCCCTCGATCTGGAACGGCCGCTGCGTGGGCTGGCCGTTGTTCAGCGGAAAGTCGCTCGCCAGGGCGAGCGATTGGACGCCGGGCGCGTTCGCCAGCCGCTCGACCAGACGAGTGGCGAAATCCTGGCGCGAGGCGACGGTGGTGTAGCGGGACCAGTTCAAGGGAACCTGCGCCGTGAGCACGTTCGACGTGTCATATCCGCCGTCGACCCCCTGCAGCTTGATCAGGCTGCGGACCAGCAACCCCGCGCCGATCAGGAGCACGAACGCCACGGCGACCTGCACGCCGACCAGGATGTCCCTCGCCCGGCCGTCGCGCGCTCCCGCATTGGCGGTGGCTCCCGACGCGCGCAACGCATCGATCAACGAGGTCTCGTCGCGAAGCATCGGCGTTACCGCCGCCGCGAGGCCCACCAGCACGGCGGCGCCCAGCGCGAACAGCAGGACCGGAACGTGGATGCCGATCTCCGCCGCGCGCGGGCTCACGCGGGCGGCGAACGTGCGGAGCGCCCCCATGCTGCCGACCGCGATCAGGATGCCGAACAGTCCGCCGGTGACCGTCACGCACAGGCTCTCCGTCGCGAGCTGCCGGAAGAGGCGGCGGCGCGTCGCGCCCAGCGCGGTTCTGAGCGAGAGCTCGCGATGGCGTCGAAGCTGCCGCGCCAACATGAGGTTGGCGAAGTTGGCGCCGGCGATGAGCAAGACGAACACCGCCGCGCCGAGGAGCATCAAGAACAGCGTGCGCGACGAGCTCGTGAGCTCGTCGTGCAACGACGTCACCGCGATCCCCATCTTGGCGGCGGAAGGATACGCGTCGGGGTAGCTGGCGTGCAGCCGCTGATTCACGACCTTGAGATCGCGGCTCGCGTCGGCCAGCGACGCCGTGGGGGCGAGACGCGCAAACATCGTGAGGAGCCGCCCGCGGCGATTGCTCATCGTCCCCGGCGAGGAGCGGAAGGGACAGGCGCCGGCCGGCATCCAGATGGCGTTCGCATTCGGGTACACGGGCAGCGGCGGAAGGACGCCGACCACGGTGTGAATACGGTCGTTCATCGTGAACGACTTGCCGACGACGCGCGGATCGCTCGCCATCTGGTCGCGCCAGTACTCGTAGCTCAGCAGGACCACGGGCGCCGCGCCGACCGCTTCCTCGCCGGGGGTGAACAGACGGCCCAGGATCGGCTGAACCCCGAGCATCTGAAAGAAGTTGTCCGACACGATGCCGGTCTGCACCTGCTGCGGGTCGCCCTCGCCGTACAGTTGGAAGGTCATCGAGTGGTATTCGGCGCCCGCGTCGATGCTCTTCACCTGGCTCTTGTAATCGGCGACCTCCAGCACGGACATTCCCGCGTCCGGCCGCCGATCGTTCGGCTGCATGATGTGCACGAGCCGCTCGCCGTTGCCGTACGGAAGGCCGCGGAGCAGCACGCCGTGAACGAGGCTGTAGGCGGCGCTGCTCGCGCCGATACCCAGCGCGATCGTGACGATCGCCAGTGCCGCATAGACCGGCGCTTTGGAGAGCGTGCGGATGGCGAATCGAACATCTTGAACCGCATTCATCGTAGTGCTCCGGTGACGTGGAGGTGCGGCGTGGACGGCCCGCGAATGTCTCGCGGCCGCTTCCGGCAGACCCTTGTCGACAACCTTATGCGCGCCGCCGCTCTCGGCCAGCGATCCGCAACCAACCCCGCCAAAATTGCCGTGAATGCCCGTTTGCCCGGGGCGAACCGAAGCACTCGCGGCGCCGCGCGATGGCCCATCATGGCGCTCCGCGAGCGGAGCGCTTTCCGTTCGCCCTCGTCATCCCGACGACGCATGCCGCATCGCCCGCTGCACCTCCGACCGGCGGTCGCGGCTCAGCGGCACTCGGCGGCCGCCGTGCAGCACCACGATGTATCGCCCGACACCCACACGCGCGATCTCGCGAATCCGGCCGACGTTCACGATCGCCGTTCGATGCACGCGCACGAACCCCCATCCCTCCAGTCGCTCGGCCAATCGCTGCAACGGCTCGCGAACGAGGTGCGACCGGTCCCCCTGCCAAAGCCGCGCGTAGTTGTCCGCCGACGAGATCCAGTCGACCTGCGCGAGCTCCACCGCGTATTCCCGCGTCCCCGACGAAACGAGGATCGCCGTCGGTTCACGTCTCTTCGGCGCATGCGGCGCCGGCGCGAGAGCGTGGTCCGCGGTGGTCGACGGCCGTCGGTACGCCAGGAGCGCCGCGAGTTGATCGCTCACCTTGCCGAGGCGGCGCTGGTTGACGGCTTCCTTGGCGCGAGCCACCGCGCGCTCGAGACGCTCCTCGCCGATCGGCTTGAGGAGATAGTCCAACGCGCAGACCTCGAACGCCTGGAGCGCGTAACGGTCGTACGCCGTCGTGAAGACGACGACCGGCATTCGCGCGGCGCCGACCGCCTCGATCACCTCGAAGCCGCTCATCTCCCCCATCTGGACGTCCAGGAAGACGAGATCGACGTCTCCCCGCTCGATGGCGCGCACCGCCGCCGCGCCGCCGTCGCACTCGCCGACAAGCAGGTCGCCGTCGGCCGCCAACATGTCGCGCAACCCCTCTCGCGCGAAGAGCTCGTCGTCCACCACGAGCGTCCGGACGCGCGTCATCCGGCGGCGCGCTCGAACGGAATGTCGATCGCGACGATCGTCCCGCCGTCCGGCGCCGGCTGAATGTCCAGCCGCGGCGCGGCGCCGAAGCGGCTCGAGAGCCGCGCACGCACGTTTCGCAGGCCGATTCCGCGGCTGTTCGCGGCCGACCAGCCCTCGGGGAACCCGGTCCCGTTGTCGCGAACCTCGATGCGCACTCGATCCTCGACGCGTGTCGCCACGACGGACACGCGCGCATCCCGGCTCATCTTCGCCAGTCCGTGGCGAAGCGCGTTCTCCACGATCGGTTGCAGCAGCAGGTGCGGCAGAGCCGTCGCCTCGGCCTCGGCCTCGGCGTTCACCGAAACGGCGAGCGCGTTCGGAAAGCGCATTTGCTCGATCTCGAGGTAGCGGCGCACGAACACCAGCTCGTCGCGCAACGCGACGTCACCCCCGTCGCGGCGCAAGACGGCCTGCAGCAGCTCGCCATAGCCGACCACCGCGCGAAGCGCCGGGGCGTACGCCTGGCGGCGGATCAACATCGCGACGCCGTTCAGCGCGTTGAAGAGAAAATGTGGATGCAACTGCGCCGTGAGCGCGTCGAGCCGCGCCTGCGCCAGCTCGGCCGCGAGCCGCGACTCCGCGAGCGCCTGCGCCTGCGAGCGCTTGAACAGCTCGACGGCCGCCGCTACGGAAACGATCGCGAAGTAGATGACCACGTCGAGGCTGTAGCGCAGGTTCAGCAATCCGCGATACTGCACGGCGAAACGCTCCGGGCGAATGCCGATGAGCCAGATCGCCAACAGCGACGGAAAAACGGCGAGCGACAGCGCGGAGGCTCCATGCACCACGATGGCTCGCGCGCGGCGACCCGACGCAAACGGGAACCTCCGACTGATCGCGAAGACGACAGGCGTCATCAGCCACCAGAAGTAGCATGCTCCGATCGCGCCAAGCGGGAGACCGCGGCCCACGCGAGCCTCCCCCCCGGCGAACGTCCTCGATACCGACACCTGCCCCACGCCCACGAGCGCAATGGCGGTCCACACTACCCAACTCACGCCCAGCACCCGCAGCGTGTTGGACAGCCCCTGAAAACGCGGGGAGGAAGCGGTATTGGTATCGCTCGAAGACATCAACTCATAGACGCTGGATCGGTACCGTTCGTTGCTGCGAGCGGCTCGACCCTACCGAATGCGCCGCGCGCCGCTGCCATCCCCGTTCATCAGATAGATTCCGGTGACGCCGTCGCGATTGCTCTGAAACAGAATCTGCTTTCCGTCCGGCGACCAAGAAGGAACCTCGTCGAGCGACACGTCGGGTGAGAAGCACCGCTCATTGGTCCCGTCGGCGTCGACGACGCAGAGATCGACGTCCTTTCCCCGCTCGCGAAGCAGTTGAAACAGGATACGACGCCCGTCGGGCGAAGGCCGGACGTTGTCGATGCTGCCGGCCGCCTCCAGCACCCGCCGCAAGCCGGTGCCGTCCGCGTTGACGACGTATAGGCTTCGCGGTGCACCGGAGCGCGGACCAGGCACGGAGTCGGCGCCGAGGAACGCAATCCACCGCCCGTCGTTCGACCAGACGGGCGCCGTTTGATAGGGCAGCGCCGTGGTGAGCTGCCGGGAGCTCCCTCCGTCGGCGTTGGCGACGAAGATCGCCATGCCGTTCCCCGCCGGTGCGGGGAACACGATGTGCGTCCCATCGCGCGACCAGCGCGGCGCACCGCCCAGCGGAACGCGCGTGGCGATCTGCCGGGCGTTCGAGCCGTCGGCATCGGCAATGAAGCTCGTTCCGAGGGGACCGGCCGCACCATCACTCGTTACATATGATATCCGCCGCCCATCGGGCGACCACCCGCCGTGGAACGCCAGCCGACCCGTAGCGACGTCGCGAGGCTCTTTCCCATCCAGGTCGGTAACGATGAGCTTCGTCACCATGCTGGCCACGTCGGTCGGGCGCCCGCTGATGGAACGATAGAGAAGATGCGTTCCGTCGGGCGAGAACGACATGCCTTGCTTCGAGCCCGCGGGCAACGGAAGCGACCGCGCGTTCGTTCCGTCGGCGTTCATCAGGTAGATGTCTCCCCCGCCGGAAAAGCCGATTTGTCGGCCGTCCGGGGAGAAGGAGGGTAATCCAACTCCGCCCTGGCCTTGCACGGGCGCGCCCGCGGCGGATGTCAGAAGAGCAAAGCCGGCGATGGCGCCGGGAATGAAGCGACGAGCCGAGTGACGCATGATGGAGGCGGGGAAAAGGGGCGGAAGGATGCGATCGATGCCCGAATCTTTGCCTGTC
>JADMIO010796638.1_pt1 | contig 14103 bp, 10 predicted proteins | sample 8958161 | NCBI WGS metagenome assembly JADMIO01 (sample SAMN16585339, study PRJNA669376) | soil metagenome | isolation source: Crop rotation soil | place: USA: Cullars Rotation, Alabama | collected 2011 | reverse complement strand
GTGGGGACGCCGCTGATCCCGATCCCGGTGATCGGGACGATCATCGGGGCGGTGGCGGGGTCATTCATCGGGGCATCGGTGGTGGAGTATGCGATCCTTCGGAGGACGACCGGGCATTCGCTGCGGGTGGGGTACGGGGCGGCAAAGGGGCGGCTGTACGGGATCCTGTCGAAGTCGGCGATCGGGCTGGTGATGTTGCTGGTGGCGGCGGTAGCCGCGTTCCCGTTGTCGTCCGGATCACCGACGCCGGCACCGGTGCCGACAACCCTTCCGGCCACCCTTCCAACGACCGTTCCGGCCAGTTAACCTACGGGTTAGGGGCTTGTAGGGACGTTGGCGCATGGCAGTTCGATTCATCCTTGGTCGCGCGGGCACGGGTAAGACGCATCGGTGTCTCGGCCGGATCGTCGAGTCGCTGCGCGCTGAGCCGTTGTTCGGGCCGCCGGTGTTTTGGATCGTCCCGAAGCAGGCGACGTTTGCGCACGAGCGATTGCTGGCGACGCATCCGGCGTTGCCGGGGGCGTTTTCGCGCGGGCGGGTGGTGTCGTTCGACTTGCTGGGGAGGCAGATCCTGACGGATTGTCAGGCGGCCAATATTCCGGAGATCACGCCGCACGGACGGCAGATGATCCTCGGCTTGCTGCTCAGGCGACACCAGGGAGAGCTGAAGTTTTTCTCGGCGGTGGCGCGGCAGGCAGGGTTGGCGGCAAAGTTGGATGCGACATTTGCGGAATTGGAACGGTCGGGGAAGACGCCGGCGGACCTTGCGGGCATCGCGGATGACATTGCGCTGTCGGCGCCGCCGGACGCGGATCATGCGGCGCTGTCGGCGAAGTTGCAGGATCTTCAACTGATCTACTCGGCGTATGCAAATTACCTGGGGCAGGAACGGCTGGACCCGCACCGGCGGCTGGAGCAGGTGTTGGCGTCGATCGAGCGGTGTTCGCTGCTGCGGGGTGCCGAGGTGTACGTCGACGGGTTTCTGGATTTCTCGGAGTACGACCGGAAGGGCTGGCGGTGGATCCGGATTCGACGACGGTGCGGAATCCGCATGCGCTGCCGGATGAGTTGTCCTTGTTTTACAAGACGGAGGAGGCGTACCGGCGGTTGTACTTCGCGATGACGGGTGAGAACGTTGTCCTCGATCCGCCGGTGTTGTTGCGCCAGGTGCGGCGGTTCACGTCGCCGGCGCTGGGGCATGTCGAGCGGAATTTTCTCGGGGTTGGGGCGCCGACAGCGCCGGTGGCATCGGCCGAGGTGGAATTGGTCGAGGCACCGGATCGGCGGGCGGAAGTGGACGCGGCGGCATCGCGGGTGCGGGATTTGATGTCGGCCGGCTACAGGCTGCGGGATATCGCGGTCCTCGTGCGCGACGCGGAGCCGTACATGGAGCTGCTGTCGGCGTCGCTGACGGAGCACGACATTCCGCACTTCCTGGATCGCCGTCGGCCGGCGACGCATCATCCGGTGTTGCAGTTCATGCGGGCGGCGCTGCAGGTGGTGACGCATCATTACGCGCACGACGCGATGATGATGCTGCTGAAGTCGGGGTTGGGGCAAGTTTCGGAGGAACAGGCCGATCGACTTGAGAATTACGTGCTGCAGCATCGGATTCGCGGAGGGGTTTGGGCGCTGAAGGAGGCGTGGCACGCGCGGCATCGGCGCAGCCTTCGGGAGGATCAGGATCTGCCAGCGCACGAGATGGCCGATTTGGAGGAGATCGATCGGTTGAGGCGGTCGGTGGTGGACCGGTTGCGGCCGTTCGTCGAAGTGCTGTCGAAGCCGACGACGGTGCGGCAGATCGTGCTGGCGATCTTTAACTTGTTTGAAGCGTTCAAGGTCCGCGCGACGATGGCGGCCTGGATGGCGGAGGCCGAGGTAGCCGGCCGGCTGGAACAGCGGGCGGAGCATGAGCAGGTGTGGGGAGAGTTGATCGACCTGTTTGACCAGATGGCTGACCTGCTGGGGGATGAGCCGGTCGCGACGTCGGATTTCATGGAGATTTTGGAGTCGGGGCTGGAGACGTTTGACCTGGGGCTGCCGCCGACTTATCTGGATCAGTTGCTCGTGGGGCTGGTTGATCGCTCGCGGTCGAACAACCCGCGCGCGGTGATCCTGCTGGGGCTGAACGACGGGGTGTTTCCACGGGTGACGCGCGAGGATTCGGTGTTGTCGGACGCGGAGCGACGGGAGCTGCGGTCGCGGCAGATCGAAACGGACCCGGATTCGGTGCGGCGGCAGTTGGACGAGTCGCTGATGGGGTATATCGCGATGACCCGGGCGTCCGAGCGGCTGATTTTGACGCGGCCGACGTCGGATGAGGATGGGCGGCCGGCGTCGGCGTCGATTTTCTGGCGGGAGTTGCGGGCGCTCTGTCCGGATGTGCCGGTGCGGGTGCTGCCGCAGTCGTCGAAGGAAGATCCTTCGCTGATTTCGACGCCGCGACATCTCGTGACGTCGCTCATGCACTGGGTGCGCGCGGGTGCGCCCGGGGGAGACGGCACGTGTCCGGCGCTGTACCAATGGCTGGCCGACCGACAGGCGGCGGTGGCGGACCATGACGCGATCGATGACGCGCGGTTCCGGGCGTGGCGGGCGTTGTCGTATGCCAACGAGGCAGGGTTGTCGCCGGAGGTGAGGGGAAAGTTGTTCCCATCGCCGTTGACGGCCAGCGCATCGGAACTGGAGTGCTTTGCGGCCTGTCCGTTCAAGCATTTCGCGCGCTACGGGTTGCGGCTGCAACCAAGGGAAGAGGCGGACCCGACGGTGATGGATCTGGGGAACGTGTATCACGAGACGTTGGACCGGCTGGTGCGGTCAATCCTGCAGCAGAAGCTGGATTGGCCGAACCTGACGGCGGACCAGATCCGGGAGATTACAAATCAGTGCGCGGGCGAGGTGGGGAAGGGGTTGCGGGAAGAGTTGATGCTGAGCAATGCGCGGAACCGGTATTTGCTTGCCCGCATTCAGCGGACGATCGAAAAGGTGGCGGCGTCGCAGCGGGCGCTGGCGATGCGCGGAAGGTTTGCGCCGCGATTTACCGAACTGACGTTTGGGTTTGACGAGGGGTTGCCCCCCCTGCTGGTGGAGACGCCGCGGCACAGGGAGCTTCGGCTGCGGGGAAAGATCGATCGCGTTGATCTACTGCGCGATGGGGCGGCGTTTTCGATCGTCGATTACAAGATGGCGGATCGGCGGCTGAACTACGATGAACTGCGGCATGGGATATCGCTGCAGTTGTTGACCTATTTGCTCGTGATTGAGACGCACGGGGAGTCGCTGACGGGGCGACCGTTGACGCCAGCGGCCGCGTTTTACGTGAAGCTCCTTCGGTCACTGGACCCGATCGATCATCCGGAGGACGCGCCGGACCCGACGGACCCGACGTTTCCGCTGAAGACCAAGCCGCGCGGGATCGTCGACGTGGCGTTTGCGACGACGTTTGATTCGGAATTCGAGCCGGGGATGACGTCGCAGGTGTTGGCGGCGCGAATCAACAAGGATGGGTCGACCGGACGGGGGTCTGACCTCGCGACGGAGCAGGAACTGGCGGCGCTCTTGGGCTTTGTGCGTAAGAAGCTGGGGGAATTGGCGGATCAGATTATTGAGGGACGGATCGACATCCTGCCGTACAAGCTGGCGACGACGTCGGCGTGCGTGTCGTGTGATTTTCGGCCGTTGTGCCGGTTTCACCCGAGCACGAATCATTACCTGCCGATCCAGGTGATGGGACGCGAGGGAACGATCGCCCAGATCTTGAGGGGAGGGGCCGATGCCTCGTAAGCCATCGGCTGTCGAGAATACGCCGTCGCTGTTTGCGGGGACGCCCGCGCCGGCCGCCAAGCCGGCTTCGCGCCGGTGGACGCCGGAGCAGCTGGAAGCAATCAGGACGACGGGGACGGGGTTGCTCGTCTCGGCGGCGGCGGGGTCGGGGAAAACGTCGGTGTTGTCGGAGCGGTGCGCGTATCTGGTTTGCGATTGCCATCCGCGGTGCAACATCTCCCAGTTGCTCGTCGTGACGTTCACGGAGGCGGCGGCGGCGGAGATGAAGCACCGGATCGAGGGGGCGATCCGCAAGCGGGCCGCGGACGGGCCGGATGATCCGCACCTTCGCCGGCAGTTAAAGCTGATCGAACACGCAAACGTGTCGACGCTGCACGGGTTTTGCAACCGCCTCTTGCGGGCGCATTTTCACCGGGCGGGATTGGATCCGGATTTTGGAATTCTGGATGCGGACGAGGGGACGCTGCTTCGTGCGGAAGTGGTCAAGCAGTTGTTCCTCGACCAGTACGAATCGGGGGACCGAGTCTTTCAGGACTTCATCGATGCCTATGGCGGCGGTTACGACCAGCCACTGATGGATCTGGTGTTGCATACGCATGATCTAATGACGAGTTTGATCGACCCGGCGGCGTGGTCGGCCGAGTCGATCCGCAGATTGGAAGAGGGGGCGGCGTTGCCGCTGACGAAATCGGCGGTGGGCAAGGAGTACCTGGCGCTTATTCACGGGCAGCTTGAGACGCTGGTGCAGCGGTGCCGGGCGGCATTGAGATCGATCTCCACGGATTTTCCGAAGTACATTGATTACGTGAGTGAACTGGCGGCGACGGCCGAGTTATGGGCGGTCACGCTGCGCGATCATGGGTATGACGCGCTGGCGGCGGCGGTGAAATCGTTTGAGCCGGGGCGGATGCCGACGTATTCCAACTCAGTCGCGGGGAAGGAGCGGGCGGCGGCCGAGGTGAAGTCGGTTCAGACGATGATGAAGGAGGGGCCGCTGGTGGAATGCCTGCGGTTTTCCGAGGGAGATTGGCAGGAATCGCTTCGCGCGACGATCCCGCACGCGAAGACGTTTTTGTCGCTCGTGGCGGAATTCGAAACGCGGTACACCGAAGCGAAGCGGGAGTTGCGCCGGCTGGACTTTGCGGACCTGGAGCGGCATACGCTGAACCTGTTGCGCGACCCGGCGGCGGCCGAGCATCTTTCGCCAAGCTCCACCGCGCGGTCATACCACCATCAGTTCTCGCACGTGCTAGTCGACGAGTATCAGGACATCAACGAATTGCAGGACGCAATCCTGTCGCTGGTCAGCACGGAGTGTCTTTGCACTCAGTCCTCACTCCTCAGTCCTCAGTCCTCGAATCTCTTCTGCGTCGGCGACGTGAAGCAATCGATCTACCGGTTCCGGCTGGCGGACCCGCACCGATTCTTGAGTAAGCTGGCGGCGTTCACCGAGGCGTCGACGACGAACGCGGGGCGGCTGATTCCGCTGTCGCAGAATTTCCGGTCGCGCGGGGCATTGCTGGAGACGATCAACCTGCTGTTCGCGCGGCTGATGACGGCGGAGGGGGCGGAGATCGAATACGACCAAACGCATCATTTGAAGCCGGGCGCGGATTATCCGGTGGATCGGCCCGGAACATTTGCCGGATCGCCGATCGAACTCCACCTGATTTCCGAGGAGAACATGTCGGATTCGGGGTCGACCAACGACACGGATGATGCGGATCTGGAGAGGACGGAGTACGAGGCGCACCTGATCGCGCAGCGCATCCTCGAGCTGAAGGCAGGGACGCAGGTGACCGAACGGGTGGGGGATGCGTTTACGCCGCGGCCGCTGAAGTATTCGGACTGCGTCGTCCTGTTGCGGTCGCCGAAGTTCAAGGCGGATCAAATGGCGGAGGTGTTGCGGTCGCACAACATCCCGGTCCATTCGGACAAGGGGGCCGGCTTTTTCCAGGCGCAGGAGGTGCAGGACGTGCTGGCGCTGCTGAAGATCCTGGACAACCAGCAGCAGGACATTCCGCTGGCGACGTTTTTGCGAAGCCCGCTCTCGTCGCTGCCCCACGCGGACGACGCGCTGGCGAGGGTGCGGCTGGCGGCCGGGAATTCGGTGGTGTTTCACGAGGCGGTGACGTCGTATGCCGGGCGGGGCGAGGACGAGTTGGCGGCCCGGCTGAGGGACATCCTGCATCAACTGTCGGTGTGGCGGAGGTTGTCGCGCGAGCGGCCGGTGGCGGATCTGCTGTGGCACGTGTACGACTCCACCGGGTACCTGGCGTTCTGCGCGGGGTTGGAAGATGGCGACCAGCGCGTGGCGAACCTGCTGCACCTGCACGAACGGGCGCAGCAATTCGGCACGTTTTCGCGGCAGGGTTTGTACCGCTTTCTGCGCTTCCTGGATTCGCTGCAGGAGCAGCAGGAGACGGCGGCACCCTCGGTCAGTTCGGCGACCGACGACGTCGTGCGGATCATGTCGATCCACGCGTCGAAGGGGCTGGAATTTCCGGTCGTTTTCCTGCCCGACCTCGGGAAACGGCATAACCTGTCCGACGCGCGGCGGTCGATCCTGGTCGACCGGCAGGCTCATGTCGGGCTGCAGGTGATGGACGAGACGCGGGAGGTCAAGTACCCGTCGCTGGCGCACCGGCTGGTGCGACAGCGGATTTCGGCGCAGTCCTTAGCTGAAGAATTGCGGCTGCTGTACGTTGCGCTGACCCGGGCGAAGGAGCACTTGATCCTCATCGGGACGGCCGCGGCGACGGCGCCTGAGGTTTGGAAGCAGAAGTGGGCGGGGCATGTCGGGACGCTGCCGACCGAATCGTTCCTTGCGGCCTCGACGTTTCTCGACTGGGTCGGTCCGGTGGCGGCGATGCTTCCGCAGTCGTCGGCTTACCGGATCGACATCACGTCACACACGCGGGAGGAAATCCTGAAGCGGACGGCGTCGATGTCGGCGAAGCAGGAATTGACGGCGGATCAGTCTCGGCTGGCGCAACTGGAACCGCTTTCGCCTCCTCCGATGGTGACGGAGACGGCGGACAAGGTCATCGCGCGGTTGGGCATGAAATATGCGTACGCGGCGTTTACGAAGGTGCCGGCGGCGGCATCGATCTCGACCTTGACGAAACAGGGTCGGCCGGTTCCGCTGCGACCGACGGAAGATCCGGAGGTGACGCGGACGTTCACGCTCCCGCTGCCGGCGCCGGCCTGTGCACAATTGGCCAGCGAGAAACGACCGGCCGCCAGCGCGACCGATCGCGGGACAGCGACGCACGTATTCCTGCAACATCTGGACTTCGCGCGGCCGTGTGATCCGACGGACCTGGCGGCGCAATTGGATTGGCTGATGCAACGCCGGACCTTGAGCCCGGACGAGGAAAAACTCGTGGAACTGGAGGCGGTGGAGTGGCTACTGACGACCGAACTAGGCTCGCTGCTGCGCACGCACGCGAAGGCGTTGTTGCGCGAGCTGCCGCTCTACCTGGCGGAACCGGCGACCATGTTCGAGCCGTCGGCACGCTCCGACGAGGTCGCGGATAAACTCATGCTCCGCGGCAGGCTTGATCTGCTCATTCCGACGCCACAGGGGCTGGTCCTGATCGATTACAAGACGGACAACGTTTCCGCCGACGCCGTGGGAAATCGCGTCGAGATCTACCGGCAGCAGCTCGCGCTTTACCGGGATGCGCTGCAACGGATGACGGGTAAGCCGCTCCACGCCACGTACCTCGTCTTCCTGACGCCGCGGGTGCTCCACCGGCTTTAGACCGCTTCGATCCGGTTCAGGTGCACGATGCGGTCCAGTTTGAACGTGCGCTGGGCCTGGCGGAGCTCGCAATGGGCGACCAGCATCAATTCGCCCTGCCGACGGCGGACGTGAAGCGGCCGGATGATGCGTTTGGTGCGGTTCTCGTTGGCGTCCAGGTATTCCATCTCGACGGGCTTGGACCCTTCGAGCGCCTCCTCGAGTTCCAGCGGCAGGAGCGATTCGGACGGATTGGCGGGGAGGAGGGACATTGGCCCCCCCTGCTCGCGGAGCGCGTCGCAAAGGCAAAGCGAATAGCCTCCGACGGGTTCCAACAGTTTTTCGAAGACGTGTATGGTCGTGTGGACGTCGGCGAGCGCCCGGTGGGCGACCGGGGGTGAATATCCGAAATTGGCGGCAAGGCGCTGGAGGGCGTTTCCACCGCGGCCGAAACGCCGGCGGGCGATCCGGACGGTGTCGAGCACGTGGCGGTCGCCGCTCAAAACGTCGGTAATGTCGCGGCCGGTGCGGCGGAATTCGCCGCGGAGGAAGGAGAGATCGAAACGGACGTTGTGGCCAACGATGAGGCAGCCGTCGAGGATGGAAAGAACGTCCGGGACCAGCTCCTGGAACGTCGGCTGGCCGGCAACCATGTCGTTGGTGATGCCGGTCAGCGCGGTCACGCCGGCGGTGATCCGGCGGTTGGGGTTCAGCAGCCGGTCGAAGGTTGCGACGGGCTGGCCGGCTTCCACGCGACAGATCCCCAGTTCGATTACCCGGTCACCGAACTGGGCCGATGCGCCGGTGGTCTCGACGTCGAGAAAGGCGAGCGGGATCTCGTTTAGTTTGGTCAGGAGGGAAACAGGCATCGAACCAATTGTACGTCGGCCGGCACAAAAGGCTCGGAAACCCAATGCGATTGAACGTTTCGTTATTTGGAAAAATAAGACCCGAGAATGCTCTGCGCCAATTGCCTGGCGGCCGAGGATTGCATAAGGAGCTGCGGGTCGTTCAACAGGCGCTTGAGAGGGACAGTGCCGGAATAGGAAAGCGGGACTTTGATCGATTGGCCTGGAAGCAACGAACCCGGCGGCGTAAAGCGAAGGGATCCGTTGAAGGCGAGCGGGATATCGCCGCCACTTTGCACGAGCGCCTGCTTGGCTTTCAGCAGGTCGTCAAACTTCAGAAGGACCGGGAGCGTGACGGAAGTAGACGCGTTCGCGGCTAGGCCCTGCTCCAGCTTGGCCGAATCGGAAATGACATGGACGCCGGCGACCGACAAGTCGTAGTCAGCCCCGTTCATCGGGAGTGAGAAGGTATTGGGGTTATGAACGGACGTCAGGAAATTGAGTTGGATGCCTTCGGGCGTGACATTTCCGACGGACATCGATTGCAGGGAAGCGGTCGGACGCTGGGCGTCGAGCGAGGCACATCCGACCAACAGAGCCGACAGGAACAAAGGAAGGATTCGCCTGATCATGCAAGACAGCGTAATCCGGCCCGGCTGTAGTTGGCTAGCCGCAGAATTGTTACATCCGCGCGCCGACGATCGTGGCTTCGAAGCAGATCGCGTTGTTGACCAGCCCTTGGACCTTGCACCAGATGAGGTTACGGCGTTCGTTGGTCTTCTGCCCAATGATGTACATGCGGCAGCCGGGAGAGACCTGCTGGCGGAACTTGCACTCTTCGACGCCGCCGAACCCGATGAAACCGGTCCAGCCTTGGAACTTCATGGTGTAGAAGGAGGCCAGTTGGGCGCCGGCTTCGATCATGAGGACGCCGGGCAGGAGCGGCCGACCGGGGATGTGACCGGCGACCCAGAATTCGTCCGGGCGGACGTCTTTGTAACCAATGATGCGACCTTGCGACGGGTCGGCATAGACGATGCCGTTGAGGTGCTCCATGTCGCCGCGCTGCGGATTGAGCTCGCGGATGGCGGCTTGGTCGAAGATCGTCTTAGACAGGTCAAGCGGGGTCGGGTCGTACAGGAATTGCGGCATGGAAATTCAGCTCTGGTCGAAATGTCGGTCTTCAGTCGAGCAAAACCGAAACGGGCATGGAGGGTCGTGCTGGACTCCTCCCTGCCCGTTGTTTCGGTAAGCCTGCGTAGCTAACAGGGTTTACGCGACACCCGGCTCGGTTTCGCGGCCTTCAAGGATCTTCTTGCGGACTTCCTGAGCGGCGGCCTTGATGTCCTGCATCTTCTTGCGGACACGGGTACCGGCGGCCTTGTTGCCACCTTCTGCCTTGGCAACGTCGTCGGCGGCTTCCTCAACCAGACGCTTCAGCGTGTCATATTCCTGCATGGCGATGTTCTCCAAAAGTGCCGTTCTGACGCCAAAAACTGTACTGGACCCGGAAAATCGTGTCAATTCGCGGACCGGGGATTTCGACCGAGCCCGGCGGTTGAGTCCGCTCGTCGACTGTTACCAGTGGCGCGGACCTTGTTGGACGAATCACCATGAGCCTCAAGGAATACAACCGGAAGCGTGACTTCGCAAAGACGCACGAGCCGTCGGGAAAAGGAAAGCCGGCGCGACACAAGGCGCCGATCTTCGTCGTGCAGGAGCACCACGCGTCGACGCACCATTTCGACTTTCGGCTGGAGCAGGATGGGGTCTTGAAAAGCTGGGCGGTGCCGAAGGGCCCGTCGATGGTGCCGGGGGAGAAGCGGCTTGCGGTGGAGGTGGAGGACCATCCGTTGTCGTACGCGACCTTTTCCGGCGACATCCCGGCCGGGTCCTACGGCGCGGGACACGTCGAAGTCTGGGACAACGGAACGTACGAGCGCACCAGTGGCGCGATCGAGGCGGGAAAGCTTGATGTCGATCTCCACGGAAAAAAGCTGACCGGGGAGTTCACGCTGGTGCGGACGCGGTTTGGGGGGAAGAAGAACAACTGGTTGCTGATCAAAAAGGGGCACGTCGCGGCGCCGCTTGGCAAGACGAAGGCCGAACGGCCGACCAAGTCGTCGCCGGAGCGGGTGGCCAAGGTGGCACCCAGAAAAAAGGTCCGGCGGGCGAAGGAGATAATCGTTCGATCGGGCAAGCCGGAGCAAGTCAGGGTGACGCACCCGGAAAAGGTGATGTATCCGGGACCGGGGTATACGAAGCAGGATGTGGTGGATTTTTACGAGGCAATGGCCGACGTGATCCTGCCGTATTTGAAGGGGAGGCCGGTAACGGTCGAACGATTCCCGGAAGGGGTCGGCGAGGGTAAGGCCCGGTTCTGGCAGAAGAACGTGCCGGCATATTATGCGAGCTGGGTCCCGCGGGTGGAGCTGGCGAGCGAGGATGGGTCACCGGTGACGTATGCCGTGGTAGATGACCGGGCGACGCTCTTGTACCTGGTGAATCAGAACGCCGTGACGTTTCACATTTATTTGTCGCGCGTCGGAAGCCTGGATCGACCGGACTTCGTGCTGTTTGACTTGGATCCGGGTGAAGCCGCATTTAAGGATGTGGTGGCCGTCACCAAAACGCTTCACGAGATGTTGGATGCCGAAGGCGTTGCGAATTATCTGAAGACGTCGGGGAAGACCGGGCTGCACGTGCTGGCGACTCCGCCGCCGAAGTCAAAGGGATACGACGCCGGCCGCGCGTGGGCAGAATCGGTTGCGGACCGGCTGGTAAAGGAACATGCGGACATCGCCACGGTCGCGCGCGAGAAGGCCAAGCGCGGCGGCAGGATGTACGTGGACGTTGTGCAGAACGCGCTCGGTCACCATCTCGTCGCGCCCTATTCGCTTCGGGCGACCGACCTGGCGACCGTCTCCACGCCGCTCGACTGGAAAGAGCTGACGTCGAAGCTGGACCCGCGGAAGTTCACGCTGAGGACGCTGCCCAAGCGAGTGAAATCCAAAGGGGATTTGATGGAAGGGCTGATTCGACAGGCCGGCAGGCGGAAGTAAAATCGGCCGGATGAAGAATTCGACGCGAGCGGCATTTATCGGGCTGGGCATCATGGGCGCGCCGATGGCCGGGCACCTGCTGCGGGGAGGGTGCGAGCTGACGGTCTACACGCGGACGAAGGTGAAGGCGGAGGGGTTGCTGAAGGAGGGGGCGAATTGGGCTGCGTCCGCAACCGAGGTGGCAAAGGATGCCGAGGTCGTATTCCTTTGCCTGCCGGACACGCCGGACGTCGAGAAGGTGGTGCGGGAACTGCTGCCAACGATCCGGAAGGGCCAGATCATCGTCGATCATTCGACGATCTCGCCGAGCGCGACGAAGAAGCTGGCGGAGGAAGTGGCAGCGCGTGGCGCGCTCTTCCTCGACGCGCCGATCTCCGGCGGGGACGTCGGGGCCAAGAACGCGACGCTCTCGATCATGGTCGGCGGGGATGCCGGGACGTACGAACGCGTACTCCCGCTGCTGAAGATGATGGGGAAGACGATCACGCACGTCGGACCGGCCGGCGCGGGACAGCTGACGAAGATGACGAATCAGATCCTCGTGACGCTGACGAACCTGGCGACGTGCGAGGCCCTCGCATTCGCGCGGGCGTCCGGGTTGGACTTGGATAAGACGATCGCGGCGATCGGGTCTGGCGCCGGGCAGTCGTGGCAGTTTTCAAACCTCGGCCCGCGGATGGTGAAGGGGGATTTTGCTCCGGGGTTCATGATTGACCTGATGGTGAAAGATTTGCGGATCCTGGAAGGATCGATCAGAGAGAGCGGATTGGAGTTGCCGGGGTCCGCGGTGGTGAAAGAATTATTTGAGGGACTTCAGAAGAAAGGCCACGGCCGGGAAGGCACGCAGGCGCTCTTCCTGGCGGTCAGCGCATGACGGAGCACGGTAGTCTCGCCCGTATTGATTTGCTTTCATGGCGCGCGTCATCGTGAATCCCACCCCGCTGTCACGGGCGGGACGCCCGCGCTATTCTGCCAGCCGCTTCAACGCTTCGAGGTTCACAGCATCCCAGTCACGGCCGTCTTCGGCCGTCCCTTCCTTCGGCGTTTCGAGTATCTTCGGCACCTTCTTGTATTGCCTGTCCTGCACCCACCCGCGGAACCCGTCGATGCCGATCTTGCCGCGGCCGATGTGGTCGTGGCGGTCCACGCGCGAGCCTAGATCTTTTTTCGAATCGTTAAGGTGCAGAACCTTGACGCGATCCCGCCCGACGGTGGCGTCGATCTGCTTCTGAAGGTCCTTGTACTGACGCTCGGTGCGGAAGTCGTAGCCTGCCGCAAAGAGGTGGGCCGTGTCGAGACAGACGGCCAGACGCTCGGGCGCTTTGCACGCGGCAATGATCTCCGCCAGGTGTTCCAGCTTGCATCCCAGGCACGTCCCCTGCCCGGCCGTGATCTCCAGGCATGTGATCGTCTTCGACTTCGGCATCCGCTTGTGAATCTCGTCCAAGGAGTGGGCCACCCGCTTGCACCCGGCCTCTTCCCCCTGACCGAGGTGCGCCCCCGGGTGCGTCACGAGCCATGGGATCCCCAGCACGTCACACCGCCGGATCTCTTCGACGAAGAGGTCCAGCGACTGGCCCAACACCTTCGCGTCCGGCGACGCGAGGTTGATCAAGTACGAGTCGTGCGACACCGACTGCGCAAACTTCGCCCGCGACAGGTGCGATTTCCATTCGGCGACCGCCTCCTCGGCCAGCGGCGGCACGCGCCACTGCTGCTGGTTCTTCGTGAACACCTGCACGGTGTCCATGCCGAAGCTTTCGGCCTTGGTGATGGCGTTGTGCATTCCGCCGGCGATCGAAAGGTGGGATCCGAACATAGACTTATGCTTCCTTGGCGATGGGCCCGAGGCCGATCGTGCCGACGAGGGATTTCAGGTACTCCGGCGACTCCGCCCAGCGCAGCTCTTCCGTCGCATGTTCGAGTCGGGCGGCGACGTCCAGGCGAATGGCCTCGTCGCGATAATGGGCCTTCGAGAGGAACAACTCAAGGTACGCGATGTGGCGCCTATAGAGTTGCGCGTCATGTCGCTGCTTACGGGCGAGGCGGTCGGCGTACCAGTCGCTCATGAGCAGATATTCACGGGTGAAGAGGGCGCGGACGTCCCGATGGTCCGCCTCCTTACCTTCGAATTGCCCGTGCGCCATAATCGACAGGAGGGCCTTGAGCGGCGGGCAGGCAAGATCGATCGAACCGTCTTCGAAATAAGTCCGCGCGACCTTCTGGTGCGTCTCGACGATGTTCATCACCGAATCGGCGAACTCGTTCTCGTCCTGGGTCTCGGGCTTGAGGATCTCGGTGTCGAAGACGATCGACGGGTTGTCAAAGATCCGGCCGAAAAACGCGGAGACGAAGCGGGCGGTGATGCGGTAACCGAGCCGCGAGGAAGGGACCTTCCTGCCGTTGATCGTGCGGTCGCCGACGGGCTCGAGATAACCGTTGTCGATCATGTACTTCGGGTCGCGCTCCAGCGGCGACAGGCGTGACCAGATTTCCGGCACCAGCAGGCTGATGTCATGGTCCATCCGGACCTTCGGCCCGACATGCCCGGCGGACGTGGAGAACCCGCCAAGGCCAGTCAGGATGAACGAAACGAGCGCGGCATTCAGGTCGACGATCGGCAGGAGCGCGTTGAACGGCCCTTTGGTCATCGCCCCCGGGAAAG
>JADMIO011441858.1_pt1 | contig 14104 bp, 7 predicted proteins | sample 8958161 | NCBI WGS metagenome assembly JADMIO01 (sample SAMN16585339, study PRJNA669376) | soil metagenome | isolation source: Crop rotation soil | place: USA: Cullars Rotation, Alabama | collected 2011 | reverse complement strand
TATGAGAATTGATGCGCACCAGCACTTCTGGAAATTCAACCCGGTAAGAGATAGTTGGATAAACGATGAAATGGCTGTTATTCAAAAAGATTTTATGCCGGAAGATCTGCAGCCGCTTTTGCAGGAAAATCGTTTTGATGGCTGTATTGCCGTGCAGGCAGATCAATCGGAAGAGAAGACAACTTTCCTAACCGACCTAGCCAACGAGAATCCGTTCATTAAAGGAGTTGTGGGTTGGGTTGATCTGCAGGCAGAAAATATTACAGAACGTCTGCAACATTTTTCACAGCACCCAATTATCAAAGGTTTTCGCCACGTTTTGCAGGGAGAACCGCAACGTGATCTTATGTTGTCTCCAAAGTTCATAAACGGGATTGCAGCTCTTAAGCCGTTTGGCTTTACCTACGATATTCTCATCTTTCCTGATCAATTGATCTATTCAAAAAACTTGGCAGCCCAATTTCCAGAGCAGAAATTTGTAGTTGACCACCTCGCCAAACCATATATAAAGAAACAGGAGATCAAAGAATGGACACTGGATATGGAAGCCCTCGCTAAACATCCAAATGTATACTGTAAGTTGTCAGGTATGGTGACGGAGGCAGAATGGAAAGGCTGGAGTAAGGAAAATTTCAAACCTTATATGGATGTAGTCGTGGATGCTTTTGGAACTGACAGGATCATGTTTGGTTCCGACTGGCCCGTTTGCCAGGTGGCTGCGTCTTACAAAGAAGTTGTTGATATAGTTCAGGATTATTTTTCGTCCTTTTCAGAACTGGAACAAAAAAAGATATTCGGCGGCAACGCTGCTGCTTTTTACAATTTATAAAACATTGAAATGGATCTTCAATTAAAAGATAAAGTCATTATTGTAACAGGCGGTGCGAAAGGAATTGGTGAAGGTATTGTCAGGGTACTGGCAGCAGAAGGTGCGATACCGGTTATTATCGGCAGGAGTGGTGATGATAATCAGAAACTGGTGGATGAATTATCTTCCTTAAATCAGCAAAGTTTCCAGGTAGTAGCTGAACTCACAAGGCCAGAGGAATGCAAAAAAGCCGTTGATGAAGTGATCGCGAAGTACAATCGCATTGATGGTGTAGTAAATAATGCAGGAGTTAACGATGGAGTAGGACTGGAAAAAGGAAACTACGAATCCTTCATGGAAAGCCTGCACAAAAATCTTGTGCATTACTACCTGGTCGTTCATTATGGCTTGCCAGAATTGATCAAGTCAAAAGGCTCAATCGTGAATGTCAGTTCAAAAACGGCAGAAACAGGCCAGGGAAATACTTCGGCCTATGCAGCGGCAAACGGCGCCCGGAATGCACTCACAAGAGAATGGGCAGTTGAATTATTGAAATACGGAATTCGTGTTAATGCATTGATCGTCGCGGAATGTTTTACGCCGCTTTATGAAAGATGGATTCAAACACTGCCGAACCCGGAAGAAAAATTAAAAGAGATCACTTCGAAAATTCCGTTTGAAAACCGGATGACAACGGCAGAAGAAATCGCTAATATGGTCGCATTTCTTTTGTCTCCGAAGTCAAGTCATACAACCGGTCAGCTCATTCACGTAGACGGGGGTTATGTGCACCTTGACAGGGCACTGGCGAACAGTTGATATTTGTAAAATAGTTTCAGGCCTGCAGTTAAAGAATACCGTTTTGATTGCAGGCTTTCTCGTTTAATTGAAAACCAACTAACGCATTGCTTCAGCTGTCACTGCTGCCTTTGAGACAACTTGTTTTTCCTTTTCTGCGAAGCAACTTTTGTATGGATTTGGCCTTCTATTTAAAGAATTGGAAAATAATCCATCAGTATAGTAAGACAATACATTGTTTGAGGTGGCTGCCAATTCTATTTTTAGTCATTGATTGCTATTTGCTATGAATGTAAAGTTGCCCCTTAACAGATTTGCTTCACCACCTTCGCCAAAGCCGCAATTACCGGGAGTTTCTCCTTACCAGTTATTCGGTTATGTCCGGACGTTTATCTCCGACTTTTTTGTATTGAAAAACCGCGGTTCTTTGCGTAAAGCAAATATTTTAATACTTATAATTGGGCTGACCTTTTTCCTTCATACCTCTTTGTCAGCACAACAACTTGCTTTTCCGGAAGCAGAAGGATTTGGAAAATTTGCCACCGGCGGCAGGGGCGGACAAGTAGCAAAAGTCACCAACTTAAATGATGACGGTCCCGGGAGTTTTCGGCAGGCTTTACTTGCTTATCCGGGTGAGGCGCTGACTGTCGTCTTTGATGTCAGCGGCCTAATAGAACTGAAGTCTCCTCTTTCCATTCGTCGTTCCAACCTTACAATTGCGGGGCAAACAGCACCGGGAGATGGCATTTGTTTAAAGGATCATTCCTTTATGATCAATGGTGCCGGGCAAGGCGGCAATAAAGGAAACATCATCATTCGTTTTATCCGCTCACGACCTGGTGGTACACTCAAATCAGGACTGTATGGATTTGATATGGAGAACTGCCATGATGTGATCGTTGATCATTGTTCGTTCAGTTGGGCCAATGAGGAATGCGCCGCGATGTATGATACAAAAAACACGACCGTACAATGGTGCATTGTTAGCGAAGGATTATATGAAGCCGGTCACCAGAAAGGACATCGTTCTTACGGTGGTGTCTGGGGCGGACAGTATGCCACTTATCATCATAACCTAATTGCACACCAAAACAGCAGGGCTGTTCGTTTTAACGGTGCAAGGGCTCACGATACGGTTGCACTTGTTGATTATCGCAATAACGTTATTTACAACTGGGGCAATGTAAATGCGCCGTATGGTGGCGATGTAAAAATCAAAGGCGGTGTATCGCAGGTGAACCTTGTGAACAACTATTACATTCCCGGTCCTGCTACAGCCAGCACATTAAAATTTATGCAAGCACTGGATGCAGGTAGTTCATCAACCGGTGTTGGACAATGGCATCTTGCCGGCAACGTGATGGATGGAAATAAAAAGCTCACGACAGATAATTGGAGCGGTCTTGATTTGTCAAACATTCCTGAAGAAAAGCGAAATGAAGCCATCAGCAATCAACCCTTTCCTGTTGCAGCACGTCTTTCTGATCGTAATGCGAAGGATGCTTTAAAAGCCGTGCTGGAAAACGCAGGTGCTATCTATCCAAAACGGGATGCAGTTGATGAAAGAATAATCGCGGAAGTGAAAGAAAGAAAGGCCTCCGGCATGGGCTCATTCGGTAAGGCCGGCATCATTGATTCGCCTGCAGCAGTGGGTGGCTGGCCAACATACGAAACGAAAGAAGCATTGAAAGATGCGGACAGTGATGGAATGCCTGATGAATGGGAAACAAAACATAGATTGAATCCAAATAATGCAGAAGACAGGAACAAGGTAAATAAGGAAGGTTATACGATGCTTGAAGTTTACCTGAATAGTTTGGTGCGGAATAAATCAATTTAAAAAATGCTAAAATCGGGAGATGTTGAGACGACTTTATCCACTCTTTATCTTTTTACTTAGCTGCGGGTTTGGTGCGCAGGCACAGAAATCAGGCAAGACTGCAAAACAAACCGTAACAATCGTTACACCAGCACAAGCGAATGTACGTATAAGCTTTGGTGCTGAAAGACTGACGAAGGCTTTGCAAGCAGAGGGATACGTTGTAAAGCAACAACAGGCAACAAATCTTTCTTCTACATCTGATAATTTAATTGCCATCGGTCTGCGCGATGACAAACTTCTCAACCAGGTTGCTTCGCTTTATAAAATTGACATAGCCCTAAAGGCGGGCAAAGAAGGCTTTATTCTGTCTTCAAAAAATAATATCACCATCGTTTCCGGAACAGATCCATCTGGTGTCCTGTACGGTTGTCTTGAACTTGCCGACAAAGTGCAGCAGGAAAAAGCATTACCGAAAAACATTTCACTGACGGACGCACCTGAAATGGTGTTGCGTGGTGCCTGCATCGGATTACAAAAACCTTATTACCTGCCTGGTCGCCATGTGTACGAATATCCTTACACGCCTGAAACTTTTCCCTGGTTTTATGATAAGGGTTTGTGGTTACGAACACTGGATTCCATGGTGGAGAACAGGATGAATTCGTTGTATCTATGGAATGGTCATCCCTTTGCTTCGCTGGTGAAGCTGAAAGATTATCCTTATGCTGTTGAAGTGGATGATGCAACATTTAAAAAGAACGAAGAGATATATTCTTTCCTCACAAAAGAAGCAGACAAGCGTGGCATCTGGGTGATCCAGATGTTTTACAACATTATTGTATCGAAACCATTCGCTGAAAAACACAATATCAAAACTCAGGATCGTAACCGTCCGATTGTTCCACTGATTGCAGATTACACAAGAAAATCAATCGCAGCTTTTGTGGAGAAGTATCCAAATGTAGGATTGATGGTTGCCCTTGGCGAAGCCATGGAAGGAGTGGGAAGAGATGACATCGACTGGTTCACAAAAACAATAATCCCCGGTGTAAAAGATGGATTAAAAGCATTGGGCAAAACGGAAGAGCCACCGATCGTTTTGAGGGCTCATGATACGGATGCGCCTGCCGTAATGGAAGAAGCATTGCCGCTTTATAAAAACCTCTACACGGAAGCCAAGTACAATGGCGAAGCGTTGACAACCTATACACCGCGGGGACCGTGGGCTGAGTTGCATCAAAAGCTGGCAAGCCTTGGTTCGGTTCAGATTGAGAACGTTCATATTCTTGCCAACCTTGAGCCTTTCCGTTATGGTTCACCGAATTTTATTCAGAAGTCCGTGCAGGCCATGCATAATGTTCATCATGGAAATGGGTTGCATTTGTATCCGCAGGCTTCTTATTGGGACTGGCCTTATACGGCAGACAAAACTTCGCAACGCCTGTTACAAATTGATCGCGACTGGATCTGGTACAAAGCGTGGAGCCGTTATGCGTGGAAAGCCAACAGGCAGCCGCAGGCGGAAAAAATTTACTGGACCGGTCTTTTACAAAAGCAGTTTGGAACCGATGTGACTTCTGCGCAAAATATTCTATTGGCCTACGAAGAAACAGGTGAGATCGCACCGAAATTGTTAAGACGTTTTGGGATCACAGATGGTAATCGCCAGACATTAACACTGGGAATGTTTATGACGCAATTGATCAACCCTTATCGCTATGGATTATTTACACTTTTATATAATTCTGAAGGTCCGGAAGGAGAGATGCTGACGGAATACGCAGAGAAAGAATGGAAAGGAGAGAAGCATATTGGCGAAACGCCGGTGCAGGTGATCAATGAAGTCAAAGAGCATGGAAGAAGAGCGGTTTCCGCGGTTGAAAAAGCGATGGCAACGACCAATAAAGATGAACTGGCCCGCATAAAAAATGATGTGTTGATCTACGATGCTCTGGCGAACAACTTTGCAGAGAAGGCAGAAGCGTCGCTGGACGTGTTGCGTTATAAATATTCGAATGATATCAAAGACCTGGAAAAAGGATATGCGCATTTAGCCAAAAGCCTTGTACATTTTCAGCGTTTGGTTGAACTCACTAAAAACTCCTATCTCTACGCCAACAGCATGCAAACGCAGCAACGGAAAATTCCGATTGGTGGCAATGACGGAACCAACAAAACCTGGGAAGAACTATATCCTTTTTACCGGCAGGAACTGACGACGTTCAGGAAAAGAATTGACTCTTTAAAATCACCGGTGAAAACGGCTGGTGTTGTTGAAAAAACAATTCTCAAAAATGCTGACGTTACGTTAATCACCAAGCCAGGATCATTTTATTCTATTTCTACCGGCAGCAGTTTATTTACGGATACCGCCACTTATATCAAGGACTTTGCTGAAGAATTAAAATCGTTGAATGCGCTGAAGCTTTCCAAATCGCAGCAAATGGTGAGCGGCACTACATTAAAGTTTACAAATGCAAAACCAGTGAAAGTGCTGGTAGGTTATTTCGATTCGAAAGACACACGCTATTTGCAGGCACCGCAACTGGAAACAGATGCCAGCGCCAATGATTATGGACAGGCAGAACCGAAGATTAGAAATGCATTAATTATCTCCGGAATGCCGGTGGTGAATATTCATACCTATAACTTTAAAGCCGGCACTAATACACTTTCACTTGGAAAAGGTGCTGCCCTTGTGTTAGGATTCGTGGATGATTCGCAGGTTGTTCCTGTACGTGATGCAGGACTGGTTTCCGGTGCAGTAAAACGTGAACTGGACTGGCTGTTTGAATAAATTTGAAATGAAAGGACCAACTTCAAAAAAGATATCTGCTTTCCTGTTGGCGGGCTTTCTTGCCATAAACTTTTGCTCTGCGCAAAAAGATGAGAAAGCATTAGGAACGGAAAAGTTGCAGCGTTACGTCAGCTATTTTAATGCCATCGATTCGGAATATGCCATCAATTACGTTCCGAACAGCAAAGCATTCGATTGGCTTTCGCAGAACATTCCCTTATTTGAATGTCCTGACACCACGATTGAAAAAATATACTACTACCGCTGGTGGGCTATCCGTAAACACCTGAAACAAACGCCGGATGGATTTGTATTTACAGAGTTCATCACGCCTGTCAACCATGCGGGAAAACACAACACCGTTAGCAGTGCACTTGGTCATCACATTAACGAACTTCGCTGGCTTCGCGATCCAAAATTTTTGAATGACTACATCAACTTTTGGTTGCATGTAGATCCAAAAACGCCGAAGCCACACTTAAGAGCTTTCAGCAGCTGGCTGCAGTTTGCGATTTACAATCGTTACCTCGTTGATCTTGATAAGACTTTCCTGCAAAACAACATTGGCGTTCTTGATGAAGATTACAAAGCATGGGAGAAAGAAAAATGTGTTCCATCAGGTTTGTACTGGCAGTTTGATGTGAGAGATGCGATGGAAGAATCGATCAGCGGCGGACGAAAAGAATTTAACCGCAGGCCGACCATCAATAGCTATATGTATGGCAATGCAATCGCTATGGCTAAGATGGGAGGGCTATTGTCGATCGACAGTATTACTAAAAAATACTCTGCAAAGGCGGACCAATTGCGAAGATTGGTGCATGATAGTTTGTGGGACAAACAGGAAACGTTTTTTAAGGTAATGCATACATCCGGCAAGCTGGATGATGCCCGTGAAGCGCTTGGATTTATTCCCTGGTATTTTAATCTTCCTTATTCTAAAAAAGAATACGCTGAACAATGGAACCAGCTGGTTGATACAACTGGCTTTGATGCACCGTGGGGAATTACAACAGCGGAAAGACGTCATCCTTTGTTTCGTACGCATGGCTCCGGTCATGGTTGCGAATGGGACGGTGCGGTGTGGCCATTTGCAACAACCCAAACCTTGAAAGGACTTGCTAATTTACTGGATAACTATCCTCACCATGCAAAAATGAGTGCGGCTGTTTTTTATAACGCGTTGCACACCTATGCATGGTCGCACCAGAAACGTGGCTTGCCTTACCTGGGAGAATACCAGGATGAAAAAAATGGTGAATGGCTGAAGGGAGACAACCCAAGAAGCAGTTATTATAATCATTCAGGTTATGCCGATTTGATCATTAATGATCTGATTGGATTAAGACCAAGAGCAGATAATGTGCTCGAAATAATGCCATTGGTTCCACTGGGAAAATGGCAGTGGTTTGCACTTGATAAAGTTCCGTATCACGGTAAGCTGCTGACAATCCGGTGGGACAAAGACGGCAAAAAATACGGTTTGGGCAAAGGCTTTTTTATCTATGCCGATGGCAAACAGGTTTATAAAGGCAAAGAACTAAAAGCAGTCAAGGCAAAAATTTAGGTAAACAAAAAACACTCGTAAGCAGTAAAATATGATAGGAACGGAAAGAACACAAAGGAAAACGCAAAGCAACCCAAAGAATTTTTCTGCGTGTTCTTTGCGCACAACTTCCCGGTCTTTGCGATACCATAAACGATTGAACCATCGTATGGCCTGAAACAAATGCGATACCTGTTCGCTAGGAATAAATACACATTCATGATTCGACTACTACTCATAACAGCATTTTCTTTTTTATTGCAGTCTGCCCGTGCGCAGCAGTTTTACAACGTACTGACCTACGGAGCGAAGAGTGACAGCTCGAAGATTGCCACCAAAGCAATTGCAGCAGCAATAACCGCGGCATCGAAAAAAGGCGGCGGAACGATTTATTTTCCTGCAGGCAAATACCTGACAGGACCTATTCACTTAAAGAGCAACATCACCATCTTTATTGATGCCGGTGCGGAGCTTCACTTCTCCGATAATTTTGATGATTACCTGCCATTCGTGGAAAGTCGGTTTGAAGGTGTGGATGTGCAAAATTTCTCACCACTGTTTTATGCTTACAAAGCCGAGAACATTTCGATAGTTGGAAGAGGTCTGATTAATGGCCACGGTAAAAAGTGGTGGGATATGGCAGAGGGTTACGATGAAAAACAGCCCCGCAACAAATGGGCGAAAATGTTTGACAGCGCCAACAAAAACATGATCAGGCCGGATGATTTGGGGCAGATCCGCAAAGGTTTTCTCCGTCCGCCGTTTATACAACCGATGTTCTGCAAAAACGTTTTGATTGAAGGTATTACCATCACCAATTCGCCTTTCTGGACGGTGAACCCGGAGTTCTGTGAAAACGTCACGATCAATGCTGTTACCATCAACAACCCGCCTTCACCCAATACGGATGGCATTAACCCGGAGAGCTGCAAATATGTACACATTTCTAATTGCCACATCAGCGTTGGTGATGATTGCATCACCATAAAATCAGGAAAAGATGTTCCCGGCAGAACTAAAGCGGCACCTGCAGAAAATTATACCATCACTAACTGTACGATGTTGTCTGGGCATGGTGGTGTAGTGATTGGTAGCGAGATGAGCGGCGGCGTAAAAAAGATCACTATCACGAATTGTATTTTTGACGGAACAGATCGCGGCATCCGCATTAAAACGGCAAGAGGCCGTGGCGGAATTGTGGAAGAAGTAAGAGTGGACAACGTGATCATGAAGAACATCAGGCAACAGGCCATTGTTCTTGACATGCAATATGCACGAACGAATCCAGAACCGGTGTCTGAAAGAACGCCGCAGTTTAGAAATATTCATTTAAGCAATATCACGGCGCAAACAAATCAAGCCATATTCATCAATGGTCTTGCCGAGATGCCGGTCGAAGATATCACGTTCAATGATATTCAAATTGAAGCGCAGACAGGTGCCACTATCAAAGAAGCGAAGAACATCGAGTTTCATAATGTGCGGATCACAACTAAACAGGGACCATCAATTATTGGAGAAAACATCAGAGCGTTAACAATCGACGGCTTGAAAACTTTGGCGCCCAATGATAAGCCAACAATTGATTTGACAAACGTGCAAAACCTGTTTTTGTATAACTGTAATGTGATGTTACCGACACCGGTTTTTTTGTCGCTGAAGGGTGAAAAAACAAAAAACATAACCATAAAGAATAACAATTTCCAATATGCATTGAAAGCTTTGTCGAAGGATGTAAGTGTGCAGGAAAATATTGCGGTGGAGTAGGACGGCCCCATCCCGACCTTCCCCGGTGGGAAAGGCCACCATCAACACAGGCACTTGCTTAAGCAAGGGTCTGTGTTTAGAAAAGCCCCTCCACCGGAGGGGTTTGGGGAGGCCGAATAGAATTCTAGAACGTACATGAGTGCGACGCAACAGACGATAAATAGTAGTACTGGCGTCTGGTACATAAAAAATCAAAAATTGAAAAGAACGCTTGTCATATTTGTTGGTTTGTTTCTTCTTCTCGGAGATATATCCGCACAAGATCTGAAGCTTTGGTACAACAAGTCTGCAGTAAAGTGGACCGAGGCTTTGCCTATCGGGAATGGTCGTTTGGGTGCCATGATTTTTGGTGGAGTAGAACAGGAGCGCATACAATTCAATGAAGAAACATTGTGGACCGGTGAGCCGCGGGATTACAATCGCAAAGGCGCTTACAAATATTTGCCGCAGATACGGCAAATGCTTTTTGACGGCAAACAAAAAGAGGCGGAGCAATTAGCGGAAAAAGAGTTCATGGGCCTCAAGAGCAATGAAGGTGAACGGAAGAATTGGTTTGATGCCGTTCGCTCATTGAAAGGTTTAAATGGCAACCCTGCTTTGGCGGCATTTGATGATCGGAGTTGGAATGAAATGTGGGTGCCATCTTATGAGGGTTGGGAGGCGGTTGGCTATGAAGGTTTGGATGGTGCTGTGTGGTTTCGTACAACTTTCGACTTGCCTGAAAACTGGAATGGAAAAGACTTAGTGCTTGACCTGAACCGCATTCGCGACCAGGATTTTACTTATGTGAATGGCAAGTTGGTGGGTAGCATGGAAACTACGGAGCCAAGGAAATATGTAGTACCAAAAGAGGTTCTTCAAAAAGGAAAAAATGTGATTGCCGTGCAGGTGCTGAACTATTTTGACAAGGGTGGCATTGGTGGATACAAGGATACAACGAGGCATATTGGTGTTTACCCGCAAGGTGAAGAAGCATCGAAGGTTTCACTGGTAAAAAAATGGAAGTATTTTGTACAGGATGACAACCCGCCGGCAGTGCCGCATTACCAGGCCGACTATCAACCCTTCGGTGATCTCTTCCTGAACTTTAAAAACGGGCAATCATCAACAGCCTACAAACGTGAACTTGATTTAACGAACGCCACTGTTCGCACGTCTTATTCAGCAAACGGCGTTCAGTTTGTAAGAGAATATTTCGCATCGCAGCCGCAACAGGTGATCGTTATGCACCTCACCGCTTCAAAAAACGGTAACATTAGTTTTGATGCAATGTTGAACAGTCCGCACAAAAATTTTGTCGTCAAAAAACTGGCTGATCAATCAATATCATTGTCAGTGAAAGTTCGGAACGGAGCATTACGTGGTGAAAGCTATTTGCAGGTTCAAACAGTGAAAGGCTCAGTAAATGTTGTCGGCGATAAAATAGTTGTAAGCAATGCCGATGAAGCAACGATCTATTTAACCGCGGCTACCAACTACAAAAATTACAAAGATATTTCTGCTGATCCTGTAGCCATTTGCAATAGAACCTTTCAAAACTTAAAAGACAAAACATATGGCCAGGTAAAGTCATCTCACATAAAAGAATACCAACAATACTTCAATACATTTTCCATCAACTTTGGCAGGAGCGAAAATGAAAAGTTGCAAACCGACGAACGCATCCGCCGGTTTGCTTCTTCCAATGATCCTTCCTTCGTTGCCTTGTATGCGCAGTACGGAAGGTATCTTTTGATTTCTAGTTCACGTCCGGGTACAAGGCCGGCTAATTTGCAGGGAATCTGGAACGACCTGTTGGCACCACCATGGGGCAGCAAGTACACCACCAACATCAACGCCGAAATGAATTACTGGCCGGCAGAATCGCTGAACCTTTCTTCACTGCACGAGCCTCTATTTAAGATGATAGAAGAACTGGCGAAATCCGGGTCTGTCACGGCAAAAGAATACTACAATACACCTGGTTGGGTGCTGCATCATAACACGGATCTATGGCGTGGCACGGCGCCTATCAACGCATCCAATCACGGAATCTGGGTTACAGGCGGTGCATGGTTGAGTCATCATTTGTGGGAGCATTACTTATACACGCAGGATAAAATTTTCCTGCAGAACAGGGCTTATCCCATCATGAAAGGCGCCGCCCGTTTCTTCCATTCTTTTTTGGTGAAAGATCCTAAAAGCGGTTGGCTGATCTCCGGCCCATCCAACTCGCCGGAACAAGGCGGTTTGGTAATGGGACCAAGCATGGATCACCAGATCATTCGTTCGCTTTTTAAAGCGGTGATAAAAGCTTCAGAAGTTCTTCAAACTGACAAAGCTTTCCGCGATAGTTTACAGCAACAGCTTTCACAAATTGCTCCCGACCAAATTGGCAAGTACGGACAACTGCAGGAATGGCTGAGGGATGTGGATGACACAAGCAACAAACACCGTCATGTGTCGCATTTGTGGGCGGTGTATCCCGGCAAGGAAATCAACTGGGAAGAGAACCCCGAATTCATGAAAGCGGCACGGCAGTCTTTGCTCTATCGTGGCGATGCAGCAACAGGTTGGAGTCTTGGCTGGAAGATCAATTTCTGGGCACGCTTTAAAGATGGTGACCATGCCTACAAACTCATTCAGATGTTGCTAACTCCTGCCGATAAAGGTGGCGCCGGTTCCTACGTCAATTTGTTTGATGCGCATCCGCCGTTCCAGATCGACGGCAACTTTGGTGGGGCTGCGGGCATCGGTGAATTGCTGGTGCAAAGTCACACGCAGTACATCGATCTTTTACCTGCGCTGCCTTCCGCATTGGCCAACGGCGAAGTGAAAGGCATTTGTGCGAGAGGCGGTTTTGTATTGGACCTAGCCTGGCAGAACGGGCAATTGCAAAACGTAAAAATTCTTTCCAAAGCGGGCAACGAATGTGTGCTTCGTTACAATGGCAAAGTGCATCGTTTCAAAACAGTAAAAGGGAAATCTTATTCATTAACCAGCGATTTGCTTGTTGTTAAATGAAGATGGCTCAATCGCGATATAATGATTTTGTTACCGGCAATTGTGCTACTATGAAACTTTCGTTGCGTCGCACTCTTGTACTTTCGGTAATTCTGTTGGACAAATCCAAAATTCAAAATTCAAAACTCAAAATAGAAAGCCGATCGAAATTGAAAGCCTGCCTCCTCTGTTTTTTACTTTTGAGTTTTGGCTTCAACATCCATGCGCAGTCAACACGTACTGTGATTTCATTGAACAATGGATGGTACACCCGTGCAACTGATAGTTTAGTGCAGGATCATGACGAAGCTTTCGAGCGAAATCGTTTTGAAGAAAAGGGAAAGTGGCAAGCTGTAAATGTTCCGCACAACTGGGATGCGTATGAAGGGTACCGCAGAAAGTTACATGGCAATCGCCATGGCTATGCTTATTACAGCAAAACGTTTAACATAAAACGCCAGGCGAAAGGCAAACGCATCTTTTTGTTTTTTGAAGGTGTTGGTTCGTATGCCACCGTTTGGCTGAATGATAAGAAAGTGGGTTATCATGCCGGAGGCAGAACTACGTTTACTATTGATGTGACGGATTTTGTCCGCTACGACGATTCTAATCTTTTACATGTCCGCGCCGATCATCCGGCAGGCATTAAAGATCTTCCCTGGGTTTGCGGCGGCTGTTCCGATGAAAGAGGTTTCTCCGAAGGCTCGCAGCCGATGGGAATTTTTCGGCCTGTGCAATTGATCATCACCAATGATATACGCATTGAGCCTTTTGGCGTTCACGTTTGGAACAATGCTAATGTTTCATCCACCTCTGCGCAATTGTTTTACGGGACAGAAATCAAAAATTACAGTGAACAGAAAAAGAATATTTCAGTTGTCACCCGTTTGGTGAACAAGGTAGGTAAAGCAATTCATGAAACAACTTCAAACCAGGTTGTTAATGGCGGGCAAACAATCAATACCAAACAACAAACTCCGACTATAAAAAATCCACGGCTTTGGTCGTTGGAAGACCCCTATCTCTACACTGTTGTAACTGAAGTTTTGGAAGACGGTAAAATTGTTGATCGGACTACAACACCTTACGGTATTCGCTGGATTAGCTGGCCTGTTGGTAAACCTGCATCATCCAACCAGTTTCTACTAAATGGTAAACCCGTTTTCATTAATGGCATTGCTGAATACGAACATTTATTGGGAGCCAGCCACGCCTTCAGTGACGAACAAATTCGATCCCGTGTTATGCAGATGAAATCAGCAGGTTTTAACTTCTTCCGCGATGCACATCATCCGCACAACCTTCGCTATCAAACTTATTGGGACAGCTTAGGCATTTTGTCATGGACACAAATGGGCGCACATGTCTGGTACGATTCTCCGGGGTTCCGCAACAATTTTAAAACGCTTTTGAAAGAATGGGTGAAGGAAAGAAGGAATAGTCCATCCATAGTTTTGTGGGGACTGCAAAATGAAAGCAAACTGCCGGAAGATTTTGCGAGAGAATGTACAGAGTTGATTCGTCAATTAGATCTTTCCAGCACATTGGGATCCTAAGCTTAGAATTCCACGTGGACAAGTTGTC